>ENA-OQIO01000592-OQIO01000592.1-human-gut-metagenome-genome-assembly--contig:-NODE-592-length-18944-cov-1.798958_pt1 | contig 18944 bp, 21 predicted proteins | sample MGYA00242573_ERZ504737 | MGnify/ENA primary metagenome ERZ504737 (study PRJEB26092, sample SAMD00036203) | human gut metagenome | host: Homo sapiens | study: EMG produced TPA metagenomics assembly of...
TATCAACTAAGTCTGAGTTGATTGGAGCAAAATCAGTTTCACCAGCTTCGAATGCTTGAGCAGCAACTTTTGGATCTTGAACTAATTTCATTACTAATTTGTCAATTTTAACTGTTTTAGCATCATAATACTTATCATTTTTTCAAATTCAGCTACTGAACCTGGTTCCCAGTTTGTCATAGTGAAAGCACCATTTCCTAAAATAGTTTTAGCACTCTTACCATATTTATCACCTTGTTTTTCACAGAATTTTTGGTTAATTGGATAGAAACATGGGAATGACATTAATTCATCAAAGAATGAAACACGAGTAGTTGTAGTAACTTCTAATGTTTTATCATCGATAGCTTTAACACCTATTGCATCTAAATCTGCATCTGTAATATCTTCTTCATTGTCAATTTTATCTGACATTTCTTGTGCCCCTACAATACTTGCAATACCATCACAGAACATGTAGTAATATTGACCTTTCTTTTGGAAGATTCTATGCCAAGCATAAACGAAATCATTTGCAGTAACAGGATCACCGTTAGCCCATTTTGCATCTTTTCTGATTTTGTAAGTATGAGTTAACCCGTCATCTGAAACTTCAGAAGATGAAGCAACACCATTTACGACATTACCTTTCTTATCTGTTTTCATAAGCCCATCAATAACAGCATGCATTGCTGTAAATGAGCATCCGTCATCGGCATCTGATGAATCTAAGTTTTTGATATCTAATTCACTTGAGAAAGTGTAAGTAGATGAATCTCCTCCTGATCCCCCACAACCAGCAAGAGTTAGAGCCATCATAGCACAAAAGCACCATTGATAATAGTTTTTTTCATATTCTCTCTTCCCTTCTTAAATTATCTTTTGTGCAATAAATCGACATATTGTATACAATCTATCGATTTATTAACTTCATAATAGCGGATTAGTCTTTAAAAGTCAATACTATTTTGCATATTTGTATACAATACAATATATAAATTTATTAATATGATAGCTTTTTATCAAAAAAGACATAATATTTTCTCATTATGCCTTTTCTCTTTTTATTCAGTTTTTTCTACATATTCAAAAGAAATTGTTATACATGGTTTAATAACTAGATTTTTTACTTTTGGATTTTGTAATGTTGCCGCTCCTTTTTCAAAAACAGGAATATACGCATAATCATCTAATAATATCTTTTCTGCATCCTTCATTTCTTGCCAGCGCTTTTCAACATCTGATTCAACACCGACTTGAATTTACAAGTTGATCATACTCACTATTTTCCACTTGCCATAGTTATTACTATTCGTTGATAAAGCAATTGTTAGATATGTTGTTGGATCTCCACAGTCAGGTCCCCAACGCGTCACAACTAAATCAAAATCACCATTTTTTTGTTTGTTGTAAATACGATCTTGTTTTGTTGTTGCAACCATTTCTATTTTAATGCCATTTAATTTACTTAAAGCATTTTGTAAATATGTCGAAAATACATCCATTGGTGATTCATCTGTTCCATAAGTAATTCTTAAAGTAATTTCAGATTTCCCCAATTCTTTTAACCCTTCATCTAATAAATCTTAAGCTTGTGCTTTATCATAAGAGGTAAAATCACCAGAATCTTTTCTAAAATCTACACCACATGGGCTTGTAGCTAAGCCTGAAGGAATAAATCCTTTAACAACTTGTGAACCATCTTTTAAAACATTTTCACAATAAATCTTTTCTATTAATAGCAGATGAAATGGCTTTTCTTACATTTAAATTTGCAAGATCTTCATTTTTAAAATTTATTGAGATATAAAATAAAAAGCCATCATAAACTTGTTTAAAAGAGTCATATTCTTTATATTTATCAACTAAATCAGAATTAATTGGCGCATAATCTGTTTCACCTGCTTCAAAAGCTTGTGCAGCTACTTTAGGTTCTTGGACAAGTTTCATCACAAGTCTTTGAAGTTTTACATGTTTTTGATCATAATAGTTTTCATTTTTTTTAAATTCAGCTACTGATCCAGGTTCCAAATTAATCATCTTAAAAGCTCCATTACCTAAAATTGTTTTAGCACTTTTACCATATTTACTTCCTTGTTTTTCAGCAAATTTTTCATTAATTGGATAGAATGGTGGAAAAGCAAGCAATTCATCTAAAAACGAAACGCGTACTGTTGTTTTTACTTCTAATGTATAACCATCCAATGCTTTTACACCCATAGAATTTAAATCATCATCTGTAAGTTCTTCACCAGCATCTATTTTATCTGATAATTCTTGTGCACCTTGAATGCTTGCTATACCATCTGCAAACATATAATAATAACTGCCTTTTTTCTTAAAGATTCTTTGCCATGCATAAACAAAATCATGAGCTGTTACAAGATCACCATTATCCCATCTTACATCTTTTCTAAGTTTATAAGTATGAACTAATCCATCTTCTGAAACTTCTTCACTTTTCGCAATACCATACGTAATATTTCCTTTTTTATCTGTTTTCATCAACCCATCAATAACAGCATGGATAGCACGCAATGGACATTGATCATCAGCATCTGATGAATCTAAGTTTTTGATATCCAATTCACTTGAATACGTATAAGTCGAAATGTCATCTCCACTTGATCCACCACATCCTGTTAATGTTAAAACCATTAAACAATATAAAAAAATGAAGTATTTTTTCATATTTCCTTTCTCCTTTTTTATCTTTTCCTTCAACCATATCCCATTTTCACACACCGTCAACAAAATTATGTATCCGCTTCCATTTTTTATTAAAAAAAGAAGTAGGTTTCTCTACTTCATTATTTTACTACACTCATGGCAAGAGCTAAAGCTCCAACAACCCCTGCATTATCCCCTAATCCTGGATCAACGATATAATCTTTAATTTTATCAGTAGTCACTTCTTCTTTTTGAATATAACCATTTAAGAATTCTTGAGTATATTTATGAATCATTGGGAAAAGTTGTTTTTGATGCATAACACCACCACCAAGAATAATTTTCTTAGGTGAAAGAGTTAAAATATAATTTGCCATCGCTTGTCCAATATAATAAGCTTCTAAATCCCATGCTGGATGATCTTCTGGAAGTTCACTTCCTTTTACTCCCCATCTTGCTTCAATAGCAGGACCAGCAGCTAAACCTTCAAAACATGTTCCATGATATGGACATTTACCTGAATATGTGTCATCTTCTCTTACAATCATTTTCATATGTCCCATTTCTGGATGAAGTAACCCGTGTACAAGTTTACCACCAACAACGGCTCCTCCACCAATTCCTGTTCCAATTGTAAGATAAAGGGCACTGTCTAATCCTTTTGCCACACCAAATGTTGCTTCGCCTAAAGCAGCCCCATTGACATCTGTATCAAAAGCCATAGGAATATCATATCTTTCTTTTAAAGCACCCATAATATTATAATTGTTCCATCCTGGTTTAGGTGTTGTTGTAATATAACCATAAGTTGGGCTTGTAAGATCCGGATCAATCGGTCCAAAGCTTCCTACACCTAATGCTTCAATTTCTTTTCCATCAAAGAATTTAAAAACATTTTCCATTGTTTTTTCAGGTGCTTCTGTAGGAAATGATTCTCTTTCTAAAACTTCTCCTTTTTCATTTCCAATACAAACTACAAATTTAGTTCCACCTGCTTCAATTGCTCCTAATTTCATTATTATAATCTCCTTTTTTTCCTTTACTCTTATTTTAAACAACTCTGATTATAAAGTAAATATGCAATTATAAATTGAAAAAGAGTTACATGATTTAGATGATAAATCTAAATTCATGAACTCTTTTTCATTAATTATCTAAATAACGTGTATAACGATCTACATGTAATAATCTTTTTGCATTTTCTACACGTTCTTTAACTGGAGGTTTAATTCCTTCTAATTGATATGGAATATTCAATTCCTCCCATTTAAATACACCTAAAGTATGATAAGGAAGAATTTCAACACGATAAACATTTGAAAGTGTAGAAATAAAATGATCTAATTCAATTAAATCTTCATCATAGTCACTTCTTTCAGGAACCAGAACATGTCTAATCCAAATTGGTTTATCAATTTCAGATAAATATCTTGCCATATCAAGAATATTTTCATTACTTCTTCCTGTTAAAAGCTGATGTCTTTCATTATTAATTTCTTTAATATCTACAAGTAATAAATCTGTATACTCCATAAGTTCATTAAACTTAGAAAAGAAAGGTTCTTCTCTCGTGAAACATCCTCCACTGGTATCAATACACGTATTAATTCCTTCTTTTTTAGCAAGTTTAAATAACTCTAAAACAAAATCGATTTGAGCTAAAGGTTCTCCACCACTAATCGTAATGCCCCCTTTTTTACCCCAATATGTTTTGTATTTCATTGCTTGTTGAAGCGCTTTTTCAGGAGTATATTCTTCGTATTTCTTTGAACCCCATGTATCAGGATTATGACAAAATTGACATCTTAAAGGACATCCATGTAAGAAATAAATATAACGTACTCCTGGACCATCGACTGATCCAAAGCTTTCTATTGAATGAATTCTACCAATTGTTTCCATTTTTCCTCCGTAACAAAACAACCTCATAAGAGGTTGTTTTCATTATTTGATTAAGTTATTGATTACATATGTTCATGACAAGTTCTTGCGATAACGTCTAATTGTTGTTCACGAGTTAAGTCAATGAATTTAACAGCATATCCAGATACACGAATTGTGAAGTTTGCATATTCTTCTTTTTCTGGATGTTCCATAGCATCAATTAATTTTTCAGTTCCAAATACGTTAACATTTAAGTGATGAGCACCTTGTTCAAAATATCCATCCATAACTTGTACTAAGTTATTAACTCTTTCACCTTCATCATGTCCTAAAGCATCTGGGTTGATTGTTTGAGTATTAGAAATACCATCTAATGCCCATTCATATGGTAATTTAGCAACTGAGTTTAATGAAGCTAATAAACCATTTTGTTCTGCACCATAAGATGGGTTAGCACCTGGTGATAATGGTTCACCTGCTTTACGTCCATCAGGTAATGAACCTGTAGCTTTACCATAAACAACGTTTGAAGTAATTGTTAAGATAGAAGTTGTTGGTTCTGAATCTCTGTAAGTATGATGTTTTTTGATTTTAGCTAAGAATTCACCTAATAACCATACAGCGATATCATCAGCACGATCATCATCGTTACCATATCTTGGGAAATCTCCTTCAACTTCGTAATCTACAACAACACCATCTTCATCTCTAATAGTTTTAACTTTAGCATATTTGATTGCGCTTAATGAATCTACTACATGTGAGAATCCAGCGATACCAGTTGCGAAAGTACGTTTTAGATCAGTATCAATTAATGACATTTGTGCAGCTTCATAATAATATTTATCATGCATATATTGAATTAAGTTTAATGTATTAACATAAAGATCTGCTAACCATTCCATCATTTGGTCATAACGTTCCATAACTTCATCATAGTCTAAGTATTCAGAAGTAATTGGACGATATTTTGGAGCCACTTGATCTTTAGTTTTTTCATCAATACCACCATTGATAGCATATGTTAAACATTTAGCTAAGTTAGCACGTGCACCAAAGAATTGCATTTCTTTACCAGTTTGAGTAGCTGATACACAACAACAAATTGAGTAATCATCTCCCCATACAGGACGCAATTACATCATCATTTTCATATTGGATTGAGCTAGTATCTACTGAGATTTTAGCAGCAAAACGTTTGAAGTTTTCTGGTAATGCTTTTGTATATAATACAGTTAAGTTTGGTTCTGGTGAAGGACCCATATTTTCTAATGTGTGTAAGAAACGGAAACAGTTTTTAGTAACCATTGAACGTCCATCAGTTCCTAAACCTGCAACTTCAAGTGTAGCCCATACTGGGTCACCAGAGAATAATTGGTTGTAAGAAGGAATACGAGCAAATTTAACCATTCTACATTTCATAACGAAATGGTCTACTAATTCTTGTGCTTCTTCTTCTGTTAATGTTCCGTTAGCTAAATCTCTTTCTACATAGATATCTAAGAAAGTAGAAATACGTCCAACTGACATTGCAGCACCATTTTGAGTTTTGATTGCAGCTAAATATCCAAAGTATAACCATTGGAATGCTTCATGAGCATTTTTAGCTGGTTTAGAAATGTCATATCCGTAGATAGCAGCCATTTCTTTCATACCTTTTAATGCTTTTACTTGTTCAGCAATTTCTTCTCTTTTACGAATAATGTCTTCAGTCATTGATCCACTACCACAATGATTGAAATCATTTACTTTTTGTTCAATTAAGAAATCAATACCATATAAAGCAACACGACGATAGTCACCAACAATACGTCCACGTCCGTATGTATCAGGTAAACCTGTAATTACTTTATTATGACGAGCTTTTTTAATTTCTGGTGTATAAACATCGAATACTGCTTGGTTATGTGTTTTATGATATTTTGTGAAAATTTCATGTAATTTTTCATCTGGTTCATATCCATAAGTTGCAGCAGCTTGTTCTGCCATTTTGATACCACCATAAGGCATGAAAGCTCTTTTTAAAGGTTTGTCAGTTTGTAAACCAACAACTTTTTCTAAATCTTTCATTTCTTCATCGATATATCCAGGACCATAAGCAGTAAGTCCACTTACTACTTTAGTTTCACATTCTAATACTCCACCTTTAGCTCTTTCTTCTTTTTGTAACTTTTGAAGTTTTCCCCAAAGTTTGTTAGTAGCTTCTGTAGGATCAGCTAAAAATGATTCATCTCCATCATAAGGTTTATAGTTATCTTGAATGAATTGACGAGTGTTTACTTCTTCTTTCCAAAGTCTTCCTTTAAATCCATTCCATTCTTCATTGAATTTATCTGTTACAGCCATTTTGTTTATTTCCTCCTAAATCAAAATTCCTTCATAATTATAGCACTTACATTTTGCATAGACAACAAAAACTTAAAGAAAATGATGAGCGCTTACATAATTATTTTACAAGTTTAGTATAACAGGAATCATTCCTAAAATCCAATCATATGCTCTTATAAAGAATATTTATTTTTTCCTAGCTTTTCTAATTGATTTAGTATATAGTTTACGTAGACATTTTAGGAGGCTTTTTTATGACATTAACAAACCAAGCTTTATCAAGCGCTGCTGATAAAGATTTAGAATTATCAAAACAAGTATGTCGCGAAGCAGTAAATGAAGTAATTGAGAAAAATCATTTAACATTATCTCCACAATTTACGCAAAATCTCGTTGTACATCTTGCAATTGCAATGCTTAGAATCAAAACAAACAATTACATTCCTTTAAGTCAAGGACAAATCACATCATATAAAGCAAATACTAACTATGATTCAGCAGTTGAAATTTGTAATATTCTTAGTAAAAAATTTGATATTGAATTTCCAGAATCAGAGTTAGCACTTATTTCAATGTACCTATCTAAAAATAACGTATTAGATGTTGAATTTAATGCTGGTGTTAATTTATTAGATGATGAAATTATTGATGTTCTACAAAACACTTTAGATTCTTTATTTAAACAAAAAGGTATAGATTTAAGAAATAATGAAAAATTACTTGTTTCTTTAGGATTACATTTAACACCTGCACTTGATCGATTATTAGATGATAGTCAAATCGAAAATCCTTTAACCGCAAAGATTAAAGAAAGACATCCTAAAGAATTTGCAATGGCAGAAATCTTAAATGACGCTATTGAATCTATTTATCATAAAAGATTTACTGAAGATGAAGTGGCTTATTTTGCATTACACTTTATTGTTTCAGCAAGACAAAAATAGAAGTTCACATTGAACTTCTATTTTTTTATAAATATTTACCTGTAATACTCTTTATATTATTTTTTATTTCTTCAACACTACCAGTAGCTACAATCATTCCACCATCTCGACCACCACCTGGCCCCATATCAATTATATAATCCGCATTTTTCATCACATCACGATCATGTTCAATGACGACGACTGTCGCACCTTGATCTACAAGTGATTGAAAAAACTTTAACTAATATTTGAACATCTAAAGGATGTAATCCAATCGTAGGTTCATCAAAGATAAAAATTGAATCATTTTGAGACTTACTCATTTCACTTGCAAGTTTTAAACGTTGTGCCTCTCCACCAGATAAACTTGGTGTTTCCTCACCCAATGTCAAATATCCTAAACCTAAGTTTTCTAATACTTCCAGTTTTCGATAAACACCTTTTAAATCTTGACAAGCTTCTTTAGCAAAACTCACATCCATTTCCATCAATTCAGGTAAAGAATACTCTTTCTCTTTTGACGTTTTATATTTAATAAAATAACTTTCTTTATTATATCTAGAACCATGACAATCAGGACAAGTCACATGAACATCTGGCAAGAATTGTACATCCAAACTTAATGTCCCTGTTCCATCACAAGTTGGACATCTAAGCTTTCCTGTATTATAAGAAAAATCTCCTGCTTTATACCCCTTAGACTTAGCGCTTTCTGTTTTGGCAAATCTTTTTCTAAGTTCATCATGAACATTAATATAAGTAGCAACAGTCGAACGAATATTAATACCAATAGGTGAAGCATCAATCAGTTTAATATGTTCTATTCCTTCCATTTGAACATCTTTAATATGATCAGGTAATGATGAGTCATTGATTTTAGTTTGAATCGCTGGTAACAAGCTTTCTAGAATCATCGTTGTTTTTCCAGAACCTGACACTCCTGTAACAACCGTTAATTTTCCTTTAGGAATATCTACTTCTAAAGGATGGACTGTATGTATTTGATTTGTTGAAAGATGAATTTTCCAAATTCAAATAGTTGTTCAATTGGAGATATTGGACGCATTTTTTCATCATAATGATTTGTAAGGAATGGCCCAATCATTGACTTTTTATCATTTTTAATTTGTTCTATTGTTCCTTCCGTAAAAACATAACCTCCATTTTTTCCTGCTTCTGTCCCATTTCAATGAGCCAATTCGCTTCTTTAATAATTTCAGTATCATGATCTACTAATAAAATAGAATTTCCATCATGAATTAAATCATTCATGACTCCTATAAGTCCATAAATATTAGAAGGATGTAATCCAATAGAAGGTTCATCTAAAACATAGAGAATACCTGTTGTACGATTTCTTACTGCTCTAGCAAGTTGCATACGTTGTCTTTCTCCTGTTGAAAGTGTAGAAGCAGCTCTATCTAAAGAAAGATAGCCCAATCCTAAATCTAACAGCCTTTTAGAAACATCTAAAAACGAATCACAGATTTCACGAGCCATTGGCTTCATTTCATCAGGCATTGAATCTGGAATACCTCTTACCCATTCTACTAAATCATTTAATGGCATTTGACAAGCTTTATCTAAACCAATTCCTCTAATCAAAGGTTTTCTTGCTTCTTTTGATAAACGTGTTCCCTGACATTCTGGACAAATTTCTTCTTTAAAAACTTTTCAACTCTTTTCATTTCCTTTAATCATCTTTAACTTTTGATAAAGCATTTTCTACTGTATAAGTTGCATTAAAATAAGTAAAATCCATTTCTCCTGCATGATCTGTATTTTTAGCCTTATAAAAAATATGTTTCTTTTCCGCCGGTCCATAATAAACAATATTTTTTTCTTCATCAGTTAATTGATTAAAAGGCACATCTGTTCTTACTCCCATAGCACGACAAACATCTGTCATCAAAGTCCACATTAATGAGTTCCATGGAACGACTGCTCCTTCATCTATGGTAAGTGTTTTATCAGGAACAAGCGAATCAATATCAACAGTTCTAACAATTCCTGTTCCACCACATTTAAGACAAGCTCCTTGACTATTAAAAGCTAACTCTTCAGCACTTGGTGCATGTATTTTTTCTTTACAAATTGGACAGATGATTTCTTTTTCAGCCGCCACATTTAAAGTTGGTTCAATATAATGACCATTTTTACAACAATGCTTAGCAAGACGTGAATACATGAGTCTTAAACTATTTAAAAGTTCTGTCCCTGTTCCAAACGTACTACGAATACCTGGAACAGCTGGTCGTTGGTGAAGTGCTAAAGCCGCAGGAACATAAAGAACTTCATCTACTTGTGCCTTCGTAGCACTCGTCATACGCCTTCTTGTATAAGTTGATAAAGATTCTAAGTATCTTCTTGAACCCTCACTATAAAGAACACCCATGGCTAGTGATGATTTTCCTGACCCTGAAACACCTGTAATAGCAACTATTTGATTTAATGGTATATCAACATTGATATTTTTTAAGTTATGTACTTTTGCACCTCTTACTTTTATTTTCTTTGGTGTATTTCCCATATAATCCCTCATTTCTTCTTTAGTTATATATTATTTTTGGAATAAAAAAGTAAATGATATTCATTTTGAATACCATTTACATATTTTTCATTTTATACCTATATTTTGTAAATAACATTAAAAAATTAAAACTACATCCAACTTATTTTTTAACTAAAGAACATCCTGCACTTGTTCCAATACGATCAGCTCCAGCAGCAACGATTTTCACCATATCTTCAGGTGTTCTAACACCACCTGCAGCTTTTACTTTTGCTTTTCCATGAACAGCTTCTTTCATGATTCTAACATCTTCAATTGTAGCCCCTCTTGTTGAAAAACCAGTACTTGTTTTTACATAATCAGCTTTTGCTTCTACGCATAATTCACATGCTTTTTTAATTTCATCTTCTGTAAGTAAACAAGTTTCTAAAATAACTTTTACTAATGTTCCATTAGCAGCTTCAACTACCGCTTTAACATCATCTCTTACTAAATCATAATTTTTATCTTTTAAAGCTCCGATATTCATTACCATATCAATTTCATCAGCCCCATTAGCAATCGCATCTTTTGTTTCAAATGCTTTCACTGCACTTGTATTAGCTCCTAATGGAAAACCAATAACTGTACATACGTTGACATCACTATCTTTTAGATAGTCTGCACAATAAGCAACATGGCATGGATTAATACAAACACTTGCAAAACCATATTCCATTGCTTCATCACAAATTCTTTTAACTGTTTCTAAAGGCGTATCTGCTTTTAAAACAGTATGATCAATCATTTTGTTGTAGTTCATTTTCTTCTTCTCCTTCGTATACTCTTTTAATAGCTTTTAATGCTATCGCTTTATCTCCTTCATACTCTCTTTGACCAACTTCTAAGGCAATAAATTTTTCATGACCTTTTCCTAATAATAAAACAACATCTCCTGGACTTGCCTGTTCAATAGCTTGTTCTACAGCCACTGCACGATTAGGAATAATAATACTTGGAATATCTGTAATTTCACTTTGGATTTCTTTACAAATTTCCTCAATATTTTCTCCTCGATCATCTAATTCAGTCAAAATCACATGATCTAAATATCTATTGGCCAATGATCCTATTTTCTTTCTTCTTGCCATATGTCTTTTACTTGGTGCTCCTAAAACAGCAATAATATTTCCTCTAGAAACACGATCTGCAAATTTAAAAACATTTTCAAAATCTTTTGTATGACAACAATAATCGACAATAATCGTAATTTTATGTTTATTAGGAATAAGCTCCATTCTTCCATTAACTGGTTTTAAATCACTAATGGCTTCAATGATCATGCGATCATCAAATCCTAAACCAACAAGTACTCCTACCGTTGCTAGAACATTATAAATATTAAAATCAGCAATTGTTGGACAAACAATATGATATAGATTTCCTTTTAAGGAAAGATCAAATTCACTATGATCAATATAAAGTTCTATATTTTTAGCCATAATTTCACTTTCATTTTTAATACCATAAGTCATAATTCTTGCTTTCGTAGCTGCTTTAAATTCAGCAAAAACTTCTTCATCTTTATTTAAAACAGCAATCGAATTTGTAGATAACATTGAAAATAATTTTTTCTTACTTTCAATATATTGTCTTCTAGTTCCATGAAAATCTAAATGTTCATCAGAAATATTTGTTAAAACAGCAATATTAAAATCGACTGCATCAATTCTTTTAAGTGCCAAACCATGACTACTTGCTTCCATGGCAACAACCTTAACACCACGTCTTGCCATATCGAACAATTTCTTTTGTACATATAAAGTTTCTGGTGTCGTATAAGGGCACTGTTCTTCTACCCATCATACTCTAAAGAAATTGTTCCCATGTAAGCTGCTTTACAATAATGATCCATTACACTTTTAACCATTGAAGCAACAACTGTTTTACCACTTGTTCCAGTCACTCCAACAACACGCATTTTCTTACTTGGATAATCATAGAATACATTAGAAACTCTATTTAATTCATCTAAAGCATCTGCTACCTTAATATAAATAATGCTTGGTTGTTTTTCTATATCCTTGCTATGAACAATAACTTTTGCTACCTTGAAAATGGCATCATCTACATATCGATGTCCATCTACACTCAATCCTTCAATACAAAAGAATATAGAATAGGGTTTTACATATCTTGAATCACTATGAATTGAGTATATTTTCATATCATTATCAATATCAAACAACTCATTTAATCGTTTCATTATACCACTCTTCCAATTAACATTTCATCATATGAATTAATTATAACATTCTTCAATTGTCCTATCAATTGTTCATCACTTTGTACTTTTATAAGTAAATAATTATCTCCATGTCCCACATAATATCCATGATCTTCTTTTTCAAAAAGAACTCTTAAAGTTTTACCAATTTGAGATTTTGCATAATTTTCATTTAATTCATGAGAAAGTGCAATCAAACGATTAACTCTTTCATGTTTAATTTTTTCATCAACTTGTACCATGCGAGCTGCAGGTGTTCCTTTACGCATAGAATAAGGGAAAACATGAAGTTGTGTATATCCTACTTTTTTAATAAATTCATAAGTTTTTTCAAACTCTTCTTCGCTTTCTCCAGGAAAACCAACAATGACATCTGTTGTAAAACAATATCAGGAATCAATCTTCTAATTTTTGATAATTTTTCATAATATTGTTCACAATTATATTTTCTATTCATACGTTTAAGTGTTTCATCGCACCCAGCTTGAAGCGGTACATGTAAATGACCCACAATAATTTTAGATTTTGAAATTAAATCAATAATATCATCAGTAATTTGACTTGTTTCAATAGAAGAAATACGAAGTCTCTTTAATCCTTCTATTTTTGTTAAATCTACTAATAAATCATAAAAACTATAATTTTCTAAATCTTCACCATATCCTGCTGTATGAATCCCTGTTAAAACAATTTCTACATATCCTTTAGCTACTAATTCCTTTGCTTGTTTAATAACACTTTCTGGTTTTCTAGATCGCACTCTTCCTCTAGCATAAGGAATAATACAGTATGTACAAAAATTATTACATCCATCTTGAATCTTTAAATAAGCTCTTGTATGTAAAAAACGATCAATATTTAAATCTTCAAATTTTCTTAATTGTTTAACTTCAGAAACTTTCACAATTCTTTCATGTGTTTGTTGATACTTTTCTACTAAATCAACAATTTCATTTCTAAATTGTGTCCCTAAAATGATACTTACACCTTCAATTGCTTCAATATCTTGAGGTGCTACTTGACTATAACATCCAACAACACAAACGGTTGCTTGAGGATTTTTACGAATTGCTTTACGTATCATTTGACGAGATTTACTATCTCCTGTATTTGTGACAGTACATGTATTAACAACATAAACATCTGCCACTTCTTTAAAATCAACTTCTTCATATCCTGCTTCTTCAAACATATTTAACATTGCTTGAGATTCATAGGAATTAAACTTTACATCCTAATGTATGGAATGCAACTTTCATTCTTTCACCTACTTTAATTTTTTCATAATTTTTTTATGTACTTTATCACTTAAATAATTTAATTTATGTAATTGATTTATAAATTGTTGAGGTTGTTTATAATAAGTCATAACTTCTCTTATATCATCTAAAGATGTATTTCCTTGGAAATATTTATCAACTATTGGAAAACTATCTACTAAACCATATTCTTTCTTATCAAAAATATAGATTTTCTTTTAAACCATCATAATAATAATATTCATAATTTTCATCTTCAGCTATCCCTTTTAAAGAAGAAAAAGCAGAACGTAATACTTTTAAACCATAAAGTTGATAAGGAATTTCTATATTTCTTTGATAATTTTTAACATACAATTGATGTTGTTTTAATGTTAATAACATATAATTATTTAAATATCTTTCATTTATAAAAGGTTCTAAATAAGGAATTAAAATAATTTGTTGATCAGCTTTCATGAGTTTTAAATTTTTTAACGTTTCACTAATAATACTATTAAACATTTTTTGTTTTTCTTCATAATTTAAATATTGAATAGCATCTTGTGTCTCATAAACAAATTTCTTATATTCCCCTTCTATTTTTGTCTTATTATAAATACCATTTAAAATCACTTCATATTTAAACATTTCTTCTTCATTTGTCATTTTAAAAGCAAAACCATCTTCAAGAAAAGTATCTTTTTGTCCTTCAATAAGACGAAACAAATCACATTTTTTAATTTTAACTCTACCCATATTTCTTTAATAATTTAATCATTTTGTAAGCTCCCTTGAATAACCAATGACACTCATTAAATAAAGTGGTGCTGTTTCACTTCTTAAAATACGGTTACCTAATGAACAACATTTAACACCCATCTCATTTAATTCTTGAATTTCACTTTCATCAAAGCCACCTTCACAACCAACAATAATCAATAATTGATCTCCTGCTTTTAATTGTTGTAAAGTATGAAATAATTCACCATGTTCATGTTGTTTAGCAGTTTCTTCATAAGCCACTAAATTATAATCTTTTAAATAGGGTTTTAATTCTTTAATTGTTTTTACTTCTTCTATTGAAGGTATTCTATTTCTTCCTGATTGTTCACTTGCTTCTTTTAATATTTTTTGATAGCGGGGCAGTTTTTTATTGAATTTGTCTTTAGTAAGTTTAACAACACATCTTTTAGAACTTAATGGAATAATATGATGAACTCCTAACTCACAAGCTTTTTGTAAAACAAATTCAAATTTATCTCCTTTAGGTAAAGCATAAACAAGTGTAACTTCTACATCTAATTCATTATTAATATCTAATTTTTCAATTGGTAAAATTGTACCTTCTTGAACATTTTCAATTAAACATAAATATTGAATATGTTTTAAGTCTACACAAATAATTTGATCACCATTTTTATTACGCATTACTTTTTCTATATGATGTTGATCACTACTTTCTATTTTGAAAGATTTATTTAATTCGATATTTTCATTTATAAAATATTTTTGCATCGTCTTTCACCCCAACATATTCTAGCATAATATTTCCCCAAGAAAAAACAATTTTACATTTTTATTTATATTCCTACAATTTCAAAAAGAAAAGTACGATTTCTCGTACTTAATTAGCTATTATTTTCTTTCTAAATACAAAATAGTTTTATAAAAAAAGAAGTAGCTTTTATACTACTTCCTTATTGAGCTTTTAAAACAAATTCATCTTGATAATCAACTTCTACATGTTGTCCTTGATGAACTGTTCCTTTAATAATTTCTTTAGCAAGTTTGGTTTCAATTTGAGATTGAATAAATCTCTTTAATGGTCTTGCTCCATAGATTGGATCAAATCCTTCTTCTTGAATCATTTGATAAGCTTGATCAGTTAAAGAAATCGTAATCTTTTTATCTTGTAAACGATGAACTAATTGACCAATAAATTTATCAATAATTTTTCTTACTACTGAACTATCTAATGAATTAAACATAACAATTTCATCAATACGATTTAAAAATTCTGGTTTAAAGTGCACTTTTAATTCTTCTTTTACAAGTTTTCTATTTTCTTCATTATTACCTTCTAATAAATATTGAGAACCAATATTACTTGTCATAATAATAATTGTATTTTTAAAGCTTACTGTATTTCCTTTACTATCTGTAATACGTCCATCATCTAAAACTTGAAGTAAAATATTGAAAACATCAGGATGAGCTTTTTCAATTTCATCTAATAATACAATACTATAAGGATGACGTCTTACTGCTTCTGTTAATTGTCCACCTTCTTCATAACCAACATATCCTGGTGGAGCCCCTACTAAACGTGAAACACTAAATTTTTCCATATATTCAGACATATCAATACGCACAATATTCTTTTCAGTATCAAATAATTGTTCTGCTAAAGCTTTAGCCACTTCTGTTTTACCAACCCCAGTTGGACCTAAGAATAAGAAGGAACCAATTGGTTTTTCTTCATCATTGATACCAGCACGGCTACGTAAGATAGCATCTGTTACTTTAGTGATTGCATCATCTTGACCAATAACACGTACTTTTAATGTATCATCTAAGGCTAAAAGTTTTTCTCTTTCAGAAGCCATTAATTTATTCATTGGAATACCTGTCCATCTTGAAATAACTTCTGAGACATTATCAACAGTTACTTTTCTTGAAGTAAAGCATCATCCGATTCTTTTGCTTCAAGATCAGCAATTTCTTTGGTGATTTTTGGAATATCACCATATTGAAGTTTAGAAGCTTCTTGTAAATTACCTTCTTGCATATATTTATCTTGTAAAGCTACAAGTTTATTTTTTGATTCTTTAATTCTTTAATATGATCTAATGAAGACTTTTCTTCTTTCCATTTTGCTTTTAATGCTGTTTCTTGTTCAGTTAAAGAAGCAATACGTTCTTTAATATCATTTAAACGTTTTACATTATCTTCATTACTATCTTCTTTTTCAATCGAAATTCTTTCCATTTCTAATCGATTCTTTTCACGTGTAATACCATCTAATTCTTCTGGTAAAGAATCAATTTCCATACGAATAGAAGCACACGCTTCATCAATTAAATCAATTGCTTTATCTGGTAAGAAACGATCAGTAATATATCTTTGTGATAAATTAACAGCACCAATAATAGCACTATCATTGATTTTAACCCCATGATGTCTTTCAAAAGAATCTTTTAAACCACGTAAGATAGCAATACTATCATCAATTGTTGGTTCATCAACTTGTACCTTTTGGAAACGTCTTTCAAGAGCCGCATCTTTTTCAATATATTGTCTATATTCATCTAGGGTTGTTGCTCCAATACAATGAAGTTCACCACGAGCTAACATTGGTTTTAATAAGTTAGCAGCATCCATCGCACCATCTGTTTTACCAGCACCAACTAATTGATGGATTTCATCAATAAATAAGATGATATTTCCATTTGCTTTTTTAATTTCACCTAAAACTGCTTTCAATCTTTCTTCAAATTCACCACGGTATTTAGCACCAGCTACAAGTGAACCTAAATCAAGTTCATATAAAGTTTTATTTTGTAAAGAAATTGGTACATCATTTTTATAAATACGCCATGCCAATCCTTCAACGATGGCTGTTTTACCAACACCTGGTTCACCAATTAAAATTGGATTATTTTTTGTTTTACGTGACAAGATTTGAATTACACGACGAATTTCATCATCACGTCCAATAACTGGATCTAATTTTCCATTTTCCACATCTTTTGTTAAGTCACGTCCATATTTTTCTAATACTTCATAAGTATTTTCTGGATTTGGATTGTCTACCATATGATCACCCCGCATTTCTAAAATTACCTTTTTTGTATCCTTTTTATTCATACCTTCTTGGTTCAATAAATCTTTGACCCAATTTTCATTTATTTCAAATAAAGCCATAATGACATGTTCTACAGACATATATTCATCTTTAAACGATGTCATTTGACCATTTGCTTTTGCAAGTAAATCATTTAAGCTATAGCTTATTCTCATACTATTGACATCAATATTTTCAAGTGTCGTTTTTTGTTGAAGCCTTTGTTCTAATACTTGAATGAAATGATTTTTATCTTTATTTAGCTTAGATAACACCCTTGGAAAAATACCACTACTATCATTCAATAAAACATACAATACATGTTCAATGTCAATTACTTGATGCTTATAACTTAATGCTAATTGACTTGCTTTTGAATTGCCTCTTGCATCTTAGCTGTAAATTTTTCGATATCCATGTTATCACTCTCCTTTAGCACTCCTCTATCCCTAGTGCTAATTTTATTATATTCATATTTTTAGCACTGTCAACACTAAAGTGCTAAAAAATAAAATTTATTATAAAAAAGGGAAACATGATTTCCCTTTTAATGAAATAATTTCATAACATCTTCTTCACTATTAATATTAAAAATATTAACTGTTAACTCGTCTAATTGTTCAATGATTTTATTTGATAATTGTTCTTCTAGACTTTTTGATAAACTTCCTAGTTTTACTTTTAAAAGTGTTTCTAAAGTACTAAGTTTTCCAGTCTCAAAATACCGACTTTTAATGTTTCTAATGTTTGCACAAGCGTACTAATAAATGTACTTTCATCAACATCAAGAGGTAAAACATTTTTCGCAAATTCACATTTTGTAAGATAACTAGCTTGTTTAAAGATTTCATCTGTTTTTTCAATTCCAAAATTCTTAAATAAAACATCATTCATACAATATTCTAACAAACAATAAACAAGTACAAGCATTTCTTCTCCTAAATGTTCTCTTCCTTTTTTAATATTTCCTAATTTCTTCAATTCAATTTTATAATGGGTTTCAGGAGATACTTCAAATATATTTTTCATACTTATCCTCCAAACATCTAATATATATTTATTTTTATTGTATCATTATAATTTCAAATTACAATTTGTAAGAATTGATATGATAAAAAATTAACATAATCAATAATTTATATCTTGTTCCTTTATATTAGTGATATAATACATAAAAAGGAGGATTTTTATGAATAATATAACAATAAGTGAATCTATTAAGTATATTGGGGTTGATGATACAACAACTTTGATCTTTTTGAAAGTCAATATAATTTGTACCTCATTGGGGTTA
>ENA-OQIO01000595-OQIO01000595.1-human-gut-metagenome-genome-assembly--contig:-NODE-595-length-18850-cov-5.464883_pt1 | contig 18850 bp, 21 predicted proteins | sample MGYA00242573_ERZ504737 | MGnify/ENA primary metagenome ERZ504737 (study PRJEB26092, sample SAMD00036203) | human gut metagenome | host: Homo sapiens | study: EMG produced TPA metagenomics assembly of...
CGACATTGTGGAAACGCACTTAAGCTGCAATTGAGAGTACAGAGGGAGTCGCATCAAGTGACTGCGACAGGTGAGTCACCGAGCAGATACAGGTCACGATGAATCAGGCCAAGATAGAATGCGCTCAATGAGAAAATAAATAATGCCGTTTCAAAGAAATTTGACGATGCAAAAAGTCAGATGGATGATGCAAGCGCAAAGATAGAGAGCGGACAAAACGCAATCGCATCTGCATCGGATCAGATGAGCGCGGGAGTGGATACGCTAAAGGAGCAAAAGGCAAAGCTTGCAGAGCAGAAGACTCAGCTAGAGAGTACTCTTGCAAGCTTAAATGAGCAGAAGAGCCAGCTTGAAACAATTCAGTCAGCTCTTTCAGACTTCATGAATAGTGATACATATACAAAGACAATTCCGTCACTCAAAGAGGGCGCAAATGCACCAGGTGAAGCGGGCACAGCACTCAAAGCGCAGCTTGAGCAGGTTGATAAGCAGATTGCATCACAGTTTTCAGGTCTCTCGGCGCTTGGAATCACCGTAAACACAGCAGATGATCTGCCTGCGGCAGCGTCAGCGATAGCACAGACTCTCATTCAGGTGAATACAGGTATAGAGCAGTGCCAAAGCGGGCTTGACCAGATAGCACAAGGAGAGACAGCACTTTTAGATGCCTATGATAATCTAAACAGCCAGGCAGCCATCAGCTCTATAAGTATAGGACAGCAGTCGGCACAGCTTGCAACAGCAGCGGCATCTCTTGACAGCTCAAAGAAGGAGCTTGAAAAGAGTAAGGATGATGCGCTTGACAAGTCAAACTTAAATGCAGTTTTAACAATTGACTCACTCTCGCAGCTGCTCGTCGCTCAGAATTTTGATATGCCTGCAGGCTATGTAAATGATTCAAATGGCACGCAGTATATAGTACAGGTGGGAGATGAGGTAAAATCAATTGAGGATTTAACAAATCTTGTGCTCATGGATATGAAGCTTGATGGAATAGCTCCTATTCATGTCAGTGATGTGGCAGATGTTGAGATGACTGACAACTCTGATGAGACATATGCGATAGTCAACGGTAATCCCGGAATAATGCTCTCCATGGAGAAGCAGACCGGCTACTCTACAGGAGACGTCACAGACCGTCTTTTAGACAAGCTTGATTCGCTGGAAAAGGAAAATGACGGATTACACACCACAGTGCTCATGAATCAGGGCGTATACATCGACATGGTAGTAAAGAGTGTTATGGAAAATATGATAGTGGGAGCAATACTTGCCATTTTCGTATTGCTTTTGTTCTTAAAGGATATAAAGCCAACGCTTGTTATCGCAGCATCTATACCACTATCGGTTATTGTGGCAGTGGTGCTTATGTATTTTACGGATATCACCTTAAATATCATTTCAATGTCGGGACTTGTGCTTGGAATAGGAATGCTGGTGGATAATTCAATCGTAGTAATCGAGAATATCTACAGATTAAGGGGAGAGGGATATTCGGTAAAGAAGGCGGCTGTTGAGGGTGCAAATCAGGTGCAGGAGCCATTTTTGCCTCTACACTCACCACGGTAAGTGTGTACGCGCCAATCATTTTTACTGATGGAATCACGAGACAGCTCTTTGTAGACCTGGCTCTTACTGTAGCGTTTACTCTTATGGCATCTCTTGTAGTGGCACTCACATTTGTACCGGCAATTGCTTCAGGCATGCTCAAAAAGACGAAGGATATAAAGCATCCATGGTTTGACCGTTTTAAGGACTGGTATGGAAATGTGCTCGGCACATGTCTTAGATTTAAGCCGGTGGTATTTATTGCGGCAGTAGTGCTTTTAGTCGGCAGTGGCGCACTTTGCATGTCAAGGGGAATGACATTTATGGATATGGACATGGAGTCAAATCAGATTTCACTTACCATAGAGGCAAAGGGTGACGAAAAGCTTGACTTCAAGCAGCTTACAGAGCTGTCTGATAAGGTCATGGACAAAATATCTGATATAAAGGGCATAGACACAATAGGAGCTACAGCAGGCGGCAGCTCGACCATGAACCTGATGAGCTCAGGAAGCGACAGCGTGAGCATGTATATATTGCTTGATGAGAAGTCGGATGTTTCATCGGATAAGGTAATAGATGAAATTGAAAAACGCACAAAGAATCTGGACTGCAAGGTAACAGCATCTTCACAGGCTATGGACTCATCAGAGTTTTTCGGAAGTGGTCTCTCTGTCAGGATTAAGGGTAATGATATAGACAAGCTGCAGAAGCTTGCAGGTGATGTGGCAGATATCCTTAAGGACACAAATGGAGTGACAGATATAGATGACGGTCTTGGAGATACAATCAATGAGCTTAAGATAACTGTGGATAAGGAAAAAGCAGCAAAGTATGGCTATACGGTGGCTCAGGTATACCAGCTCGTATCCGGTGAGATATCATCTCAAAAGAGCGCAACAACCATTACGACCGACATAAAGGACTATGAGGTATACTTACAATCTGCAGAGCAGTCTGATGTGACTGTGGACGACATCAAAAACCTTACATTTACCTATAAGGATAATGATGGCAGTGAAAAGGAGATTCCGCTCAGTGATATCTGCACTATTTCACAGGAACAGACATTAAGTACCATTCATCGAGATGCTCAGACAAGATATATTACAGTATCAGGTGCGGTTGATGAAAACCATAATGTAACATTACTAAGTAATAAAATTAAATCAAAAATTGATAAACTTAGCATTCCTGATGGCTATTCAATAGACATGGAGGGCGAGGATGAGACAATAAATGAGTCAATGAGTCAGCTTGGACTTATGCTTGTGCTTGCAGTGATATTTATCTATCTTATCATGGTGGCGCAGTTCCAGTCATTGCTTTCACCGTTTATTATCATGTTCTGTATACCTCTTGCGTTTACAGGAGGCTTTATAGCTCTTTTCATCACGGGAAATGAGCTCGGAATCATATCAATGCTTGGCTTTATCATGCTGGCAGGCCTCATTGTAAATAATGGAATCGTGCTCATTGATTACATCAATCAGCCAGGAGAGAGGGCATGAGCAAGCATGAGGCAATCATAGACGCAGGCCGTACAAGGCTTCGTCCAATACTGATGACAGCGATGACCACCATACTCGCAATGTTTACATCGGCGATAGGTATCGGAGATGGCTCAGATATGATAAGCCGATGGCAATCGCAATAATAGGAGGTCTCGTATACGGAACCATCCTTACGCTTATAGTAATTCCATGTATCTATGATGCGTTCAACAGAGAGAAGAGCATGGTAGAGGAAGAACTGTAGCAAGTAGATAATAATAGCTGACATATAAGGATAGAGCTGTACAATCACAGGATTAACTAAAAAACCGCTCGGAACGCAAAAAAAGTTCCGGGTGGTTTTTTATAATAAAAAGTAGTTTTATCTGCTTATTTTTTATGGCTATTGCATATTGCACAAAAAATGATTAATAAATTTAAACAAATAGCTGAAAATGCTTTTGCAACGTTATATACTATTGAAAAGTCAATGCTATAGTAATATAATACAAACAGAAGCCAAGAGAAAAACATAACGGCTTATATTTTTTACAACAATTAATTAACAAATTTAACTAACTATCAAGGAGGAAGCAATCATGAAGTATTTTCTGGACAGTGCAAAAATCGAAGAAATCAAGGAGGCCTACCATACATTTGGTATTGATGGAGTGACAACAAATCCACGCCACATAATGGTAAGCGGAAAGCCTTTCCTTACTGTAATCAGTGAGATGGCAGACTGGGTTAAGGCGGAAGGAATCGAGGGATACGAGAAATTCCCTATTTCGGTTGAAATCAACCCACACCTTGATGATGCAGATGAGATGGTAGCAGAGGCAAGAAAGATTTCAGCTATCTGCAGTAACTTTGTTATCAAGATTCCGTGCACAGAGGCCGGTATTCAGGCAGCAAGAAGACTCGAGGCAGAGGGAATCAGAACAAATGTGACACTCGTATTCTCACCAGCACAGGCTATTCTGCCGGCAAAGAATAATTCGCTTTTTGTTTCACCTTTCATCGGCTGGAAAGAGGCAAATGGAGAGGATTGTAAAGCGTACATTCAGGCTATTTCAGATATCTATGACAATTACGGATATAAGGGAAAGACACAGATTATCTGTGCGGCTATCCGTACACCTAAGCAGATTGTAGACTGTGCGGTTGCAGGAGCAGATATCGTTACAACAGGCCTTGCAGTATACAAGGACAGTATCAAACATGCATATACCAGACAGGGACTTGAGACATTCCAGAATGCATGGGATAATACAGTTACAGAATAGATGAAACAGGGAGGTGCTTGTAAGCAATGAAAATTGGATTTGTAGGACTCGGAATCATGGGGGAGTCCATGAGTGAGAATATAGTGAAGAAGCATGATGATGAGGTATATGTATTTGATTTCGTAAAGGAGAAGGTAGAGCTACTGGAGAGCAATGGTGCAATCGGCTGCAGCAGTTCGCTCGAGCTGGCAGAAAAATCAGATGTAATTATATCAATGGTTCCAAAGTCAGAGCATTCGATGGCTGTTTATAAGGAAGTTTTACCGGCACTTGATGATACAAAGCTCTGTATTGATATGAGCACGATAGATCCATCTGTTTCTGTGGAGATTTCTGAAATGGTAAAGAAGACGGGCGCAGAGTTTGTGGACGCACCGGTTGTGAAATCGAAGCCTGCTGCTATTGCAGGAAAGCTCGGAATATATGTCGGTGGAGATGAAAAAGCATGTGAGAAGCTATGCCGATTCTTTCCTATATGGGGGAAAATATCATCAGGATGGGTGGAAACGGAAAAGGTCTGGTCATGAAAATCTGCCATAACGCGCTTGTATCACAGATTCAAAATGGTGTAAATGAGACACTGACACTTGCAAGGGCATATGGAATAGATATAGAAAGCTATACTACAGCTATCTCATATGGCGGTGGACAGAACTTTTATCTGGATTCCAAAAATGTGCCAATCAAAAATGAGGATTACACCACTGCCTTTTCGATTGAAAACATGTACAAGGATGTGAATATCTGCATGAATATGGCAAAGGAGAGTGGATTAAAGCTTCAAGGAGAAAACGCTGCAAAGCAGGTATATGACAAGGCAATGGAGCTTGGCTTTGGAAAAGAAGATTTCTGCGCTACTATAAAGGCTGTCAAGGCAATGCAAAGATAAGTGGGGGAAATATGTTAAAACATTTGAATGAAAAAAATGATGTGACTATATACAGTGTCACTGATCCATGTTTTGAAACCTACGGAAGGATGATTTCAAATATCAATTGCAACGAACTTATCTCATTTATGGAACAAAATACTGTAATTCCTGAGAAAGGAAATATATATGTGGCTTCAGTAGAAGAGCTTGAACGTACACATATAGCAGAGTTTTTTAAAAATCGTATATATGGAGGGATGCCTATACAGATAGGCTACTGTAACGGCAGAAACACCACATACAATGGTTTTGAGTACCATAAGGGCAGCGAAATCAATATAGCGGTAACTGACTTTATGCTGGTGCTGGGACATACATGGGAGATAAAAGACAATACATACCGTATTGAAGATGCAAAGGTATTTTTTGTGGAAAAGGGTACAGCAATAGAGATGTACCAGACGACACTTCATCTATCACCATGCAGGGTGTCAGATATTGGATTTAAGGATGTTGTGATTCTTCCAAGGGGAACCAATACACCACTCAATAATGGAGGGACAGATGAAGCTGCTATAGGAGAAGAGAGACTGCTTTTGCAAAGAAATAAGTGGGTAATAGCACATCCAGATAGAGAACCATTGATAAAACAAGGGGCATATCCTGGATTGCTTGGAGAGAATAAGGAACTTTATTATTAAAAAAACCACGTGACCGAAAGACTGAATACTGGACATATTACTGTACTTTCGGTTGCGTGGGAAATAATTTTCAGAAAAAGTATATCATGTGAGAGATAGAATGTGAATAGTTAGTTTCAACAAATCGATGTATATTTTTTCTATTAAATTGGAGGATTTTATGGAGCATTTAGTATTTACTTTGGTGACATTTGTGCTTTTCACAGCACTGGTTGGAATTATTTCAGGAAAAATAGTGAAGAATAGCGATGACCAGAAAACGGCAAAGGGTTATTTCCTTGCCGGAAATGGACTTGGAGGTTTTTTCATTGCAGGCTCAATGCTGCTTACGAATCTGTCGGCAGAAAATCTGGTAGGTTTGTCGGGACAGTCATATGCAGCTAATATGTCAGGCATGGCATGGGAAGCAACAGCGGTTATAGCCACAATTATTATGGCTTTTGTGTTTTTGCCGATGTATCTTAGAAAAGGATATACAACGCTGCCGGAGTTTATGGAGGAGAGGTATGGCGTTGGTGTACGCCGTATGGTTTCTATCCTATTTCTTATTGGATATTTAGTAATCGGAATTCCTGTATGTCTGTACGCAGGCGCTATAGCATTTGAGCAGATTTTTGATTTTGCTACAGTATTTGGAATCAGCGAGGGTATGGCACTTACAATTCTTATAGTGCTTGTAGGTATTATTGGTGCACTATATGCCGTACTTGGAGGTATGAGAGCAGTAGCTGTATCAGACACAATCAATGGAATTTTACTTGTTTTAGGCTCAGTGCTTGTAGTCGTATTTGGTTTTATAGCTGTTGGAAAATTAAGCGGAGGTGGATTTATTGTCGGTGTGAAGGATGTTATTACATCTGAACCGGCAAAGCTCAATGCGATTGGTGGAAAGAATGATCCTGTACCATTTGCATGTATTTTTACAGGTATGCTGCTTGCAAATCTGTTTTACTGGGGTACTAACCAAGTACTTATTCAGAGAGCACTTGGTGCTGAAAACTTAAAGGAAGGACAAAAGGGAGTTTTACTTTCAGGCTTTTTAAAGATGATGGTACCATTACTTCTTGTTATTCCCGGAGTAATCGCAGCAAGACTTGTACCAGGTCTTACAAGCAAGGATTTTGCATATCCTTCACTTGTAGCTAGGTCATTGCCATGGCCGGTTGTAGGACTGTTTTGTGCAGCATTGTTTGGATCAATTATCTCAACTTATAATTCATTTCTCAATGCAGCTAGTACCGTATTTATGATTGATATTTATAAGCCGATTTTTAACCCAAATCTCTCAGAGGAAGCTACAGTAAAACTTGCAAAGAAAATTGGATGGGGCTTTGCAGCATTTGCCATTATCTTTACACCATTCCTTGATGTGCTTAGCACAGGACTTTATGATTTCGGACGAAGCTTTACAGGTTTTTATAATATTCCTATCATTACAATGGTGCTTGTAGGAATGTTCTCAAAGAAGGGCTCTAAGCTTGGAGCAATATGTGCAACAATATTCCATATTGCATTCTACGCATGCTACAAGTTTATCTTCCCACATATTGACACACCATTCACAAATGCTGTTAGTGGAATTAATTATATGTATATATACGCTATCTCATTTGTTATCATGCTTGTAATCATCTTTGTATGCAGCAAGATTGCACCAAATACAAAGGTATTTGACAAGAGTGCTTCAAGAAATGATGGCTATGATATGACAGCATGGAAGCATAAAAATGCTTTTGCAATCTGGCTTGTTTCATTCCTGGTATATGAGTATTTCATTTTCTCGCCTGCAGGAATTGCAACAGAGAACAAAAATGTAGTAAGAATTGCTATTGTAACAGCAATATTTGTGATTGAGACAATTGTTCTGATTGTGAAAGAGATGAACAAGCGTAAAAAGACAGCTTAGGGAGGTTATTAAATGCAGATTAAAGTAAATGATAATGAATTTCAGCTTTTTGTGGGAGAAAAAAGGATTCTGGAGCATAGCAAAGAAAGACCGATGATTTATGTCGGAGTAGGACAGGAAGATGTTGATATGTACAGAGGTAACTTCAAGATAACAGATTATGTTACCGAGCGTTTTCCACTAAAGCTCACAGATGTGATTCAGACAGCTGATACAGTCAGACTATGCTTTGAAAGCTATATCATTGCGAAAATTAAATGTGACGAAAATCTGTGTACCATTGATTTTGAACAAAAGGATGACAGGATTAACCGATTCTGGTTTAGGGTAGCCGCGGATAAAGAGGAAAAATGCTATGCTGCGGTGAGCAGATGTCTTACTTTAATCTGCGTGGAAGAAATTTTCCTATCTGGACATCTGAACCGGGTGTAGGACGTGATAAGACAACCTACATTACATGGCGTTCGGATGTAGAAAATAAGGCAGGAGGAGACTATTACAACACAAATTATCCACAGCCAACCTTTGTTTCCACAAATAAATATTATCTGCATGTGGATTCAACAGCATATGCAGATTTTGATTTCAGAAATGACAGCTTTCATGAGCTGCAGATCTGGGAGGTGCCTAAGCAGATCCGTATAGAGTGTGCTGATACATATCTCAAACTGCTTGAGAGACTTACAGCATATTTTGGAAGACAGCCAAAGCTCCCGGATTGGGTATACAATGGGCTCATAATTGGTGTTCAGGGTGGAAATGAAAGGTCATTTGGATTGCTTGATAAGACCCTTGATAAGAACATCAAGGTAGCTGGCATATGGTGCCAGGATTGGTGCGGAAAGAGAGTGACATCATTCGGAAAGAGACTCCAATGGGACTGGAAATATCACAAGGAAATGTATCCGGATCTGCCAAAGAAGATTAAAGAGATAAATGCAAAGGGCATAAAATTTTTAGGATATGTTAATCCATATCTGGTAAATGATGGTGAGCTCTATAAGGAAGGCAAGGAAAAAGGCTATTTTGCAACAAAGGCAGATGGCAGTGATTATCTCGTGGATTTTGGTGAATTTTATTGTGGAGTTGTGGATCTCACAAACCCGGAGGCATTCGAGTGGTTTAAGGATATTATTAAAGAATACACACTTGGTATAGGCATTGATGGCTGGATGGCAGACTTTGGAGAGTATCTGCCTACAGATGATATATGCTTATACAGCGGCAAATCACCTATGATTGAGCACAATCACTGGCCGGTGCTATGGGCAAAGTGTAACTATGAGGCAGTAAAAGAGTCAGGAAAGCTTGGAGATGTGGTTTACTTCATGCGTGCCGGAGGTGCCGGAAGCCAGAAATACTGCACATTGCTGTGGGCCGGCGATCAGTCTGTTGACTTTACAATACATGATGGACTCGCATCTGTTATCTGCGGAGCACTTAGTGCAGGAATGATGGGATGTGGGCTCACGCATAGTGATATTGGAGCTATACATCGCTTTTTGATAATACTCGTACAAAGGAGCTGTTTCTCAGATGGGCTGAGATGGCGATGTTTACACCATTTATGAGGACACATGAGGGAAACAGACCTGATACCAATTTTCAGTATTACGATGATGAGGATACCATGGAGCGACTGGCGAGACTCGTTGATGTATACACGATGCTTGCACCGTATACAAAGACACTTGTTGAAGAGAATGCAGACAGTGGACATCCGGTGCAAAGACCTTTGTTCATGCATTATGAGTCTGATGCGAAAGCTTATGACATACAGTATGAGTATCTTTTTGGAAGAGATATGCTGATAGCACCTGTTTATGAGCAGGATAAGCATGAATGGGATGTGTATCTGCCACAGGATGAATGGGTACATTTGTGGACAGGCGAAGAGTATCACGGCGGAGAAATAACAGTATCAGCCGAGCTTGGCTATACACCTGCTTTCTACAGAAAAAATAGTGAGTTTGCTGATATATTTGAAGAAATCAGAGAAAAATATGGAGTCAAATAAATGAACACTGTTTTATTTTACATAATAATTTTTCTGACAAATGTGATTCAGGGCATTACAGGCTTTGCGGGGACCATCCTCGCAATGCTCCTAGCCTAATTCTGGTGGGATATGATGTCGCTAAGCCGATATTAAATGTGCTTGGTATTCTTGCCGGAGTGTATGTCTTTGTTACACAATGGAAACATGTAGACTGGAAGCAGTTGAAAAAGGTAGTCATCGTCATGGCTATAGGAATCTTTGGCGGCTTTTTTCTAAAGAACGCACTTGCAGGATATGATGCAGTATTATACAAGTTTCTGGGTATTTTTGTGATATTTCTTGCAATACATGGGTTTTACAGCATATATGGGCAAAGGCAGCGTGATACAAAAGAAAAATCATCATGGAAATCAATGCTGTTACTTATTGGTGCGGGAATAGTTCATGGTATGTTTGTGTCAGGCGGACCGCTTCTGATAGGGTATTTATCCAATGAGATAAAGGAAAAGATAAGCTTTAGAGCAACTATTTCTACTGTTTGGATTATATTAAATTCGATGATACTTGTTCAGGATATATGTGCGGGAATGTGGAATGCAGGGCTTGTTATGACTCAATGCATATCGATTCCGTTTTTGATAGCGGGAATGGCAGCAGGCTCAGTGCTTGTAAAGAGGATGAGCCAGGAAATATTTATGAAGCTCACCTACATATTACTTTTTATATCAGGAATACTGCTTATGGTTAAGTAGTTTTTGAAAATTTTATTGGAGGTAAAATAATAAATGACAAAATTTCAGGTGGCATATGTGCCGGTCGGGGTTCCGACATTTCATTTGGAGAGCGCACAGAAGGAATTTGAAAAATCAATAGACTTATTAAATACAATAACGGATGCTGCAATTGTACCGGATAAAATGCTTTTATCAATTCAGGATTTAACTAATTTTCTTGATACAATAGAGCCATCCCTGATAATTTTACAGAATATAACCTTTGCAAATGCAGCTTATGCGAGTGAGGTTCTTAAAAGATTTTCGTGTCCAGTACTGCTTTGGACATTCGTGAGCCGGTTATAGATGGAGGCCGGTTGAGATTAAATTCATTGACGGGAGCATATTCGGCAGGAAATGCACTGGCTGCGTTTAGGGATGGTAACTTTGAATATATCTTTGGAGCTCCACAGGAGGAGAGGACAAAGAAAACAATTAGTGCCTGTATTCGTGCAGCATGGCTTAAAAATGAGCTTAAAAATCTAAGGATTGCCTCAGTCGGACATACACCGCAGGGATTTGGATTTGGACGTGCAATGGATGCTGACATGCAAAAGGTATTTGGGGCAACGCTTGAGTCAATTGAGGCGAGAGAGCTTATTGATATGGCAAAGGGCTATACTGATGATGAGTGCAGTGAATATCTCGATAAAATGACTAAGTGTACTGTTGGTCTTGACAAGACTCCTGACAATAATCGAAAGGATTTTGCGAGACTGTGCAAGGCCTATAAGGAGTATGTAGATGAAAATAATATTGGAGCACTTTCTTCAAGATGCTGGCCTGATTTCTTTACCGCGTTTGGAACACCTGTTTGTGGCGTGCTTGCTATGCTAAATGATATGGGGGTTGCTGCAAGCTGCGAGGCTGATACATATGGAGCACTCTCTATGTATATGGGAATGAAATTATCTGAGCAGGCGGTATTTTTCGGAGATCCGGTGTCTCTTGATGAGAGTGAAAATACAATTACATTCTGGCATTGCGGAACAGCTGCATGCTCTATCGCAAGAGAGGACACAGGTGCAACAATCGGAGTGCATCCGAACAGAATGATTGGCCCTGTAATGGACTTTGGCTGTAAGGCGGCTGACAAAGTCACAGTGTTCAGAGTAGGACAAAAAGCAGATGGAAGCTTTAGATTTTTTGTCACAACAGGAAGTGCTCTCGACAAGCCTAAGCAGTTTTGCGGAACATCAATTGTAGTCAGGACAGACAAAAATAGCTATGATATTGTAAATCAAAGTGTAAAGGATGGTTGGGAGCCTCATTTTGTGGTGATTTACGGAGATTGTTCAGATGAGTTAAAGGTTTTAGGACATATGCTTGAAATCGAAGTCTGTGAGTACTGATTTTATGGAAATAGCTTAAATATCATGCTATAATAATAGTAGTATTTAGGTACCGAATAATTGGTTGGAGGATTTTTACATGGCAAAGTATATTATGGCATTAGATGCGGGCACGACCAGCAACAGATGTATACTTTTCAATGAGAAGGGCGAGATGTGCAGCGTGGCACAGAAGGAATTTACGCAGTTTTTCCCGAAGCAGGCTGGGTGGAGCACGATGCAGAGGAAATCTGGGCCACACAGCTTGAGGTGGCAAAGGAGGCAATGGCAAATATACAGGCTACGGCAGCGACATATGTGCGATAGGCATTACTAACCAGAGAGAGACCACGATTGTGTGGGACAAAAATACGGGAGAGCCGGTTTATCACGCAATAGTATGGCAGTGCAGGCGCACGGCAGAGTATGCGGATTCACTGAAGGAGAAGGGGCTTACTGAGACCTTTAGGAAAAAGACAGGTCTTGTGATAGATGCTTATTTTTCGGCAACTAAGCTCAAGTGGCTCCTTGACAATGTGCCGGGAGCAAGGGAGAGAGCCGAAAGAGGCGAGCTTTTGTTTGGAACAGTCGAGACATGGCTTATATGGAAGCTCACTCAGGGACAGGTGCATGTCACGGATTATTCCAATGCTTCAAGAACCATGATGTTTAATATCAATACCTTAAAGTGGGATGATGAGATACTTAAGGAGCTTGATATACCAAAAAGCATGCTTCCAAAGCCAATGCCGTCAAGCTGTGTATATGGTGAGGTGAATCCTGTGTTTTTCGGGGGACCGATTCCTATCGCAGGAGCGGCAGGAGACCAGCAGGCTGCACTTTTTGGCCAGACCTGCTTTAGGGCAGGAGAAGCAAAAAATACATACGGTACAGGTTGTTTTCTGCTGATGAATACAGGTGAGATGCCTGTTTCATCAAAGAACGGACTTGTTACCACAATAGCCTGGGGCATAGACGGCAAGGTGGTATATGCGCTGGAGGGCTCAATATTTGTGGCAGGAGCCTCAATACAGTGGCTCCGCGATGAGATGAAATTTATCGATTCCTCAACTGATTCAGAGTACATGGCGAGAAAGGTAAAGGATACAAACGGCTGCTATGTGGTGCCGGCCTTTACAGGGCTTGGGGCACCGTACTGGGACCAGTATGCGAGAGGAACTATTGTGGGTCTTACGAGAGGTGTAAACAAGTACCATGTCATAAGGGCCACCCTGGAATCAATGGCATTTCAGGTAAATGATGTGCTTGAGGCAATGAAGGCTGATTCGGGCATCAATCTCACATCGCTTAAGGTGGACGGCGGCGCCAGTGCCAACAATCTGCTCATGCAGATGCAGGCTGATATCAGCAATGCACCGGTCAACAGGCCTGTGTGCGTGGAGACTACAGCCATGGGTGCAGCGTACCTCGCAGGGCTTGCAGTGGGCTATTGGGACAGCATGGATGATATAAAGAGAAACTGGGCTATTGACCGTGTGTTTGAGCCGGAGATAGCGGATGATATGAGAGAAAAGAAGCTTAAAATGTGGAAAAAGGCTGTCGCCTGCGCATTTAACTGGGCGAAGGATGACTGAAAGTAAAAATATATATGGAAATTGGTAGGAGAAAATAACATGTATGATGTAGTAATTATAGGAGCGGGAGTATCGGGAAGCGCCTGTGCAAGAGAGCTATCGAAATATAACCTGTCCATCTGCGTGGTGGAAAAGGAGGAGGACGTGTGCTGTGGCACCTCAAAGGCCAACAGTGCTATTGTCCATTCCGGAATTGACTGTAAGACCGGTACACTTATGGCACAGATGAATATCCGTGGAAATGAGATGATGGACGAGCTTTCGAAGCAGCTTGATTTTGAGTTCAGAAGAAACGGCTCGCTGATTTTGTGCTTTAGCGAGGATGATATGCCAAGGCTTAAGGAGCTTTACAATCAGGGAATCGCAAATGGCGTGCCGGGACTTGAAATTCTTGATTCAAAGAAAGCACATGAGATGGAGCCGAATCTGTCTGATGAGGTGGTGGCAGCTATTTACTGCCCGACAGGAGGCATTGTATGTCCGTTTGGCATGAATATCGCATTTGCTGAGAATGCGGCAGCAAACGGTGTGGATTTTTATTTAACACCGAGGTGAAGGCGATACAAAAGGAGCAGATAGGCTATATTCTCATTACTCAAAATGGAGAAATTCATGCACGCTGCGTTGTAAATGCAGCCGGTGTATATGCTGATGTATTTCACAACATGGTGAGTGAAAACAAAATACATATCACACCAAGACGCGGAGAGTACGAGCTTTTAGACAGGGCAGCCGGTGGTATCGTTGACAAGACAATCTTCCAGCTTCCGGGAAAATACGGCAAGGGCGTGCTTGTAACCCCGACAGTACACGGAAATATCCTAATCGGACCTACAGCAGATGATCATGATGACAAGGATGGTACAAATACAACAAGAGCGGGCTTAGCGCATGTTGTGACATCCGGCACACGTTCGGTGCCGTCACTTCCTATGCGTCAGGTCATCACATCGTTTGCAGGAAACCGTGCACATGAGGACGGACATGAGTTTATCATCGAGGAGCTTAAAGATGCACCATTTTTTGTGGACTGTGCAGGTATAGAGTCACCGGGCTTATCAAGTGCACCGGCTATCGGTGAGAGAGTGGCAGCAATAGTTGAGAGGCTTTTTAAGCCTTCTAAAAATGCGGATTTCATCGGGACAAGAAAAGGTATTTTAAATCCAAAGAAGCTTTCAGAGGATGAGTATAAAGAGCTGATAAAAGAAAAGCCTGAGTATGGTAACATAATCTGCCGCTGTGAGATGATTACGGAGGGCGAGATAATGGATGCGGTAAACAGACCGTTAGGCGCAAAGTCGCTTGATGGTGTGAAGAGACGCACCAGAGCCGGAATGGGCAGATGTCAGGCAGCTTTTGTTCTCCGAGAACTATGGAGATTATCGCCAGAGAGAAGGAAATTTCGCAGCTTGACATCACTAAAAGCGGTGGAAAGTCAAAGATAGTTGTTGGAATGAGCAAGAATCGCGGATAGTCTGTCTTACTTCAAAGAGACAGGTAACGAAAGATTGATATTGGGTTAATATCAGATTAACATAGGGGGACAATATGGAATTTTACGATATTGTGATAGTAGGAGGCGGCCCGGCAGGTCTTGCGGCAGCAGCTTCCGCTAAGAAAAATAAAATAGATAAAATACTTATACTGGAAAGAGACTGCGAGCTTGGCGGCATATTAAACCAGTGTATACACAATGGCTTTGGCCTGCACACCTTTAAGGAGGAACTCACAGGCCCTGAATATGCCGGCAGATTTATCAAAGAGGTCAAAGAGCTTGGCATAGAGTACAGACTGAATACGATGGTCATGGATATCTCAACCGGTGACGAGTCCGAAAATGGGTCAAACGATAAAATAGTCACGGCTATGAACCGTACAGACGGACTTTTCCATATCGCTGCAAAGACAGTAATACTTGCGATGGGCTGCAGAGAGAGAGCAAGAGGTGCCCTAAACATACCAGGCTACAGACCGGCAGGAATTTTCTCGGCGGGTACAGCTCAGAGACTGGTGAATATAGAGGGATACATGCCGGGACGAAAGGTAGTAATACTTGGCTCAGGAGATATCGGTCTTATCATGGCAAGAAGAATGACCTTGGAGGGTGCCAAGGTGCAGGTGGTTGCAGAACTCATGCCGTATTCAGGAGGCTTGAAGCGTAATATTGTGCAGTGCCTTGATGATTTTAATATCCCGCTTAAGCTCAGCCACACAGTGGTTGATATAAAGGGCAGGGAGCGTGTGGAGGGCATCACTCTCGCTCAGGTTGACGAGCATAACAAGCCTATTGAGGGAACAGAGGAGTTTTACGAGTGCGATACGCTTTTACTCTCATGCGGACTCATTCCGGAAAATGAGATTTCAAAAACAGCAGGTGTAGAGCTCAATCCTGTAACAAGCGGACCTGTCGTAAACGAAAGCCTTGAGACAAATGTGCCGGGTGTATTTGCCTGTGGAAATGTGCTTCATGTGCACGACCTCGTGGATTATGTGTCAGAGGAAGCAACAGCAGCAGGCCGCCATGCCGCAGAGTATGTGAAAAATGGCGGTGATAAGAGTTGCGATGGCAAAGAAATATCGATAACCGCTACAGGCGGAGTCAGATATACTGTCCCAAGCACTATAAATACTGCACAGATGGATGATACTGTGACGGTAAGATTTCGAGTGGGAGCTGTGTATAAGAATTGTTATATTGCAGTATATCTGGATGATAAACAATTACAGCACCGCAAGCGCCCTGTAATGGCACCGGGTGAGATGGAGCAGGTAGTGCTGCAGAAGAAGCAGCTCATCGAAACAGACAATCCCTGCACAATTACGATAAAGATTGAGGAGGCATAGTATCATGGAAGAGAGAAATTTGACATGTATAGGCTGCCCTCTGGGCTGTGCCTTAAGGTGACAATAGACGGAGAAAATGTCACAGTAACCGGAAATACCTGCAAGCGCGGAGCAGACTACGGAGCAAAGGAAGTGACACATCCGACGCGAATCGTGACAAGCACAGTCTGTGTGAAAAACGGCACAATACCTATGGTATCCGTAAAGACAGCACAGGATATTCCAAAGGAAAAGATAATGGATGTGATGGACTGTATCAACCGGATCACGGTAGAGGCACCGGTGCATATAGGTGATGTACTGCTAAGTGATGCTGCAGCAACCGGTGTGGATATAGTTGCAACAAAGAATGTTGAAGCATAAATAAGGAGCATGAATTAATGGTTAAAACCGGAATTTCCCTTGATAGTGTAAAAAACAATAATAAATCTCAGATACTTAAGATACTGCAGAAAAACGGTGCAATGTCAAGGAAGGATATTGCCAATCAGATAGGACTCACACCGGCGGCTGTGACCATGCTGTGCAATGATATGATGGAAGCTCACATGATACTTGAAAAGGGTGAGATGAAGGAGCAGAAGAGAGCGGGCCGTAAGAAGGTGCTTGTGGATATCAATTATGATTTTAAGTATATAGTATCTGTAAATATTGAGGCTGTAGACACGAGCATTACAGTTACCAATATCAGGGGAAATGTGCTTGTTGAAACTAAGGTACATACCCGGACGGACATTGAACCACAGCTGTTTTTAGAAGAACTGGCAAAGGAAATAAAGCTTCAGCTTTGGGAAAATGAACTTAAGCTGTCAGATATTCTTGGAATCGGAATATGTGTTCCGGGAATAGTTGACAGGAATAATGGCATCAGTATACACGCTTATGGCATATGGAACAATCAAGTAAAAATAAGAGAAATACTTGAAAAACAGATTCAGTGTCCGGTAATACTTGAAAACAACATCAAAGCATTTGCGGAAGCCGAAATGCTTTATGGTGTCGGAAAATATGGAAACAATATTGTTTTTATTAAGTGGGGCCCGGGTGTCGGCTCTGCGATAGTTGTGGACAATAAGCTATATGAGGGCAATCAGCACAACGCAGCAGAAATAGGACACTACATCATAGAGCCTGATGGACTTAAGTGCAGATGTGGCAGACATGGCTGTCTTGAAACAAGAGTATCCATGTTTGCCCTGTGTGACCGCATAAAGGAGATATATTCCAAGGAAAATACCCCGGTGCTATACGAAGAAACAGCCGGTGATAAAAATCTTATAACAAGAGAGCTCTTGACTTCGTGGGTAGAAAATGAGGGCAACGGCTACATAACAAGGATGGATAAGACAATTTCTGAGATACTTGTTGGAGCAATAGAACGAATGGCACGTGTCGCTGTAAATGTGTTGACTATTCTGGCTCCGGATTGCACGATAGTGTTTGGTTCAATGTTTGAAAATACAAGTATATATAAGCTTTTTATACAGTACTGCACAAAATATGATGAAACTATACTGACAAGCTTATCAGCCGTTCACACTTGAGAGATAAGATGGCATATATAGGCGGAACAGCACTTATAGCGAGCACTTATTTCTTTGAAAGTAAAAATTTATAATAAAGAAAAAATGAAGAAATCTTATTGATATTTTCTTTATTGTTGCATATACTATAAGCAAGAAAGGAGTGTTGTATATGTCACAGTCAGTTAATGTTAATTTTAAATTGGATGCAGATGTAAAAAAAAGCATGGAACAGGTGTGTTCGGAATTAGGTCTTTCCATGAGTGCAGCGTTCACCGTTTTTGCAAAAAAAGTAGGCAGAGAAAAGCGTATTCCTTTTGAGGTATCGGTAGATCCGTTTTATTCTGATAGCAATATCCGCTATTTGGAAAATATCGTGCGCGATATTAAGGATGGCAAAGCTCACTTCGCAGAGCATGAATTGATAGAGGAGGACTAATGAGGTTACTATGGGAAGATAGGGCATGGAGCGATTATTTATACTGGCAGACGCAGGATAAGAAAACACTGAAAAGAATTAATGGACTTATCAAGGATATTCAGCGAAGTACGTTTGAGGGTATAGGTAAACCGGAACCATTAAAGGAAAATCTTAGTGGTATGTGGAGCAGACGCATTGATGATACTAATCGAATTGTTTATTATGAAAAAGATGAGATAATTTACATTGTTTCATGTAGAGGACATTATGATGATTGAAAAATCATATTGACAAATCACCCAATGCACTTTAATATTGTAGAAAGAAACAGGCAAATATTTAAAGGCATAAGAAAGAGGAGTACATGACGAAAGCTTTCAGAGAGAGCATCCGGTCCGTAAGATGGTGATACATTTTGGGCAGGCTGAAAGGTGCTTAAGACAGAAATCATGGAAGGTAGCTTTTGAGCCGAAGAACCCAGAAAGTTAAATCTATATATAACAAGATTTGACATAAGTTCTTCCGATTCGTCCACGTTACAGGACAAGAGGCATTCGAG
>ENA-OQIO01000596-OQIO01000596.1-human-gut-metagenome-genome-assembly--contig:-NODE-596-length-18844-cov-4.654111_pt1 | contig 18844 bp, 30 predicted proteins | sample MGYA00242573_ERZ504737 | MGnify/ENA primary metagenome ERZ504737 (study PRJEB26092, sample SAMD00036203) | human gut metagenome | host: Homo sapiens | study: EMG produced TPA metagenomics assembly of...
CGTAACGATGCCGCTCCGGTGCGCAGGGCACCTTCCACGGCCAGCGCCGCCGCGCCCCGATAGGACGCACTGCCCGCCACCGCCAGCACGGAGCCAAAGGTTCCTTTATGCGCGTTCCGGGGACGGGGCTGGATGGCCTGCCAGACAAAATCGGAAGTTATTTCGAACATAGGCGGCTCCTTTCGGGTGAGATTTCGCCTCTCAGTCAAAGCCTTACGGCTTTGCCAGCTCCCCCAAAGGGGGAGCCTATTGCGGGTCTTGGATAAAGGCAGCATTGCCTCTCCCTTTGGGAGAGGTGGCAGCGCGTAAGCGCTGACGGAGAGGGCGAGGATGTTACCCTTCCCCCTGCAAATACCTCCGGATCTCCTTCTCCGCCTCCTGCACTTCTTCATGGAACATGCGGGCAGAGACCCGGAGAGCACCATGGCCCAGGATAATGACCTGTTCCATGCCATCGGAGGTGGCCACGCGGACGCGGCGGCCCTTGCCGATCTCATGGGTGACACGCTCAATGAACATATCGGCGGTCTCGGCTTCCCGGGTGTAGACTACATGGATATTGTGGTACTGCTCTATGCTGCCGGGGCTGCCCGGCACACGGTAGGCATCAAACACAAGGATGAGCACGCACTTCTTAAAGCCCTGATAGTTGCAGAGGATGTCCATCAGCTGTGGCGGGCCGCTTCCAGGCTCTCTTTGGAGAGTGCGTTCAGCTCGTCCCATGCAAAGATGATGTTGTAGCCGTCCACCAGCAGGTATTCGGGCTGGATCTCCCACTGCTCGGCGTTGAAATCAGGGCGTTCCCGCTTCTGGGTGGGGCGGAACGCCGCCAGCGGGTCCCGCTTGATGGCCCATAGGTCTGTTCAAAGATCTTCAGCAGCTCGGCATCCTCTTCCAAAGTAGCACGATAGGCGGCCATCCGGCGGGGACGGGCCTGCACCGTTTCCTCGGTCTTTGCAGTCTTGCCCCAGCCGCTGTCCACATGCATATGGCTGCGCACCTGCTCCCAGGGCACCACAAATCCGGCCCCATGGGCGCAGAACACCGAATCCGCCGGGTTGTCGAGGTCGTGTTCCGGCTCATAGCCCGCGGCCTCGATGACCTCTGCTGCATTGTGGCAGGGACGGTAGCCGTCCAGCGTCAGGGTCAGGTGTCCCCTGCCCCGGGTGTAGCCCACCACCTCCATGGGGTAGCTGCGCATGGTGGAGGCCGGTGCGGTGCCGGTGAGCAGGGTGGTATCCCCGTCGGCTCCGGTCTCGGGCGGGTCAAAGCTGCCGCCCATGTTCTGGATATCGTTCATGGCGCGGCCCACGTTGTCAGAGGGCAGCTCCAGCCGGAAGGCATACCACGGCTCCAGCAGCTGGGTCTTGTGGATCTGGTCTGCCATCATCAGGCCCTGCCGGACGGCGCGGTAGGTCGCCTGCCGGAAGTCGCCGCCCTCGGTGTGTTTGAGGTGGGCGCGGCCCGCAATGAGGGTGATCTTCACATCGGTCAGAGGTGCCCCGATGAGCACACCCAGATGCTGCTTTTCCTCAAGATGCGTCAGCACCAGCCGCTGCCAGTTCTTGTCCAGCACCTCTTCCCGGCAGTCGGCGGCAAACTGCATCCCGCTGCCCCGGGGCAGCGGCTCCAGCTTGAGGTGGACTTCCGCATAGTGGCGCAGGGGCTCGTAGTGGCCCACGCCCTCCATGCTTCGGTGATGGTCTCCTTATACAGGATGCCGCCGGGACCGAAGCTGACCTCCAGCCCGTACCGCTCGGCCAGCAGGCTTTTCAGCACCTCCAGCTGGATCTCGCCCATCAGCTGGACATGGATCTCGCCCAGGGTCTCGTTCCAGACCACATGGAGCTGGGGCTCCTCCTCTTCCAGCCGATGAAGCTTTCCCAGCGCGGCGTGCACGTCTGCGCCCTCGGGCAGCAGCACCTGATAGCTCAGCACCGGCTCCAGCACCGGCAGGTCGCTGTCCCGTTCCGCCCCCAGACCCTCGCCCGGGCGGGCTCTGGTCAGGCCGGTAACGGCGCACACCTGGCCGGGGCCGATGCACTCCGCCAGCGTAAACTTTGCGCCGGAGTAGAGCCGCAGCTGGTTGGCCTTTTCGGCCCATGGCTCCCCGTCGGCCTCTCCGGTGAGCTGGGCTTTCACCTTGAGCGCGCCGCCGGTCACCCGCAGCCAGGTCAGGCGGTTTCCCTGCTCATCCTGGCTCACCTTGAACACCTTGGCCCCGAAGGCTTCCAGCGCAGGGGCCGGGCGGGTATAGCGGTCAAGGCCCTCCACCAGCGCATCCACACCCTGCAGCTTCAGGCTGAGCCAAACCAGCAAGGAAACACATGCCGCCGGGCAATGGCGGGGATGAGGTCGGTATCGGTCAGGCTTCCCCGGTCCAGCATCGTCTCCATCAGCCGCTCATCGCAGAGAGCCAGCGCCTCGTCCCGGTCGGCCTGCTCTGCCCCAAAATCCACAAAGCCATCTCCCAGCCGACGGTTCAGCTGGGTCAGGAGCGCTTCCCTGCCGGGCCGGGCAGGTCCATCTTGTTCACGAACACAAAGGTGGGGATGCGGTACCGCCGCAGCAGCCGCCAGAGCGTCTCGGTATGGCTCTGCACGCCGTCGGTGCCGCTGATGACCAGCACCGCATAATCCAGCACCTGCAGTGTCCGCTCGGTCTCCGTGGAAAAATCCACATGGCCTGGGGTGTCCAGCAGGGTAAAATCGGTATTGCCCGCCGTGAAGAGGGCCTGCTTGGAGAAAATGGTAATACCGCGCGCCTTTTCCAGCGCGTCGGTGTCCAGAAAGGCATCCTTATGGTCCACCCGGCCCAGCTTGCGGATGGTGCCGGTGCCGTAGAGCAGGGCCTCGGAAAGGGTGGTCTTGCCGCTGTCCACATGGGCCAGAATGCCGATGACCAGCTGCTTGTGCTCTTGTTCCATGCCGCGGCCCCCTTACAGTGCACTGGCGATCAGCGCAGCAGCGACCAGCGGCAGGCCCAGCACCAGATTGGAGAGCAGGCTGCAATAGGTGCGCTCCTCAGGTTCCAGCTCCTCAAAGGAGACGATCTTCTCATCCGCATAGTCGATGATGGAGCGGGTGGAATGGATCTTTTTCTGCCGCTTGCCCATCCCCTTGAATTCCTCCAGCAGATGGTGGATGGTCACGCCATCCAGCCGCAGGTAGTCCACCCAGGCCCAGATGAGCAGCACCACGCCGCACAGAAAGCCCGGGGCCTCCCAGATGGTAAACGTGCCATCGCTGACATAGCGCTGCCACAGCAGCATCAGCACGGCCACAATGGAGGTGCGGGTCACGGTCTTATATAAAATGGGGTGGAACATGTAGCGTTTGTACATCGAGGTCAGTTTCTTCATGGTGCGCTCCTTATTGATACAGATACACTTTATTGTATCATGTTTTTGTGAAAAAAGATAGCTGTTTTGTGCGCACAGCGTGAACAGTTCCTCTCTTTTGCCTGTTCTTCACAGATATACAGTTCTTTCCATTTTATAGTAATTTTTTCCACATTCTTTTCCCATGAAAGTGTTTGTCACCGTTTTGTTTCCAATTCTATGCTGCGGCGGATTGACTTCTTTCCAGTAAAGTGCTAAAATATACAGTGGTGTGACTTTTGTCTTTCCTGTGCACTTTTTGGAAAGGCAGACAGCCTCACTGCATTTAGGAAAAGGAAAAACGCGCGGCTCTGTCCGCGCAAGATCTGGGAGGATCATCCAATGAGCTTCAATTTTGATCGCCGCACCTTCCTGAAGGGTGCAGGTGCTGTGGGTGCCGCCAGCCTGCTGGCAGCCTGCGGCGAAAAGTCCAACAACACCGGCAATGGCGCTGCCGCCAGCGGTGCTGCTGCCCCCAACTCCACCGGCGCTACTCCCCTGAAGGAGTTCATCTCCTTTGAGAGCGGCAACCGTGAGCTGGAAAGCTGGAACATGCTGTACAGCCAGAGGCTGAGGATGCCAACGTGGTCACCAACCTGTGGGACGGCCTGCTGAGCTTTGACTGCTACGGCAAGGTGGTGCCCGCCATCGCTTCCAGCTGGGAGCACAATGAGGATGCCACCGTCTGGACCTTCCACCTGCGGGACGACGTGGACTGGGTGGATTGCAACGGTGAGGTGAAGGCTCACCTGACCAGCAAGGACTTCCTGGTTGGCTTTGAATGGGTGATGAACGCCATCAAGAACGAGGCCAACAACACCTCCATGCCCAACGACACCATTGTGGGTGCTTACGAGTACTACCAGCTGACCAAGGAAGCCGGTGACGCTGCCGCTGACATGACCTATGAGGACATGCTCGCTGCCGGTGTGGGCATCGAAGCTCCGGATGATTACACTCTGGTGTTCACCTGCCCCAACGCCTGCCCCTACTTTGATACCGTTGCTGCCTACACCAGCTTCTACCCCGTGGCTCCCGCTCTGATCGAGGAGCTGGGTATCGATGGCTTCCGTGGCTGCGACAACACCACCATGTGGTACAACGGACCCTATATGGTGGAGGAGTACATCCAGGGCAACACCAAGAGCTACATCCCCAACCCCAACTACTACGATGCTGCCAACGTCAGCCGCTTTGAGCGTTTCACTGTCACCATGATCAGCGATGGCGCCATCAGCCTGCAGCTGTATCAGAACCGCGAGCTGGACGAGGTGGATCTGGGCGAGAGCAGCATCACCACCATTCAGTCCGATCCCTCCAACGAGTACAATCAGCAGCTGTGTGAGAAGCGTGCCAAGAAGTTCAGCTACTGCTTCATCTTCAACTACGACAAAATGAACACCGATGGCACCCCCGATGAGAATTGGAACAAGGCCATTGCCAACAAGGCGTTCCGTCAGTGCTTCTCCAAGGGCATGGTGCTGAACAAGTTCTTCGCCCGTTATAACCCCATCAATCCCCTGAAGTGTGAGAACGACTTCTTCACCATGAAGGGCCTGTGCTACACCTCTGACGGCACCGACTACACCAACCTGGTGGCCAAGGAGATGGGTCTGGACGGCGAGGCTTACGATGGCAAGACCATGAAGCGTCTGCGCGCCAACAACGGCGACATCACCGAGCTGAAGAAGCAGGCCATGGAAGAGCTGAGCGCCATTGGTGTCACCTTCCCTGTCCACTGCTCCTACTACGTTCTGGCCGGCTCCACCTCCGCTCTGGACCACGCCACCGTCCTGAAGCAGTGCTTCACCGACAGCTTCGGCGACGACTTCATCGTGCTGGATGTCAACACCTTCGTGTCCTCCACCATGAAGGAAGTCGTGGCTCCCAAGCTGCAGAGCTTCACCCACATGGGCTGGGGCGCTGACTTCGGTGATCCCATCAACTTCCTGACCCAGATCATCATTCACGATGAAAACGCTTACTACAGCTGCAACATGACCAACATTGCAGGCATTGTGAACAATGGTCCCGCCAGCTACCAGACCGAGCTGGTGGCTGCCTATGAGAAGTTCACCGATCTGGTGAACGAGGCCCGTGCCATTGTTGACGACACCGATGCACGCTACGCAGCATTTGCCAAGGCCGAGGCTTACTTCCTGGACGAGAACCTGATTTTCCCCACCGTCTACGATATCACCTGGTGCCTGACCCACGTCAACGAGTACAGCAAGATCAACGCAATGTATGGTCCCTGCAACTACAAGGCTGTGAACTGGGAGACCAGCGAGGAAGCCTACACCACCGAACAGTACGATGAGTTTGCCGCCGCATTTGACGCAGCCGCTCAGGCCTGATCCAGTGGACCAATAACCAATCGCAAAAGCAGAACCGGACGTTTTTGAAGCGTCCGGTTCTTTTTTCTCTCCATGGCAGCACAAAACCCCGCCGCGCGGGAAAGCTCCCAGCGCGCGGGGTCATTGTGTTAAAATACAGGAAAGCGGTTCAGCTTACAGCTGGCTTTCATACTCCTTGCGGTAGCCTTCCAGCTCACGCTGGTTGCCATACACGAAGTGACCGTTTGCGATCTCTTCCCAGACCGGCTTGTCCACGCTGTAATCGTGGATCGAGGGGTCATAGACCAGCAGCTTCTTGTGCTTTTCAAGGCTGGGGTCAGGGATGGGAACCGCGCTCAACAGGGCTTTGGTGTAGGGATGCAGCGGATGGAGGAACAGCTCCTCCGCCTCAGCCAACTCCACGATGCGGCCCTTGCTGATAACAGCGATACGATCCGAGATGAACCGGACCACCGACAGGTCATGTGCAATGAACAGGTAGGTCAGACCGCGGCTCTTCTTCATCTCGTTCAGCAGGTTCAGCACCTGTGCACGGATGGAGACATCCAGTGCAGAGATGGGCTCGTCGGCCACGATGAACTCCGGCTCCATGACCAGAGCACGGGCAATGCCGATGCGCTGGCGCTGGCCGCCCGAGAACTCATGGGGGAAGCGGGAGGCAAACTCCGGCAGCAGGCCGACCTCATGCAGGGCGTTCATCACCTTTTCGTGCAGGTCATCCTGATCCTTGTAGAGATGATGGTTCAGCAGGCCCTCGGCAATGATATACTCCACCTTGCGCGCTCGTTCAGCGAAGCCATGGGGTCCTGGAAGATCATCTGGATCTTACGGATGACCTCCTTGTCCAGTTCCTTGGAGATCTTGCCGTTGATCTTCTGACCCTTGAAGAAGATGTCGCCGCCGGAGGTCGGGTTGATGCGGCAGATGGCACGGCCAATGGTGGTCTTGCCGGAGCCGGACTCTCCGACCAGCGAGAAGGTCTCGCCCTTATAGATGTCAAAGTTGACATGATCGACAGCAACAAATTTCTTCTTACCGGAGCCAAAGGTGATCTGAAGGTCTTTCAGCTCAATCAGCTTTTCGCGTTCAGCCATTTAAGTTGGCGCCTCCCATCTTTCCCATTTTCTCACGCAGGTTCTGGATGGAGTGCGGCCGCTCGATCTTGGGAGCGCGCGGGTCCAGATACCAGGTCTTTGCGGCGTGGGTCTCGGACACCTGGAAGAACGGAGGCTCTTGCACAAAGTCGATTGCCAGCGCATGCTTGTTGCGGGGCGCAAATGCGTCACCCTTGATCTCATTGAACAGGTTCGGGGGAGTACCATCCACGCTGGGCAGGGCCTCACCCTTGGTGCCCAGCTGCGGCAGAGCCTGCAGCAGAGCCAGGTGTAGGGGTGCCATGCGTCGTAGAAGATCTCCTCCACGGTGCCGTATTCCACGATCTGGCCGGCATACATCACGGCCACACGGTCTGCCACGTTTGCCACAACGCCCAGGTCATGGGTGATGTAGATAACGGACATGCCCAGCTCCTTCTGCAGGTCGCGGATCAGCTGCAGGATCTGTGCCTGAATGGTCACGTCCAGTGCAGTGGTGGGCTCGTCGCAGATCAGGACCTGCGGGCGGCAGGCCGCTGCAATGGCAATGACGACACGCTGACGCATACCGCCGGAGAACTCGTGGGGGTACTGCTCGTACCGACGCTCGGGGTCGGGGATACCCACCTTGCCCAGCATCTCGATGGCAGCCTTTTTGGCTTCCTCGCCCTTCAGACCCTGGTGATGCTCAATGCTCTCCTGGATCTGCTTGCCGATCTTCTTCAGCGGGTTCAGGCTGGTCATGGGGTCCTGCATGACCATGGCGATCTTCTTGCCGCGGACACCCAGCCAATCCTTCTCGGTGAACTTGGTCATATCGCGGCCTCGAACATGATGGAGCCGCCGGTGATCTTACCGTTGGCATCCAGCATACCCACAAAGGTCTTGGTGAATACGGACTTGCCCGAACCGGACTCGCCCACGATGGCAAGGGTCTCGCCTTCGTACAGGTCCAGCGAGCACTTGCGGATGGCGTTCAGCTTGCGGCCGCGCAGGCTGAAAGTGATCTCCACGTCTTTGGCAGAGATAATCGGTTGTCTATCCATTTACGTCTCTCTCTCCAATCTATCAAACGTGGTTGCGCGGATCAGCCGCATCCGACAAAGCGTTGCCCATGATATAGAAGGAAATGGAAATGATGGACACGATGGATGCAGGGAAAACCAGCAGGTACGGATAATCCAGGAAGAAGCCGCGCACCTTGCTCAGGATCAGGCCCAGAGAAGGCGTATCGATGCCCAGGCCCAGGCCCAGGTAGGACAGCGTGGATTCCAGATTGATGGTGCCCGGGATGGACAGTGCCATACGCAGGATGATAACGGAGACCAGATACGGCAGGATGTTCTTGGTCAGCACGCGCCACAGCGGGGTGCCCAGCAGCGGGACGCGAGGTTATACTCGCGGTCACGGAACATGAACACCATGTTGCGGACACGGCGTGCCATAGAAAGCCAGTTGATGGCGATCATGGAGATGGCCATGATCCAGAAGCTCTGGCCCACCATCAGGGCGATCAGGGTCATATAGATGATATAGGGCACGTTGTCGATCAGGTTGTACAGCTCCGTGAAGAAGCGGTCCAGGCTGCGCACATAGCCCCAGATCAGGCCGAAGATCACGCCCACGATGCTCTCGCCCACGGCGACCACCAGAGCCAGACGGATGGAAACCTGGGTGGCGTACCACACCTGGCACCAGTAGTCACGGCCCAGGTTGTCGGTACCGAACCAGTACTCACTGTTGGGCTTGATGAAAGCCTTGCTGGAATCAGAGATCAGGGTAGTGTAGTGATACTTGCCGATGCCCAGCGCAATGAAGGAGAACACCGTCAGCGCCAGGAACAGGATCAGGCAGAAGACAGCGACCTTCTGCTTGAAGAAGTTCTGGATGACAGAACCCCAGTAGGAATAGTTGGAGTAGCCGATGCGTTCAGCTTCTTCCGGGGAATAATCCACAAAGTAGAACAGTTCTTCGGGCTTCTTGCCCTCAAAATCCGATGCCTTAGCCATCAGCGAGCCTCCTCCTTTCCGGTCAGAGTAATACGGGGGTCAACCACCATCATCAGCACATCGCCCAGGAACACGCCCACGATGCCCAGCACAGCGTAGAGGATGACTAGGGTCTGAACGACGTTCAGGTCATAGCGCTGGATGGCATCCGTCAGCAGGGGGCCCATGCCGGGAACGGAGAAGAACCGTTCCATCAGCAGGGAGCCGCCCACCGTCAGCAGGATGGACTGGGGGATATACTGCACCATGGGAACCATGGCGTTGCGCAGAACATGCTTGAACATGATCTCGCGGGAGCTCAGGCCCTTGACACGGGCCAGCTTGATATAGTCGCGGGTCAGCTCATCCACCATGTAGCGGCGGGTCCACAGGGCATAGCCTGCAATGGATGCCAGCGAAAGGCAGGTGATGGGCAGCACGCTGGAAGCACTCACATTGCGGGTGGAATACAGCGTGGGGAATCCCAGGTACTTGGAACCGAAGACCAGCACCAGAGAATACGACACCAGCGACGGGACCGCGTTGACGAACACGGTGTAGGCCGTGCCGATCCAGTCGAATACCTTGTCCTTGAATGCCGCCTGCAGGATGCCCATCAGCACACCGATCACCAGAGAGATGCCGGAGGCGATGAGACCCAGACGCATGGAGATACCAAACTTTTTGCCAATGACCTTGACCACCGGGGCACCGTTCTGGATGCGGCGGGAAGTGCCGAAGTCCAGATGCAGCAGGCTGTTATAGAACTTGACCAGCTGGGTGGGGATGGGATCGGTCAGGCCAGCTGCTTCCAGAGCGGCGGTCTTCTGCTGATCGGTAAACTTCATGAGCTGTTCCTCAGTGAAGTAGTAGTCCGTCGGCAGGCAGCGCATCATCAGGAAAACTGCTGTTGCGATCAGAAAGATTGTGACAAGCGACTGGATCAGCCGCTTAACCGTGTATTTTAACATGTTATCGAACCCTTAACTTTTATTTCTACTTTCGGGCGGGGAAACGGGGAACTTAAGCCTTGGTAGCTGCGTCGAATGCAGCGGCGAACTCCTCGTACTGCTCGGTGGTGTAAGCCTCTTCGCTGGTCTCCCAGTTGACAGCCTTGTAGTTGCAGGGACCATACATAGCGTTGATCTTGCTGTACTCGTTGGCGTGGGTCAGAGTCCAGGCCACCTCGAAGTAGCTGGGGCAGGCCAGAACGTTGTTCAGCATGCTAGCCTCAGCCTTTGCAAAGGCAGCGTAGCGGGCATCGGTATCATCAACGATGGCCTTTGCGGTGTTGACCAGATCGGTGAACTCCTCGTAGCAGGCCACCAGATCCTTCTGCCAGTCAGCGGGGCCGGCCTCCACGACCTTGGCGATGTTGGAGTAGTACCAGCTGTAGTAAGCGTTGTCGTCGTGCAGGATCTCCTGACCAACGAAGTTGACGGGATCGCCGAAGTCAGCGCCCCAGCCGTTGATAACGAAGCTCTGCAGCTGAGGATTGCGGACTTCCTGCGTGATGGAAGAAACGTAGGTCTTGATGTCCAGCACGATGAAGTCATCGCCGAAGCTGTCGGTGAAGCACTGCTTCAGCACGGTTGCGTTGTCCAGAGCGGTGGAGTTGCCGGCGATGATGTAGTAAGCAGCGTGGACAGGGAAGGTAACGCCGATGGCGCTCAGCTCGTCCATGGCCTGCTTCTTCAGGTCAGCGATATCGCCGTTGTTGGCGCGCAGACGGATCATGGTCTTGCCATCGTATGCTTCCTTGTCGAAGCCCATCTCCTTGGCAACCAGAGTGGTGTACTCCTGGCCCTGGGTGTTGTAGCAGACACCGGGCATGGTGTAGTAGTCGTTCTCGCACTTCAGGGGGTTGATCTTGTTGGTACGTGCATACCAGTTGGTCAGCTCCAGACCCTTGTAGAAGCACTGACGGAATGCCTTGTTTGCAATGGCCTTGTTCCAGTTGTCGTCGGGGGTGCCGTCCTCGTTGTTCTTCTGGTAGTTGAAGTGCATCTGGTAGCTGTACTTCTTGGGGCGCTTCTCGCACAGCTGAGCATTGTACTCGCTGTTGGGATCAGCCTGGATGGTGGTCAGGGTGCTCTCACCCACATCCATCTCGTCCAGCTCACGGTTCTGGTACAGCTGGAAAGTAACGGTGCCGTCGCTGATCATGGTGACGGTGAAGCGGTCGAAGCGGGACACATCGTTTGCGCCAAAGTAGTTGGGGTTGGGGATGTAGCTCTTGGTGTTCTGGCTGATGAACTCCTCCACCACATAGGGACCATTGTACCACATGTTGGTGTAATCGCAGGCACGGAAGCCCTCGATGCCCAGCTCGTTGATCAGATCCTCAGAGACGGGGTAGAAGCTGGTGTAGGCAGCAACAGTATCGAAGTAGGGGCAGGGATCCTTGCAGGTGAAGACCAGGGTGTAATCATCCGGAGCCTCAACGCCCACGCCTGCGTCCAGCATATCCTGGTAGGTCAGGTCGGCAGCAGCATCGCCCATATCGCTGGTCTTCTGATAGTAATCAGCAGCACCGGTCAGGGTCTCGTTGGGCATGGAGGTGTTGTTGGCCTGGTTCTTGGCTGCGTTCAGCACCCACTCCAGACCCACGAGGAAGTCCTTGCTGGTCAGGTGAGCCTTGACTTCGCCGTTGACATCCACCCAGTCCACATCGTCACGGAGGTTGAAGGTCCAAACGGAAGAGTCCTCATTGTGGCTCCACTCCTTGGCCACGGAAGGCACAGCCTTGCCGTAGCAGTCAAAGCTCAGCAGGCCTTCCCACAGGTTGGTGGTGACATTCATGTCGGAAGCCATCTGGCTGTACAGCATGTTCCAGCTCTCCAGCTCACGGTTGGTGCTCTCCCAGGAGATGAACTCCTTCAGCGGGGTAGCGCCGGTGGTGTTGGGAGCGCTGGTAGCACCAGAGGAAGCAGCGGTGGAGCTGCTGCCAGAGTTGCCGCCGCAGGCGGCCAGAATGCCGGCGGCACCAACGACACCGGAAGCCTTCAGAAAGCTGCGGCGGCTGATTGCATGAGACTCGTAGTTGTTGTTCATTGTGTTTTCCTCCCTATAATAATTCCGTGCTTCAGTGCATGGTGCAGGGCGGGATGTCCTGCTGTTTTCCCACTATTCTGCGGAGGTTTTTTGAATCCTGTATTGCCAGGGAATACAAAAGAGCGCAGAAACAGACCCCTCTGTCTGCACCTGTGCTCCTCCCGCAAAACCTTAACACGTCATATATTGTACCATTGAAATAAAAAGATGTCAATGGAGCACACACAGCTTTTTCTTCAAAAAGCAAAGTCTGCCGCGAAAAAACGATGAAATATATTTGCTTTTAGATGGTAAAGCGTGCAGGAAATTTAACAAACAATGCCACAGACAAAACAACCGGAATTGTTCTCGTCAAAAAGACACTGTATTTTTGCTTTATATTCTAAAAGAGCAGGCGCTCCACGCTTTGCGAAGAGCCCCTGCTTTTGGAAAACCGAATTATTAAAACAAGTCACCGGGCCAGTGCGCTCTGGATCTTTGCAAAATCCTCCAGCGTCAGGGCCTCGGGACGGATGCGGGCATCGAAACCGGCGGCTTCAATGGCAGCGGTCACGGCATCCTTGGGCATCCCCAGGCCGCTGGCAATGGCATTGGCCGCAGTCTTGCGCCGCTGGCCAAAGGCCGCGCGGACAAGGGCAAAGTAGCCCTCCTCGTCCTCCACCTGCACGGCGGGGGTGGGGCGGATCTCCATCCGCACCACAGCGCTGGTCACCTTGGGGGCCGGGTAAAAGCTGCCCGGGGCGGCGGTGAACATCATCTTAGAGGTCGAGTAATAGCTCACCGCGCAGCTGATGGCGCTGGAGGCCCGGTACCCGGGGCAGCGGCCAGACGATCGGCAGCTTCCTTCTGCACCATCACAGTCAGACTCTCGATGGGCAGGCGGTCGCCCAGCAGTTTCATCACAATAGGGCTTGTAATATAGTAGGGCAGGTTAGCGCAGACTGCCACCGGCATCCCGGGGAACTCCTGCGCGATCAGGGCTTTCAGATCCACCTTGAGCACATCCTGCAGCACCAGCTTGAAATTATCCACACCGGCCATGGTCTCGGCCAGCAGGGGCGGCAGGCGCTCGTCCACCTCGATGGAGACCACCTTTGCCGCCCGCTTTGCCAGCTCCCGGGTCAGCACGCCGATGCCGGGGCCGATCTCGAGAACGCCGTAACGCTTATCTACACCGCTGGCATCCACGATCTTGGGGGGAAGGCCGGGGTTGACAATGAAGTTCTGGCCAAAGCCCTTGGAGAGGGCAAAATCATATTTTTCGCACAGGGCGCGCACATAAGACAGGTCGGTCAGTTCGGGCATGGCTCTATCCTTTCTTTTCCAAAATAACCCTCTCAGTCTCGCTTCGCTCGCCAGCTCCCCCCAAGGGGGAGCTTTGGACAAAACCGCAAACTTTGCATGAATTGCCAAGACCTCGCCTTCGGGAGAGGTGGCAGCGCGTCAGCGCTGACGGAGAGGGTTGTTCTCTTATTCTTGACTACTGGATGCAGTGCTCTCCCTGCTGCTTCACTTTCGGCGGCGCGGTCTCTGCCGGGGTGCTCCCGGCAGATGCAGCCTCAGCGTCCCCTTCCGCCACGCTCTCAGCGGCGGCGCTGTCGGCAGCTTCACTGGAAGCAGCTCGTTGACACCGCTCACGGTGGTGGTACCGCTCATCTGCTGGGCAGTGCTCACGGCACGCTGGATCTGGGGGTCGTTCTCCACAGTGTAATCATAGTATGCGGTCTGCTCGTCTGCAGTCAGGGGGCGCTCCACATCCACGGTCAGGCCGGTGCCGTCAAAGCAGCTGCCGTCGCCGCAGACCAGCTTTGCCACGGTGACCACCACAGCACTGCCATCGGACAGGCGCTGGGGGCTGCTCTGGATGGTGCCCTTGCCCTGGGTGGTGGTGCCCACCAGACGGGCACCATTCAGGGTGCGCAGGCTGCTGGCAAAGAGCTCCGCAGCGCTGGCAGTGCTGCCGTTGACCAGGCAGACCACGGGCAGGTCGATCTGGGATTCACTGGTGCTGGTGCCCAGCAGGGTCTGGGTGCCGTTCTTGTCCTCAGCAAAGGCCAGCGTGCTCCGGGGCGATCAGGTCGATGCACTGGATGGCATCGTCCAGCAGGCCGCCGCCGTTATCGCGCAGGTCAAACACCAGGCTGCCCGCGCCGTTGGCGCTCAGGCTGCGGATGGCGTAATCCAGCTCGCTGGGGGTGGTGGAATCAAACTGGCGGATCCGGATGTAGCCCACATTGCCCTGCACCATCTGGTAATCCACGGTGGTGGAACTGTAGCCGGAGTGGGTCAGGTCAGCGGTATGCTCGGAGGCCTCGCTGTCCAGCCAGGTCACATTGACGGTGGTGCCGCTCTCGCCGCGCAGGCGGGTCTGGATGGCATCCACGCTGCTCATGCTCTTGACATCGGTGCCGTCCACAGCGGTGATGTAGTTGCCGACCTGAATGCCGGCCTCCTTGGCGGGGGATTCATCGTAGACCTTGATGACCTTGCATAGCCGGACTGATCCACAGCCAACTCCACGCCGATGCCGATCAGGGTGCCGTTCTGGGTATTCATCAGCTCCGTATAGGCGGTGGCGCTGAAATAGCGGGCGTACTTATCGCCGGTGCCCAGCAGGTAGCCAGCCGTCAGGCGGTCGTAGAGGGTGGTCTCATCAATGGGATAGTAATCGTTGCTGCGGACATAGCGATCCACCTCAGCGATCTTGTTGTACATGCTCTCCTTTTCCTTCACGCTGGAAACGGTGCTGTCAAACAGGCGCATCGCCACCAGCATGGTAATGGAAAAGGTAACGGTCATGGCCAGAATGACGATGCTGACCGCCATGCCGACCGATATCTTACGGTTCATCTTCTTCCCTCCTCTGTCAGACCAGCAGCATCATAACCACGCTGCCCAGCATGGAAAGTGCAAAGATCCCTGCCAGGATCAGACAGCCCACGCGCAGGATGCGCTTGCGTTTTTCTTCCTTCATAAGCCTGACGGCCTCCTTTGATACAATGCAGATTATTTCATGGGGATATAACCACGGGGGTTGACGGCATTGGCCTTGGAGCCGCCCTTCCAGACCTCCAGATGGAGGTGGTTGCCGGTAGAGTTGCCCGTGCTGCCACATAACCGATGATCTCACCCTGCTGGACATACTTGCCCGCCGAGGTGGCGACCGACCGCATGTGGCCGTACAGGGTGCTGTACTGGTTGCCATCGGACATTTTGCCGTGGTAGATGATCACATAGTTGCCGTAGCCGCCGCTGGACCAGCCCGCCACCTGCACATAACCGCTGGCGGCTGCATAGATGGGCGTGCCGCCCGGGGCGGCAAAGTCGGTACCGGCGTGGAGCTTGTTGACCCCCGTAACGGGGTTCTTGCGCCAGCCGTACTCACTGGAAATGCGGCTATAGCTCTTGAGCGGGCAGATGAAGCCGGTAAAGCTCAGGGTGGGCTTGGAGGCAGCGGCCGCAGCGATCATCTTCTGGATCTGCTTCTTGACGGCCTCATAGTTCATCTCGTCCGATTCAATGGCGGCCTGCGCGTCCTTCTGGGCCTGCTGCGCCTCGGCAGCGCTCATCTGGCGGCGGCCACGCTGGAGTTGAGCTCGTTCTGCTTGGCACGCATCTGGCTGTTCTGGGCATCCAGATCTGCCTTTTTGCTTTGCAGCTCGCTGCGCTGGGATTCCAGCGTCAGCTTATCGCTTTCCAGCGCTTCCTTGGCGTTCTTCATGTTGTCCAGGATCTCGGTGTCCTTGATGGAGATGTCCTGCATGACCTCGTTGAAGGTCAGCAGTTCATACAGGTCGTTCACCGCGGACAGCATGGCAACGCTGCCGCCGTCCCGCAGCTCCTGCATGGCGGCCATGTGCTGTTTGAAATCCCCACTGGTCGGCGATCTCCGCTTCTTTTCGGTGATCTGCTGCTCCTTGGCGGCGATCTCCTGTTCCTTCAGGCCGATGCTGTTCTGCACCTCGGCGATCTGGCCCTTCAGCACGCTGATCTGGCTCTGGACCACCGTGACCTTTTCCTTCAGCTCCGATTCCAGCGCCTTGGCGGCCTGCTCCTTCTTTTTTGCATTGGACAGTTCCTTTTTGTGCTGTACAATGGACTGGGAGAGCTTATCCAGCTTGTTCTGCAGGCTGGACATGCTGGTAGCCGCCGTGGCCGGGTAGACCGAGACGCTCAGCAGCAGGCAGGCCGCTGCCAGAAACAGGCTGGCGGCGCGCATGGCCCGGCTGTGCCCGGGGGCGGGTTTTGCGTGGGCGGGGGTATACATGAGGTGCAGGCGGAAGCCCGCAGAGTGTTTTGCTTGTTTCACAGAGAAGGCTCCTTTCGCTTACACATTCAGATGCTTGCGGATGGAGAACATGCTGCCCAGCGCACCCACCAGCGCACCACCGGCCAGACTGTACGTCAGGATGGTGGGCCAGACGGCATCCACAGGCACCATGGCGGTGCCCATGAGCAGCTGCCACAACCCGCCCAGCGTGCTGGAGGCCTGCACGATGTAGGCATAGCCGAAGATACCGGCTACCGAGGTGATGGCACCAGAGATCAGCCCATGGTCAGGCCCTCCACAAAAAAGGGCAGGGTGACAAGGTGGTTGGTCGCGCCCACATACTTCATGATCTCGATCTCACGGCGGCGGGCAAAAACGCTCAGGCGGATGGTGCTGCCCACCGTGATGATGCTGACCGCCATCAACACCAGGATCACGATCTGGCCCACCTTGGTCACGGCCCGCTGGACCTCCACAAAGGTCTGGGTCATCTCAATGGGGGCGGTAACGCTGTACACGCCCGGGATGCTCTGGAAGTTCTGGCTCATGGTCTGCATCTGGCTCAGGTCTGCCAGCGAGACACGGTAGTTGGCCTTGAAGGGTTATCATTCTCAAATTCGTCCAGCAGGACGGCGTAATCCGCCATGTACCCACGGTACTGGTTGAGCACATCCTCCTTGGACATGTACTGCACCCGGCTCACGCCCGGGGTGGCAGTGATGCGCTCCCCTACCGACTGGATGGTGGCATCGTCGGCTTCGGGGTCCACATAGACCACCATCTCGTTCTGCTGGCCCAGATAGTTCACCATGCTGTTCACATTGACTTCCGCCAGCGTGGCAAAGGTGTTCAGGGTCATACAGACGCTCAGGGAGGCGATGCAGGCAATGGTCATGGCCCAGTGCTTGCCCAGATTGCGCACGCCGCGCACCACAAGGAAACCGAACGTAGAAGGCTTCATCATACCAGCGACACCTCCATTTCCAGTTCCTTCGGGTCTACGGGCGGGTGGGGGATCATGGACCCGTGGGCACATCCGAGATGATGTGTCCGCCGGACAGGGTGACCACGCGGCGGTCAAAGTGACGGACCAGCTCGTGCTCATGGGTGACCACCAGCACAGTGATGCCCATCTCGCTGACACGCTCCAGAAGCTCCATCATCTCAAGGCTCAACTCGGGTCGATGTTGCCGGTGGGCTCGTCCGCAATCACCAGCTTGGGGGCGTGGGCCAGGGCGCGGGCCACAGCCACACGCTGCTGCTCACCGCCGGAGAGCAGGTCGGGGTAGACCTTTGCCTTGTCCTCCAGGTGGACAAGCTCCAGCATGTAATTCACGCGCTCCTTGATCTGCTTATGCCCGATGTTGGTAACATGCATGGCAAAGGCAATGTTCTCGTAAACGGTCATGGTGGGGATGAGCCGGAAATCCTGAAAGATGATGCCCATCTGACGGCGCAGGTAGGGGATCTTGCTGCGGCGCAGGCGGCAACATCCTGCCCGTTCACCAGCACGCGGCCCTCGGTGGGGGTCTCCTCGCGCAGGATCAGCTTGAGCAGGGTGGATTTGCCCGCGCTGAGTGACCCAGCAGAAAAACAAACTCGCCGTCATCCACATGGAAGTTGACATCCTCCAGGGCAGGCTTTGCGTTGTGCTTGTACTGCTTTGAAACGTGTTCAAAATCTATCATGCATTTTTCGCTCCCAATAATTTTCTCCAAACCAAAAAGAACCGGCCAGCATCGGTTTCGAGCGGCCGGTTCTGCGCCGACGGCTTTGCGCCGCAAGCGTTTGCTTAATATTTGGCCGGGTTGTTGGACAGGTACTTCTTGACCATCAACGCCACCTTAAAGACGATGGCATCGTCGAACTCACGCAGATCCAGACCGGTCAGTTTTTGATCTTTTCCAGACGATACACCAGCGTGTTGCGGTGGACAAACAGGCCGCGGCTGGTCTCAGACACATTCAGGTTGTTCTCGAAGAAGCGCTGGATGGTGAACAAGGTCTCCTGATCCAGGCTCTCGATGCTGCCCTGCTTGAACACCTCGCGCAGGAACATCTCGCAGACAGTGGTGGGCAGCTGGTAGATCAGGCGGGCAATGCCAAGGTTGTCGTAGCGGATGATCTGCTTCTCGGTGTCGAACACCTTGCTGACCTCCATGGCGATCTGGGCTTCCTTGAAGGAGGTAGCCAGATCCTTCACGTTGGAGATGGGGGTGCCGATGCCGACCACAGCCTTGATGTAATGCTCACCGGACAGGGTGTCCACGATGCTGGCAGCCAGCTTCTCCATATCGGTGCGGTCGATGCCCTTGCGGATCTCCTTGACCAGCACGGTGTCGGTCTCGCTGATATTGAACACAAAGTCCTTCTGCTTGTCCGGGAACAGGCTGCTGACCACATCGTAAGCGGAGATGTCGCCGCCGGAGGTCACGCGCACAATAAACACCACACGGGAAACATCGGTGGCAAAGTGCAGCTCACGGGCTTGGCGTAGATATCGCCGGGCAGGATGTTGTCCAGCACCACGTTCTTGATGAAGTTGGCTTTGTCGAACTTTTCATCGTGGTACTGCTTGATGCTCTGCAGACTGATGGAGAGCAGGGCGCAAACTGGCCCGCAGTCTCGTCCGCGCCTTCCACAAACACGGCATAGTCGTTATGCTTTGCGCTGGAGAACTGCTGATAGGTGTAGCCATCCCGC
>ENA-OQIO01000598-OQIO01000598.1-human-gut-metagenome-genome-assembly--contig:-NODE-598-length-18824-cov-3.104081_pt1 | contig 18824 bp, 18 predicted proteins | sample MGYA00242573_ERZ504737 | MGnify/ENA primary metagenome ERZ504737 (study PRJEB26092, sample SAMD00036203) | human gut metagenome | host: Homo sapiens | study: EMG produced TPA metagenomics assembly of...
ATGATCAATATCGATTACGGAATTATTTAACAGCGCATAATACACATCATAGATTGGGATCGGGATCGTGGATGCATCGGTATTTTCATCTGCTTTGAAAGTCTTGATGTTCTGGATATTGGCTACCAGCACACCGGCAATCTTCTGTTCAAGCACCTTGTAGCAGGCAATCTGCAGATCTTTATCGATAGTAAGATATACATTATTGCCCTGTACCGGATCTTCTTTGGAATCTTCACCGATCTGTAACACTTTTCCGTAATAATCTACATATACTTTTTCCGATCCGTCTTTTCCCTGAAGCGTCGACTCCATAACCTTCTCCAGACCGGATTTTCCTACAATAGAAGTAGTGCTGTAACCTGCATCCGGATTCTCTGTCCTAAGATCTGCAAGTTCGTCCGAAGAAATCTTTCCGGTATATCCAAGAAGCGGTGCAAAATAAATACTGTCGGTATAGACACGCACGGAATCTTCCTGCACATCCACACCTTCCAGCAGACTCTTGTTTTCCTGGATCGCAGCTACCGTATTTTCAGAAGCATCGGTTGCGATCGTTACCGGAATATATTTTCGGAAACTGGTTGTGGAAAGTGCATATCTTACCGATATAATCTTCAATGTCTCTTCTTTTGTCAGCTGCTCCGGAAGACCGGCTTCCTGCGCTTTTTTCAGTTCCGAAGCCTTATAGTCACTGTGATCATATGGAATTTCATATCGTTTCAGCATATCTTCTACCATCTGCTGAGCGGAAGCATTTGCCTCCTCTGTTGTCAGATCGTCAATATAACTGTGTCCATACACGTCCGCTTTAAAACGTGACAGTGTTGTACCCTCCACATCATAACTGTAGTTCCGGAACTGTCGACACTAATACGGAAATCACTGCTGATAGAATCTCCGTTGCTTTCGATAATCTGGATAATCTTGTAGATTTCTCCATTCAGGCTGCGGTTTTTTTCTGTATTATTTGCATAGTCACCACTGTCTTCCAGTGTGATCGAATAGGACAGTTCGTTGGAAGCAAGCACCTGACCGTTTCGATCGTAGATATTTCCTCGGGTGCTTTTCAGTGTTCTCGTTTTTGTCGTCATAATACTGAAATTGTCCGCATATTCCTGTCCATGGATGATCTGCAGAGAAAACAGGCGGTGAATCAATACCATACTCAGAGCTGCAAAGATAAAAATCAGACTGTAGTCCGTGGAATAATAAATTTTTTATTGTCTTTTTTTTGGTCGTCTCATCAAGGTAACTTGGTCCTCCCATTCATTTCCGTAAGCCAGCGGTTTAATCGATAGAGCGGTCGGTATAAAACTGCCGTAAGCAGTACTGTATATACCATCTCCGGAAGAATAATATGCTGCAGATAGCTGAAAAAATCCAGCCGACCACGGAGCATAAACTGCAATCCGTATACAAGTACTCCATATGCGATATCACTGCCGGCAACCAGTACCATTGGCACTTTTACATCTTCATCAAAAAAGATTTTATACAGAAAGCCATTGCCAAATCCAATATACATGTAAATAAGAGCATAAAAGCCAATCATACTTCCATAAAAAATATCAATCAGGAGACCGCAGAAAAATCCTACGAACATTCCTTCCTTTTTTCCTCTCATAAATCCAAACGATACTGTGAGGATCAAAAGCAGATTGGGGACGATGGAAGCGATGGACAGTGTCTGGAACACGGTTCCCTGTAAGACAAATGCCAGCAGAATCAATACCGCCAGAATCAGCTTTCTTCTCATTGTTCATCCTCCTGTGCATCCTGCGTCGGATCCGGTGTCGGAGTTGTGCTGTCATCTGGTGTCTGTGATTCCTCCGAAGTCACATCCTCTGTCTTCTGCTGCTTCAGTTCCTTGATAACCAGGACTTCCTGAATATCATTAAAATCCACTGCCGGAATGATCGTACCGCTTTTGGTCAGTTTATTGGCATCTGTAGAAACCTCACTGATATAACCGATCAGAATTCCTTTAAAAATTTGTTACTGACAGAAGAGGTTACGATTTTATCTCCCTCCTGTACCTGATCTTCTTTATCTGTCAACTGAATAAAACGGATCTTACCGTCGTCCATCATCTGCAGATCTCCCGTTACCATACAGTTCTGAGAAATGGATGTGACAGTTGCACTGACATTACTGCTGTCATCAATGATCGAACGAACCGTAGCCAATGTGCCCCGGTTTCCGTAACGATTCCTACCAGACCACCATCCGCGATAACATTCATATCCACCGCAATACCATCTGAACTTCCCCGGTTGATCAGGAACGTGCTGTACCAGTTACCGGTATCTTTTCCGATCACCTGCGCAGCGACTTTCTCAAACTCCGAATAGTCTGTGTCCAGGTTATACAATGTTCTCAGACGATCCAGTTCTTCCTGGTCCTGAGACAGTGTGGTGTTTTTAGCCTGAAGTTCATCCACCTGTTTCTGAAGTTTTTCATTCTCCGCAGACAGCTTTTTCATACTCTGGAATCCGTTTTTCTGATCCGTCATCCAGTTTCCCACTTCATTAATCCCATTCTGAAAAGGAACAATCACATAACCCAGGACATTACGCACCGGCGCAAAAGAAAAACTGGTTGAAAGAGACAGGACGATCAGTCCGAGACACAGGATTGTCATCATAGTTATCAGATGTTTTGTTTTCATTTTATATTGGTTCTTTTTTTTCATGACAGCTCCTTATTTCTGTTTTTTGGGAGTGAAAGCCCAGTGATGAAGTGCATCGTGGGTGATAATTTCTTTCAGCCCATAGATCGTACACAGTTCATAATAATGTGACAGCAGGATCGGGCAGCCGATCTGCCTGGACAGAACCCTGTCAATATATGGCAGATGTGTACTGCCACCAGTAAGATAGATCCCTTCTGATAAGATCACTTTATGTATCTGCGGTGGAATACGCTCCAGAAAAGCCCGAATCTCTGTGATGATCTCACAAATCGCCGGAGTGATCGCCTCATTTACTGCCGGAGAGGTAATCACACGTTCTCTCGGCAAACCGCTCACACAGTCAATACCGATGATTTTTCTCGCATCCTTTCGTATCTTTTTCCAGATTTGCAAGAGATACTTTCAATCTTCCGGCGGTACGTTCGCTGATAGAAAAATTAAGCTTTCTGCGAATCGTTGTCAGGATATCCTGTGTCAGACGGTCACCGCCTACGGGTATCACCTTACTGATGATCACACGGGTATCTGCAATAACAGAAATCTCTGTTGTAGCTGCTCCAATGTTTACGATCATGGATCCCTTGGTACGCATGATCGGAATGCCAAGCGCCAGTGCATCTGCAATCGGACGTTCCACCAGAAGTACCTTACTTTGTCTGAGCTGTCCGGTATGGGCGATACTGTAATATGCACGCTTTTCTATCTCTGTCATATCTACCGGAACAGCAAAATAAATCACCGGGTGCCGCCCAACGCTGCGTCCGGTCTTGTCCAGCAGCAGTTGAAGCATGATCTCCAGGTGACTGATGTTTGCGATCATACCATTGAGCATCGGAGAAGATACCTTTACATTTGTCGGATTCTTTTCGTATATTTCATATGCTTCATCTCCAACGGCAAGTACAGTATCTTTGTTGCGAATGGCAATCATATTTTTCTTCTTTTAAGATTTCATTACTGTTCTGAGAGTAAATCTTGATCATATTACTGCCCAGGTCAATTCCATATACATGTTTTTAAACATAAATGCATATCCCTTCTGTTTTGCATATCCCAACATAACGGTTCACCGCTTTCATCGAACCGCTATATTCCGGCAATATCTCTGTCAGGAAAGCAACCCCTCCTGTCGAAAGCTGAAATACTGCTGATCCCCTATCACAATATGATCCAGAAGTGGAATATCTACCAGTGCTCCGGCTTCCCATACTCTTTTTGTAAAAAGAAGATCGTCTTTGCTTGGTTCCGGATTACCGCTTGGATGATTATGCACCAGGATCATATAGACAGCCCGGTGACGAAAGGCCGCAAGGATGAGATCTCTTGGCGATACCAGAGAAGAATTAACTGTTCCTCTCGAGATCACTTCGTCACCTAAAAACTGATTTTTGTATTTAACATCGTACAAATCATCTGCTCCTGCTCTTCGTGCCGCATCCGTTCCATATAATACGCTGCAATTGTGTCCGGACTGTGAAAATCCAAAAGTTTTCCGGCTTCTCTGGTTGCAATCCGCTTGGATAGTTCTCCAATACATTTGATCTGTACGGCTTTTACCTGGCCGATTCCCCGAATCTGCATCAGATCTTCCATGGAAAGATGATAGATTCCAAGCAGACCCTGTTCGTTTTGTCCAAGATGCAAAACCTCATCGGCCAGTTGTACAGAGGAGCTTCCACGGGTACCGGATCGTAGAACAACAGCCAGAAGTTCGCTGTCTGTCAGCTTCTCCGGTCCGGAATGAAGACATTTTTCATATGGGCGTTCGTCCGGCGGAAGTTCCTGAATACGTTGTGAATATTTCATAAATAGCTCTCCTTGCCAGGATCTCTTCAGGCTGAGAGCGAAAGTCTGTTTGCCAGACTTTGATTTATCTTATCATAAATTTTCTGTGAATTCAAGATTCCTGATTTATAAGCAATATTTTTTACAAACAGCCTCGGCCACCCGCAGACCGTCCATTGCAGCTGAAGTAATCCCCCCGGCATAGCCGGCACCTTCTCCACAGGGATAAAACCCCCGGACATTACTTTCCATCTGCTCGTTTCGAGAGATCCGAACCGGAGAAGAGGTTCTGCTCTCCACACCGGAAAGATTGCATCCGGCCGGTCAAATCCATGAATCTTTCTTCCACAGGCAGCGATTCCAAGATCCAGCGATTCTGCCAGAAAATCCGGGAAGATCTCCCGCAGATTACTCATAGCATATCTTCCACGGATGCATGGTTCTACTTCACCAAAAGCTTTTGTCTCTTTTCTTTCATGAAAATCACCATAGGTCTGTACGGGAATCCTGCCTTCATGAAGCTGATAAGCTTTCTGCTCCAGATACCGCTGAAAGAATATTCCCGCCAGTGGATTCTGATCCAGTTCAGCCGCAAGAGCATCCTCTCCCATCCGCTGCAGATACTCCATTCCATACGTCACATAATCCTGCGGTGAAACCGTTACGATCATAGCACTGTTTGCATTCCGGCTGTCCCGTGCCTGATAACTCATACCGTTGACCGCAAGATAACCTTTTTCAGAAGAAGCATCCACTACATAACCACCCGGGCACATGCAGAACGAATAGATTCCTCTTCCGTTTTCCAGCTGATGTGTCAGTTTATAGCTGGCAGCACCAAGTTCTTTTACTTTCGGTTGTCCATATTGGCTCAGATTGATCATCTTCTGCGGATGTTCGATACGCACACCTACCGCAAACGATTTTGCTTCCATATAGATCCCATGTCTTTTTAACATAGAAAAGGTATCTCTGGCACTGTGTCCAACAGCCGCAATACAGACCTGTGTTTCTATCCACTCATTCCGGTTCAGCTGGATCCGACAGATCTTTCCATCGCAAATATCCAGATCTGTTACCTGTTTTGTAAAACAGAATCTCCCACCCATCTGTTCAATCTGTTCCCGCAACGATGTGACGATACCAATCAGCTGATCCGTACCAAGATGGGGTTTCTGTTCATATAAAATGTGGTCCGGTGCGCCTCCCTGAACAAAAATCTCCAATACTTTTCTATGTCTTCCCACCGGATCCTTTACCAGAGTATTCAATTTGCCATCCGAAAATGTACCGGCGCCCCCTTCACCGAACTGCACATTGCTGTTCGGGTCCAGAATACCGTCTTTCCAGTACTGATCAACCGTTTTCTTTCGTTCTGATGCTTTCTCTCCACGCTCATAAACAACCGGTCGAAGTCCTGCTTTTGCGAGTGCCCATGCGCAAAACAATCCTGCCGGGCCACTTCCGATGACAACCGGCGGCTGTTTTAGTTTCTCAGTTCCTCCTGCAGGAAATTGATATTCCGTTTTGCTTGTCAACATAATATTTTTATCGTTAACCTTTTGCATGCGATGAAGGATTTTCCGTTCCTTGGGGGTATCCACATCAACCACATAAACAAATTTCAAGTCCGGCTTTTTCCGTGCATCCAGGGATCGGCGTACAATCTTCCAGGAAGAAAGCTCTTCTTTTTTTATCTTTAACTGTTGACAGATTTTCTTCTCCAGTGCATCCGGAGTATGATCCACCGGCAATTTTAACTGTGAAATACGAATCATAATATTTTCCCTTCCCTGGCCGCAGCTTTTCCGGCAACTGCTCCGCTCGACCATGCCCACTGTAGATTATATCCACCACATGGACCATCCACATCGATCACTTCTCCGGCAAAATAAACTCCCGGATAGAGACGGGATTCTAAGTGATCCGTCAGTTCTTCCGGATCCACACCTCCGGAACAGATCTGTGCCTGTCGCAGTGCGTATGCTCCTTTTACCGATATCTGCCAGTCTTTTAATTTCTCTGCGATCTTTTCCGGTTCATAAGTTTTCTTTACCAGAACATCTATTATCTTCTTCGGAAGCAGTCCGATCAATAATTCCTGTGGATTCTTATAAGTGCCATTCTGCCGTTGTCTGTCTGCCAGATATTGTACGAGTTCTTCTTTTGTCAGCTTTGGCATCAGATCCAGATGATAAACAGCTGTTTTTCCTTCCGCAGCCCCACGCACTGCATAACGGCTCAGCTGAAAAACACTGATTCCGGATATTCCATATTCCGTAAATAAAATCTCTCCCTGTTCCTGTCCGATGATTTTTCCGTTCACTTCCAAAATGATGCGGCCATCCATCCGGCTTCCTGCCCATTTCGGATAATAATTGTCTTTTCCACGGATTCCACACAACGACGGTAAAGGTTTCACTATTGCGTGTCCCAGTTTTTCGGCCAGTGCATAACCTGTTGCACTGCTCCCCTCTACATTTGACGCCGGACTTCCGCAGGCTACGATCACGCTGTCACAGAGATACTGCCAGGTAGCTGTCTTCACCAGATACCGGTCATCTTCCCGGAGAATATCTGTCACCTCTTCCGTAGTTTTTATCTTCACTTTCTGATGTCTTGCTTCCATCTCAAGAACCTGTGCAACACCTGCTGCCTGATCGCTGTACGGATATACCCAGCCACCCCGGTCTTTTATATAGAATCCCAAGTTCCGAAAAGAATGCCAGTGTATCTTCTAATGGATACTGTGTAATGATTTTCCATGGGAAATCCGGCTGGCTGCTCCGATATCGGGAAGGTTCCTGTACAAGATTTGTCAGATTACATCGTCCGTTTCCTGTTGCAAGAATCTTTTTCCCGGGTTTCTCATTGTGTTCTAAAAGCGTAACCGCGGCTCCCGCCCGGGCGGCCTGGATCGCTGCCATCATTCCGGAAGCACCACCGCCTATGATCACAACTCTTTTCATGGAAGTTCTACCAGTCCTTTTTCATATAGTTTCTGCAAGCTCATCATAATACCAAGTTTTGCATGCTGCCAGGTCAGTCCGCCCTGAAAATATACCGCATACGGAGGCTTGATCGGTCCGTCCGCACTCAGTTCAATAGATGAACCCTGTACGAATGCACCTGCTGCCATGATCACATCGCTGTCATATCCCGGCATCGCCCAGGGTTCAGGATCCACATAGCTGTCGATCGGCGCTGCTGCCTGGATGCCTTTACAAAAAGCAATTACTTTTTCCGGTGCTCCGAAGGTGACTGCCTGAATGATATCGTGGCGGCTCTCCGTACTGTTCGGAACTACTGCAAAGCCAAGACGTTCATACACGTTGGCTGCAAAAATCGCACCTTTCAGAGCCGCTGCCGTAACTGTTGGTGCAAGGAAAAATCCCTGATAGAAAGACTGATTTACGCCCAGTGTTGCCCCTACTTCTTTTCCAAGTCCCGGAGAAGTCAGGCGGTATGCTGCGTTGTCTACATATTCTTTCTTTCCTGCAATATAACCACCGATCGGAGCCAGTCCGCCACCTGGATTCTTGATCAGAGAACCAACGATCAGATCTGCTCCCACATCTGTAGGCTCGATCGTTTCTACAAACTCACCATAACAATTATCCACCATGCAGATCACATCCTGTTTGATCTCTTTTATAAAATCAATCAGCTGTCCGATCCTTGCTACAGAAAGTGTAGGTCTGGTCTGGTACCCCTTGGAACGCTGGATAGTTACCAGTTTTGTTTTCTCATTGATTGCTTTTCTGATATTTTCAAAATCAAAAGAACCATCTTCCAGCAGATCCACCTGTCGATAGGAAACCCCGTATTCCGCCAGAGAACCGTTGGATGGCCGGATACCGATCACTTCTTCCAAAGTATCATATGGCTTTCCTACCGGAGAGAGAAGTTCATCTCCCGGACGCAGGTTACCTGCCAGTGCAACAGCAAGCGCATGGGTTCCGCAGGCAATCTGTGGACGTACCAGAGCGGATTCTGTATGGAATGTAGCCGCGTAAATCTCCTCGAGGGTATCTCTTCCCACATCGTTATATCCGTAACCGCTGGAAGCATACAGGCAGGCTTCACTGGCACGACACTGCTGCATGGCATGAACCACCTTCAACTGATTATACTCTGCCACACGATCGATCTCCTCAAATCGTTGTTTCAGACTCTCAGCAATTTCCTGTCCGAAAGAATAGACTTTCCCATCAATTCCCATTTCTTTGTACATTTCTTTTGTTATTGCCGTATCCATAATTTTCTGTTTTTCCTTTCATGCATATCTTATAATTTATTTGAAATTTCCACGCTCACCTGATTATTTTTTTCTCTCTTAATGAAGCAAGCATGGCATCCAGAATCACCTGTGCATCATACCCAAAATCCTGCTTGTCAAACCATTCCACCTGACGTTCTCTCTTAAACCAGGTGATCTGCCGCTTGGCAAAATGTCTGGTATCCCGTTTTAATACATAAATCGCTTCTTCCAGCGACCAGGTACCATCCAAATAAGAAAGAATTTCTTTATATCCCAGTCCCTGCATGGACACCATTCCTTTATGATAGCCCATTTTTTTCAGTGTTTTCACTTCATCGATCAGTCCATCGGCAAGCATCTGGTCAATTCTGGCATCGATTCGTTCATACAGATGGGTTCTTTCATCATTTAACACAAAATACGCCAGATTATATGGGGACTCTTTCTGGCGCTGCTCCTCATTATGCTGAGAAATCGGCTTTCCCGTCTGCCGGTAATATTCCAGTGCACGGATCACCCGTTTTACATTGTTTGCATGAATCGCCGCCGCAGATGCAGGATCCACAGCAGCAAGCATCTCATGAAGCACCTGCGCTCCCTCAGTCTTTGCTTTTTCTTCCAGCATCTGCCGATAAGTCGTATCCTCTCCATGCACAGTGAAATCAATATCTCCGGTTACTGCCTGGATATAGAATCCGGTACCGCCCACCAGTACAGGAATCCGCCCGCGGTCATAGATTCCTTTCATGGCTTCTTTTGCCATCTGTTGAAACCGTACCACATTAAATTCTTCGTCCGGCTCCAGACAGTCCACCAGATGATGGGGGACTCCCTGCATCTCCTCCGGCCGGATCTTTGCGGAACCGATATCCATATGACGATAGACCTGCATGGAATCCGCGGAGATAATTTCCCCGTTCACCGCTTTTGCCAGTGCAATGGAAAGGCTTGTTTTTCCTACTGCAGTAGGACCTGTTAATATAATCAAAGGTTTTTTCACTCTGTTCACCTACACAATCCGCTTAAATTTCTTTTCCAGTTCGTATTTGGTCATGGAAATAATGGTCGGTCGGCCATGGGGACAGTTATACGGATTCTCCAACTGCAACAGTTCATCGATCAGTGCTTCTGTCTCCCGAAGCGATAACTTCTGATTTCCCTTCACCGCTGCCTTACACGCCATGGTCGCCATCCGATCCGAAAGGACATCCAGCGTTTTTGAGGATGGATCCTCCTCCAGATGATCCAGTACTTCAATAAAAAATCCCTGTTCTGTCATTCCGAACAGATTCTGCGGCACTGCCCGGATACTGTATTCCCTTCCTCCAAAGGATTCAATCTCAAACCCAAGGGTTTTAAAAATATTCTGATACTTTTTCATTTTCTCCTGTTCTTCCAGATTCAGAGAATGATGATCGGCGGGCTGACGATCTGTGAACTTACATTCCGTTCTTTCATCTCTTTTACGATTCGTTCATACAACACTTTTTCGTGAGCCGCATGCTGGTCAATGATATACAATTTATCTTCCATCTGTACCAGCCAGTACGTATCAAAAACCTGTCCGATGATCTTGTGATGTTTTTTTGCTTCCGGACTTAACAGTTTTCCGTCGAAAAGATCCATCTGTTCAGCCTTCTGAACACCCGGAGCAGCTATATTGTCTCTTCTGTCTGAAACGACTTGTCCTGCCTGCAAATTCGGATTCTGCTTCGCCGGGTTCTCATTCCTGTATCCAGTCTCACGCTTTTCTCCGTAACATCCCGTTCCCTGCTCCCTTACAACCGATCCCTTGTGAGTTTCTTCTCTGGAAGCTGCCACTGCTACTGCTCTGTCAGCTATCGGGTTAGCCGCTTTCGCACGGTTTTTCAACTCTTCCGGCTGCACTTTCTGCTGCATCTGATATCCTCTCGGCTGTTCGATCTGCCGGCGCTGTACCTCAAAAGGTTCCGGTGCTTTATCCCGGTTCGCAGGACGTACCGCCAAACGGTCTTTTCCAATCGTCACCTGTGGAATCAGTTCTTTGTGCTGCAGACCCTGTATAATTGTCTGATAAATCTGTCGGTAGATCAGTTCCTGATCAGAAAAACGTACTTCCATCTTGGTCGGATGCACATTGACATCCACATCAGAGCCTTTGATCTGAATATGAAGACAGGTAAACGGATATTTATGCTGCATCATAAACGTATGATAAGCATCTTCCACTGCTTTTGTCACGATCTTACTCTTTACATATCGTCCATTGACATAATAATTTTCAAAATTACGGTTTCCCCTGGAAATTACCGGTTTCCCGATAAATCCATCGATTCGAATCGTCTCTTCCCGGTCTTTTGTATGGATCTCAATCAGTTCCCTGGTAATATCTCTCCCATAGATCTGATAAATCGCTTCTTTCAGATTATTATTTCCGGAAGTATGCAGTTTCGTCTGACCGTTTTGCATATATTTGAAAGAAATATGCGGATGCGACAATGCCAGCTGTTCAATAAAACTGCTGATATAACCGGCCTCTGTAGTCGGTGTCTTTAAGAATTTTGCCCTTGCAGGCGTATTATAAAACAGATCCCGTATCAGGAAAGTCGTTCCGTCCGGCGCACCGATCTCCTCCATTCCCTTTTCCATACCGCCCTCAATCTGATAGCGGACTCCGATCAGCTGTTCATGGGGTTTTGTGATCAGTTCCACACGGGAAACAGCAGCAATACTCGACAGCGCCTCGCCACGAAATCCAAGAGAAGAAATCAACGAAAGATCTTCCACTTTACGGATCTTGCTGGTCGCATGACGAAGGAATGCCAGCGGAACCTGTTCTTTTTCAATACCTGTACCATTATCAGTGATACGGATAAATGTGGTACCGCCTTCCTTGATCTCCACAGTAATCGCACTGGCTCCCGCATCAATGGCATTTTCCACCAGTTCTTTTACAACCGAAGAAGGGCGCTCCACCACTTCTCCTGCTGCAATCTTATCAATTGTACTCTGATCCAAGACTGAAATCTGTCGTTTCATCGATCTATTTCCTTCCTAAGCTATAACATCTGCTATATTTCGTTTACCAGCGATTTTTTAATTTATTCTGTAACCGATATAACGTATTCATCGCATCCATCGGTGTCAGCATCGTAATATCCAGATTTTTCAGTTCCTCTATGATATCCTGATCCTGTACCGTATCAAACAGGGAAATCTGTTCCAGATCCACTTCATCATAATGTACGGCTTTCGGTTTTGTCTTTCTGGAATTCTCTGCCAGATCTTTAAATGTACTGGTAATATCCGTATGTACCAGTTCATCCACCAGTTCTTTTGCACGATCCAGAACACTGTCCGGAACACCCGCAAGCTTTGCCACCTGGATACCATAACTTTATCGGCACCACCTTTACGATTTTTCGTAAAAATACGATATCATCGCCCCGTTCTTTCACCGCGATACAGTAATTATTAACGCCCGGAATCTTTCCTTCCAGCTCTGTAAGTTCGTGATAGTGGGTAGCAAACAGAGTCTTTGCCCCCAGAAGTTTTGTATTACTGATGTGTTCGATAACTGCCCAGGCAATGGATAGTCCGTCAAAGGTACTGGTTCCACGGCCAATCTCATCCAGGATCAACAGACTTTTCGCAGTCGCATTGCGAAGAATATTGGCCACCTCTGTCATCTCCACCATGAACGTACTCTGTCCGCTGGCCAGGTCGTCCGAAGCTCCGACACGGGTGAAAATCCGGTCTACCACACCAATCTTTGCTTTTTCTGCCGGAACAAAAGAACCAATCTGCGCCATCAAAACGATCAAGCAGTCTGCCGCATATAAGTGGATTTTCCTGCCATGTTCGGTCCGGTGATCACGGAGACACGCTTGCTGCCGTTGTCCAGATAGGTATCATTTGCAATAAACATATCGTTGTTGATCATCTTTTCAACAACCGGGTGGCGGCCGTTTTTGATGTCAATCACACCTTTTGTATTGACCGTTGGGCGTACATAGTTATTGCGCTGAGCAACCACAGATAACGATGCATAGACATCCAGCTGTGCGATGGCTTTCGCTGTCTCCTGGATTCGCGGAATCTGTGCAGCCAGTTCTTCTCTCACCTGACAGAACAGATCGTATTCCAGGGCAAATAATTTATCTTCCGCACCGAGGATCATATCTTCCAGTTCTTTTAGCTTCGGTGTGATATAGCGCTCGGCATTGGTCAACGTCTGTTTTCTTGTATAGTATTCCGGCACCAGATCTTTAAAACTGTTCGTCACTTCAAGATAATAGCCAAATACTTTATTATATTTGATCTTCAGATTTCGGATACCGGTTTTTTCTTTTTCTTCTGCTTCCAGCTGTGCCAGCCAGGATTTCCCCTGGGTTTTGGAATTCCGATAGGTATCTACCTGTTCATTATAGCCTTCCCGGATGATTCCGCCTTCTTTGACTGCCAGGGGCGGATCTTCCGTAATGGAGGCTTCCAGCAGTGTATACAGATCTTCCAGGCCATCCATCTGTTCGTTAATGCGCACCAGCAGCGGACTGGTAAAGTTCACCAGCAGATTTTTAATATGAGGAATCATTTCCAGAGACATTTTAAATGCCAGAAGGTCCCTCGGGTTCGCAGAACGATAACTGATCCGACTGACCAGACGTTCCAGATCGTATACCGGATTCAGGTATTCCCGGATCTCCTCGCGAAGCATCGCCTGCATGTTCAGTTCCGTCACCGCATCCAGTCGTTCGTTGATCGCATCTGCATCAATCAATGGCTGTTCCACAAAGTTTCGCAACATACGGGCACCCATGGCGGTTTTCGTCTTGTCCAACACCCACAAAAGGGATCCGCGTTTTTGTTTTTCCCGCAGGGTCTCCACCAGTTCCAGATTCTTCTCGAAGAACTGTCGATAACCATATAGCGGTCTGTAGTATATGGGATAATTTTATTCATATGCTCCATGGTATTTTTCTGGGTATCCAGAAGATACCGGAACAGGGAACCGGCTGCGATCACACCGCTGTCATAATCAGCCAGTCCCAGCCCCTCAAGAGAGGAAATCTTAAAATGCTCCAGTAATGTCTGCTTACACAGATCATCTCCAAAATACCAGGATTCCAGTGCAAATACAGAGATATGCAGGCGGTTTCTCAGGTCGTCCACATCCACGCCGGAAACCAGAAAGCATCATTACAGATAATTTCTGCCGGAAGGAACTTATTAATCTCATCCCAGAGTTTCCGCTCCTCATCAATCTCTGTCACATAGCAGTCACCGGTTGTGATATCTGCAGTGGATACCCCAAAATGATCTCCCACACATACGATGGCCATCAGATAATTATTTTTTCCTTCATCCAGTTCCTGCATATTAAGATTCGTTCCCGGTGTCACAACACGGGTCACTTCTCTTTTTACGATTCCCTTTGCCGTTTTCGGATCTTCTACCTGTTCGCAGATAGCTACCTTATACCCTTTATCGATCAGACGATTGATATATGTTTCTGCTGCGTGATACGGAATCCCGCACATCGGAGCCCGCTCAGCAAGACCACAGTCTTTGCCGGTAAGTGTAAGTTCCAGTTCACGGGAGACAGTTTTCGCATCCTCAAAAAACATTTCATAAAAGTCCCCAAGACGATAAAAAAGAATCGAATCTTTATACGCACATTTTGTCTGACAGTAATGGACCATCATCGGTGATAATGACCTACTATCTTCTGGAAGTCCCAGTTTTATAAGGGTCTCCGGAGTTATTCCGGCCTCTTTCAAATACATTTGTTGATATTTTTGAATTCAAATTATAAAATACCTCTTTCTAATCCATTGTATCATTCTCTTCCACGTTCATCTTCCTGTAAATCATTTTCCATGATTTTACTGTTATTTACAGGGATAATACATGACACTCCGTACTATATTAGCATTTTGATAATTAACTTTCAAGATTGCTTCACCGACCATTTTCGAAATTTTTACGATTTATCCCGGAAACAGATATTTGAAAAGGGCCAGTCCATCACGACTGACCCTCTGTTTATTGAATATAGCTTTCAAAAAACTCTTTTAATCAAAATAAATTGTCTTACCGCTCTTTGCTGACTCATAGATTGCTTCCAGTACACGGGTAACCACTGCAGCCTGTGCAGGTTTTACGATCTGTTCTGCTCCGTCTGCAACGATGTGGTAGAACAGTTCCTGCTCATAGTCCGGTGCTTCTTTCTCTTCTCCTGAGAAGAATGCTACTCCTTCGCCGAATAATGCCGGTTTCTCTACTACCTGTTTATTGTGGTGGATGTAGTTGATCCGCAGGCCATCTTTCATATCTGCTCCGGCTTTTGTTCCGCACAGACTTGTCTTGGCCTCATCAACTTCCAGTGTGTTCAGTGCCCAGGCTGCTTCCAGCTCGATCACTGCACCGTTTTTCATACGGATGAATCCGAAAGCGGAATCTTCTACACTGAATTCCTTCGGATCCCAGTCTCCAAAGTCATTTCCCTGATTGGTCTGGTCAGCCAGTTTGCGGAAGGTCTGTCCTGTTACAGACTCTACTTCATAGTTGTCCATCATCCATAAAGTCAGATCCAGTGCATGGGTTCCGATATCGATCAGCGGACCGCCGCCCTGTTCTTCTTCATTTAAGAATACACCCCAGGTCGGAACTGCTCTTCTTCTGAGTGCATGGGCTTTTGCAAAGTAAATCTCTCCCAGTTCGTCAGCCTTGCACATCTCCTTCAGAAACAGGGAGTCTGGACGGTAACGGTTCTGGTATCCGATGTTCAGGATTCTGCCTGTTTTCTCTGAAGTCTCCACCATCTTCTGTGCTTCTGCATAATTCTTTGCCATCGGTTTCTCACACATAACATCTTTTCCTGCTTCCATGGCTGCGATAGAGATCTCTGCATGGGAGCGGTTCGGTGTGGTTACATATACAACATCCAGGTCCTCTTTGATAAGCTCCTGATAGTCTTCAAATACTTTTGCATCTTCTGTGCCATATTCTTTTTTTGCTTTCTCTGCACGCTCTCTGATGATGTCACAGAAAGCTACGATCTCATAGAGACCACTTTTCTTCATAGCCGGAAGGTGTTTTCCGTTAGCGATTCCTCCGCATCCTACGATTCCTGCTTTTAATTTTCTCATGGTATTATCTCCTTTTTCTTTATTCTATATTAAATCACGAACTGTTCCAGATATCTCTTGCTGAGGATCAAAGAATTCTCAACCTTTTCCTTGGAATCTTCAAAGGCCTTGTCCTCGACCTCAATGCATGTATATCCGTCATATCCGATATCCGTAAGTGCTGATACATATTTTCCCCAGTCCACATCTCCGAGTCCCGGGAGCTTCGGTGACATGTATTCCAGCGGATATGCCATGATACCGCAGGATTCCAGCTTGTCTTTGTAGATCTTGATATCCTTGTAATGGACATGGAAGATCTTATCTTTGAACTCATAAAGCGGGCGGATATAGTCGATCATCTGCCAGATAAAGTGGGATGGATCGTAGTTGATGCCAGATGGTCACTGTCCAGGATCCGGAATACCTCTCTCCAGATCGGCGGTGTTGTCATCAGGTTCTGTCCTCCCGGCCACTGGTCCTCGCCGAAAAGCATCGGGCAGTTTTCGATGGCAACCTTCACGTCACATTCCTCAGCCAGTTTTATGATCGGCGGCCAGATCTCTTTTACCAGTTCCAGGTTTTCCTGTACATTTTTGGTCTGGTCCCTTCCGATAAATGTGGTGACCATACCCACACCTAATTTCTTACTTGCAAGGATCACCTGTTTCAGGTGTTCCACAGCAGCTTTGCTTTTCTCTTTGTCTGCAGCCATCACATTTGGATAATAAGCCAGTGCTGAGATCTCCACTCCTGATTTCTTTGCATATTCCACGATATGCTCTGCATATGCATCCTCCCGGTTGACCCGTTCTGCATCGATATGGCTTACCCCCGCATATCTTCTTTCTGCTTTTTCCTGTGGCCAGCATGCCACTTCCACACACTCAAATCCCTGCTCAGACGCAAAGTCCATCATTTCTTCATAGGTCCAGCTGTCAAGGATGGCTGTGATAAACCCAAGTTTCATAGAAATACCCTCCTGTTTCTTCTGTCTCTGCTATATCTTTGTTAACTGTTCAGTATCCACTGTGAAGGTACTGAACAGTTACTATCTTTGTTATTTCTCCCATGGAGTTGGTGTGAACTCTCCGCCTCTGCACCATTTCAGATAGTTCAGTGCGTGAAGCTGTCCGGTCATCTCCAGTTCTCCGTTGTATACCGGATCATGATATCCCTCGATACAGATATCGTCCTCATATCCGTTGCTTCTCAGGATAGAAATGATATCTCTCCAGTTTGTGTCACCAAATCCAGCATACGGTGCCATACAAATGGAACTGCTCCGGAGATACCGCCGTGTCTTACTGCATCCCAGTCGATGGTCGCATCTTTTCCATGTACATGACGATCTTTTGCACCATTTCTCAGTTCTGTCACAGGTCGATCAGCTGTACCATCTGGTGGGTCGGCTCCCATTCCAGACCGAAGTTGTCATTCTTTACTTCCTCAAACATCACTTCCCAGGCTTTCGGGTTGAAACCGATGTTGCAGGTAGCATGTTCCCAGGTTCCATCCATCAGACAGTTTTCGATACCCAGTTTCACGCCTTTTTCTTCTGCAAGGTCTGCCAGTTCACGGAACACTTTTCCGAACTCTTCGTATGCGGATTCTACCGGTTTTCCTTCCCAGGCTCCTGCAAAGGTGCTTACGTGGGTAGCTCCGAACTTTTCAGCAGTGCAGATCACCTTTTCCAGTGTCTTTCTGTGCTCTGCGTACTGGATCGGGTTACAATAATATCCGAGTGTAGTAATCTTGGAATCTGTTCCTGCAAGGAGTTTGTCTGTGGTCAGTGCCAGTTTGTCAAGATCTGTTCCTTCCAGTGACATATGGAAATTAAGGGAAAATGTTTCGAATCCTTTTCCAACAAATCCTTTCAACCATTCTTCTGCCACGGGTCCCGGCACGCAGGTTCCGATTTTAATCTGTTTCATGCTTGTTTCCTCCTGTTCTGTTACATGCACTCTCAGAGAACATGTACAATTGGTCTCAATTTTTATGTTATAACTGTTTCTATCTATAGTTATTCAGTATCTTCTTAGTTACACCTAGTCCTGAAATTCGATCACCTGGTTTGTCTCCGCTGACCGGAAGATCACTTCCATCAGTTTCATCACGCGCATCACCTGGAACAGTTTGATCTCAGGTTCTGCTCCGTCCCGGATCACTGCAACTACATTTCTGTGGAAGTCTGCAATATCTCCGGATACTTTTGGTAAGTCTTCTTTTACAATGGTATCTTCCGTCTCGGTGCCATGGTCTTTGTCAGACCGGCTGCTGTCTTAACCGGTACTACCGTCTCTTCCGTCATACCGGTCTTACGGATGATTTCACCGTTTAACTGCCAGTCCCGGATCACTGCGGTACCGTCTTCTCCCAGTACATACCATCTCGGCAGGGAAATATAATTGTTGGTACCGACTTCCACCAGGACTTCCGTTCCACCTTCAAATGTCAGGATAGCAGTGAAGCCATCGTCCACTTCCTGGTTGGTGACATTGGTAAGTGATGCGTATACGGTCTCGATCTTTCTGTCACCGTACATATATAAGATCTGATCCAGCAGATGTACGCCCCAGTCCAGGACCATTCCGCACCATGGACCTTTTCTTTTCTCCAGTCGCCCGGGATACCTCTTGAACCATGGACACGGCTCTCAATCCGGAAGACATGTCCCAGTTTCTGCTCCTCTACCAGCTTTTTGATGATCAGAAAATCATCATCCCACCGTCTGTTCTGGTGTACAGTAAGTATTTTCCTGTCTCTTTGGCTGCATTTTCCATTTCCAGCAGATCAGCGGAAGATAATGTCACCGGTTTTTCCGATATTACATTCTTCCCTGCATGCATGGCACGAATGGCGATGGGTTTGTGGCAGTCATTCGGAGTAGCGATCAGAACCACATCGATATCCGGATCTGCAGCATGGCTTCTTCTGTTTCATATACAAAAAAGCCCTTCTCCTTCGCTTCTTC
>ENA-OQIO01000599-OQIO01000599.1-human-gut-metagenome-genome-assembly--contig:-NODE-599-length-18772-cov-1.896809_pt1 | contig 18772 bp, 20 predicted proteins | sample MGYA00242573_ERZ504737 | MGnify/ENA primary metagenome ERZ504737 (study PRJEB26092, sample SAMD00036203) | human gut metagenome | host: Homo sapiens | study: EMG produced TPA metagenomics assembly of...
AGACAAACCGAAAAACAAAGCATGGAGGAAAAGGAGGGCCATTATCACGGAATCTATGAACAAGTTGGACAAGGAATTCTAGATAAAATCACCAATACGATTACCGAAGGATTAGCTGCTGCAGAAAATATAGATATTACCGTACTTTCCAATGTGATGTGCATGAGCAGTTCCACACTCTATCGCAAGGTAAAGGCACTTACGGGTATGTCAACTAACGAGTATATCCGGAAAATCAAAATGCAGCTGGCTGAAAAGTATCTGTTGGAAGGAAAATATTCTATCTCTGAAATCGCATTCAAGGTAGGAATCAACAGTAACGTATACTTCCGTCAGTGCTTTAAAGAAGAGTTCGGCATGTCTGCTTCCGATTACTTGAAGCAACTGACAGGTAAATCTATTGATGAGAAAGTCGATGAATAATCAGCTATAAAAAACGTCCTTACGTTTGATTCAAAACACAAGTACATTTGAATCAAAACGCAAGGACGTTTCAAAGCAAACGCTTAGACGTTTTAATCCGAACGCCTAGGCGTTTTTTCATGCTCATAAACCACATCAAAAAAGCGGCCGCTTTCACGAGGAAAACAGCCGCTTTCAAACATTATATCAGATTTCTAATTTATTCTGCTTCACCAGCCTGTTTCGGCATCTTATGACCCATTGTCAGGTAAGCTACCGGAGCAGCTACGAACAATGAAGACAATGTACCGATTACTACACCCAGAATCATAGCGAATGCGAAGCTGCGGATGCTGTCGCCACCCAGAATGAAGATACTCAGCAACACAATCAAGGTACTGAAAGAAGTGTTGATGGTACGACTCAAAGTGGTGTTCAGCGAATCGTTGAACAATTGCGTACGGTCACGTTTCGGATACAAGCCGATGAACTCACGCACACGGTCGAAGATAACCACCTTATCATTGATAGAATAACCGATTGCAGTCAGGATGCTCCGATGAATGTCTGGTCTATTTCCAGAGAGAACGGCATCCATCCGTGACACAAGGAGTATGCTCCGATAATCAGCACAGTATCTACCGTCAATGCAACCGTAGCACCAATACTGAAGGCAATGTTGTTGAAACGAACCAAGATATACAGACCAATGGCAATCAAGGCCAGTACCACTGACCATACGGCGGAAGTCTTAATATCGTCGGCAATGCTGGGACCTACCTTCTGGGAACTGATGATAGAACCTCCGGCACGGTTATCGCGGTCGATGAAGATTTCCAGTGTGGTACCTTCTCCCAACAGGTTACCTTCCTTCAACGCATTGTAAAGGAACTCTTCGATTTCGGCATCGATTGTAGGAGAGTCTTCGTTGATACGGTAGTTGGTAGTCACACGGATTGTCTTACCGTCTGTACCCAAAGCAATAGCCTGCACGTTTGCATCACCCACTTTCGGCTGCAGCAAGCTACGTACAGTTTCCGGCTGTACAACCTGTTCAAACTGAACCACGAAGTTACGTCCACCGGTGAAGTCGATACTCTGTGCAAGACCACGTACAAAGAATGAAATGATACATACTACGATGACAACTCCCCAGATAGTAAACGAACGTTTCGTAATACCCATGAAGTTATAGTGTACATTCTGCATCAGGTTCTTTGAAATACCTGTAGTGAATGTCAGGTGCAGCCATTTGTCCTTGTTCATGAAGTGTTCGTAAACCAGACGAGTCAAGAACACAGCTGAGAAGAATGAGCAGAGGATACCGATAATCAAGGTAGTGGCAAAACCACGGATAGGACCAGTACCGAAGTTAAACAGGATGATACCTGTAATGATAGAAGTCAGGTTCGAGTCGAAGATGGCAGAGAAGGCATTCTTGTAACCTTCGGCCAGGGCCTGCTTGGTTCCCTTTCCTGCACGAAGCTCTTCTTTCGTACGTTCGTAAATCAATACGTTCGCATCCACGGCCATACCCAGTGACAATACCATACCGGCGATACCGGACATCGTCAAGGCAGCCTGGAATGACGAGAGGATACCCAGCGTGAAGAAGAAGTTGATGAACAGCGCACCGTTCGCCACCATACCCGGAATGAGTCCGTACATCACGCACATATAAAGCATCAGGCAATCAGAGCCACGATGAAAGACACAATACCCTGGTTAATAGATTCCTGACCCAGAGACGGACCCACGATGTCTTCCTGTACGATGCGTGCAGGAGCAGGCATCTTACCGGATTTCAATACGTTGGCCAAGTCTTTCGTCACTTCCGGAGTAAAGTTACCGGTAATCTGCGAGTTTCCTCCGGTGATTTCAGAGTTCACACGCGGAGCACTGTACACGTATCCGTCCAATACGATGGCGATTTCCCGGCCAATGTTCTTCTTGGTCAGGGCAGCCCAGCGGCGGGCACTTCCGTATTCATGGACATGCTTACGCAAGGCTTGTTGAACTGGTCGTATTCATCTCTTGCGTCAGTCACCACATCACCTTCCAGCGGTGCACGGCCGTTACGTTCTGTAGACTTGATAGCATACAATTCGAAGATACGTCCTGTCTTGTCCATATCCGAGGCTTTCACGCCCCACATCAGTTTCAGGTCGCGCGGCAGGATTTCCTTCACGGCCTTCATATCCAGAATACGGTTTACGTCGGCAGTATCCTTATAGTCTGCATATCCGACGATGCAACCTACTCCGCTCTGGTTCAGCTGCAATACGGCCAGCAACGGATGTTCTTTCTTCAGTGCTTCGATATTCGCACTGGAAGCGGCAGCGGTTTCGCCCTTCAATGCGGCAGCCAGACTGTCTTTGGCAGACACTGCTGAAGTCTGGGCTACAGCGGCCGTATCAGCTTCCACCTTTGCCGAATCAGCCGGAGTTTCCACATTCAGCAAACCACGAGCACGGTTGTCGGCAGAAGCCAGTACCGGAACGATGTCCTTTGCTTCGAATGTTTCCCAGAATTCCAGGTTAGCAGAACCCTGCAAAAGTTTTCTCACACGTTCGGGTTCCTTGATACCCGGCAATTCTACCATGATACGGCCCATCTTACCTTCCAGTGTCTGGATGTTCGGCTGAGCTACACCAAAACGGTCAATACGTGTACGCAAAACATTGAATGAGTTATCAACAGCAGCACTTACCTCTTCACGTAATACTTTTTCTACTTCAGCGTCAGTACTACGGGTATTTACTTTATCCTTCAACTGCTGAGTTGCAAAGAGTTCGGCAAGCTTGCCCTCCGGTGCCAGTTTCTTGTATTCTCTGATAAACAGCGTAATAAAGTCTTCCTGGCTGTTAATTTGCAATTTTGCAGCTTCCGCTACAGCTTTATTGAAAGCTTCATCCGGTTTGTTGTCGGCCAACGCCTTCACTACATCTGGTACAGAAACTTCCAGAATGACGTTCATACCACCTTTCAGGTCCAAACCCAACCCGATTTCCATCTCACGGCATTGTTTCAGCGTATAAATCCCCAACCACACCTTCTGATTCTGCATGGAATCCAGGTAATGTGCCGAACCTTTCGGGTCCTCAGCCGCCTTGTTCATCTGATAACGTGTAACGAATGAGAACGAAAGGTAAAAAGCACACGCAAGGTCAGTAATACCGCAAAAACCTTTACAAATCCTTTGTTTTGCATGTTACTTTAGTTTATTATATTTACTTTTAAAATTTGATACGTTTATTCAAGGTTGCAAATATAGTTTTTTTTTCATTTATATGCGGAAAGGATTGTAAATATTTAAGGCTTAGAGCCTAAAAAAGGGAGTACAGCTTGCAAAAATGAAGCTATACTCCCTCTTTTAGTTATACTCTGTACAGATTTTCTCTGCTATCCGGACATTTTATTTCAATCCGCGAGTCTTCAGCAACGCATCCAGACTGGGTTCTGCCCCACGGAAGGTTACATACAGTTTCATCGGGTCGTCTGAACCACCTTTTTCCAGAATGTTCTTGCGGAAAGAGGTAGCAGTAGCCTGGTCGAACAAGCCATGTTCCTTAAACGCTTCAAAGGCATCTGTATCCAGACGTTCAGCCCAGATATAGCTATAATAACCAGCTGCATAACCACCCATGATGTGGTTGAAGTAAGTAGAACGATAACGAGGCGCAACCTGCGGGATCAGTCCCAATTTGTCCATCAGCTGTTTTTCAAACTGAAGCACGTCGAATCCTTCCATCGTAGTCAGACAGTGCATTTCCATATCCAGAATGGCAGCTGCCAACAGTTCTGTAGTCATAAAGCCCTGGTTGAACAATGCCTGATTTTCAATCTTGGCAATCAGAGAATCAGGAATAGCCTCACGAGTCTGGTAATGTTTGGCATACATTTTCAGCACTTCAGGTGATACAGCCCAGTGTTCCATAATCTGTGAAGGAAGTTCCACGAAATCCTGAGCTACAGAAGTACCAGACACACCTTTATACTTGCACTGAGTCAGCAATCCGTGCAAAGCATGTCCGAACTCATGATACATGGTGCGTGCTTCATCGATTGTCAGCAAGGAAGGAAGGTCACCAGCCGGTTTGGTAAAGCTGGCCACATTATAAATCAACGGACGAACCCCTTCCTGCTGTTCACGGAAGTTACTCATCCAGGCACCGCTCCGTTTGCTGGCACGAGGCATGTAGTCGCTATAGAACACGCCCAACAATGAATCGTCTGCATCCTTCACAATATAAGTCTTCACATCCTTATTATATACAGAAATAGAATCACAAGGAGTCAAGGTAATGCCATACAACTTGTTGACCACCGTACACAGTCCATTGTGCACATCTTCCTGACTGAAATAAGGCTTGATGGCATCTTCATTCAAATCATATTTCTCCTGGCGAAGCTTTTCTGCATAATACCACCAGTCCCATGCTTCCAGTTTCTCACCTTTTCCTTCACGGTCCATGATTTTCTGTAACTCAGCTGCTTCCGCTTTGGCATTCTTGATAGAATATTCCCACAAGCCATACAGCAGGTCAAGTGCATTTTTCGGGTTCTTCGCCATGTTGTCAGCCAACTGATACTCTGCGAAATTGTTGAATCCCATCAGCTGTGCCTTTTCCAGACGAAGAGCAAGCACCTTTTTCAGCACTTCCTTGTTGTCATTGGCATTGCCACGGTTACCCAGGCTGGTATATGCCTGATAGATATTCTTTCTCAGTTCACGGTTCTGAGCATACTGGAGCAACGGAGTACGGCTGGATTCCTGCAAAGTAAATACCCACTTACCGTCTTTTCCGTGTGCCTTGGCTTCCTGTGCAGCTCCTGCAATAACTGCATCCGGTAGACCAGCCAAATCTTCTTTCTTATCTACCACCAGCAGATAATCGTTGTTGTCGGCCAACACATGATTACCGAACTCAATGGTCAGTGTAGAAAGCTGCTTGTTGATTTCACGCAGACGTTCCTGCTTTTGTGCATCCAGTCCGGCACCAGAACGGATAAATTCCTTATAATATTTATCCAGCAGATAATGCTGTTCGGTGGTCAGCTGAATCTTTCCAGCCTCTTCCTGAGCATGAACAGCAGCCACTCTCTTATACAGCTCCTGATTCAGGAAAATATTATCACTGTGTTCAGACAGCATCGGCGCAATCTTTGCTTCCAGCGCCATCATTTCGTCATTGGTATCTGCTTCTGTCAAAGCAAAGAACACACCGCTCACACGAGCCAGAATCTCCCCGCTATTATCCAATGCCACAATCGTATTCTCAAAACTCGGTTCCTCCGGGTTCTCTACAATGGCTTTGATTTCCCCATTCTGCTGCTCAATGCCTTTCAAGAAAGCCGGTTCATAATGTTCCACCTTGATACGGTCAAAGTCCGGTGTTCCATAAGGGGTCTCAAACTCTGACAGGAACGGATTGCCCGTATCTGCCGCCTGCTGACCGCAGGCACATACCATACAACTCATAGCTGCTGCAAAAATTAAATTCTTCATCTTCTATTTATTATCAGGTTATAACTTCTCTACCAAACACCACAACGGATAATGGTCGGATGCTGAAATGGAATTGTCCACACGGCATTTCAATACTTTAAATCCTTTGTTCACAAACAAATGTCAATGCGGAAATACAGAAAATTCCGGTTATACGAGAATCCCGGTCCCCAGCCGGCTTCACGATAAGCATCTGTCAATCCTTTTCCGATGGTGTGATGCGCATACGAAATAGGAGAATCATTGAAATCACCGCATACCAGCAGATACTTACCTGACTGCCGGGAGATGGCCTGTGCCACCGAATCAGCCTGCGGTCCACGGATGGCCACGGCATCAGCTAATTTATGCAACAGGTATTTACTGTCCGATTTCACGTTCTGTTCTTCAGGCGATTTCAGCAATCCCTCGTATACTTCCTTATCATGCGCATCCAGTTTATTCGATTCCAGATGATTGCATATCAACGTCAGTGTATCCCCTTTTATGTTTAGCCGAAGTAAAAAACTGGCATTACTCCCACTTTCATAAGGAATCTGTTCTACCGAGAGAATCGGGAATCGCGACAGGCAAGCCATCCCATTTCCGTTAGACGCTTTCAGCAACTTTCTGTAAGGATACATAGGGAAAACCTTCCTAGTCTCTTGAGCATCCCACTGATACTCCTGCAGACAAACCACGTCTGCATCACTTTCCTGAATATAATGTTGCACGGGACGAGATTCATTTTCCGCATCTCCGTACATATTCATAACGTTGTAGGTCAGAAATTTCAGTACATCCCCGTCCGTAGGTTCTTCCCCTCCTCCAAACGGAGTATACGTCGCGACTGCCCCTCCTCCTGCCAGTAAGAGCAGCAAAGGAAGGCACATAAACTTCCATCCATGAAACAGCCCCACTACTGCAAGAACAATCAAAGCCAACAAGAAAAAGGGAAAAAACAACCCCGCACAAGCCAGCACCGGATGAGCCACCGGCGATAGAAGCGGACTGTAAGCACAGCACAAAAATCCGGTCCCGACAACCAGGTTTCCTAAAATAAAGACTCCTCTAAACGTATGTTTCCAAATACTCATTTCTTACTTGCATCAAATAAGCTTTTTTTCTCGTCATCCGTCAGACTGTTATAGCCCGACTTACGCAGTTTGTCCAGAATCCGGTCAATTTCTGCCTCACGTTCCTTTTTCCGGGCATTGTATTCATAATCTGCCTGACGTCCTCCGTAGTGCACCTTCATCTTGGGTTTACGCTTCACCGGACGTCGCAAGCCTGCAAACCAGTCGCACACCAGGTTTATCCATTTTGTGGCATCGTGGCCGCTCTGCAATCCTGCCGCAAACCACCATCCGGCCAGTGCTCCACCCAGATGTGCGATGTGCCCGCCTGCATTGTCAGAAGTCATGAACAGCAAATCAAGCACCACCATGAACAAAGCCACATATTTCAGACGCACCGTACCGATAAACAGGAACTGTACCGGATAATTCGGTTCACGTACACTTACCGCCACCACAATGGCCAACACAGAAGCCGAAGCACCCAGCAAATAGGAAGAATACACGGCATCCTGAAAATAAGGAAACACATTATATGCCAGCATATAAAGCAATCCGCCACAGATACCTCCCAGGAAATAAAGTCCGCGCAAGTGCTTCGACGAGAAAAAAGCCAGAGACAGACGACCGAACCAGAATAGCCACAGCATATTAAACAAGATGTGCAGCACACCGGCATGCATGAACATGTAAGTAATCAGGGTCCAGGGCCTACGGATAAAGACCTCCGTCCATGCCGGCAGTTCCAGATAGTTCATCCACGGTGAAGCAGACACATTGAATAAGGTCAGAAAAATCTGCACCAGTGTCACTGCCAGAAACACCGCTACGTTCACATACACCAGACGCAGCACAATGTCTCCCTGCTGGAACTTTCTTTTCAAATCAGTAATAAATCCGTCCGCCGCCATTTTTCTTTCTCCAATAAACAATCAGTATCAAGCCGAACAACATACCTCCCAGGTGAGCGAAATGGGCTACTCCATCGTTGCTTCCCAATCCTAAAAGCAGCTCCAGCACCGCATATCCAATCACAAAATACTTCGCCTTGATGGGCACCGGTATCGGGAATACAAACATCTGACTGTTGGGAAACAACATACCAAATGCCAGCAAAATGCCATACACCGCTCCCGAAGCACCTACGGTAGTCAGCTGGTTCAGGAACACATCCATAGGAATGATACCCAGTCCCGTATTGACCGAATCATAATTAGACCACACCGCCAGATACTCCACATACTGCACCAACTCCTGAATCAGCCGGCGCCAATACCACAAATCAGGTAATACGTCAGGAAGCGTTTAGGTCCCCACACCTGTTCCAGCACCCGTCCGAACATCCATACCGCAAACATATTGAAGAAGATATGCGAGAAATTGGCATGCATGAACATGTAAGTGATAAGCTGCCCCAGGTTAAAATCCGAAGCCAGGAAAAAGTGAAGACCCAGCATATTTTCTATATCCACTCCGTATTTCCGGGCCACAAACATCCCGAAGAAACAGAGCACATTGATAATAAGCAGGTTTTTCGTTACTGTTGGAAGATTATTCATATTGTTAAATCATTGATTCAGTTACAAATGTACAACATAAAATCGGGTTTGAAGGAATATGTATCCTTAAATTTCATTGAACGCACGCACCGAGTCACGCAGCACCAGTAAGCTTTCCGGTCCCATATTGAACAGCAGGTCAATCACACTGAGATTAGGCAGAAAACCCAGCTTCTGGTCAAACACCTGATAATAAGGTTTAGGAAAGAATGCCTTGTCCGCCTCCCGATAATCCCGTTTGGGATGAATCAGTTCCCGGAAATCATCGGCACACTCCACTTCCGGCATGTATTCCTCGGTAGGTATCAGGCGAGGCTCCATGTCAATCTGCCGGCACACCCACTCACACAGCTCCAGGTTAAACTCGAACAGAAACTCATATTTCTGCTCAAAGAACCGGTGAAACTCATCTGCATAGTAATCAAAGAAAGGACTATGCTTGTAAGCGGCTACAAACGCATTCCAGTGCACATGCCGCCAGTTGCCATGGTCTGAAATACGTACATCCTTCATCACACACTTCAGGTCGTCACTCTTTTCCGTCGGAATGGTCAGTACCAACGGTCCGTCGGCCGATGCAATCACGCACCGGTTGCGGTAAGTCTGCTTCATGTAGTGGTCATAACGCTCCACACGTACCGAAGGATAAGCAAAAAGTTTGGTATAATATTCTACGGGAGCCAGATAGGCCGACCCCAAAATCACTTCATTCTTCATTCTTTCTTAGTTTATGTCATTGCACCCGCTGCCAGAAGCGCCCCTTCCGCGAAGAGTACCAGATGCGCCAAGCCTTCCCTATCAGGTGGTCCTCCGGCACGAACCCGAACAAGCGGGAATCACAAATATTCACCGGGTCATTGGAAGCCACCCAGTAATAATCCTTGCCAAACGTATAAGCCTCCACGGGCTTTCCCTTCACATACAACGTATCGTGACGAACCTCTGCAGGCTGGTGTTCATGCGCCACAATCGTATTGCAGAGCAAGGTCACATTCCAGGATATACCTTCACCGGAACGCCTTTCGCCGGAATCACATACGGATGCACTTCCGTACGGTTCTTTTCATCCAGCGGAACCAGCGGAATCCGTCCCTCCAGTTTCTGCGAAATCAAGTAATATTCATATTGGCTGAAACTCCGTATATACCCCCCGTCGGAAGTATATCCGGCCAGCGTATTTCCTTTGATACCCAGCACCGACAGCACAGTCAGCATCAAGTCTTCCGAAGACACCGGATAAGCATACAGCGATTTGGCATCCGGGCTGAGCACCTCTCCGCCCACACAGTTCAGGTCGGCATCCAACATCAGCGTATCTCCCGGCGTGCCGATACAGCGACTGATGAACAGCTCTCTCCACTCTATTCCTTTCTCCACCTGCTGGGGATGAGGGTTATTGAACAAGAGAATATCCCCCTTCTCCGCACGCGAAGATGCCAGCCGATGATAGCCGAAAAGCGAACAAAAAGGCAAACGCAGCCCGTAGCTCCACTTGTTGACCAGAATCCGTTCTCCCTGATAAAGAGAATTTTCCATCCCGGAAGAAGGAATTACACAAGTCGTCACAAGCAGTCCGCACCAGCCATACGGTCAACACCGTCAGGCCGGCCGCTCTCAACCACCACCATCCGGACTTTCCTTTGTTCATAGATTATTTAATGGAATCCACAAACTTAAACAGACGGTTCCAGCGAATCTTTCCGTCAAACCAGCCACGATCCTGATTCAGCGACAGCCAGATAAAAATAGGTTTACCCACAATGTGGTCTTCCGGCACGAAGCCCCAGAAACGTGAGTCGGCCGAATTATGACGGTTGTCACCCATCATCCAGTAATAATCCATCTTGAAGGTGTATTTCGTCGTTTCCTGTCCGTTGATGTAGATTTTTCCGTCTTTCACCTCCAGGCTGTTGCCTTCGTAGTTCTTGATCGGACGTTCATACATCGGCAGGTTATCCAGTGTCAGGTCTATGGTAGCTCCCTTCTTCGGAATCCATATCGGACCGTAGTTATCTACTGTCCAGCCCGTCAGTTTGTTATCCGGATACAGTCCGCCTGCATCATCATCCGGCACGTTTCAATGGCAGTCACCAAGTCCTTCCGTGCCAGCAAGGCAGCCTTCGCCTTTTCAGTCAACGGCATGTTATACACCGATTCCTCCGTATAATAAGCCATCAGTCCTCCTGGCTGATGCCCAGTTCATGACATAAATCCTCCGGCAGCATGCCCTTGGTATGCACGAAATAACGATACTGCACATTATCCGGCTCCTTGTTGGCCTTACCGTCCAGGTAAATAATCCGGTTCTTGATTTCCAGTGTCTGGCCCGGCATACCTACACAACGCTTCACGTAATTCTCTCTCCGTCTACAGGACGGGTAATCACCTCACCATACAGCTGCGGATTTTCGTCAATATACTTGCGTCCTATCGAGTAATAATAATCATACACATCCCGTTGCTGCTCCAGGTTCAGGCTGGCCAAGTCAATAGGCTGCGAAAGTTGCTTACCGATGGCATAGCTCATGCGATAGATGTCTTCTGCCGGATTGCCGGTAGCCACCGTATCCCCTGCCGGGAAGTTGAACACTACGATGTCATTCAGCTGCACCTCTCCCAGTCCGGCCACCCGTTTGTAGTCCCACTTCGGCCATTCCAGATACGACTTGCAGTTGAACACCGGCAACGTATGCTGCGTCAGCGGCATGTGGAGCGGTGTCTGCGGAATACGGGCACCATAACTCATCTTGCTTACAAACAGATAGTCACCCACCAGCAGCGATTTCTCCAGCGACGAAGAAGGAATCACGTAGTTCTGAAAGAAATACAGATTCACAAAATAGACTGCCACCAGTGCAAACACGATGGCATCCACCCAGCCCATCACCGTCAGCACGGTCTTGTTGGTCGATTTCTTCCACCATGTCCAGGGAATCTTTTTGGAAATATATGCGTCAAAGATGAACGGAACCACTACCAGTCCCAGCCAGCTTTTCAACCAAATCAGGAAAATCAGGTAAAGCACCAGCACTATGCCGAACTTTATCCATTGTTTACGCGATGCCTGTATCATACTCAAAACTGAAATAAATCATTCATACCTAAGAAGCCCTGGTGCGCAGCCGTATATTCTGCAGCCAGCACCGCTCCCAATGCAAACCCCTTGCGGTTCTTTGCGTCGTGTGTAATTACGATAGAATCAGCCTCCGATTCATATTTGATGGTATGGATACCCGGTACTTCCCCTTCGCGGATGGCACTCACTGGCAATTCATCCGGTGCACAGTCGGTCGTGCCCGTCACCGTACCGTCGGGAGCAGTCAGTGTGCCCATCACCCATTTCTGCTTGCGGTCCAGGTTTTCCAGAATCCCTTCAGCCAGTGTAATGGCCGTACCACTCGGGGCATCCAGCTTGTGCACGTGGTGGGTTTCTACCATCGACACATCGTAGTTCGGGAACTGGTTCATAATCTTTGCCAGGTACTTGTTCACCGCCGCAAAGATAGCGACACCCAAGCTGAAGTTAGACGACCAGAACAGCGTCTTACCCTCTTCCTGGCACAGACGGCGCATCTCTTCGCCATGCTCTCCCATCCATCCGGTGCTGCCCGATACCACTTTTACCCCATTCTTGAACGCCTCCAGACAATTGCCGTAAGCCACTGAAGGAGCCGTAAATTCAATGGCCACATCGGCCGAACGGAAAGCCTCCGAAGCAAAATCTTCCCGATTATTTATATCAATGATACTCACAATTTCATGACCTCTGGAAAGGGCAATCTTTTCAATTTCCTTTCCCATCTTTCCATATCCAATTAATGCAATTTTCATAATTCTGATGATAATTTTATTCGCAAAGATAGTGTTTTTCAGTATTAATCATTACATTTACCCAACATTTACAGCTCGTTAACATGGAACATCTACTCCAGTTTGTATGGAAACACAAGCTTTTTCCGCTCACTCCGCTGCATACCACGCAAGGACAAACCGTGGAAGTCATTGACCCCGGACTCCCCAATCCCGATGCAGGACCCGACTTTTTCAATGCGAAAATCAAGATAGACGGCATTCTGTGGTGGGAAATGTAGAAATCCACGTGCACGCTTCCGACTGGAAACGCCACCACCATCATCAGGACCGCGCCTACGACTCTGTGATTCTGCATGTGGCTTCCGACATCGATGCCGAAACCTTCCGCACCGACGGCACACCCATCCCGCAAATGGAGCTGCACTATCCGCCCTACCCGTTAGACAACTACCGCGAGCTGATTGAAACCAGCCATTACCCGGCCTGCTACCGCCTTATCCCTCGCCTGCCCAAACTCCTGCTCCACAGCTGCTCTCCAGCCTGCAGACCGAACGTTTCGAGCAGAAGACACAGCGCATCCAGGCCCAGCTTACCCAAAGCAAAGGCGACTGGGAACAAGCCTTTTTTCTCACCTTAGCCCGCAACTTCGGTTTCGGCACCAACAGCGACGCCTTCGAGCAATGGGCACAGACCATTCCCTTGCAAGCCGTCAACAAGCACCGCGATAATCTTTTTCAGATAGAAGCCATTTTCTTCGGGCAGGCCGGCCTGTTGCAGGAACTCCCGTCCGACGACTATTCCGCTCAGCTTACCAAGGAATACGCCTACCTGGCCCACAAATTCGAGCTACAGCCCTCCGAACACCTTCGGTGGAAAATGCTCCGCATGCGCCCGGGCAACTTTCCGCACGTACGCATCGCCCAGCTGGCCAACCTCTACCACCGTTCCCAGGGCATGCTCTCTCAGTTGCTGCTGGCCTCTACGGTGAAAGAACTGCGCGACCTGCTGCGTGGAGGTACCTCCCTTTACTGGCTTACCCACTACGTTTTCGGCGAATCCTCGCCTGCCCGTCCGAAACCCTCAGCGACGCTCCATCGACCTGCTGATTATCAATACCGTGGTTCCCTTCCTCTATGCTTACGGCAAGCACAAAGGCGAGGAACGGCTCACCGAACGTGCCGGCAACCTGCTGGAGCAACTTAAACCGGAAAACAACTACATCATCCGGCTGTGGAAAGAATGTGGTCTGCAAGCCGCCCATGCCGGCGACAGCCAGGCACTCATCCAACTCAAAAAGAATTACTGCGACACCAAGAAATGTCTGTTCTGCCGCATCGGATACGAATATTTCAAGAAAAAAGAAGGTTAAAAACCCTTCTCACCCCTTACACACGAGTCTTTCATTAAATCAGTACTTCCTTGGCAGTACTCTAATACTTTCCTTGGAGTACTACAGTACTTACGTGGAAGTACTCAAGTACTGACAAGAAAGTACTGAAAGCTATTAAATCTGTATTTCTCAATATGTTACAGAAATTTATAGAAAATCCATCCCTTTCAAAGAAAAATCATTTCCGTCTTGACAAAGGAATATAGACCGAACACTCCCAGCCTGAAAGTCGGTTACGCAAGAAAGGAGACATATTGAACTTCCTTGTCATCCCCCATTTGTATTGCACAGCCACTTCCATGAATCTGAAGTCATACGCCAATCTTGCAAATACCGGCAAGTCGAAGAAACTTTTGTCATAAAAATAAAAAGTAGGCTCCACTCCTACCGACAGATTCAATCCTCGAAACAGGTACCGTCCCACACTTCCAGCAAAAGATGCCGACCACAGATTACGGATTCCTTCTCCGCCCACATACGTCGTATGCACGTCAGAAGAAAGATAACGGAATCCATAGCTGTAGCGGCCATATCTTGCCGATAACGACAAGTCGAAGAACCAGCCGGTATCCGGACGATTCAGCCGCCAGCGGTATCCGGCACCCAAAGTAAAATCAGCCCCAAACGGGAGTTTGCCAAATCGAAAGGCGGTAATCCTTTCTCCGGTGAAGCCACCTGGTAGTTTACGGTATTTTTCCCTCCATAAAGCACTAGGCCTGAAGAACGGAGCATCTGTGCACGAACTGTCATCCATAAAAAGAAAAGGAATAAGAAAAAAGATAATCGTTTCATACTGATTTCCAATTAGCGTTATTATTTTTAATCTAGTTTCTGTTTTATTTACTTAACGATTCATTATTCAGCGAAATAAACGGGTGATTCTTTTTTATCGAATCCACATTATATTCAACATTAAACACTGCATGGTCAAAATCTAACTGTGTTTCAGACTCTGACAGTTCCATCCACTCCGTTTGCCGCAAGCAGCAACCACCTACCAGTCCGAAACCGTTCTCCACATTGGTGTAAGTAGCCCGCATAGGAGCCAGCTCCACATTACCCAGTTCATTATTCTTCTGCTCATTAAGTGATTTCAAATAACGGTAGAACTCTTCAGACAGACTATATAAATAAACCTTATATTGCTTTCTGTTTATAAAAGTTTCATCTTGAATAGAAGTCTTGTAATCAGGTATGTAAGTCATATTCAGGCGAAGTGTGTAATTCTTTCCCTGAATTTTCTCATCGCTCCAAAAATACAGATTCTGATAGTACGCATAGTTTCCCATAAAAATGTCATCCAAACCAGAAGAAGCATCCAACATTGGCTCATCACTCCAGTCCATATAAGCAGAAGACGGTTTGCCATAATGCACCTCCGAAGTCCCCTCTTTCCAATACTTCACCCTTTCTTTGACCGTTACCGCATAGTAATTTTCAATCTTTGCATAATCGGTAAAATTTATCTGAAGCTGGAGCACACTCAACTCAGAGGGTTTTCGTTCTATTTTAACAGCGTTTAAGGGAAAAGGAGCAGGAATAATGGTAAAGGCAGATACTGCTTTCACCCCTTCTACCGAAGCTGTAAGCCGGACACGGTCACTCGTCCCATAGGGCTGCACCACATAATAACTTTTGGCGGGGACTCCCGGCAATGAATCCTCTGTCCACAACAAAGGAACAGCAATGTCATTCACTTCCAGTCTGATGTCCCTTCCCTTTAATCCATACATTCTCATGCCTTTGTCATAAACTGGAAGACTGTGCGAAAGACGTACCACCGTAGTATCTCCACTTCCAGGATAACTATATACCGTTAATTTAGGAACCTCTGAAATTTCATCCAAGTCAAAATGATACACACAAGATGACAACAGACTGAAAGCTGCAAGTATTATTATAAAATTCTGTTTGTTTAAATGCATAAATACAATGTTTAGAAATTTGTTATAATCAATGACATTCCAATGCATACCGATTCAGAAATTTAAGGTGTAGCTAAAAGAAGGAATTATCGGGAACAGTCCGATAGCCTTTCCTCTGAAACTTCCATCCACCTGCCGTTCTATCTTTGTATAAAAAGGATTCATACGGCAATAAGCATTATAGATACTCACATTCCAAATTCGCTCGAATCCCCGCTTGGTAGTCCGCCGGAAATTGATACCCACATCCAGCCGGTGGTAGGCAGGCAAAGTAATATTGTTAGGTTTTCCATACATCGGCTCTAAGTCCGACAACTGCGAAGTTCCAGGTAGGCAAGGATTTTCCACATACTGTGTAGGAACCGTCGCATGGTCACCACTACGATAAGTCCACGCTGCATATACATCCATTCGATGGCTGAATTTACGACGATAGACAAAATTCAGTTTATGACGATTATCAAACTTGCTGGGATACCAACCGGAATAGAAATCATCAAATTTTTGCTTGCTCCATGATAAAGTATAACCAGCCTGAAAGAGGTTCTGCTCATCATGATACACCAGCGATGTTTCCAACCCATACGATTTGCCGTCTCCCACCCGTACCACCTGTTCCCAGTTTCCGGCAGGCAATGTAAGACTGCTCCCGCCTCGTACTCCAACATTCGGCTGGTAGTACGGAAATAGCTTTCCACCTCCAGGCGCAACCTCCACGGAAGTTCCATGTACACACCACCTGCCACCTGTCGCGAATGCATAGGACGTATACGGGAGGTAGAAGGAACCCAACAATCGGTCGGCAAGTTTAAATAAGAATTGGATAACTGGTGCGCAAACTGACTCATCTCGGTATAGGAAACTTTTAAAGTGGTACGACTGAACAGACGGTAACTTGCCGATATTCTCGGCTCCAGCGAATGATATACTGCTCCCGAAACTTGATACATGGTATAACGTCCCCCCAAGTTTATCCGCAGCTTTCGGGTCAGCCTCATATCGTCTTCCGCATAAAAAGAGAATTCATTCCCCTTGTAATGGCTCTCTACTGATGACAATAACGTATCCGTCATTTCCTCCGTACCTCTTATATCCTGTGATAGCGTATGCTGCGGACAATAGATATGATACAAGTAATCGCTTCCGAAGCGAACATGATGACTCGCCGTAGGAAGGTAATGAAAATCCATGCGAAACCTACGTCATCAATAGTAGAATAACTGTCCTCTGCATCCGGTCTACAGAATATTCTTTATCATCTTCCCCTTTATAAAAACTATCATCTGACCTGAAGTCATATTTAGACAGATTACGGGCATATACCAAAGAAAAGTTACCGGTCAGTTTATGATTGAACTGATTATTCCATGACAACGCGGCAGAAAGATTTCCCCATCTGATATGATATTCATCCGTGGTCTGTTCTTTCTCTTGATGGAGCAGATTTCCTGACGGGAAAAGCTGTTTATCCTTCATTTTAAACAAATCTCTTCCAGAATACACACTAAAAGAAAGCCTGCTCTCATTGGAAAACCGATGTGTAATTTTCGCATTTATATCATGAAAAGCATAACGGGCATTGATATCTTCTTCGGGAAAGAAACGATTGGCAATCCGCAAAGCAGGAGCAGAAAGCACGTCCAACCAACTCCGGCGCATACCGAACACAAAAGAAGTTTTTTCCTTTATGACAGGCCCTTCGAAACGTAGCCTTCCGTCCAGCAGCCCCAACGAGACCATACCATGAAACTCCTTTAAGTCCCCCTCCTTCATACGGACATCTGTCACAGACGAAAGCCTCCCTCCGTAACGTGCCGGAAAACCACTCTTGTAAAAATCCACGTTCTTCACTATATCCGTATTAAATGCAGAAAACAATCCTCCAAAATGATTCACCTGATAGAGAGGCATGCCGTCCAATAAGAATAAGTTTTCATCATTCTTCCCCCCGTGTACATAAAGCCCGGAGAGCAGTTCCGTGCCAGCAGATACTCCGGGAAGCTGCTGAATTGCCTTGACTAAATCCGGTGAACTGAACAGTGAGAATTCCGTATTCAACTGTTCTGAAGTCAACGAAATCTTTCCAGTCTGAGTTGTAAAAAGAGAAGTATTCAAATCGGCTGTTACCACTACCCCTTCCAATGCAGTGGAACTTTCCTTCAAATAAATAGTACCAGAATAATCTGAACGCAAGTCCAATTCTTTCACCACCTCTTCATAACCTACATAAGAGAAACGCAAAGTATGCTTTCCTTCCGGTAATGTCAAACTAAAAAAACCATGTTCATCCGTTAAGGTACCGATATGCATATTCTGATCATACACCGTGACATTAAGGAGTGATTCCCCATTATCCTGACACACGTGTCCTGAGAAAGTATACTGGCTCGATTTAAACAACAAAACATAGCTGCCTTTTATCTCCCATTTGATTCCGGTTCCGGAAAAGACTGTTTGCAGATTCTCCTTCAATGACTTACCAGAAGAAAGAATGCCAGATAACCGTATCATTTCCAAAGAAGAATCATAGACGAAATTCACATGATACAAGTCTTGCATTCGTACGATTGCTTTCTTCAATTCTGAAGTTTCAGAACAAGGATGTCCCCCTAAACATAAACAGACAGCCGCCACAGTCCACAAGGTACTCATCATACTTGCTTTTTAATATGCACTTTTAATACTTTTTCTATTATTCTCGATGATTTCGTCCAGACTGTGTGCATCGAAATTGGCTGTCAACCGTTTGTCTGTCCGGTCAGCTACCAGCTTTACCCCATAATAACGGGAAAGCTCTGCAAGTACTTTCGGAAGAGGAGTATTCTCAAATACAAAACTTCCTTCTTTACAGAATCCGGACGATGGACGATTTGCGGAACATGCTGACCTTTTACCACTTGTGCCTCCATTCCAGCCAGAAGTTCTACACCTTCCGACTGACCTAGTACAGAAAACCGTACTTTTCCCGATTCCACCTGAACCCATGCGGTATCCGCACGGCTTTCATCCATCACGAAACAAGTACCAACACTTGAACTTCAGCCAACTTTCCTATTACTTTAAACGGACGAGTACAATCTCTTTTTATCATAAAACCAACTTCCCCGTCAATTTCCACT
>ENA-OQIO01000600-OQIO01000600.1-human-gut-metagenome-genome-assembly--contig:-NODE-600-length-18767-cov-2.470762_pt1 | contig 18767 bp, 19 predicted proteins | sample MGYA00242573_ERZ504737 | MGnify/ENA primary metagenome ERZ504737 (study PRJEB26092, sample SAMD00036203) | human gut metagenome | host: Homo sapiens | study: EMG produced TPA metagenomics assembly of...
CAGAGACAACGGCACAAATGAAACGTACCATGAGTGAAAGTGTTACGTATAATGGTACATCCAAACTGACATGGCCGATCAAAGGCAATATCATTCTTCCATACAGTGTAAATTCAACCATCTATTTTGAATCTCTTGACCAGTACCGTATCAACAAAGGAATCCTGATCGAAGCAAAAGAAGGAGACGAGGTGAAGGCAGTCCGTAAGGCAAAGGTAAGAGAAATTAAAAAATCAGCAGAATATGGACAAACGGTATTGATGGATCTTGGAAATGAATATACCGTATTATACGGACAGCTTAAAGATATCAGAGTAAAAGAAGGAACAATGGTCAATGCAGGAGAAGTTATTGCAAAAGTCGCAGAGCCGACAAGTTATTACACATTAGAAGGAACGAATCTCTATTTTCAGATGGAAAAAGATAAAAAAAGTGTAGACCCTTTAAAATATCTGGAATAAAATAAAGTGAGAAAATAACAGCCATAACATATCTGGTTGATGTAGAGGAAAGGCGGTCAGAGAACATCTGACAGCCTTTCTTCAAAGAAAATGAAGATCAGGGCTGGATCAATATACAGATAGACAGAGGATAAGACAGATGAAGAATGTAACGTACATATTAAAATGCAGTGATAACAGTTTATACACAGGATGGACTAACGATATCAAACATCGCCTGAAGATGCATAATGAAGGAAAAGGTGCAAAATATACAAGAGGACGAGGGCCAGTAGAACTTGTGTATCTTGAAGAATTTGATACAAAGCAGGAAGCAATGAGTAAAGAAGCAAAGATCAAACGTCTTACCAGAAAGGAAAAACTCCTGTTAATAGAAAACTACCAACAGGAGCAAAAATTAAATCTGGAACATTAAGATCATATGGCATAAACTTCCACCCATAACAAACAGATGAAAGATCTCATGCAGACCAAAATTCTTCCAGTGATTTTCGAACCAAGGAATCTTTAGTGCATAGATCACACCACCAACTGTATAAATGATACCGCCAGCAAGCAGCCATCCAAAAGATGTCTTGGATAAACTATGGATGATCGGTGCGATCGCAACGATACAAAGCCATCCCATTGCGATATACATGACAGAAGATACCCACTTCGGACAAGTTACCCAGAACATCTTAAATACGATACCAAGGATCGCTATGATCCAGATTACGGATAAAAGTCCATATCCAAGCGTGCCACCAAGAACGATCGTACAGATCGGTGTGTAAGAACCAGCGATCAGAACAAAGATCATTGCATGGTCAAGTTTCTTTAACTTCTTATTGATCGTTGGTGAAATATTAAAAGAGTGATAAGCAGTACTTGCACCATAAAGACCGATCATACTTATAGTAAATATGATCAAAGAGATAATGCGTACATAATCACCGCTTAAAAAGCTCTTGATGATCAATGGAATGGAAACGATCGCGGCCAGGATCATTCCGATCAAATGGGTAATTGCACTTCCTGGATCTTTTAATTTATGTTTCATGGTAAAACCTCCAATCATTCTAGTGTTATAAAATTCAATACATAGTATTAAAAACCATGTCTAACTTTCTTACATACTACAACTATTCGAGGGATATTGCAAGGGGTTTTCAAAAAAAAGTGAATCTGGTATAATGTTACCTATTATGTGATTAAGAAAAAAGTAATAGACAGAATGGAATATTAATATGAAAAAAACAAAGAAAAGCCTATGAGATCGTCATAGATAGTATCAAAGAGCAGATCATGAATCAGGAACTTGTTCTTGGACAAGGACTTCCACCAGAGAGAGAAATCTCAGAGAAGCTTGGAGTCAGTAGGAATTCCGTCCGTGAAGCGTTGAAGATCTTAACTGTCATGGGAGTGGTCTCAAGTAGACAAGGAGCAGGAAATTATATATCAGGAAATTTTAAGGGATATATGGTAGATGCCCTTTCTATGATGTTTATGCTTGATAAGCTTGATTATGATCAGATCAACAGATCCGTATCGGACTGGAGATGCAGGCATATGCACTTGCAGTGAAGAATGCAGAGACAAAAGACATCATAGAATTACAAGAATATGTGAATGCATTAGATCAGAGTACAGATAACGATGAGAAGACAATGTACGATAAGAAGATCCATTATGCGATCGCGAAAGCATCAGGCAATGTTCTGATCGTGAATATCTTAGATGCATTATCTGAAGTGATGGATATCTTCATTTTTGAAATGCGTCGAGAAATCTTAAGAACTGAGAAGCGAAAAGGAATGTTACAGGAAGCACATAAGCAGATTGTCGAATGTTTATTAAAGAGAGATGTGGTCAATGGACAGAAAGCATTGATGAAACATTTTGATATGATTGATAACATTATTCACAAAGAACTTTAAGGAAAGAGCCATTTTGGCTCTTCTTTTTATGCAAGATTAACAAAAAAAAGAAAAATGTCAAATAGTACTTTACAAAAGTAGACAATGTATATATAATAAAAACATAAATTGGTAGTACCAATAAGACAAAAACAGATAAAAACAATGGATGCGAAAAACATCCAAATTTTTTTCAAACAAAATTGGTAGTACCAATCTGGAGCGGAAGAGCTTAAGATAAAGGATAGAAAGTCTTAGGAATGAGGAGGAATAGCAATGGACATTTTAGTATGTATCAAACAGGTACCGGCATCTAATAAAGTGGAAGTTGATCCAGTAACCGGTGTGCTGTTAAGAAACGGAGCCGATTCAAAGATGAATCCATATGATCTGTATGCGTTAGAGACAGCGCTTAAGATCAGAGAAGAAGTAGGTGGAACGATCAGTGTCATCAGTATGGGACCACCACAGGCAATGACAGTGATCAGAGAAGCATTTGCCATGGGAGTTGACCGTGGAGCATTATTATCAGACCGAAGATTTGGTGGAGCCGATGTACTGGCAACAAGTTATACGATCGCACAGGGAATCAAGAAGATGGGAGATTTTGACCTGATCTTATGTGGAAAACAGACAACCGATGGTGATACAGCACAGGTTGGTTCCGAAGTATCTGAATGGTTAAATATCCCAAGCGTATCAAATGTAAAGAAGATATCTAAAGTAGAATCCGATGCGATCACGATCGAGATGGATCTGCCAGAAGAACTGGAGATCGCTAAAGTCCAGTATCCATGTCTGTTATCCGTAGATAAAGACATTTTCCAGCCAAGACTTCCATCCTATGTAAAGAAGATGGATACCGCAGATCGTGAGATCGAAGTATATTCCTTAGATGATATGGAAGACAAAGACGAAACACATTATGGATTAAATGGTTCACCAACACAGGTAAAACGAATTTTCCCTCCAACAGCGAATGACCATCATGAAGTATGGGACGGAGACGGAAGTGAAGTCGCAGACAAATTATTCCATATGATCACAGATATGAAATTTATCTAAAAGGGGGAAATGAGAATGCCAAAATTAGTAATACATCAGGAAAAAGTAGAAGATCCACAGGTTCTGGTTGATATTTGTCCATTCGGTGCGATGGAAGAAAAAGACGGAAAACTTTCTATCAATGCTGCATGTAAGATGTGTAAATTATGTGTGAAGAAAGGACCAGCTGGAGCAGTAGAATATGTAGAAGATGAGAAAAAAGAAGAAATTGATAAGAGTCAGTGGAACGGAATCGCTGTTTATGTCGATCATGTTGATGGAGAAATTCATCCAGTAACATACGAATTGATCGGAAAAGCACGAGAGCTGGCAAGTAAGATCAATCATCCAGTCTATGCTTTATTTATGGGAAATAACATTTCAGATAAGGCAGAAGAATTATTACACTATGGAGTTGATAAAGTATTTGTTTACGACTTCCCAGAGTTAGCAAGATTCAAAATAGAATCTTATACATCTGTATTTGAAGATTTCATCAAGAAACATCAGCCATGTGCAATCCTGACAGGAGCAACAACAGTCGGAAGACAGTTGGCACCAAGGGTAGCTGCAAGAATGAAGACAGGATTAACAGCAGACTGTACGATTCTTGAGATGGATGAGAACACAGACCTTTCTCAGATCAGACCAGCATTTGGTGGAAACATCATGGCACATATCTTAACACCAAATAACCGTCCACAGATGGCAACGGTAAGATACAAAGTCATGAATGCACCAGAAAGAACAGAAGAAACACATGGAGAGATCATTTCATGTGCGATTGATAAAGAAAAGATCAAAGCACATGTGGATGTATTAGATATTGTAAAGAAAGAGCCAGAGAAGTTTATCGAATCTGCCGATGTTTTAGTTGTTGCAGGACGAGGAATCAAGAAAGAAGAAGACCTTGCAATGATCAGAGAATTAGCAGAACTGTTAGACGGACAGGTAGCCTGCACAAGACCACTTGCAGAAGCAGGATGGTAGAAGCAAAATGTCAGGTAGGATTAAGTGGAAGAACCGTACGCCCGAAACTGATCATTACCTGTGGTGTATCAGGAGCCATTCAGTTTGTAGCTGGAATGGATCACTCTGACTGCATCGTATCCATTAATTCCGATGAAAAAGCACCAATCTTTAAGACAGCACATTATTGTCTGGTAGGAGATGTCTACGATATCGTACCAAAACTGATCGAGAAGATTAAAGCTGCGAAAGGGGCGTAAGAGATATGAGTTATAAGAAATTTGATCAAGCTGATTTAGAAGTTATCAAAAATATCATAAAAGACGATGAAAGAATTTTATATGCAGAAAATATCAACGAAGAATACAGTCATGATGAATTAGGAGGAGCACAAAGCTACCCAGATGTTGTAGTAAAAGCGACTTCTGCAGAAGAAATCTCTGAGATCATGAAATATGCATATGAAAATAATATTCCGGTCACACCAAGAGGAGCTGGAACCGGTCTGGTAGGATCTTCCGTAGCGATCGAACACGGATCATGATCGATTCAAGCCTCATGAATCATATATTAGAACTTGATGAAGAAAACTTAACGATCACCGTAGAACCAGGAGTTTTATTAATGGAACTTGCTGCCTACGTGGAAGATCATGATTTCTTCTACCCACCAGATCCAGGAGAGAAATCCGCAACGATCGGTGGAAATATCAGTACAAATGCCGGTGGTATGCGTGCTGTAAAATATGGCGTGACCAGAGATTATGTCAGAGGTCTTGAAGTTGTCCTTCCAAATGGAAAGATCGTGGAATTTGGAGGAAAGGTTGTAAAAAACAGTTCCGGATATTCCTTAAAAGACCTGATGATCGGTTCCGAAGGAACCTTAGGCTTTATCACAAAAGCCACATTAAAATTACTCCCTCTGCCTAAAAAGGCAATTAGTTTACTGATACCATTTAAAACCTTAAAAGAAGCAATTGACACAGTACCTCTCATTATCAAGTCCAAAGCAATCCCAACTGCCATTGAGTTTATGCAGAGGGAGGTCATCATTGATGCAGAAGAGTACCTAGGTAAAAAATTCCCAGATTCCCAATCCGATGCGTACCTTCTGCTCAAATTTGACGGCAATTCAACAGAAGAGATTGAAGCAGATTATGATAAAGTTGCAAAACTTTGTTTAGAGGCAGGAGCACTTGACGTACTGATCTCAGATACAGAAGAAAGAGAAGAATCTATCTGGAAAGCCAGAGGAGCCTTCCTTGAAGCAATCAAAGGATCTACAACTGATATGGATGAAGTAGACATGGTCGTACCAAGAAATAAAGTCAATGAATGGTAGAATACCTTCATAACCTACATAATGAAGTAGATATACGTATCAAGAGTTTCGGACATGCTGGAGATGGAAACCTTCATTCTTATATCTTAAAAGATGACTTAAGCCAGGAAGAATTTGAAAAACGAATGGCAGCAGCAATGGAGAAGATCTACGAGAAAGCTGCACAGTTAGGTGGAAAAGTATCCGGAGAACATGGAATCGGATTTGCGAAGAAACCATATTTGAGAGAATCTCTTGATCCAGAAACAATTGAGTTAATGAGTGGAATTAAGAAAGCATTTGATCCAAAGAATATCTTGAATCCACATAAAGTATTCCAGAGCTAAAACTGACACTTTGGTTATACTCCCTAAGTTTTAAAAATGCACAAAGCAGACAGGAAATCAAATACCTGTCTGCTTTGTGTATATAAATTTATACAATTTTCTTCGAAATGGTTGACATAATGTATAAAAATATATATACTAAAAACAGTAACAGTTATTACTTGAATTAAAGAGGAAAGGAAGAGGTTATGCAGCCAGCAACGAAGAAAAGCAAGCAAAGAGATGCCATCATAAAGTTTTTAATGACTCGCAAAGACCATCCAACTGCCGATATGGTATATATGAACATCAAAGAAGAGTTTCCTAAGATCAGTCTTGGAACAGTCTATCGAAATCTTGCATTATTAAGCGAACGCGGGGAAATACTAAAGCTATCTTACGAAGGAGGAGCAGACCATTACGATGCATGCACCGATCCACACTATCATTTTGTGTGTCAGGAATGTGGAGCAGTCATCGATTTGGAGATGGCACCGATCGATGAGAAGTTAAATGAGATCGCAAGTGAGAACTTTCCTGGAAAGATTACACAGAATATTGTTTATTTTAAAGGAATCTGCAAAAATTGTTTAAAAAATCATTGACAAAAGTAAAATGTGATGGTAATATAAAGATAAGTTAAAAATAGTAATCATTACTGTTTTAAACAAAAGACACTAAGCCGAAAGGCAAAGCAACATAAATGATCATATAAAGTATAAAGGAGAACAAGAATTATGAAGAAATGGATTTGTACAGTATGCGGATATGTACACGAAGGAGAACAGCCACCAGAGAAATGTCCACAGTGTGGAGTACCAGCAGATAAATTCAAAGAGCAGGTAGAAGGAGAAAAAGAATGGGCAGCAGAACACGTAGTAGGTGTTGCCAAAGGTGTCAGCGAAGATATCTTAGCTGATCTAAGAGCAAACTTTGAAGGAGAATGTTCTGAAGTAGGAATGTACCTTGCAATGGCAAGAGTAGCTCACAGAGAAGGATATCCAGAGATCGGATTATACTGGGAGAAAGCAGCATACGAAGAAGCAGAACATGCAGCAAAATTCGCTGAGTTATTAGGTGAAGTTGTAACAGACAGCACAAAGAAGAACTTAGAGATGCGTGTAGATGCAGAACATGGAGCAACAGAAGGTAAATTTGACCTTGCAAAACGTGCGAAAGCAGCAAACTTAGATGCAATCCATGATACAGTTCATGAGATGGCAAGAGACGAAGCACGTCATGGTAAAGCATTTGAAGGATTATTAAAGAGATACTTCGGATAAGAAGAATTGATTTAGGAGGTATGAGTTTTCATACCTCCTTTTTTGCTATATTCCATGCTATAATGAAAATAAGACTGAAAAAGCAGGTGAAAGCATATGATTTCAGAAGAGAAAGTAAAGATTATGGCTGAGATGGCCAAGTATGAGAAGAATTATGGAAAAGGTGATTTCCGTATTTACAAATATACCAAGAAAGATTATGTCAGATCGGAGAAGATCAAGACAAGCATTGCCTTGTTGATCTCATTTCTGATCATGACAGGATTGTTGTGTATCATGCAGTTAGATATTGTGATCATGAAGCTGAGAGAAGGTAAAGTTATAGTATCTGCGGCTGTGATCATAGGAATTTATGTTGCGGTATTTTTTGTCTACCTGCATTTTACGAAGATGCGAGCATCCAGGCAGTATGATGAGGTAAGGGCAAGGGTACTGATCTATGACAAGCATTTAGAAGAACTAGAAACATTATATAAAGAAAAAGAGAATGAAGACATTAGTCCAACGATAGTCGAGGAGGAAGACGAAGATGGAAAAATTATTGATATATAGAGAACGATTTTTGAAATTCCTCACGGCGAGAGGAAGATATATTCAATCAGGGATGAGATTCCTTGGAGGAACTGTTTTATTTTATGTATTAGGGGAATTGTTTGGATATACAGAGACCTTTTCACAGCCATTTTTTATCTTTATGATGGGAGTGATCAGTGTCTTTATTCCAATATCAGCATTATCGCTGATCTTTTATGTTGTTATATTCTTAGAGTTACTTCATGTATCGTTAGAAGTGACATTATTTTTTGCACTGGTAGTTGTATTATATTTTCTTGTATATCAGAGAGTTTTTCCAGAGACAAGGATTTATCTGATGATGGTGCCAATCTTCTTTTATTTTCAACTACCTGCATGTTTACCGATCTTTGCTGGGATGTTTTGTGGAATTGCAGGACTTCCAGCGATCTTAATGGGAACAGTGATCTATTATCTGTCCAATATCCTTCAGCAGACAATGAACCAGCTGGCATCAGGATCAGCACATGGAAAGGTCTACAGTCTGATCGCGGCAAGAGCGATCGACAATAAGGATCTGCTTTTGTATTTTGTGGTATTCTGTCTGGTGACAGCACTCGTAACAGCAATTCGCAAGCGGGGAGCAGCGCATGGATGGAATATTTCAATCCTTGCAGGAGGAGTTGTATATCTGATCTGCATGTTCATAGGAGGATATCTGGTTAACAATGAGATCAATATCACATCACAGATCGGAACGATCATAGGAAGCATTGCGATTGCCCTGATCATACAGTTTTTATACAATGTGATCGACTATACTAGAGAAGAAACATTTGAATTTGAAGATGAAGAATATTATTATTATGTAAGAGCGATACCGAAAGTGACTGTGGAAGAAGAAGAATTTAATGTTACACAGATCACGGTACCATCACATAGATTTAGTTTAAAAAGAAAAGAACATAAACAAGAACATAAAGAACAGGACAAAGAAAAGGGAGAGGAAATTTGAGTAAATTTTTTGATGGACTTGAAAAATATATATATTGGACATCGATTCCGAAGATCGGTCTGAATGACATTGTAGATATTCTGATTGTCAGTGTTATGATCTATCTGATCGTCAAATGGATCAAAACAACAAGAGCCTGGGTATTATTAAAAGGGATCATTATCTTGCTTTGTATTGCATTTGCGGCATATTTACTGCAATTACATACAGTTTCATGGATTCTTTCCAATACAATGAGTGTGGGAATCACAGCGATTTTGATCGTCTTCCAGCCAGAACTCCGAAGCGCATTGGAACAGCTTGGAAGAAAGAACTGGGTGACTGATATTTTCTCTACAGATAGCCGTCAGGAAGAACTGGAATATACAGCAAGAACTCTGCAAGAGATATCAAGAGCAGCGATTGAGATGGGAAAGGTAAAGACAGGAGCACTGATCGTACTGCAAAGAGAGGTAGCACTTGGAGAGTATGAGCGTACAGGAATTCCAATTGATGCGAAGGTCAGCAGCCAGCTTCTGATCAATATCTTTGAACACAATACACCACTCCATGATGCGCGGTGATCATTCACAACAACAGGATCGTGTCAGCAACCTGCTATCTTCCATTAAGCGATAGTGTAGAGATTGGAAAGGAAATGGGTACCAGACACAGAGCAGCAGTAGGGATCAGTGAAGTTTCAGACAGTATCACTGTGATCGTATCCGAAGAAACTGGTGGTATTTCTATCGCAAGGGATGGAAAGATCATCAGACATCTGGATCCACAGAGATTGAGAGATGAACTGGCTGTTCTGAGAGAAGAAAAGGGACAGAATAAGAAATTCAAACTATGGAAGGGGCGGAATCGAAATGAAAAAAAGAATGGAAAGTGATCTGCTTTTAAAAATAATTTCTGTTGTTTTTGCCTTTCTACTTTGGATGTTTGTTATCAACACCGATAACCCGGTCATCAAGAAGACTTTCAGCGATGTACCGGTTGATATGCTGAATGAACAGGTTTTAGACGATCTTAATCAGACTTATAAGATTGAATCTGGAGATACCGTAAGCTTTACTGTGAAGGGAAAGAAAGATGTTGTAGATCGTTTGACGAAGTCAGATTTCCGCGCAACGGCAGATGTATCTTCTATGTCAGATGTTCATGCAATCCAGATTGAAGTTGAAGCTTTACGTTATAAGAGTCAGTTAGATATCGATACAGGTGGTGCAACGGTCAAAGTCGTATTGGAAGATGTGAAGAGTGACCAGATACCAGTCAATGTTGTGGTGAAAGGAACACCAGCGAGTGGATATACGGTAAGCACGCAGACAGCAACGCCGAATCTGATCTCTGTATCTGGGCCAAAGAGTGTGGTAAGCAGGATCAAACAGATCGTAGCGAAAGTAGATGTATCCGGATTGAAGAAAGATGTGACAATGGCTCAGAATGTCAAGTGTTATGATGAAGACGGAGATGAAGTAAGTCAGGACCGCATCAAACTTGATACGACCAAGATTAAAGTAAAGATTGGATTATCAAGAACGAAGACAATACCATTTACAGTGGAAACAAAAGGAACGCCGGGCAAGGGATATGTACTTGGAAGCATTGATTATGAACCAAAACATATAGAAATTACTGGAGCTGAAGATGATCTGGAGAAGATCAGCAGTATCAAACTGGCGAATTTAGATATCAGTGATAGTACAAAGAGTATTGAAAAAACGATCAAAGCGTCCGATATTAAACTGCCAGATGGTATTACATTTGTAAAATCTGTAGATAAGATCAAGAATATCGTGATCCGTGCAAACATCGAGAAGAAGACGAAACGTACATTGACGATTCCGACAGAACAGATCGCATTGATCAATAATACGAAGAATTATGATGTCAAATTTGATGACTCAGAGTTAAAGGTGAAGATCAGCGGATTGCGCTCTGTAGTAGATAAAGTTGTAGTGAAGGATTTAAATCCAAAGATTGACATGCAGCTGTATGAACCCGGAACGCATACGGTACAGGTTCAGCTGACAAAGATCAAGAATATGTCGATTGAGAAGAACGTCAGTGCAAAGATCACGGTAGAATAAAATATAAGGAGAGATATTTACAATGGATAAGATGTTATCGGTTGTTCTTCCAGCTTATAACGAAGAACAGATGATCAAGAAAACATCACAGGTGGTAGGAGACCTGCTTGAGAAAGAGCAGATTCCATATGAATTAGTATTCGTAAATGACGGATCTAAAGATCATACATGGGAGAAGATCTTAGAACTCAAGGAAGAAAGAGCACATATCAAAGGAGTCTGCTTTTCCAGAAATTTTGGAAAAGAAGGAGCCGTTTTTGCAGGGATCTCACAGGCAGAAGGAGACTGTATTGCAGTAATGGACTGCGATCTTCAGCATCCGCCAGAAACACTTATAAAGATGTATCGTTTATGGGAAGACGGATATCAGGTGATCGAGGGAGTGAAAGCATCCAGAGGAAGGGAAAGTTTCATTCACAAGATGTTTGCAAAGACATTTTACAGTATTATCAGCGATGCAACAGGAATTGATATGTCCAGAGCATCTGATTTCAAGTTGATGGACCGACAAGCAGCAGAAGAATTTCTGAAACTTCCAGAACGAAATGTATTCTTCCGAGCATTGTCATCCTGGGTAGGATTCAAGACAACATACGTAGAATTTGATGTGCAGGAACGAGAAGCAGGAGAATCAAAATGGTCATTCAAATCATTAGTACGATATGCAGTGAATAATATCACATCATTTAGTGCTGCACCAATGCAGATCGTCACATTTTTTGGCGTTGTATTCTTCGTATTTGCAGTACTACTTGGAATACAATCGCTTTATATGTATTTTTCCGGGCATGCAGTTGCAGGATTTACAACAGTAATCTTATTGTTACTGTTGGTTGGAAGCATTTTGATGTTCAGCTTAGGTGTGATAGGATATTATATCGCGAAGATTTATGATGAAGTGAAGATGCGTCCGAGATACATTATCTCAGAAGTGATCAAATCCAAAGAATAACAATACAAATCCCTGAGATCGGATGAGATGAACATCTGATCTCAGGGATTTTATGTGATGCGGGAATCATTTTTTTTGAGATTTAAAAACAAGAAATTTACTGATAAAATAATTGACGATCGTAACAATAACTTGTGTTTCTAACTTAGCGATCATCTGTGGCTGATGGATGATCTCAACACAGAAAGGAACACCGCCAACTTCTACTGCCATGGTTACAAGACGACCGAGAACAAACTTGATGAATTCATGAATCGTATCTGCGAAGGATTCAGATTTAGACTGAAATACATATAGCTATTTACAACAAATGCAAAACAGATTGCGATCGCAACAGAGAAAAAGTTGCTGATCTTATAATCAATTCCACATGGCCCTTTTAATAAAGCAAACATTCCAAGATTAACAAGGGTTGTCAGACCGCCGAAAAACAAATAACGAATTCGCGAATCATTATATAATTTCTTTATCAAATTTAACATATCATATTACCTCCGATAGATATAAAATATTCTAAAATGTACATACATCCAATATCTTAAGACATTTTTCAGGAATTTTCAATCCAAAATGTGGTATACTAAGCGTGATAATGAACAAAAAAGGGTAAAGGGTAAAGGAAAAGTATAATGATAAAAGAACAAAGAAAGTATTGCTATGGAGTCTATACACTGATGTTTTTACTGATGTGTATCGTGCATTTCTGCCATTTTTTACCGAAGGAAAAAGCTTTGTATGGGGAGCAGGAGTAGAAGACGGATTAAGCCAGCATTTTTCAGCATTAGCATATTATGGGGAAGCACTAAGAGAATTTTTCCGTAATCTTCTGGCGGGACACCCAAAACTTGTGATGTGGGATATGAGTCTTGGGTATGGTGCAGATATCCTCTCAACATTGAATTACTATGCGATCGGTGATCCGTTAAACCTCCTCTACGGATTTGTTTCGCCAAAGAATACAGAAACTATGTATAATTTCATGATCGTGTTACGAATGTATCTGGCAGGGATCACGTTTATCATGTATGCAAGAAAAATGAAAAAACGAAGTTATGGAACTGTGATCGGGGCACTGGTCTATGTATTTAGCGGATTTTGCTTTCGACTAGGACTGCGCCATCCATTCTTCATCAATCCGATGATTTATTTTCCGCTGTTATGTCTTGGGATTGAGAAGATCTATCAGAGAGAAAGACCGTATGTATTTATTTTCGCAGTCTGCGTATCAGCAATGAGCAATTATTATTTCTTATATATGCTGACGATATTTGCGGTGATCTATGCGTGGATCCGTTTTTATAAATATAGCGAAGAAAACAAGATAAAAACCTTTTTTCTGACGATCTTGAAGTTTGGAATGTATTATACACTTGGAATTGCAATGGCAGCAGTGATCTTACTACCATCCGTCATAGGATTCCTAGGAAATGGCCGTTACGGCAATGGGGCTGACTGGAAATCATTGATCGTATACCCAGGGAAATATTATCTGCTGTTTATTGAAAACTTTATTGGATACGGAAATATGGGCAGCAATACGAACGCAGGATATCTGCCGATCGTTGGGATCGTTGTATTATTTACACTGTTTTCACAGCGAATGAAACACAAAAAATACAGAGCAGCATTTATAGCAAGTATCATTGCTCTGATTCTCCCAATCTTTGGATACGCATTTAATGGGTTTTCCTATGCAAACAACCGGTGGGCATTTGCACTGAGCTTTATTGTGGCATTGTTGACAGCAGAAATGTATCCACGTCTGTTTGTGATGTCAAAACGACAGCAGATTGGGATCGGAGCAGGAATCATCATATATACTGTATTTTGTATCATCGTAAATGCATCAGGAGAAGAAATCCTGAAGAATAAAGGAATCATGGCAGCCTGTGGATTAATTGCAGTATTTTATATTCTATTGTTGATCTTTCAAAGACTTGGCTATGATACACAGAAGAGAATTGTGCGAGTGAGCATGGCAATCTTGCTCCTGATATCAGTGGGAGTGCATGGATATTACAGATTCGATCCAAAAGAATATGCTTATACACAGGAATTTATGGATCAGGGACAAGCATATCGAACATTGAAGGAAGATAATATCCGTATGCTGAGTAAGGCAAATGATCCATCTGTTTATCGAGTACATGCAGAGGGATATCGATATAAAAATTATGGACTGATCAACATTTGAATACGATCAGCGGATATTACAGTATCACAGCAAAATGTGTGACAGATACGATCAAAGGATATGATACGTTGGGAATGCAGTATGCAGATAAATATAAGGAGTCGATCAAAGACTGGAACTCCTGTCATTAGCTGGCGTAAAATACATAACAGTAGCACATAACAGTCAGGTTGCAAAAGATGTAAGTTCCAAGGGGGATGTACCATACGGAGTTGAGAAACAAAGTAAAAAAGGAAATATCACATTATATAAAAATAAATATGCACTGCCATTTGCATATGCATATGATTCTTATATGACAGAGCAGCAATATGAGCAGTTAAATGGAATCGGCAAGGAACAGGTAATGCTTGCACAGATCGTATTGAATCAGCATCCGGCAGACAAAGAGATTCAACACAACGAACAAAGAAACGATCCTGATATACAGACGATCTCATTGCCAGAGACAAGGATCTCATCTCCAAAAGGGAAGAAATATGCGGATATTACGGTGCCAGTAGAGAAAGACAAGGAAACTTATCTGTATTTTAAAAATCTCGTTTACCATGGAAAGAAAAATGGAGACGATAACTTCATACTGACTGGAAGAAAGGGGACAAAAGGAATCCTTGTGACACAAAACGATGTACAACAGAAAATTCATATTCAAAGCACCTTCAATCCATACTATTTTGGAAGAAAAGATTACATTGTAAAGATCAATCATCAGACAAGCAAGGCAAAAGAAAAAGTAAGATTAAATTTCTTGTCTCCAGGTGAATATGAATTTGATGATATCAGTTTGATCACAGTTCCTAAAAAGATGTTCTTGCCAGATTAAAGGAACGCAAGGAGAACTCAATGAAACAGATCCAATACGAAGAAAATCATTTCAGAGGAGTCTATCATGCGAAAAAAGACCAGATTCTGTGTGTAACGATTCCATACTCCAAAGGATGGAAAGCAACAGTCAATGGAAATCGCACAAAGATTTATAAGGCAAACGGGATGTTTATGGGGATCATAATGAAAAAAGGAACACAAAGTGTCAAATTAGATTATGAAACACCAGGATTAAAAATAGGGGCATGGATCAGTCTGGTGGCATGGATCGGACTGGGAATATATGGATTGTACTTTGAAAAGTACAGAAAAAAGCTATTAAATCAACGTTAAAATAAGAAGAGATACTGGTAAAAATACGAAAAACATGATAAAATAGCCCTTAGACAAATGTTACAAAAATGTTAAATGAGTGGGAGGAACTATGAAAAACGTAAAAAAAATGATACAGGCAGGATTAAAGAAATTCACAGTGATCACTATCTTAGGTGTATTTCTTATGACAAGTCTGATTCCAGTATCCGCAGCAACGAAAGTATCAAAGATCAAATGGTCAGCATATAGAAAGACAATGTATGTTGGAAATGCACAGAGATTTGCAGTGAAGATCACACCAGCCAAAGCATCCAAAGCGAAGCTGGATGGAAAACAAGTAATAAGAAGATTGCCAAAGTCAGTGCAAAAGGAGTTGTCACACCTGTCAAAGCAGGAAAAGCAACCATCACATGTTACGTGAAATCACAAAAATCAAAGAAAGTAACATGCAAAGTCACAGTGAAAAAACAGAAAGTGAAAGCGATCACGTTTGCAAAAGCAAGCGTAGCCGTACAGAAAGGGAAAAAGGTCAGCAACCCAGCGATCGTAACACCAACTTACGCAGCAAATAAAAAGGTAACATACAAATCTTCTAGCACAAGTGTGGCAACAGTCAGCACAAGTGGAGTTGTAACAGGAAAGAAGTCGGAACAGCAACGATTACAGCAACAGCAGCCGATGGATCAAAGAAGAAAAACAGTTACAAAGTAAACTGTTGTAGCACCAATTACAAAAAACAGTGCCAAGTTTATCGCACACCGCGGATTAAGTGCCGAAGCACCAGAGAATACGATCAAAGCCTATGAATTAGCGGGTGGAGCAGGATTCTGGGGAGCAGAAACAGATGTCCGTATGACAAAAGACAAGAAATTCATTCTGCAGCACGACCTGACATTCAAGAGATTATGCGGAGTTGATAAGAAACCAGAAGATATGACATTATCAGAGATTCAGAAACTGACGATCAAATCTGGAAATAAAATTTCAAAATATAAGAATGTAAAATCAGCAACAACCGTTGCAACTTTAGAAGATTATTTAACAACATGCAAGAAGTACAACATGGTACCAGTTATCGAGATCAAGATGGAATTCGTAGAATACGGAAATGAAACAACCAATGACTCTCGAATGCAGGCAGTGACAAAGAACAACATGGAAGATTTGTATGCATTAACAAATCAGATCATGGGGAATAAAGAATATATGTTTATTGCCTATGACTTTGAAACAATGGTACAGATGAGAAAAGTCTTAGACGATAACGCAATAACATCCACAAATGTAAAATTACAGCATGTAACAAACAATCCAGATCAGGGAATGATCAATTATTACAAGAAACGTAAGATTGAATTGGATGCAAATTGTGATAAGATTTCACTCTCAGACATCAAGGCATTCAAAGATGGTGGAGTGAATGTAGGACTTTGGACTGTGGACGATACAGAAAGAGTCGCAGATTATATTGCACAGAAAGTGGATTATATTACAACGAATACAAAGTTCTGGTAATATTAAGAGAATACATAGAAAAGAGACAGCAAATGTGATATTTGTCGTCTCTTTTTTAGAGTTATAGTTTATGGTATAATAAAGAGAAAACTATGTCTGTAAATTATAGAAGGAAGTGTGCCAGTGATTTATACATTGATGAATAAGAACAAACCTGTCATAGATTTCGAAATGCAAATGGGAACGATCTTGCGTATAACAGATGCTCTGCGAAAGCAAAATGGACACAGAAAGAGTCTTTCAGATCGTGAAGACAGCAAAAGAATACCAGAAAAGAAAGTAAGATGAAAAGAAAAGTTACAGAAATGTAGTAATTATGTTATATATATGTTAAATAGAGAATATATGCCAAGGAGACAGCAGAAATACAGAGAAAAAGAATCAAAAGGAGAGAAGGGTTATGAGCCAGAAGGAAAGAGTTGATTTGATCGAGGTAGATTTATTGGATATGTGTAAATATATTCTGTCAAAGTGGGTGTTTATTTTGATAGGAATGGTAGTATTCGCTGGAGCTGGATTTGGGTATGCGAAGGTGAAAGGAAAGACAGAGTATAGCTCAAGAATGAAAGTTTATGTCACGATACCCAAAACGTCTGATAAAGTTTTGATTAGAGATAGTGCTAGTGAGTTAACTTATGATTATGTATCGTTAGCACAAACAGATTTAATTTTAGATAAAGTAGCAAAAGAATCTAAAGTACCAAGAAAAATAGTAAGAGATGCACTTCAGGCAGTAGTTGTAGATGGAACTAGAATAATAGAATTCCAAATAGATACAAGCAACAAAGAAAATGCAGAAAACATTTCTAAAAAGGTAATTCCTGTATATCAAGATGTGGTGCAAAACAAATTAGGAAGAAATAAACTGATAGTCGTTAGTAAACCATCTAAAGTAGAAGCTAAACAAACAATTAGCGTCAAAGAATTTACTATTATAGGTGCAATAGGTGGTTTTGTAGTTGTGGTAGGAATTTCACTTATTTTGTATTTGATTGCACAGATTAAAAAAACAAAGAAAACCTTGGTTTAAATCTGACAGAGGAATATAAAGTATGGAAGTAAAACGTTCACAACTACAAAACTTAATTATTTATATAGGTGATGTTTTTGGAATTACAGTTGGATATTTTTTAATGTCACATATTAGGTTTTATCCGGATATCTATGGGGTATGGGCGCAAGATAATCGAGTGATTTATCGTTGGTTAGTTGCTATTTTTGTATTAACGATTGTGTATTTGGCAATTGATCCAAATCAGAATTTTTTTAAAAGGAAATTTTGGAAAGAATTTTGGGCAAATTTCAAAACAAATTTGATCACAGCTGCATTGATGGCGACGGTTGCATATTTGATTGATGATGCAAGAGATTATTCAAGATTTATTTATCTTACAACGATGATATTTAGTTTTTGGTGGATGCAGATATCACATATGATTTATCGATGGTATATTTTAAAGTATCGACCATATAATTCGATCACAAGAAAGATGTTGATTGTAACAACATCAAATCGAATGAATGAAGTGGTAAGAAGTATCATCAAGGAAAAGACATGGAATCTATGGGTGACAGGGATTATCATTACAGACAAAGATTTGATAGGACAACAAGTTATGGATATTCCAATTGTTGCAAATAGGAATACAATGCTTCAATATGCAATCAGAGAGGTAGTAGACGAAGTGTTTATTCTGATTCCAGAAGAGCCGGATGAACAGATTCAGGAATTAGTGCAACGATTTGAGGAGATGGGAATTACAGTTGATTTAAATATCAATTTATATGAATTAGATGTAGAAAGTGGAAGTAAGTATCTTAATCGAATCGGTAAATATCCAACGATCACATTTGCACAAAGAGAGATTCCATTACATATGATTGTACTGAAACGTTTGATGGATATTCTGGGAGGAATCGTTGGATTACTGATTACAGCAGTTGTAACGATTGTCCTAGGACCAATGATTAAATTAGAATCGCCAGGGCCACTATTCTTTTCACAGAAGAGAGTTGGGCGAAATGGACGCATCTTTAAGATTTATAAATTCCGGTCTATGTA
>ENA-OQIO01000601-OQIO01000601.1-human-gut-metagenome-genome-assembly--contig:-NODE-601-length-18765-cov-3.268859_pt1 | contig 18765 bp, 20 predicted proteins | sample MGYA00242573_ERZ504737 | MGnify/ENA primary metagenome ERZ504737 (study PRJEB26092, sample SAMD00036203) | human gut metagenome | host: Homo sapiens | study: EMG produced TPA metagenomics assembly of...
CTGTTTGTTGATTGTTTTTCCAACACCGCCCTTTCCCGATGTAATGACGATTACTTCACCCATGTTGAATATTCCTCCTATTTCCCATGCTTATGTCTTTCCAAAGATTTATTCTATCAGTGGATCAAGGTAAATTCTTTTTCCGTCAACAACTGCAATTTGCGGTCCGTTGATGGAAAGGCTGTCCTGATAGATCAGTTGACGTTTTGCTTCAATATCTCCGATTACAAGTCGCTGTGGCTGCATGGAGAGAGCAATGATAAAAGCATTCCTGTCACCGGCAGCTCCCGCATGAACAGATCCATAGAGAGTACCGAGAATGATAATATTTCCTTTTGCAACTACTTTAGCTCCGAATTCAACATCTCCTAAGATCACAATGCTGGATTCGGATTCAAGAAGCTGTCTTCGCTTTAATGTTCCGCGATAGAATTGTCCATCTGATTTTTCACGTTCAGATAAACACTGTGCTACCGCTCTTTTGTAGATCAGTTCCTTGCGTTCATCATAATCAATGATACAGATAATCTCAAGGTTTGTCGTCTGCGTAATAACCTGTATTAACTGCTCCTCTTCGCTGATGGAAAGTGTCCTTCCGCTAAATGAAACTGCCATCTTTGCATTCTTGAAAAAATCAGCAGATTGTCGGAATTTCTCTTCTACAGCTTTTAAAAGATCCGGGAATGGGAGTTTGGCATTAAGCCGCAGCTCTATACCGGAATGACTGCTTTTTATTGTTACCAGTTCACTCATGATCCCATCCCCTTTCGTTATCTTAATTAATCACCGGCTTCTGCAGTTCCTAAAGAAGAAGCATATCCTTGAAGCAGTTCATCGGCGGATTCTGGATTGAAGTACACTTTTGTGATATCTCTTCCAATTTCAGCTGCATAGGTAGATGCATATCCATTTGCAATGCGGACAGCAATTGAAATTTCAGGTGAATCTGCCGGCGCATAACCGACAAACAGAACATTATCTGCATGTATCTTACTATACTGGGCAGTTCCGGTTTTTCCACCCATGGAAATATCCATTCCGGCAAAGGTGGAGCTGCTTTTTACCATGCTTTCCATTCCATTGTGTACCAGATCCCATGTACTTGAGCTGATCTCATCCATCTGATTTACAACTTCTGGAGTATAATCTTTGATCAGTTTTCCATTCGAATCGGTTGTTTTATCAATGAGAGAAAGACTGTAAACAGTTCCTCTGTTCGCAACAGCTGTCACATAACGGTTGATCTGGCTGACAGTATAGTTGTTGGTACCTGTCCAATGGCAGATCGAACAGAGTCAGAATCAGAAATCTGAGGTTGTGATTCAGGAATTTCGATTCCTGATGTCTGGTCAAATCCAAACATTTTTGCATATTTTGCCAGTTTTTCAAGGCCGGTATCACTGTCATAGTTACCATTCGAGTCTTGTCCAAGACGATAACCAACTTCATAGAAGAAATCATTACAGGAATGCTGCAGTGCACCTACTACATTCAGACTTCCATGAGCACTTGGATAAATCCAGCATTTTGGACTTGGTGTGATCTTGTCAAATACACCTGAACAACTGATATAGGAGTTTCCATTAATTACTCCTTCTGTCAGACCGGCTACGGAAGAAAGCATTTTATAAGTAGAACCTGGTGCTGTCTTCTCCTGGGTCGCTCTGTTGTAGAAGGTCCGTGACATACCCATGCTCAACTGCACATAATAAGAACGATCCATTACGTTTGAGAGACGATTATTGTCATATCCAGGATAAGAAACACATGCTAAAACTTCTCCGGTATTTGGATTTGTTACAACTGCACCGGCAGAACATGGCTCAAGTGCCAGTTCACCAGGTGTAAGTTCAAGGTTTTCCAGCTTGCTCTTGATCCAGGAAAAAGCATTTGTCTTTCCGTTGAGTAATCCGTTATAGGTCGAGTCATCCATAGGAAGAATACCCTGTTCATATACGATAGCACAAACTTGTTCACCAGTAACACTACCTGATTTTATAAGATATTTGTAGAGAAGTTTGTCGAAATTACTGTCATCTGCTAAATATTCTTTTAAATATTTTAAAATCTCCTGATAAATCTCTTCTGAACTGGAATAAGAACTGCTTCCAAGTTTGGAAGTATCGATCCAGTTTTTAGAAATCGCATAATTCAGGTAAGTATATAAATTGATTGTCTCATCTTTTGCCCATGCAATATAAGTAGCATCATTCTTATCAATCTGATCTGACATAAGGATGCCTGTATCCTTTGTCAGCAGGGTATCACAGATGTAATCCATATATGCTTTCATTTCATCGGAAAGATCTGTATATGCGCTGGCCTGTGAGTTCTGAAGTTCTGATTCAAGCTGGGAAATCGTCTCAGTCTTTTTCCCCTGGAAAATGGAATAAACCTGCTGCTCGGCAGTTTTTGCATCACTGCTTGAAAAGTGTCCTGAATCGATGACGGCATTTCCAATCAGATTATAATATGCATCACTGACCGGGATGATCAGATTCTTAGAGTCATCTACACTGGATGTATCGTATTCCAGAACATTCTGCAGTTTGGATAAAACAATTCCGGCAATCTTCTCTTCCAGAAGTTTATAAGTACTTTCCTGAAGATTTTTATCAATCGTCAGATATACATCATTTCCGGCTTCAGGATCTTTTCGACTGACAGTATCAGTTACACGTCCGAGGTTATCTACATACACGGTTGTTTCACCTTTTGTGCCCTGAAGGACATTGTCCATGCTTTGTTCAATGCCGGCCTTTCCTACAATATCAGACAGAGAGTACTTTTTCTTTTCATCCTTGTCCAGCGCATCATATTCATCCTGGGAAATCTGTCCGGTATATCCGATAATAGATGCAAAATACATTCCATCGGTATATTTTCGGATAGAATCTTCTGAAATGTCAACACCGGTAAGAACGTCCTTATTCTCCATAATTGCTGCTGCTGTTTCGTCACTTACATCGGATGCAAGAACTGTATCAATATACTGCTGATATGCATTTAATGCCATTGCATAACGCATGTTGATGATCTTTAAAATATAAGCAGGCTCTAATTTGCTGTCATCAAGGCCATATCCATATTTTTCATCGGTACAAAGATAATGAATGATATCTGCTGCACTTTGGTTCTGTTGCTTTTCTGTAAGCTCATCTATTGTTCTTTTTCCATAGACATCTGCAATAAAACGGAGCTTCTGGGTATCGCTTGACTGTGTAACTGATAGGTTCCGGAGGAATCCAGGATGATACCAAAACTTGAAACAACAGAATCTCCATTTGATTCTACGATAGAAAGAACCTGATCCAGGATTTTATTTAATGCCGCATTTTTTTCAGAACGTTTATCTGTTGTGATGGAGTTTTCAACGGTTGACAGATTAATTGTCACGGAATAAGCCAGCTGGTTATAAGCCAGCAGATTTCCATTACGGTCATAAATATTTCCGCGTGTTGCTGCAACGGATGTCGTCCGGCGGATAGAATATTCGTAGTTTTCAAGATAATCAGACCCTTTTACGATCTGAAGATAGAATAATCTTCCGATCAGGATGGAAGAACTGACACAAAATATAATGATCAAAGTAACGAGTCTTGACTGCATCAGGTAAGCTCCGGCTTCTTTCAGACGGTCTAAAATATTTCTAAACAAATTTACTTGCACTCCTTTTTTCTTCTGCTTCAAGTTTGTGGTTAATAAATAAAATCAGTGGGTATAATCCCAGTGTGATCACGATTGTGTAAATCAGTTCAGGAACGATGATGCGGTTGAGATAATATAAAAAGTTAAAATCACTTCGCAACATGAACATGAGCAAATAAATGATGATACCGTAGAGAAATTCGCTGACAGAAATCAAAAATAACGGCAGCTTGATATCTTCATCAAAATAAAGCTGTTCAAATAATCCGTTTACAAAACCGATTACCAGGTAAAGTAATGCATAAAATCCCAAAATTGTACCAAACTGGATATCTGTGATAAGGCCGGCAAAGAAACCGACCAGCATTCCTTCTTTCTGCCCACGCATAAAACCAAAGGATGCTGTGACAATCAGAATCAGGTTAGGTTTAATTCCGGCAAGTTCCAGATGATTGAATAAGGTACACTGGAGCAGATATGCTGCAAGTACGATCAGTACAGTTACAGCAACTCTTTTAAATTTCATTAATTTCATGAGTATTCACTCCTATTCGCTCTGATTGGATCCAACCAAATCTGCTTTCGTTGTTGTGATAACAAGAACTTCCTGAAGATTTTTAAAATCTACAGCCGGTGTAATATATCCGGAACGAGTCAGATTGTTAGAGTCGACCGTTACTTCACTGACATATCCGATCAGGATTCCCTGCAGGTATTTATCACTAATATAAGAAGTGACGATCTGGTCTCCGACGGAAACCGTATTATCATTGTTTTCCATCTGACCAAAACGAATCTGGTTATCACTCATAAGTGACAGATCTCCACTTACGATACAACGGTCAGAAGTAGAAAGTACCATTGCACTTACATTACTTGAATCATCGATAATAGAACGGACTTTTGCCCAGGTTGGACCAACTTCTGTGACAATGCCGACAAGACCGCTTCCGGCCATTACGTTCATATCTGCGGCAATACCATCTTTACTTCCTTTGTCAATGGTAAATGTACTGAACCAGTTTCCGGAATCTTTCCCGATTACATGCGCAGCAGTTTTTTTGTAATCCGCATAGTTCTTGTCCAACTGATATAATTCCTGCAGTCTCTGAAGCTCATAACGTTCTTGTTGTAGATTGTTATTTTCTGTAATCAGGGAGTCAACCTGTTTCTGAAGCTTTGTATTTTCTGCGCGTACCTGTTTCAGAGTTTGGAAATTGTCTTTCATATCTCCCATCCAGCCACCAATCTGATTGATTCCCTGCTGAAGAGGGATAACGGTTACATTTGCAACAACTTTAAATGGACCTCCTACTTTGTCTGAAAAGGAAGATAACAGCATCATAAAAATGCAGAAAACAGAAAGTCCTATAAGTAAATATCTGTTCATAACAGAAGTCTGATTCTTCTTTTTTTTCATATTATCTTAACCACCTATAATCTTCGTCTAACATGGAGTAACTTAATTTTCTATACAAGGTCTTATTCAGTATGATCCTCTGCAGACCTTTGACGGCACAGAGTTCAGGGTCTGTTTTCATGTGAACCGGCAGACCGATACTTTCTTCCAGATAAGTAGAAATCCCTCGCAGATTAGCAAGTCCTCCAGTAATATAAATCCCGTTTTTATTAATATTTCTCCGGACATCGGGAGGCGTACGGTCGAGCATGGAATGAATGGCCTGTACACATTCTCTCAAAGGTTCTTTGATCGCTGCCCGTACAAGACTGATTGGAATGTCAATGTGCGACGGACCGCCGCGCATCATATCTCTGCCGTATACAGTAAGAAAGCTTCCGGTGGACTGGTCAAAAACTCCAAATTCTTTCCGCAGTCGTTCGGCAGTCGGACGTCCGATCATAAAATCTTTAGAGTGACGGACAAGATTGGTGATTGCACTATCTAGCTGTTCGCCACCGATCTTAAGCAGACGGTTCATAACAATACCACCGTAGGAAAGAACAGAAAGTTCTGTTGTTCCTCCACCTAAATTGGCAATAAAAGCTCCTGGTTCTTCCAGAACATCGATCCCAAGTCCAAGACCGTCTGCAAGACCGCGCTCTACAATTCTTACTGATTTTGCTTTCGCCTCAGAATGAAGCACAAGATCATAGAAAGCCTTCTTTTCTACTTCTGTGACATCTGTAGGAACAGCGATCACATATTCTGCCCCACGGACAAATGGACGCTCTTCATTCAAAAGATCTACGAGAAGATATTGCATGTCATCAAAACGGGCAATGACACCATTCTTCATCGGAAATATGATCTGTATATTTCCCGGAGCCTTTTCATACATCTCATAAGCATCGTCTCCGACAGAAAAAATATATTTTTTATCTTTCATGGCAATTACATTCTTGGCATGCCATATGCGGTCTTTTTTCTTATCAAAAAATCTTGATATCATAAGTTCCAAGATCTAACCCATATACATTCCTGGCCATAAATACACTCCATTCCCTTATCTATTTGCAGATTCTTGAGAAAAGAATCCTTTCTCCCTTAAACTGAAATAACAATTATCTCCAATAATGATGTGATCGAGAAGTTCTATACCGATCAAAGCCCCTGCTTCACGGATGCGCCGGGTTGTCAGAAGATCTTCTTTGCTTGGTGTCGGATCTCCACTCGGATGATTATGCAAAAGAATAATGGATACGGCATTCTTCTGCAAAGCTTCCACAAACAGTTCTCGTGGAGAAACAAGTGTGGAATTTATGGTTCCTGTTGAAACATCCATCTCACTGATCAGCCTGGATCTGGTATTCAGAAGCAAAAGCTTCATTACTTCCCGTTTCTTATGCCGAAGATCTTCCATATAATAACGTGCAATACTGTCCGGAGAGGAAAAATCCAATCCCAGTGCAGCTTCTGCTTTCGCCATACGTCTTGCAAGTTCTGCCAGACAAAGAATCTGGATGGATTTTACCTTTCCGATTCCTTTGATCTTCAGCAGTTGTTCCATAGACCACTGTGGGATGCTGAGAAGTCCTTCAGAGCCAAATGGTGGATGCAGAATCTTCTGGGCAAGTCGGAGCGAATTCTCCCCTTTCGTTCCGGTACGAAGTAAAACAGCTAAAAGTTCCACATCTGTCAGATGTTCTGCACCGTACTGCTCGCATTTTTCATAAGGACGGTCTTCAAGATACATCATTTTGATTGTTTCTGTATTTCTATTTTCCATGTTAATCATATCACTGCGATGACATAATACAACGATTCATTTTAGCACAGTTTCAAAAAAGTGTATAGAGAAGATACCAAAAAACCACAAATTTCATAAATGATTAAGATTTATATTTTTGAATGATTGCCTCGGCGACCTTCATTCCGTCCATCGCTGCGGAAGTGATTCCACCGGCATATCCGGCCCCTTCACCACATGGATAGATCCAGTCACAGGAAGCACAGACAAAGTTCTCATCCCTTTCAATTCTTACAGGGGAAGAAGTTCGGCTCTCCACACCGGATAATAATGCATCATCATCCGCAAATCCATGAATCTTATGATCCATTGCTGTGATCCATCTTCAAGTGACTGTGCGATTTCAGTAGGAAAGATAGCTCTTACATTTCCAAAGACCGAAGCCCCTTTGATACAGGAATGAACCTTTCCGTAAGCGGTTGTAATCTGATTCTCTTTAAAGTCACCAAAACGCTGAACAGGAACTTTTCCCTGTCCTGCCTGATAAGCTTTTTCTTCTAAGCTGCGCTGGAAAGAAATTCCGGCAAGCGGATGGTCAGAACCGAAGTCATCCGGAGTAACTGTGACAATCACAGCACTGTTTGCATTTTCTCCGGCACGGTCATGATAGCTCATTCCATTGACTGCAAGACGATGCTTTTCAGAAGAAGCATTTACAACATATCCGCCCGGGCACATACAGAAAGTATAGACTCCTCTTCCATTCTCCAGGTTCTCGGTCAGTTTATATGCTGCTGCCGGAAGATCATTTCCCCGATCTCTGCCATATTGAGAATGATCGATCAGCGTCTGCGGGTGTTCGACACGGACTCCGACGGCAAACGATTTTGCGCGCATCGGAATCTGATGCCTGTAAAGCATGTCAAATGTATCACGGGCACTGTGACCGATCGCAAAAACGGCAGCTCCGGCAGATATTTCTTCTGTAGAATCCTCTGAGAGGTGAACAATTTTCAGCGTTTTTGATGTCAGATCAACATCTGTGACCTGTGTATGAAAACAGAATTCACCGCCAAGCGAAATGATCTCCTGACGCATCTGGCTTACAACATCAATCAGGACATCTGTACCGATATGCGGCTTATTTGCATATAAAATATCTTTGTCCGCTCCGAATTTTACGAAAGTCTCAAGAACGAAACGGTTACGTCCTGTCTTATCTTTTACAAGTGTATTTAACTTTCCATCTGAAAATGTACCAGCGCCGCCTTCACCGAACTGGACATTGGAAGAAGGGTCAAGCACACCGGTCTCCCAGAAGCGATCCACATCCTTCTTACGTTCTTCTACACAGGCACCACGTTCAATAACCAAAGGACGGTATCCTTCCAGTGCGAGCAGATAAGCGCAGAATAGTCCGGCAGGACCGCTGCCGATGACAACCGGACGGGCATTCAGAATCTCTGTTCCGTGAGATGGAATCTGGTAATGCTTCTCTTCTACTTTCTGGATGTTTCCTTTACAATGCTTTAAAATAGCATTCTCATTGGAAACAGTGACATCAACCGTATACACATAGAACAACTCTGGTTTTCTGCGTGCGTCTAATGACTGACGGTGAATCCGATAAGTAAAAGAATCCCCTTTCTTTAGATGAAGTGTCTTTTGTATTTTCTTTTCAAGAGCCTCTTCCGTATGCGGAATCTGTAGTTTCAGCTGATTAATTCGTATCATTTATCTATCCTTTCTTTCAGGAAATCTAATATTAAAATATATCATCCGGATATTGGTTACAAGTTAGCAGCAGGCGATTATGCAGATGCGGCAGACTGTCCGGCAACATAACCGCTTGCCCACGCCCAGGTGAGATTATACCCACCACAGATTGCATCTACATCGATCAGTTCTCCGGCAAAATAAAGCCTGGAACAAGTCTGGATTCCATCGTTTCCGGATTAATCTGTGTCGTATCAACGCCGCCACAGCAGATCTGTGCCTGTTCATAAGAATTTGTCTTAATTACAGGTGATTTGAATTCCTTGATCATCCATGACAGTCTCTGAATATCTGCATCTGTAAAGTCGCCGCATAGCTTCTCTTTCTTGATCTTGGTAAATTTCAGCCATACAGCGGCCAATTTTTCATGAAACAGGCCGGTAAAGAACTGTTCTGCTGTCTTTTCCGGCTGTCGGTTGGCACGTTCTTTCAGAAGAATTTTCACTTCATCAACCGAATATTCCGGAAGAAAATCCAGCATGGCAACAACTTCCTTCTGCTCATATAATGCTTTCGATGCATAGCGGCTGATCTGAAATACAGGAATACCTGAGATTCCGTAGGCGGTCAATTGAAGTTCACCGGTATCGGCAGCAGTTAATTCACTGTTAACAAACAACGAAACTTTTCCCTGCGCACGCACTCCGGCAATTGCACGGAAATGCTTTCCGGTACAATGTAAAGCACAAAGAGCGGGAAGTACAGGAATTATCTGATGCCCAAGCTGTTTGGCTAAAGCGTATCCGGAACCGTCAGAACCGGTGGAAGGTGCAGCTTTTGAACCATTGCAGAGAATCACTTGATCTACGGTCAATGAACCCTGTGATGTCTGCAAGGAAAATCGTTCATTTGTTTTCTGTATTCCAGTACAGGAGATTCCTGTACGTACATCAACTCCAAGACGGTATACTTCCTGTTCTAATACATCACGGACTGCGCTTGCCTGATCGGAGAATGGATACAGATATCCATTTCTGTCTTTTGGATAGATTCCGAGTTCTCGGAAAAAAGTAATGACTTTTTCTGCCGGAAACTGATCCAGTACCCGCGTGATAAAGTCAGGCTGCTCCGAACGATAACAGGAAGCGTCCTGGTAAGTGTTTGTATAATTACACCGGCCATTTCCTGTCACTAATATTTTCTTTCCCAATCTATCATTTTGCTCCAGAAGGAGAACTTTCGCTCCTTTTCTAGCAGCGAAAATGGCGGCCATCATTCCTGATGCACCGCCACCTATAATTGCAATTGTGTTCATTAAAATTCATATCCTCTTACTTTCTTAGCAGATTACATCTGTCTGAATTTTAACATAACAATTCATTCAACTCAACTGAATTTTCGATAGATTCTCTCGAAAATTGTTTTACAGAAGTTCTCTCACACGCTCGATAGAAAGAACGCCTGCATCAATAACGCTCTGCAGCGATTTGAGAATACCAAGCTTTGCATGATACCATGTGAGTCCACCCTGGAAATAAACAGCATACGGTGGTTTTACCGGTCCATCTGCACTTAATTCAATGGAAGAACCCTGAACGAAAGCACCAGCTGCCATGATCACATCGCTGTCATATCCCGGCATTGCCCATGGTTCCGGGCTTACATAACTGTCTACCGGAGCAGCTGCCTGAATTCCCTTACAGAATGCAATAACACCTTCTGCAGATCCAAGTGTAACCGCCTGGATGATATCATGACGGGATTCAGAACCGTTCGGAATTACCGGATATCCTAAAGCTTCGTAGATATTTGCTGCAAAAGTAGCACCCTTTAAAGCACCGCATACAACAGTTGGTGCAAGGAAGAATCCCTGATAGAAGGACTGTGTAACACCAAGTGTAGCACCGACTTCTTTACCGAGTCCTGGAGAAGTCAGACGATAAGCACAGTTTTCGATCAGATCAGCTCTTCCGGCAACATATCCGCCGATTGGGGCAAGTCCGCCACCCGGATTTTTGATCAGAGAACCGACGATCATGTCTGCACCGACATCACTTGGCTCAATACGTTCAACGAATTCACCGTAACAGTTATCTACCATACAGATGACATCCGGGCGACGCTCTTTGATAAATGCAATCAGTTCGCCGATTTTTTCTACAGAGTAGCTTGGGCGTGTCTGGTATCCTTTGGAACGCTGGATTGTTGCCAGTTTGATTGTTTTATCTTCCAGAGCTTTTTCAATCGCAGGATAATCAAAATATCCATCTTCCAGAAGTTCTACCTGTTTATAGGAGATTCCATATTCTGCAAGAGAGCCGTTAGATGGACGGATTCCGATTACTTCTTCAAGTGTATCATATGGTTTTCCAACCGGAGATAACAGTGTGTCTCCGGGACGAAGATTCGCTGCAAGCGCGAGGGCAAGTGCGTGTGTTCCGCAAGTGATCTGTGGGCGCACCAGAGCGGCTTCTGTATGGAAAACAGAGGCATAGACATCCTCTAAAGTATCTCTTCCCTGATCATTGTATCCATATCCGCTTACATAGTTAAAGCATCCTTCACTTACACGGTTTTCCTGCATGGCATGAATTACTTTTAACTGATTGTATTCAGCGTTTCTGTCAAATTCTTCAAAACGTTCTTTTAGTTTCTCTTCTGTCTTCTGTCCGAACGCCCAGACTTCTTTGCTGATTCCTAGCTGTTCGTAAATTGTTTCTGTAGTTGGTGTATTCATTTTTCTTCTTCTTTCTTTTTAAGTTTTTTATTGTTGATTTACATGGCAAAGCTGCATTTTATCTAAATGCAGCCTGATGTCCTAATGAATGATTTCTTTTTCCTTTAAAACAGTGAGCATCTGTTGGATCAGTTGTTTATCTTCTCTTCCAATCTCACTTTTATCAAGCCAGATGACATCTCTTTCTCTTCTAAACCAGGTCAGCTGTCGCTTGGCAAAATGTCTTGTGTCTCTCTTAATAATGCGTACGGCTTCTTCCAAAGGATACTCTCCTTCAAAATAGCCAAACAGTTCTTTGTATCCAAGTCCCTGCATCGCAACACTTTCTCTTTTAAGTCCGCGCAATCTTAATGCATTGACTTCTTCAAGAAGTCCTTCCTGCATCATCAGATCGACACGTTTATCAATCCGGTCATAGAGAATCTTACGATCATCTGTCAGCACAAAATATGCGGAGTTATAAGCAGATTCTTTCTCTCGTTCCGCCTCATTGTGCTCGGAAATCTTCTGTCCGGTCTGCTGATAATATTCCAGCGCGCGGATCACACGTTTTACATTATGAAAATGAATCTGTTCCGCAGATTCCGGGTCTACTTTTTCAAGCATTTCATGAAGATATTCTGCACCCTGGGTTTTGGCAAGTGCTTCTAACTCTTCCCGATAAGCAGTATCGGCATTATTTTCTGTGAAATCAATGTCGTAAAGTAATGCCTGAATATAGAATCCTGTTCCACCGACAACGATCGGAATATGTCCCCGCTGATAGATTCCTTCCATTGCTTCTTTTGCCATCTGCTGAAAGAGAACAACGTTAAAATCCTCAGACGGATCAAGAACATCTACCAGATGATGCGGCACACCGTCCATCTCTTCCGGACGGATCTTGCAGAGCCGATGTCCATCTCCTTGTAGACCTGCATAGAGTCAGCAGAAATGATCTCTCCGCCGATCGCTTTGGCAAGTCCGATGGAGGCAGCAGTCTTTCCGACAGCGGTTGGACCGGTCAGAATGACAAGTGGGCGTTTGTTTGTCTGTTCCATCTATATTTCCTCGATTCCATTTATACAATTCGTTTAAATTTCTTTTCCAGATCACGTTTTGTCATGGCAATGATCGTCGGTCGTCCATGCGGACAGTGATATGGATTGTCCAGTGTCAGGAGTTCGCCGATCAGTTTATCTACTTCCTGTGCAGAAAGACGGTTATTCCCCTTTACAGCAGCCTTACAGGATAAGGATGCAACCTTCTCATCGATCAGCTCCGGTGTCATAGAAGTAGAAAGACCTTCGGTCAGGTCATCGATCATCTCCATCAGAAGTTCTTTCTTGGCAATACTGAACAGATTGTCAGGTACTGCACGGACTGCATACTCTTCTCCACCAAAAGGTTCAATCTCGAAACCAATGCGTGAAAAGCGGTCCATATTTTCATTCAGAAGCTGTGCTTCCTGCATGGATAAGCTTAAAATGATCGGAGGACTTAAGTACTGAGAAGTAAATTCTCTGCTTTTCATTTCACGCAAGGTACGCTCATACAAGACGCGTTCATGAGCCGCATGCTGATCAATGATGTAGAGATTATCTTTAAATTCTACGAGCCAGTAGGTGTCAAAGACCTGGCCGATCAATTTATATTCTGCACGGATATCTCTTTTTAAGAAATTTTCTTCAAAGAGATCCATCTGCGTACCGTTTTCTGGTTCTGATTTTGCGTCGGTTATTTCACAATCAGATACTGCATCGGTGTTGGTGGTGGCAGTTTGCATTTCAACAGCTGGTTTGGATTTTTGAACTGCTGCCGCAGTTTCCGGTGCAACTGTCTTATCTGCTGCTTCAACGGCGTATTTGACATGTTCAGCAATTTTGTCTTTCTGTTCATCTGCACGGAAAATCTCTTTCCGGTCTGCAACTTCGGCGGAAGAAGAACGATTATGGTAAGAAAGTACGCGCTCCTTCATCTTACGGATAAAATAATCCTCATCTTGAACATCATCCTTAACCGTTTTCTTGGATTCTTTGATCAATTCCGCAGCTGTTACTTTTTCATTCTCCTTACGCGGACGAAGAAGAAACGGACTGCCGGTATCCTCTTTATTTTTGGTCGAAGCGGATGTGAATGTCTTTTTCACTCGCTCCGGTCTTTCTGCCTTGTTTTCGTTCGATTCCACCGGATCAGGAACTTCTGCTTTCTGGATCAGTTCCGGTTCCAGCAAAGTCCTGTGTACGGCTTCAAAGACGGTATTATAAACCTCCTGCTGCCGTGAGAAGCGAAGTTCCATCTTTGTCGGATGCACATTGATATCTACATTTTCTCCACTCAGATGAAAATGCAGAACTGCAAATGGAAACTTGTGCTGCATCACAAAATCACGATAAGCGTCTTCCACGGATTTGGAGATCATTGCACTTTTGACATAACGGCCGTTTACGAAGAAATTTTCAAAGTTACGATTTCCACGTGTGATAATCGGCTTGCCGAGAAAACCTGTGATATGGATACCATTTTTCTCATAATCGATCTCAATCAGGTTAGCCGCTACGTCACGGCCATAGACATTGTAGATCACATCTTTCAGTTTTCCATTTCCGGAAGTACGCAGTTTTTCCTGTCCGTTATTTAAAAACTGAAAAGCAACTTCCGGATGAGACAGGGCAAGATGCATTAATAGATCCTGCACATGTCCGGCCTCTGTCATTGGTGTTTTCAAAAATTTTCTTCTCGCAGGAACATTGTAAAATAACTGATGGACGAGGAAAGTTGTCCCGTTTGGCGCACCGGTATCTTCCAAGGATACTTCTTTTCCACCTTCAATGACATAGCGGGTACCAAACTCTGCATCGGCAGTCTTTGTGATCAGTTCCGTCCGGGTAACAGCTGCAATACTTGAAAGCGCCTCTCCACGAAATCCCAAAGATGCGATATGAGACAGATCTTCCACTGTCTCAATCTTGCTTGTAGAATGCCGCAGAAAAGCACGCTGCACTTCATCCTGCGGAATGCCACAGCCATTATCTGTAATACGGATGAAGGAAATGCCCCCGTCCTTGATCTCTATTTTTACAGAAGTAGATCCTGCGTCGATCGCATTTTCAACGAGTTCCTTTACAATTGAAGCAGGACGCTCAATCACTTCACCTGCGGCAATTTTATCAATTGTGATCTGGTCTAATACATGAATGTGTGGCATATTTCCGCCTTTCCTTTTACCAACGGTTCTTCAGCTTATTCTGTAACCGGTAGATTGTATTTAAAGCATCGATCGGTGTAAGATTTCCGACATCGATATTTTTCAATTCATCAAGTACGTCATCATCTTTTACAGTGTCAAACAGAGACATCTGTGCCATATCACTTCGTCATATTTTTTTGCCTTACTTTTTTTCTTTGCAGTATGTTCCTTGGCCGCGATCTCACTGACGCGGTTTGTGATATCCTCATCGCTGAGTTCCTCTACGATTTCCTTCGCACGGGAAATGACAAGATCCGGAACGCCGGCAAGTTTTGCAACCTGGATACCATAACTCTTGTCAGCACCACCTTTTACGATCTTTCTTAAGAATACGATGTCATCGCCCTTTTCTTTTACAGCAATACAATAGTTGTTGACATTATCAATCTTTCCTTCGAGTTCTGTCAGTTCATGATAATGTGTAGCAAATAAAGTTTTTGCTCCCAACAGTTTGCTGTCGCTGATGTATTCTACAACAGCCCAGGCAATTGACAGACCGTCAAATGTACTTGTTCCGCGTCCGATTTCATCAAGAATGAGAAGACTTTTTGAGGTTGCATTTCTTAAAATATTGGCAACTTCGGTCATCTCAACCATGAATGTACTCTGTCCGGAAGCAAGGTCATCGGATGCTCCGACTCTGGTGAAAATACGGTCGGAAAGACAGATGTTCGCGCTCTCTGCCGGGACAAATGATCCGATCTGAGCCATCAGTGCGATCAATGCAGTCTGACGCATGTAAGTTGATTTACCTGCCATATTCGGACCTGTGATGATTGAAATTCTATGTTTCTTATCATCCAGATAAGTATCATTGGCAATAAACATATCATTTGGAATCATTCGTTCAACGACCGGGTGACGGCCTTCTTTAATATCAAGGATTCCTTTTTCATTGATTTTCGGACGGACATAGTTGTTGCGCTCTGCAACAAGTGCAAGAGAACTGAACGCATCCAGTGCGGCAACTGCTTTGGCAGTTTGCTGGATTCTCTCCACCTGTCCGGCAATCGTTTCACGGACTTCGCTGTAAAGTTCATATTCCAGTGCATACAGCTTATCTTCTGCACCAAGGATCATGTCTTCAAGTTCTTTAAGCTCCGGTGTGATATAACGCTCAGCATTCGCAAGGGTCTGTTTTCTTGTATAATAATCCGGGACAAGATCTTTATAAGAATTTGTCACTTCCAGATAATAACCAAATACTTTGTTATATTTTATTTTTAGATTTTTAATACCTGTTTTTTCTCGCTCATCATTCTCAAGTTTTGCAAGCCAGTCTTTTCCGTCCGATTTCGCCCGGCGAAGCTTATCAACTTCTTCGTTATAACCGTCGCGGATAATATTTCCCTCTTTCATAGCAAGCGGCGGATCCTCACGAATGGCTTTCGTGACGAGCTCGCAGAGATCTTCTAATGCATCCAGATCTTCATAAATCTCTTTTAAAAGCGGTGCCTGCAGATCCTGTAAAATATAGCGGATCGGTGGCAGCATCTCCAGAGAACCTTTGAATGCGGTGAGGTCTCGCGGATTTGCAGAACCGTAAGTGATCTTCGTGATCAGACGCTCCAGATCATAGACCGGAGATAAATATTCCCGGATCTCTTCACGGGCAATGGCCTGATTTTTCAGTTCTTCTACTGCATCCAGTCTGCGGTTGATCTCGGATTTATCGATCAAAGGCTGTTCTACATTTTTGCGAAGCTACGTGCGCCCATTGCAGTACGTGTTTTGTCAAGAACCCAGAGAAGGGAACCACGCTTCTGCTTTTCACGTAAAGTTTCGCACAGCTCCAGATTTCGACGTGTAGAACTGTCAATCAGCATATATTTTCCTGTGATATATGGTGTAATATGTGTCAGGTTGGAAAGTGAATTTTTCTGTGTCTCAAATAAATAGATCAGAAGTGCTCCGGCACTGATGATTCCACAGTCATAATCAGCAAGTCCAAGCCCTGCAAAATTCTTTACTTTGAAATGCTCAAGCAGCTTATCTTTGCAGACAGCATCATCAAAATACCAGGAATCGAGAGAATAAATCGTGATTCCAAGCTTGTCTCTCATCGCATCCAGATCCATACCGCTCATATAGAACGCTTCGTTGCAGATGATCTCAGACGGACTGAATTTATAAATCTCATCCATCAGACGGCTGCTGTCCGGAAGTTCTGTGACAAAATAATCTCCGGTAGAAATATCTGCGATTGCAACTCCATAGCGGTCTGCAATATAGACGATACACATGATGTAATTATTCTTCGTTTCATCTAATGCCTGTGTATCCAGATTCGTTCCAGGTGTAACAATTCTTACAACCTCACGTTTTACGATCCCCTTCGCAGTCTTTGGGTCTTCTACCTGTTCACAGATTGCGACTTTGTATCCTTTTGCAACAAGACGGTTCAAATATCCTTCCACGGCATGGTATGGGATTCCGCACATCGGGGCACGTTCATCCAGACCACAGCTTTTCCCGGTCAGTGTGATCTCAAGCTCTCGGGATGCAGTCAAGGCATCGTCAAAGAACATTTCGTAGAAATCGCCGAGGCGGTAGAATAAGATACAATCCTTGTACTGCTCTTTCGTCTCGCAATAAATTTCATCATGGGCGTCAGCTTATCTATGTCAATATTTTCCATCAATTTCTCCTTAGTTTTCAAGGGTTTTCTAAAAACTCTTTAGAATGTAAGTTCGCAAATCATTCTAACAAATTTTAACATGAATTTCAAGCTGATGTTGAAGATGTTGAGAACGTAGAAATGTATCATTTTGTCGGAGTACTATATCGCAATGTGCGAAGAGAGCGAACTGAAGAATATTCGTTTAATATTCTTGGGTTCGCTCTCTTCTTTCAATTTGAAAAAATTATTATTTCATTTTTCATAAACAACTTCTAACTGTCCGGCATCCATCTCGCATACCGTATCACACAACCATTCCATTTCCATCACATTATGTGCAGCTAGTAGAATAGTTGTCCCTTTTTCTTTCAATTCAACAAAGAGTTCGCAGACATCCTGTGCGCCTCTTTTATCCAATCCATTGAATGGTTCGTCTAAAATTAATAATTTTGGCCGCTCCATGATCGCCTGTGCAATTCCAAGGCGTTCTCTCATCCCGAGTGAATATTGACCTACTTTCTTTTTAGAAAACGGATCAAGACCAACTCTTGCGATTGCATCCCGGATCTCAGTATCTCCTATTTTTCGATTAAGTTGTGCAAGGCGTTTTAAGTTTTCATATCCACTGATATATGGAAGAAATCCCGGACTCTCGATAATCATTCCGGTATTTTCCGGAAAATCAATATCTTTTCCAATTCTTTTTCCATAGACATATACGCTCCCTCTGTCAGGTTGAAGAAAACCGCAGATGCATTTGAACATTACAGTTTTACCGGAGCCATTAAATCCCATGATTCCGTGGATTTTTCCTGCCTCAAAGGTATGACTGATTCCTTTTAATACTTTTTCTTTGCCAAAAGATTTTGTTAGATTTTTAACTTTCACAGCAGCTTTCATAATTTTCCCCTTTCTTATTCCGTCAGGATTCATCAACCTGAGAAAATGTAAAATTATATCGTTTGATACATTTTCTCGAGATGAAAAGCAAAATACATATCACTGCAAGGAATAACAGGATGCTTATTTTTATTTGTGGCAAATAATCATATCCGAAATTATGCATTGGAAATGTTGCGTGATTTAAGGGTGATAACCATCCGCAAAGAATATTTGCCCGATAGGAAAGCCCTCCACCCAGATGAAAAACTTTTTGAAAAATATCCGGAGTCAGAAGAATTCCATAAAGATTTATCAAGAGTGCGCCAACAACGCCTCCGGCTCTTCCCTTCTGTAGATTTAATACAAGCATGACGGAAGTAATAAATAACGAATAAAAAAGCATAAGAAATACAACACAGATTGCACATTTATATGGTGTTGTCATTTCCATTGTCTTTATTGACACAGGAACCGTAAGATGATTATTACTTCCATATCCAATGCTTGCAGCGGTCTGACTCCATACATTTCCAACGTAAGCCCAGGGACTTGCAATTAGAAGTTCTGTCAGGCAGAGGAAGACGGTATAAAGCAAGTAGCCAGGATCACATATAGGATCTGACTTGCCATCCATACGCTTCGCTTTGTCCGGATCAGCCAATAGGGTGTCATCTGATTTACAAAAGGCATATCTGCAAATAATAACAGCAGTAAAAGGATGAAAGCATCACAGACTGCGCATCACCGAAGGTCCAGATCAGTGGCTCGAACATTTGCACCGGTG
>ENA-OQIO01000603-OQIO01000603.1-human-gut-metagenome-genome-assembly--contig:-NODE-603-length-18752-cov-1.512322_pt1 | contig 18752 bp, 27 predicted proteins | sample MGYA00242573_ERZ504737 | MGnify/ENA primary metagenome ERZ504737 (study PRJEB26092, sample SAMD00036203) | human gut metagenome | host: Homo sapiens | study: EMG produced TPA metagenomics assembly of...
GGCGTAGCGTCGATCAGACGGATGCCCTTGGCGGCTGCATCGGCCAACTGCTCCTCGATATTCTCGCAGGCGAGTGCCATGTGGTGGATACCGATGCCCTTGTTCTCGATGAACTTGGCGATGGTCGATTCGGGCGACGTAGCTCGAGCAACTCGATCTTCGTCTGGCCCAGCTTGAAGAACGCGTGCGGACTTTCTGGTCGGCAACCTCTTCGATCGCATAACATTTCAGACCCAGTACGTTTTCCCAATAGGGAATCGACTCATCCAGACTTTTGACTGCAATGCCAAGATGCTCAATGTGAGATACTTTCATAATTTCAAGAGATTTAATTAAGTTGAATATCGTTGAATTTGAATTTTCGGAATCCTCAAAAAATCATACAAAAATAGATGAAATATCTGAATAAGCCAACAAAAAAAACGATTTTAGTCGGAACTATTCCGATTTCCGGCATATGCAGGGAAAAAACGGAAAAACAAAGCGGTTATCCGTGAAGGACAACCGCTTGAAATCAAGAAAACCGAGGCCGAAACCCCGCCGCAGATTATAAAATACCGCGATGACAGCACACGTCAGCAATTCCGAGAGCGGCATGGCGAGCCAGATGCCGGAGATCCCGGCCACACGGGGCAGCAGCAGGAAAGCGGGAACCAAAAGGACGAAGCCTCGAAGCAAAGCGAACGTAGTGGCGGCTCTTACCCGTTCAAGACTCTGATAATACCCGATGACGGTCAGGTTCACGATGAAAAAGACGAAACCCGACGCAAACAACGGAAACCCTTCGATAGCGATAAGGCAGCCGGCGTATCGGTATCGAGGAAGAACCCGACCAATATACGGGGACAGCAGACGAACAATCCCATCGCGGTCATACCGCACACAACAGCCGTTGCCAATGCGATCCGTCGTGCCTGTATCACCCGCCCCGAAGCGCCTGCCCCGAAGTTATAGCTGATGATCGGCTGTGCCGACTGCGCAATGGCGTTGCCGACCATGAACACAAAAGGAATGTAGTAGCAGGCGATGCCGAACGCTCCGACGCCGTCATCGCCCAAATAGCGCATAAACACCTGATTTCCGGTAAACATCAAGGTCGCAAGAGTCGCTTCGCCCAACAAGGCCGAGGAGCCGATACGACACTGATACCCCACATTCCGCAACGAGAGGCGCAAGCTCTTGCGGCTGCCCTTAAGCGGACAGAGGGACAACGAACGGGCCCGGCACAGCAGGTACCACAAAGCGATACCGCCGCCGACGGATACACTGATCGCGGTAGCGAACGCAGCCCCCATGACGCCCCACCCAGCGGGAAAATAAACAACCAGTCCAGCAACACGTTGAGCAACGCCGAGATAACACTGCACCACATCGCCAGCTTCGGCGCCCCGTCCAAACGGATAACGAAAAGTCCGACGGCCGTCCACATCTGGAAAACCAGTGCCGGAGTAAACCACAACAGATAATCCTTCACCAACGGCAGCAGATGCTCCGAAGCCCCCAGCAACACAGCCGTCCGGTCGGGGAAAAGCAGAATCGCCGAAGACAGCAGCAAGGTCACCGCCGTCACGAACACCATCGCCTGCGTGACGTTCAGGCGGGCCGCCCGGATCTTCGACTGCGACAAGTGGATCGAAGCCACCACCGAGCAGCCGATACCGATCATGAGGCCCATTCCCTGAAAGACCATCAGCAGCGGGACGTAGATATTCACGGCGGCGATGCCGTCGCTGCCGACGCCCTGCCCCACGAAAATACCGTCGGCCACCGTAACTGCCGAAATACTGAGCATACCGCACAAAGTCGGAATAAACAGACGGCGGAACAATACCGAAACCTTCAGCGAACCGAAATCAATAGCATCTCTTTCCATGCACAATCATACTAAATTCAACTACTTGCACATTCAGCACAAACAAAAACACCGGACAAGCGATTGGTTTACCAGTCATCTTATCCGGCATTATATTGCCCTCCGATGAGGATTACAAAACTTTCAATGAGATTTTTCGGTGACAAAAGTAGCGATTTAATCCGAAGCGTGCAACTATCGATCGGTTAATTGCTCCCGTATTATCACTCCTTGGTCCGCAAGTTATCGTCGGGAGTTTTCCATCGTTCCACACGACGCAGGCAGCATCCCTGCACCTGCCGACGCAACCCGGAATCGGACAGGATCGCATCGAGCGTATCGGCCAGCTCATCGAGCTCCGGACACGCGATATAACGGGCCGCATCGCCGGCAGTCAGCCGATTGCGGCGGGTATCGGAGAGCACGGCCGGAATCCCGGCATAGAGCGCTTCGACGACAGGCTGCACCCGCCCCCCATTTCCCGGGGCAGGTAAACCCAGGCCGTCTGCCATGCGGAAAAAAGCGCTCAACTCCTCGGGCGAGTATTCGTAAATAAAATTGGTACGCAGCGCCAGACGACGGTCGCGAGCGGTGCGAAGCAACATATCGGCATAGAACGAACGACGACCGCAAAGCACGAGGTCCGCACCGAGCCGACCGCCGGCCATCAGATCGAGCAGCATCCGCTCCTGGCCGAGCGTTTCGACCGTCATCAAGGTCAGAATATACCGCTCGGGCAACATGAACTTACGACGAATGACCTCATCCGACTCCCCGGTCGCGCAGCGCATACGCTGACGCACCTGTCCGGCCGCTTTCACAGCCGTCATCCGAAAACGTTCGTCCTCCTCGTGCGCCTTTCTGTTCTCCTCGCGGAGCTCTCTTCCTCCATATTTCCCGTCTTACGTTGCGGTCCCCATATATTCTCCATAATATAAATCTCCTTTCCGGCAGAAAACCGGTCTTTATTTATTTTTTTCACTATCTTCGCTAAAAATTACGATGCCTATGAAACGAGTTCTTTTACTCCTTACTGTCGTTTTTTGCACGTTGGGCGCATCCCATGCACAGAACATCGTCATCGGAGAGCGGGCCCCCGAACTCAAAAGCGTCACTTGGCTCGCATCCCGGAATCCGGCCGCAGCGGATCTTTCGTACCTCGTATTCTTCCACTCGTCGAACAAAGGCTGCACGGCTTCGCTGGACGCACTCCGGGACCTATCTAACAAATTAGGCTCCAAACTGCGCATTATCATCATAACACAGGAAGATTCCGAAAAAATCGCCCCGATTCTCACGCCCTACATCTCCGAACGAATCGGTGTGGCACTCGATCACGACAAAAAAGTATTCGGCAGTTTCGGAGTCGATTTCGTGCCGTTCAGCGTGCTGATCGATGCCAAGAATCGAGTGCTGTGGATGGGAAATCCGCAGAGCATGACCAGTTCATTCATCCAGAAAATAGTTCAATAAACACCAGTAATACCGTTAATTCCGTCATGTCATTCACCAAGATAAACCATTACGAAAAAGAGTATGCCGACACCCACACGAGTGCGCCCTGACCGTAACCGAAGGTGTGGAAAACCAACCCGTAGTCAATCCCTATTTCGTCCGAAAGAAAAAGCGTGCACTCACCACCGAAGAGTACGTCGAGGGCATTCTTCAAGGCAACATCACGACGCTTTCGCAGGCCATCACCCTGGTAGAAAGCAGCAACCCCGACCACTATGCCAGGCGCAGGAGATCATCGAAAAGTGCCTGCCGCATGCCGGGAAATCGGTACGCATCGGCATCACGGGCGTCCCGGGAGCCGGAAAATCGACCTTCATCGAAGCCGTAGGCAATATGGTCACCTCGCTCAAGCACAAGCTGGCGGTACTGGCCATCGACCCCAGCTCGGAGCGCAGCGGCGGTTCGATCCTCGGCGACAAGACCCGCATGGAGAGTATCTCGTCCAATCCCAAGGTCTTCATCCGCCCCTCCCCTTCGGCCGGGTCGCTCGGCGGCGTAGCCCGCAAAACCCGCGAAACGATCATCCTGTGCGAAGCTGCCGGATTCGACGTCATCTTCATCGAAACGGTCGGCGTGGGACAGTCCGAAACGGCCGTACATTCGATGGTCGATATGTTCATGATGCTCCAGATCTCCGGTGCGGGCGACGAATTGCAGGGCATCAAGCGCGGCATTATGGAGATGGCCGATATGATGGTCATCACCAAGCCGACGGCGAGAACATCTACAAAGCCGAACTGGCCAAAACGCAATATCAGGGTGCGTTGCGTCTTTTCCCGATCCCGGAATCGGGTTGGCGTCCGAAAGTCTATACCTGCTCGGCATACACAAAAACGGGACTCGAGGAGGTGTGGAAAGGCGTCGAAGAGTTCCTCGACTTCATTCAGGCGAACGGATACTTCACGCACAACCGCAACCGTCAGAACAAGTATTGGATGTACGAAACCATCGACGAGGTGTTGAAGAACAGCTTCTACCACAACCCGCAGATCGAACCCCGCATCACGGAGCTCGAGCAAAAAGTGCTCGACGCCAAAGTCAGCTCGTTCGTCGCGGCGCACGAATTGCTGGAGCTTTACTTCAAAAACAAGAACTAACGGACCACGAAGCAACCGTTCCTGTCATACGGCATTGAACCAAACACTTAATATCACTTAAATTCCTAAACAATGAAACACGTAAAACTATTCGCAGCTCTGCTGGCATTCGTCATGCTCGGAGCCTGCACCGAATCTCCCGAGGAGGGGGGGCTTTCTTCCATCCTGATCGACAGCTCTTTACTGGAGCAAATCTTTAACGCTGATCAAACCGCTCCGAAAACCATTTCGTTCACGGCAGCGGAAGCATGGACCGCAACCCTCGAAGAGACGACGCGCACGGAACCTTCGTGGCTCCGTCTGTCCGCCTACAGCGGCGATGCCGGCAAAGCGCAGATCACCATCGAAATCCTCGAATCCAACAGCTCTTCCGAATCGCGCTTCGCCAAAATCACGATCGTCTGCGGCTCTTACCGCATCGCCATCGAAATCGAACAAAAGGGACACGGTTCAGACAATCCGGACAATCCAAATGATCCAGATGATCCAGACACGCCTCCGACCGATTACAAATACGTCGCCCGGGTGGATTACAAACTCACAGACAACCGCGAAGAGGGAGCGACGACGACCGTCTCGCAATCATTCGACTACGACGAAGAAAACAGAGTAGCCCGAATTACCGAAAACTACCACTCGACCGACGAATACTCCTATAAAGACAACGGAACGGAGATATATACATTCGACTATACGATCGCCAACGAAGTTTCGGTCCGGACAACCGATGAGGCGGAGCGCTTCTCTACAAAATTTCCGCCAAAACCGACGCGAAAGGACGCATCACCGAAACTTCGAGTTACGACTACGACAACGGGACACCCCGGCTCGAAGGGCAGGAGACCTATACATACACCCCGGAAGGACGTCTCTCTTCCTTGCTATCCAAGTATTCCTATTCCTCTTCCAGCGGCCTGAATCAATACAGCGAAAACAAATTCTACTACACGGACGGCCTGCTGACGCGCTACACCTACTACGACAGTTACGAGGCCTCCTACGACCCGGACTACCAGCCTGGGAGTATTCGCTCCCGGCCGATGAGTGCTACCCCCACCGTTATGCCAACGACCGGAGCAACCTCGATTTCTACATGTATGCAATGGGCGGTCGCATCTCATTCGAAAACACTTCCAGCGCTATTTTTTCCCTGTTACGCCTGACCGGAAACTACGGCGATTGCCTGCCCGAAATAACCACTGCCGCCGACGAGGACGACGAGGTGGGAGTGGATGAGGTGCTTATCCCACACCAAATGTCACGCTACACAAATCCTACACCACTACGGAATCCGCCTGCGGAGAGGACGAATACCTGAAACTGCGCATCGAAACGGATGCCGACAATGCGGTAAAGCGGATATCCTACGACGTCCCGTATGAGGAGTATCAGGTAGAATACGACATCGTAGTCGGCAACGAAGTCATCGATGAAGCTATGAACCACCCCGAGTTCCCCGAAGAAGAAAAACTTTACAAATACGAAATCAAAAACCGGACGAAAACCAAAATACGCGACATCGTAAACCCGGCAACGATCGAGATCACCTACCGATAGTTCCGGAGAAATTTTCAAAAGAAACAATAAAACGATAAGGAGCGGATTACCGCTCCTTATCGTTTTACAATCCTCGAGGTCGTCCCATCCCTCCGGCGCAACCCGGCAAATCATGCGGGAAGAGTTTCGAACCGGCTGCCTTCCGACCGCGAGAAAACGACAGACAGAAAAACTGTGATTCAAGAGAATTCCGACTTCAACCGCTCCGCCAGTTCGGGCATGCCCTCGGCGGCACGTGAACGGATATGGGTGAGCGGATTGCGGATCATCGCCGTATCGGGATTTCCCGGATCGACCAGAAAAATCGGCACATCGGGCCGCACGTAACGCACCAGCGATGCGGCGGGATAGACCGCCAGCGAAGTACCGACTACGACCATAAGATCGGCTGTCCCGGCGATCTCGGCCGCCCGTTCGAACATCGGGACCGCCTCGCCGAAAAAGACGATATGAGGCCGGCAGAGGCGCTCCGTCCGGAGCGGTCGCATCGAGCCGCTGTTCCCAGCCGTCGATGGGCACGATCAATTCGGGATCGCGCGACGAACGCAATTTAGTCAGCTCTCCGTGCAAGTGCGTGACGTGCGAAGAGCCGGCTCGTTCGTGCAGATTATCGACATTTTGGGTAATTACATCCACGTCGAAACACTCCTCCAGGCCCGCAATAGCGCGATGGCCCGCATTCGGTTCCTTCTCGAGCATCTCGCGGCGGCGCATGTTGTAAAAATCGACGACCTGCGCCCGATTATCGCGCAACGCCTCGGGCGTACAGACATCTTCGATCCGGTAGTTGGCCCACAGCCCGTCGGAATCGCGGAAAGTAGCCAGTCCGCTGTCGGCGCTCACGCCGGCACCCGTAAAAACAACGATCTTTTTCATCGGGTTAAAGATAGCGTAAATTTCAGAAAAATATCCTGCATCGTCCTAAAAATCCGTTCCGCCGGAGCGACCGGAACAAACCTCCCGAACGGACGCCCAACAGCCGAGAGTCGAAAACTGCCGGTACTGATCGGACGGGAAGCGCCGCGCAGCAGCACGGCATAAAAGAACAGCACACAGCAGCGCTGCACGCATGCCGCGCATCCCGCCGGACGAAGTTACCGCCGGGCTCGTTCCGCCAACCAAACAGGAACGATCACACAGACCACCGTCAATACTTTACTGACGATTTCCGCTGTACCCTCCAACACCGTGCGTTCGCCTTCGACGATCCGTTCGATACTCGGTGAAAATACGACATAACATGCCGCAAATCCGCCGCCCAGAACCCACAGCCACCATCGCAATCCGCGGGCGGCAAGCCGATCCTCGGAAGCCTGTTCCGGATTTTCAGCATTCGAATCCGCCTCCGGATCGGGTCCCGTTGCGGCCCAGATACCCAATATCCAACCGAATACGCATAAACCGCCGGCGATCGACGCCCGCACCAAACTCCGCTCCGGAGTCGATTCACGGCTGAAGACAAGCAGCAGCAATACGATTCCGAATCCCGCTACGAAAGCAGGCAACACCCCGATCCACAACCGGTTGCAAACGAAACTCCGAAACCTGGCCCGACTCGGCACACCGCTTATTTCGAGCCATTTTCTCCGCTCCCGAGCTCCCGGCCGTCGCTGCCGGGACGCCACCGCATAAAACTGATTCGCATAGATTCACTCTTTTTCGGGTTTCGGCTCCGATTTCCCGACCCGTGATTTTTTCAGGCGGCCGCTTCTGCGCAGAACTTCCATGATGATCCACTGTAGTTGGCCGTTGGTACTGCGGAACTCGTCCGCAGCCCACCGCTCGACCGCCTCCATCGTAGCCGCATCGACACGCAGCACAAAACTCTTCGTAGCCTCCTTCGCCATTGTCCGATCCTAATGATGCAACGTACCTGCATTGACGATCGGCTGTGCAGCCTCGTCGGCACACAGCACCACCAGAAGATTGCTCACCATAGCCGCCTTGCGCTCCTCGTCCAACTCGACGATCCGGTCGTCGGCCAACCGGTCGAGAGCCATCTTGACCATCGTGACGGCTCCCTCGACGATCTTCTCGCGGGCCGAGATAATCGCATCGGCCTGTTGGCGCCGCAGCATCACGGCCGCAATTTCCGGCGCGTAGGCCAGGTAGTTGATGCGGGCCTCGATCACTTCGATACCCGGCCATCGAAAGACGGTCGTTGAGCTTGGCCTCGAGCTGATCGTTGATCTCGTCGCTGTTCGAACGCAAAGTCAGTTCGTCGTCTGCGACGCCGTTGTTATCATACGCATAATACCCCGCCACCTGACGCAGCGCGGCATCGCTCTGCACGCTGACGAAGTTTTCGAGCACCTTCATGCGAGCCGAAGCCGAAACCGCAAGGTCGGTGCCGCCCATCGTCGAGGCATCGATGTCGAACACGGCCCGGTAGATCTCGTCCGGACGGATTTTCCACACCAGCACCAGGCCGATCATCACCGGATTGCCGTTCTTGTCGTTCACCTTGATCGGCTCGACGTTCAGGTTGCGGGCACGCACCGAAATTTTCTTGCGTCCCATGAAGGGATTGATCCACCAGAAACCCGTTTCGTAAAAAGTCCCCTTGTATTTACCGAAAAACATAACGACACGGGCTTCGTTGGGTTCGAGCAGCATAAACCCCTTGAAACAGAACATACTTATAAAAAACAGGCATACGCCGCAAACCAGCATCGCAGTCCGCAGCCCAATGCGCGGATCCATTACATCGCTGCCGAACACGCACAGCGCGATACCTCCGGCGATCAACACCAGCAACCCGACGAGCGCGACGAAGCCGTTGGCCCGCCAACCCGAATAGACAAAATTTCCCTTTTCCCATAACCATCCTGTTTTTATGATATTATTTTGATATTACAAATATATCATTCTATTTTTAATTACGCAACGATTTTTCGTAAAAAAAGCTCCGCCCGTCTGAATTTTCAGACGGGCGGAGCTTACAATGCCTCGGTCACGGGAAGAGGCTAACCCCGCAAGCCGGGCGATCAGCGGGAATCCCAACCACCGCATCGGCACCGCCACCAATCGGGACAGCCCTTTGCTGCCGCATCACTCAATCGACCTTACGCAGCACGATATCCGACACAGCCACGTTCAACTTGACTCCATCCACCACCACTGAAGGCCGGTATACACCGTATTCGAACTCGGCACCCGATACGTACTGCTTGATCGTAAGCGTCCTGCGGTCGGACGATACCTCCACCGGAAACGATGCCGGCGCGAGCTGGTACTTATCGTAATCCATGCCCACGAAAAGAAGCGGCCAGTCTCCCCAGTTATACAGATAAACACTCTTCGACGAAGGCACCGTCACCTCATCGCCCTCTCCAATGTGGAAGAAGATTTGGCCCCGTAGTCACGGTAAGCCAGTTCAGGTGCCGCGCTGTACCAGGAAGATTCTCTCATCAAATCGGCCGGAGAATAATAGAGCGGCTCGCCCCCCTGGAACGGATAGCCGGTCAGCACCAGCATATTCCGAGCACGGTACTCCTTACAAGTCTTATCATCGACTCCGGCTTCGATCTTCACTTCGACATCCTTAATCTCCTGAGGCATATCACTATAGTCCAGATAGGAATAGGAGATCGTCCAGGTACCCGGAAGCACGTCGAACAACTCGGACTCGACACGCGCCTCGGAGGGCCAGTCGTCCATCCGCACCGTCACCCGTTTATAAACTTCCACATCCTCCAACGAACGTACGGCGACGATGCAGACATACTCCATGCCCGGATAGAGGAATTCCACCTCGATATCGTAACCTTCCGCCGTATTGACCTGCTCCATCTCCTGGATGTTCAGGTCGGTGCCTACGTCCGAAATAATTTCCTTGTCACCCTTACCCTGCGCTTCGTAATTCTTTACCTCGCGGCGGCCAAAACGGCGTAACGTCCCAGATAAGCTATATCGCTCCGAATGCGGAGATTCAGCGTCTCGGAAGGATTCGTATCGGATTTACGGGCCTCGACCTCCAGCAGAGGCACCCGTCCCGAGGACTCTTCAGTCGTGAACGGTACCAACTGAAGATTCTCGCCCCCGGAAAAATCGACGCTCACCACGCCGCAGTAATATTCCTTGGAGGGTTTCAGACCCTCCCACACTTCGCTCGCGACCGCCTCGTATTTCCTGCCCAGTCCCGCATCGGTGGCATACTTGATCATATGGATCGCCATCGCCTCACCTCCGTTGTTCTCGATGATGTTCGTATACCACTCCTTGTCACGGACATATACGTAATATTCGGCGACACCTTCGCCAGGCGAGGTTCCGACCTTCACCGACGTAGAGGCGATTTCGGTCAATTCCACCTCCACTTCCGCACCGCTACCCTGGCGGGGCAGCGTCTCGAAATCCAGCCGCTGAGGCTCCCCGGTGATATTGTACGATGCGTCGCAGGGCGCCATCAGAATGACGTACGGAACACCCGCGATGACCTTCATGGAGAAAGTCCCGTTTTCGGCGGAGAATTCCCCTCCGTCGACCCAGTCGTATTCGGCCTCGCCCCGGCCGATGCAACCCGCCTCAGTGAGGTACTCCTCGATGGTATACGTATTCAGCGTGGCCGTCGGAATCGCGGCGAAAAAGTAGGGACCCTCACAACGGATAGAGAACGTAAACCGGTCGGAGCCGATGTCCGACACCTCGATAATTTCGTTCGAGTTCACCCCCGTCGTAAAGGCGAGCTCCGCCACTTCGCTATACAGCGTCTCCGCCTTCACGGCCGCATAAAGCACATAGGAACAGCCCGTCTCCAAACCGGTCACGGCCACCGTAGTCTCTTTATTCACGGTACCGGTGTGCTCGTCGAAAAGCGATGCGGCGTCGGGCTTCTCTATCCCGTCATTCTGCGTCCGTTTCACGACCTGATAACCGTACGCCCCGTCCACATTCGTCCGCAGGCGGAACGAAAATTCGGTCTGACCCGTCGAAACGCTCTCCAAAGTGATCTCGGGAGCCGCTGCCCCCGGATCGTCGTTATCATCGCTGCATGCAACCGCCGCCGACAGGAGCAACGCGCCACACACAACTCCGCGCAACCAGAATCCAAAGTGCTCGAATATCGTTTTTTTCATAGCATGAACTTCAAAGAAAAATCCGGTCCGGCATCTCCCCACCATTATTCTCCGAATCTCAGATGAAACAGAAAACCTGCATTCGCCGAGAAATACCGGACCGGAATATGTATCCGAATGTTATTTATTCAAAGGTTTGTACTCGGTTTTCGTGTTGCCATCTTCACTACGGACTCGGAAAATGAGGCAATATCCCTTTCCTGCAACGAAAGGAATGAGCGCAGTGACATCGGCGCCTTCGGGTGAACAAATGCCTTCGACATCGGAGGAGGGACGCCAACTGATCCAAAAGTCCCCCCAATCCTCAGGGCCGTAACCTTTCGCGATTTCCTCATCGATTTCGGTCTGCGTGTGAGCGCCGATGCGATACGATGTGGCCAGGGAGGCCTTGACATGAACCGTTACCTCGGCAGTACCGTCGCCGTTGTCCGTCAGGTTCTTGATGTCGCCCAGCGTCAACGAAACTTCGGTACTCGGAATCTCCGTGCGGAATTCGCCTTCGTATATGCATAGTCGTATACCTCCAACTGGTCATCATTGTTCGGGTCCACGTAAAACGCCAAGATCACGTAATCAGTCTTGGGCTTCAGATCGCCGTCATAATTGCTCCACTCTGCCGTACCCTGCTTGGCGATCGACTTCACGTAGTCCGACATCGTCATCTGCTTCCCAACCGCAATATTGTTCAGGCATAATAAACGCCTGAATATACGATTCCGGCTCGAAACTCTCATAGGTAGATTTCATCGTAATCCAGGCGCAATACCATTCGTCCGCACTCTGGGGTGTCACGGTAAAGGTCACCCCCGTAGTCGTAGGCTGGATGTTCGTAATCTGGAACTGGTCGGGAACGTCCGGAGCCTTGGTCGTCAGGAACTCATAATAAACGACTTCCTCATCCTGAGAAAGGTCGTAAGCCGCCACTACGTACGAGTAGCTCGACGAAAGTCCCGATAGCGACCTCTCGTACACACCTTCTGGGTTTTGTTCCCGATGTAGGGGTCCTGTCCGTAATATTCGATGAACTCCCAGCCTTCAAGCATCTTTCCGTCACGCTCGACCTCGGATTTGGGAAACACGTTCACGTAGTAGTCCACCGTATCGTCGCTGGGCGTAACCTTCACCTTAGCCGAATTGTGGGTGATATCGGTTACCGTGATCTCGATTTTGAAATCGCCCGGCGTCGGCCCATCACCCTCCTTCTGCGTCCTGACGGTCTTCTTGACCACAGCTCCGACTTCTTTATTCTGATAGCTGAAAACCACCACCGTATAATCGGTATCAGCCTTCAGCCCGGTTGCCGAAACATCTTTCTTGCCCATGTAAAGACACTTGTCGAAATCCGAACGTGCGACCATTTCGGCAACAAGCTCCTCGTCGGCAAGTCCTTCGACGGAGGAAGATTCCGTCACTCCCGCAAAATAGGTCGTTTTGTCGTCCGACGGCGTAACCGTCACAGAAACGGAATTAGACGAGGCTTCCGGCGTCGCGATTTCAAACGTAACCGTCGGGGGGGGACATCCGTCTTGTCATCGTCGCATCCAAAACCGAGAAGCGCCGCCCCGCAAAAAAGCCAGCCGAATAAGTAATTAAATTTTTTCATAAATACAAAGGTTTTAGTTTGGTTGGTAAATAGTTTTTTTTCATTTGCCCAAATATATCATTTTTATTTTAATTATGCAACGATTTTTCGTAAAAAAAGCTCCGCCCGTCTGAAAATTCAGACGGGCGGAGCTTGCAATGCCTCGGTCACGGGAAGAGGCTAACCCCGCAAGCCGGGCGATCAGCGGGAATCCCAACCCACCGCATCGGCACCGCCACCAATCGGGACAGGCGGATTGCGGTCGCAACCATCAACTCTCCCCGGCTGCACGTGCAGCGGTTCGACGGGGCGGATGCAGGATCGGGTTTCTGCGGATCAGTGCGTAAATACGCGGCCTTTCTGCTTGATCTGCTTCTCGTATTTGATACGGGAATCGGTCGGATACTCCAGCTTTTCAAGCTCGGCCACAGCGTTCTTGATGTCGTCGATAAGCATGTCGATCATATCGCGCGACGTACCCTGGCGAACGACCACACGCATTACGACCAGATTTTCCAGGTTCTCAGGCATCGTATAGGCCGGAACCATCCACCCGCTCTGCTGCAGCAGAGCCTGCAGGTCGTAGAGCGTCCACTTGGCCTTCTTGTCGTAATCGGGATTCATATACCAGATGAACAACGGATTGACCAGCTTGTCGGCATAGTTGCGGAAGCACTTCATCTTGCCGATCTGATCGTGGCAATAGGTGGCGATGTCCATCGAATTCTGCTGAATCTCCTTGTAGCCCTCGAATCCCAGGCGGAGGAAATTGTAGTACTGTCCCAGCACCTGGGCCGCCGGACGCGAGAAGTTCAGACCGACCTGCGTGATATTCGCGCCCAGGTAATTGACGCTGAACGACATCTCATCGGGCAGGTATTTCTTGTCCTTCCAAACTACCCAACCCAGGCCCGGATACACCAGCCGTACTTGTGACCCGACGTAGAGATCGAGAGCACCCACTTCAGGCGGAAGTCCCATTTCACCTCGGGATTCAGGAACGGCAGGATGAAACCGCCGGAAGCGGCGTCCACGTGGATCGGAATTTCGAAGCCGGTCTTCTTGTTGTAAGCATCGAGCGCCTTGTCGAGCGCCTCGACATCATCGTTCAGACCCGTCCAGGTAACGCCCTGAATCGGTACGATACAGATCGTGTTCTCGTCGCACATGGCGAGCGCCTGCTCGGGATCGAGCGTCGGGTTCTTCAGCGTCAGAGGCACGGTTCGCAGTTCGATTTGCCAAAGCTGGCAGAACTTCTCCCACACCACCTGGAAACCGGCGCTCATCACCAGATTCGGTTTGTCGAACGGTTTGCCCGCAGCCTGGCGACGCTTGCGCCAGCGCAGCCACGCGGCCACACCGCCCAACATACATGCCTCCGAAGAGCCGATACCGAGGGCGCCTGCCTTCCACTGCGCCTTCTCCGGAGTATTCCAAAGATTGGCGATCATGTTGATACAGCGTCCATTCATAACGGCAATGCGGGGATACTCCGTTTCGTCGATATAGTTTACACTGATTGCTTCATTCATAAGTCGGGTAGCGTATTCGTCCATGTAGGTAGTCACGAACGTCGCCAGATTCAACCGGGGCTGAGTCTGGGGATAAGTTTCGTCTTTGACGATCTGATATGCAATTTCCGGGCGCATCATTCCCTGGGGGATCACATCGGTGGGAGCAGGCTCGAGCACTTCTTTCGATCCGAAAACTGTCGTCAGCAGTTCATCATTGTTTCGTTTCTGGTTCATACGCTATAATTATTTTGGTTCGTAACAGAAGAATGACACAAACTATGCCAGGAGCAATCCCGCCTCCAAACATTTTCAGAAGACATCCGGCACATTCGCAGATAAAACCCCGAAATAACGAAATTCAACAACCCGGAAACATAACTTCGAAAAGGTCGGACGCACTCGGCAAAGCCGCCGGACGCACCGGTCGGACTCTGTTCCCGTTTTTATCGCCCCGCAGAAGACAGGGAGCCTCCGGCATAAAAAAACGAACTCATTTGTTTTATTCTGTTCTCATTTTCACTACCTTTGTAATAATTTTTATCCACCCTTTATAAAATAGGTAAAAACTTTTGCGGCATGGCAGCATATTTTAACATTTTTTTGATCGTCATGGCCCTGCTGGCCTTGGCGGTTTACATCGCACTCCATTATTTCGAGGCCGGATACGGCTATCTCTTCAACCGTAAATACGGCTTCCCGATCCCGAACCGGATCGGCTGGGTGCTGATGGAGTGTCCGGTATTCATCGCCATGACCGTTCTCTGGCTCCTCTCCGACCGCACGTGGGAAGCGGCGCCGCTGGCCCTGCTGATCCTGTTCCAGGGACACTACCTGCAACGGGCGTTCATCTTTCCGCTGCTGATCCGGGGCAATTCGAAAATGCCGGCCGGTATCGTGGGAATGGGCATGCTCTTCAATACGCTCAACGCCCTGATGCAAGGCGGCTGGATCTTCTACATCTCTCCTGCCGACTATTACGAAGGCTGGTTCTCCAAACCCTATTTTTACATCGGAGCCGCGCTTTTCGTCGCAGGCATGGTCATCAACCTCCATTCCGACTACATCATCCGCCATCTGCGCAAGCCGGGCGATACACGCCATTACATTCCCCGGGGCGGTATGTTCCGCTACGTTTCGTCGGCCAACTATTTCGGAGAGCTGACCGAATGGGTGCTTCGCCATCGCTTCGTGGTCATGGGCCGGGGCAGTGTTCGCCTGGTGGACCTTCGCCAACCTCGCCCCCCGCGCAGCTTCGCTTTACAAACGATATGAAAAAGAGTTCGGGCAGGAGTTCACCTCCCTGCACCGAAAGAGGATCATACCTTTCATCTATTAAGTTTCCAATTATGAGTAATTTGCAGGATTCCGTACTCTTCACGCCCTATCGTCTGGGGCAGGTTACGCTCCGCAACCGCACCATCCGTTCGGCAGCCTTCGAATCGATGGGCAAAGACTCAGCCCCACGCAGCAGCTCAAGGACTACCACGTGAGCGTCGCCCGGGGCGGTATCGGCATGACACGCTGGCCTACGCTGCCGTCTGCCGCAGCGGCTCTCGTTCAAGAGCCAACTTTGGCTGCGCCCGGAGATCGTCCCGCGCTGCGCGACATCACCGACGCATCCACAAGGAAGGCGCCGCCGCTTCGATCCAGATCGGTCAACTGCGGCAACATGACCCACTACTTCGACCGCCGGACAGATTCCCATCGGGGCTTCGAGCGGATTCAACCTATACGCCTACACCCCCGTCCGCAAAATGCGCCGGGACGAAATAATGCAGGTTTCCAAAGACTTCGGCAAGGCCGTGCGAACAGCTCATGCCGCCGGTTTCGACTGCGTCGAGGTGCACGCCGGGCACGGCTACCTCATCTCGCAGTTCCTCTCGCCCTATACCAACCACCGCCGCGACGAATACGGCGGCTCGCTCGACAACCGGATGCGCTTCATGCGCATGTGCCTCGAGGAGGTGATGAACGCCGCCGCTGCGACGGGCACCTCGGTACTCGTCAAGCACAACATGTACGACGGATTCAAGGGCGGCATCGAGATTCCGGAGAGCATCGAGATCGCCCGCGAAATCGAGCGCTGGAAGGTCAATGGCATCGTTCTCTCGGGCGGTTTCGTAAGCAAGGCGCCGATGGCCGTGATGCGGGGTCTGATTCCGATCTACACCATGAGCTACTACTCGCCCCTCTGGTTGCGGGCCTTCATCCGCTACTGCGGCCCCTTCATGATCCGGCAGTTCCCCTTCTCGGAGTGCTACTTCCTGGAGGATGCCAAAAAATTCCGCGAAGCGCTGCAACTGCCGCTAATTTACGTGGGAGTCTGGTGAGCCGCGAAGGAATCGAGCGGGCTCTGGACAGCGGGTTCGAACTGGTGCAGATGGCTCGGGCGCTCGTGACGACCCGGCTTTCGTGAACAGCTGCGCGAAGGCGATGCGGCGACCCGCAGCGAGTGCGACCACCGCAACTACTGCATCGCCCGCATGTATTCGGTCGATATGAAATGCTGCAAACATTGCGGCGACCCGCCCCGAAAAATCCGGGAGGAACTGGCAAAACTACCGTAATGACACGCAAGGAACGATCGAAAAAGGGAGCCGGACCGCTCTGGTGACGGGTGCCGGCAGCGGCATCGGGCGCTGCATGGCCAGGCGGCTGGCCGAACTCGGATACCGGCTGATCCTCGCAGGACTCGATCCGGCGAAACTGGAAGCCGCAGCCGAAGAACTCCACGAACAATACGGATTGGCGGTAGAGGTCATCCCGATCGACCTGGCACGACCCGAAGCCGCACACGAACTTTTCGAGCGGGTACAGGCTCTCGGCCGTGAAGTCGATGTCCTGGTCAATAACGCCGGAGCTTTCTCGTTCCGCGACATTCTGCAAACACCCGTCGAGCGGATCGAAAGAATCCTCTGCTCCATGCCCTGACCACGACCCTGACCTGTCGGCTGTTCGGCGCCGAAATGTCCCGCCGGGGCTGTGGAGGACATATCCTCAACATGGCCTCCTATTCGCTCTGGATGCCCTGGCCGGGACTGGCGCTGTACAGCGCCAGCAAATCCTACCTGCGTGGTTTTTCGGTAGCTTTCGCCAAGGAGGTGCGCGAACAGAACATCCGTGTCACGGCCGTCTGCCCGGCAGGTGTGGCCACCGACCTCTACGGACTGCCGCCCCGCTGGCAGCGCATCGGGCTGCGGCTGGGTGTGCTCATCACACCGGACAGTTGTGCCCGGCGAGCCTTGAAAGCCTCTGGCGAGGACGCCGTTGCTGCGTACCCGGCTGGTGGAACCGGCTTTTCATACCCTTCTGCCGTCTGATGCCGATGTGCGTACTCCGGGTTGCCCGCAAGTACACGATGAAGCTTCAACGCTAACACACAGAACCCGATAAAAAAAGAAGATAGACGGCCATGAAAAAATGGATCAAGATTCTGCTCGTCACCCTCGGCATCATCGCAGTACTCGTCGTGACGACGATTCTGCTGTTGCTCCTATCGCGAAAAACTACCTTGAAAAACACAGCAAGGAACTCGTCGGCCGGCAAATAACCATCGAGAAACTGCGGTTCAACGTACTCAACGGCAAACTCCGAATCGACCAGATCGCCATGCTCGAACCGGACGACTCGACGACATTCGCATCGCTGGGAAATTTCTATACTCGAATACACCTGCTGCCCCTGCTGCGTCAGCGGATACACATCGACGCCGTACTGATCGACAAACCCTACCTGAACGTCTATCAGGATGGCACCAGCTTCAATTTCGACGACCTGCTGACCCGATTCCTGACCCCTGCGGACACGGTCGAAAAGGCCCCGTCGAACCCCTGGACAGTCGATATCGACGACATCAAGATACACAACGGCGAGCTGACTTACAAGGACATGCAGCGTAACGTCACGTGGGGCTTCAACGAGCTCGACATCGACGTACCGGGACTGCACCTCTCCGGACACGAACGGACGGACATGGGCATCGTGTTCAACTTCTCACGGGGCGGTTCGCTCCGCACCTCGCTGGAATACGACCAGGCGACGGCCGACTACGACCTCAGCCTGCTGCTTTCGAACCTCTCGCTGGCAGGCACGGCGGCCTATTTCAATCAGGTGATCGACATCGGCTCGGTAGAGGGCCTCGTCACGCTCGACCTGCATGTGAAAGGCAACGCCAACCACCTGCTCGACCTGCGCACGTACGGCATAGCGGCCGCATCGGGGCTGAAACTGCGCGACAGCCGCGACAACCGGATCATCGACGTCGATACGCTCAATTTCGACCTGCGGGACGGCAATCTGGGCACGATGCAGTACGATATTCGCCGAATCTATGCCGCCGGCATCCGCACCCAGTTCGAAATCTACCGGGGCGGCGGCAACAACCTGCTCGCTCTGATCAAAGCTCCCGAAGAGCGTCCGACGGAAACGGAAGCGACCATCGACGTGAAACGACCGTAACCATCGAACGCGAAGAACCGGCCACGACGCAGCTCAATTTCACCGTCGGCGAACTGCTTCTGGACAAGGGAGAGATCGCCTTCACGGACAACACGTTCG
>ENA-OQIO01000604-OQIO01000604.1-human-gut-metagenome-genome-assembly--contig:-NODE-604-length-18739-cov-2.957232_pt1 | contig 18739 bp, 22 predicted proteins | sample MGYA00242573_ERZ504737 | MGnify/ENA primary metagenome ERZ504737 (study PRJEB26092, sample SAMD00036203) | human gut metagenome | host: Homo sapiens | study: EMG produced TPA metagenomics assembly of...
CTTTTTTTTTGTTCTAACTTTAGGGATACCTTTTTGCAATTGTTCTAAAGTTAATCGGCTTATTTCTTTTTCGTTTTTTCCTTCATTTACTTTTTTACTTATAACTTTATTAAATGCAGTTTCGATTTGAGAATCAGTAAAGTCGTATATCATTTGTATATTAGCAACAATATTTGATAATTGTATAATAATTTTTGTTTCTGAATCACTACTTTGTAAGATTTCCTTTTCTCTTTGTTCTTGTTTTTCTTTATCAAGGATATCTGCAATTTTTAATTCTGCATTTTGTTTCATATTAAGATATTCTTCATTTATTTCATCATCTTCCAAATTGTTTAAGACATATTGCATATTTGGATAATATTTTTTTGCTACTTTTTTTATGAACTGTGGTGTGACTTTTTCCTTACCTTTTCTTCTGAAATATTCAAAATGGACGCATGTATATATTCCTATTAATTGGTCTATTATTCCTTTTGATAAGTCATAAAAAATATCAATCAATTCACTAGAAATTTGTAAAGGTTCGGAAAACCATTGATATCTCAATAAGTTTTTGAGTAAAAACGCGAAGTATTTTTTACTTTCGCAGTACGTATGACCTTTTATCATCATTCCTACTCGTCTTGATGTTCTTAATTCTTTAAACATCTTGTTTCTAGCATCTTCCGTACCAACTACTGCAATTGCAACTTTTGTTCTGTTAGCTAAGGTCATTAAACTATCAAATGAATTTTCTCTAGTATGTTTAAAATCAATCAATTGAATTTCATCAAAAATTATTATACCAATTGCAAATTTTTCTATGTATTCTTTGATTTTTTCAGCTTTCCTTCCAAGATTATTTATTTTGGAAACCTCTTTTGCATAAACAGGCGCTATATTTCCTAACGCTTTATCAATTGCATCTCCAATACCTTCATAAAGTGCTGAAAAATTACTATTTGCAATACAATTGACAACAAGATAGACAATTTGTGGAAACCTTGAGGCTGTATTATCGCCATGAATAATAACCTGTGGATAGTGCGATACAAGTGTTTGAATTGATGAAGACTTTCCACAGCCAGAATAACCAATTAATGAGAATCCTGCGTTTGTTGCCGCAGCAGAATCACCTGCTAAGATACTATGTATTTCTTTCGGCTTATTATCGGAAATATATTCTAATTTAGTATCTATCGATTCAATTCTTTTTCTTGCTCTATATGAAGTTACAAGAGCATTGTAAAAATTAAATTCTAATTCACTGTGAAACGGTAAAGGAAAACGCAATTCTCTTAGCGTTCCAACAGCCAGCATTTTTTTAAGTGTACTCATGTTCTTAACATCATCATAACGATAGCTAGGTAAACTTCTGGTATATACTCTCGAAATGTATTTCTCATCTCTAGGGAAAGGTAAGGCTTCAATATAAGGATTGCCTTTATCTTCATCAACCAACGCATGAATATATCTTGCATTTATAATTTTATTATTTTCTAAGTCAAAATCATCATACTGAGAAATCCCATCTAAATCATTTATATATTCATAATTCATAAAACCTCCTCCTAGAATTCATCATTAAAAGCTTCTATTGCATCTTGAAAACTATCATAATCTCCATAATCTTCTTTATTATTTGTTAAAACATTTTCATCATTTGTAATATTTTTACTTTTATCTTCTTGAAAAATAGTATTATCATTTATAGAAACAAATCTTTGTTTGATGTTGTTTTCTTTAGATGTAAGTTGTTTTTGCTCCTCTCTATTTTCTCTTATCTTTGTTTTATCTGAATAGTTTTCTTTTTTTGAAGAAGAAACAATACTTTCATTAATAGCATATAAATTAGCACTTAATTGTTCATTATATACCCTTCCATGTGCATCCATTGAACTCTTTGCTTTTCTAAAATCTTCATACTCTTTATATGTCATACCAGCATAGTCTGCATTTCCTGTAATTTGTTGATTTAAAGGAGCATAAATCAATCTATTGCCTCTCTTATAATAAACAGCACCAACATCTCGTTTATCTATTCTTACTTCAAATGGTATTTTCTTTGTTCCAGCTGAAAACATTTCTCTTGCTAACTCTGAATCATTAAATGGCAAGTACCATAAGTTTTTATAACTTATGCCTCTACGAGAAATTTTTGCTTTTACAGGTGTCATTAAGTCATATAAATATTGTTCTAAAACCGGAATTGGTCTAGGATACCCGTATTTATTCACTCCATATTGCCATAATTTTGCAGGAATTGGCTCTATTCCATTTTGAATCATTTCTTTTGTTAAGTGATAGTCCTTATCATATTGTTGATTATGAAATAAAACAAAATTAATAATCATTTGTGTGTATTCGTAAATTGTTAATGTTGCTTCTTTATGGTGATTAGAGTCATGACGTTTTTCAATCAATCCATAGTTTTCCAAATGAACATTTTGTTGCGAATGCATTTGATGAAATGATTGTTCAACAACACCTTTCAACGAACCACTTCCACCAGGAACAATATGTTTTTCTATTCCTAAAGTCACACATACTCTATTAAATTCCTTACTTTTAAAATCACTTCCTCTATCTACCCTTAATCTTCTTGGAATAAAACTAGAAGGCCAAACATCTGTATTTTCAAATGAAATACCAAATCTTTCTGCGTATTGTTTTTTATCGTCTGCTAGATTTAAAAATAAATTTGTTAAACCTAGCATTGAGTTATTATCAAGAGCTACAGATACAGCTACAATACATCTTGTGAAAACATCGACCATAAAATAGTTAATAGGACGCCCTATTGTTTTATTATGGTCTAATTCAGAAACTAATGAAACATCCGCTTCTACTGCATCAATTTCTACCATATCACCCGGACCATAAACATCTTTTAAAACGTCACTTACTATTAATCTTTTGTTATTTCTTTGTTCTTGTGCACTTGTTTTAATTCTATCGATTTCTTCTTTTGACATATGGGTATTTACATAGTATCTAAATTGGCGTATGGTTGGTCTTTTGGATTCCGGCAGCAAAACTAATGTTTCTATGCCATTAATAATTTCAACTTTTGAAAAATGTTTTAAATTCATCTTATCATATGCACTTCTTATTGTTTTTTGGCGACCGGATTTGTAGTCTTTTAAAGCTTCTTCATAATACGATTCTATCTCATCATTTTTTATTACACCTGTAGATTCAAAATATTCTGATTTAGCACCCGGCTTTGCTGATAAGTTATAACTTTTTCCTTTATTACTTCCTAAATATCTTTTATCTACTAGGGAAATATCCTTAAATCCGCTTTGAAAATATTTAATGCAAATTTTCCAAAAATTTGCTTTCTTTACATGATGTTTTTCCATAATTTCTTTTAATTCTGGTCTTGAAGTTTTTCCCATCAACCCAATATAAGATGGTCTATATAATTGTAGTATCTCATTCATCATTTGCTTTTTTAGAATTAATTTTTGTTTTGCGCTTTCTGGTAGCGTATTAATATCAAAAATTTCTTTTTCATTCGGTTTTATAATCAACAAATTTTCACTTATTAAATCGCATATATCTGCTACACTATAAAGAATTAATTCAAATTTTGTAGTATTCATGTTGCACAAAGTACATGTCTCATTGGTTAATGAAACAATTCTATACTTTCTTTTGGAATTAACATCTTCAATTATTACACCAATAGATAAATTAACGTCCATTTGCATTTACCTCCAAAAGTTTTTCTAGAAAATCATTTGTTACTTGTACAGAACTTAAATCAATATTTATTTTTTTAATTGCTATATTATGTTTAATACGAGAAATGTTATCAAATACTGAGTTATTATCATAAAACTCAATTATTCTACGTATATTATGAACCATTATGATATTGGCATCGGTTTTAAAAAGGAGAGAATACTTTATATTTTTTGATTTCCAATACATTTTTTCAATGCACAAAATTTCCAAGTCCCTATCACTCAAAGAGTCTTTTGCTGTTTTTATTGAATAAGCGTGAAAAGTATTATCCGATTTTGTAACCAAAAAATCTGTTGTCATTATATAATCATTATTTCCAGGATGTTTAACACCTAATTTATCAGCTATTGCAAGGGTTTCCTCACGATTTAACGGATATTGTTCCCTAATATCAATATTATTATCATCCCATCTAAGAAGGTAATACCAGTACATTTCACCTTGGGAAAGACAATGAACTCCTCTACCGGTTTTCCAGTCCCTTATTACTGTTGTGGTTCCAATACTATTAAACTCACTTGTTGTAATAAAAGGCTTGTAGTTTGCTCCTTCACCTGTTCCCATTTTTCTTTTAAACTTATTTTTATTAGATATTTTTTTTGCCATAAAATTTCTCCTAAAAAAATAGAAAAAATAGAGATAGCTTTTCCTATCTCTATTTTAACATGTCTCCAATTAAAATGTAACTTGCACATATTTGCAATTACAAATGTCTCTAATTAAAATGTAATGTCTCCAACCAAAATGTAAGTTTACAAGATGAAAATTTCATCTCTATAAGTGTAATACACGTTCTTTGATTTCTTGTGTTCTTCCTTGATTCCAGAATTGAGTTCCAATATAACCACATGTACGTCTAGCAACAGACATCATATCTTGGTTTTTATTTCCACAGTTTGGACATACCCAAATAAGTTTACCATTTTCATCTTTTTCAATTTGGATTTCTCCATCATATCCACAAGCCATACAATAATCACTCTTTGTATTTAATTCAGCATACATAATATTATTATAAATATGTTTCATAACTGCTAATACCGCATCAATATTATCTTGCATATCTGGAACTTCTACATAAGAAATAGCTCCACCTGGTGATAATTTTTGGAATTGAGATTCAAATGTTAATTTATCAAAGGCGTTAATATGTTCTGTTACATGGATATGATAACTGTTTGTAATATAGTTTTTATCTGTAACACCTTCAATTTTACCAAAACGTTTTTGTAAACATTTCGCAAATTTATAAGTTGTTGATTCAATTGGTGTTCCATAAAGTGAGAAATCAATATTTTCTTTTTCTTTCCATTTTGTACATGCATCATTTAAATGTTGCATCACTTCAATAGCAAATGGTGTTGCACTTGGATCTGTATGTGATTTACCTGTCATATATTTAACACATTCATATAATCCAGCATATCCAAGAGAAATTGTTGAATACCCACCGTATAATAATTTATCAATTGTTTCACCTTTTTTAAGACGAGCCAATGCTCCATGTTGCCATAAAATAGGAGCTACATCACTAGGTGTTCCTTTTAAACGTTCATGTCTACACATTAAAGCTCTATAACATAATTCTAATCTTTCATCAAATATTTGCCAGAATTTGTTCATATCTCTTTTTGATGAACAAGCCACATCAACTAAGTTGATTGTCACAACACCTTGATTAAATCGTCCATAATATTTTGGTTTACCATTTTCATCAATATATGGTGTTAAAAAAGATCTACATCCCATTGATGGGTAACATTGACCATTTCCATTTTGATCAACTTTTAATTCTTTCATTACTTTTTCAGAAATATAATCAGGAACTAAACGTTTTGCTGAACATCTTGCAGCAAGTTCTGTTAAATAATAATATTGACTATTAGGTTCAATATTGTTTTCTTGTAAAGCATAGATTAATTTAGGGAATGCTGGTGTAATATAAACACCTTTTTCATTTTTTAACACCTTTCATTCTTTGTTTAAGTGTTTCTTCAATAATCATAGCAAGGTCATCTCTTAAACGTCCTTCAGGTACTTCATTTAAATACATGAAGACAGTAATAAATGGTGCTTGTCCATTTGTTGTCATTAAAGTAACAACTTGATATTGAATTGTTTGTACCCCTTTAGTAATTTCTTTTTTCAAACGTTCTTCAGCTAAAGCATTGATTTTTTCATCATCTAATTCTAAACCAATAGTTTCAAATTCTTCTTTTAACTTCTTTTCTAAACTTTTGTCTACTTACATCAACAAATGGTGCTAAATGAGATAATGTAATACTTTGTCCCCCATATTGAGAACTTGCTACTTGAGCAATAATTTGAGTAGCTACATTACATGCAGTAGAAAAACTCTTTGGTTTTTCAATCATTGTTTCTGAAATAACTGTTCCATTTTGTAACATATCTTCTAGATTTACTAAATCACAGTTATGCATATGTTGAGAGAAATAATCAGCATCATGGAAATGAATCAATCCTTCATCATGTGCTTTTACAATATCTTCTGGAAGTAAAATTCTTCTTGTTAAATCTTTACTAACTTCTCCAGCCATATAATCTCTTTGTACACTATTTACTGTAGGGTTTTTATTAGAGTTTTCTTGTTTAACTTCTTCATTTGCACATTCAATCAAACTTAAAATTTGATCATCAGTTGTATTAGATTGTCTTGCTAGTGCTCTTTGAAAACGATATGTAATATACTTTCTGGCAACAGAAAAAGCATTTAATTTCATTAATTCATCTTCTACTAAGTTTTGAATTTCTTCAACACTTAATGCTCTTTTCATTTTTTGACATTTATATTTAATGTCATTTGTAATATTATCTATTTCTTCTTCAGAAAGTCTTTCTGTTTCAACAACTTCTTTATTAGCACCAATAATTGCATTGGTAATTTTTACTTCATCAAAAATTGCTTCTTGCCCATTTCTTTTTATTATTTTCACGACAAATGCCTCCTTATTTTTATTTCGTATATGTATTATAACTAATCAAAAAAAAATATATACTTTTATGCTCTATTGGCCCATACTTTTTTTTCGAATTATTTTACTTAAAATAATGACGTCCAATCCATTCTATCACAAATAATATTGATTTTATAGTTCTTTTACGTTTTTACAAAATAAAAAATCCAATGTTCATATAAACAAAGGATTTCATTAAATTAATATTTATGATTTTTATAAAACATACAAAATAATACATAAAAAATGTAAGATAGAACCAACTAAAATCCATAAATGCCAAATACTATGCATATATTTAATCTTATTTTGTAACACATAGAAAATAACACCAATTGTATAAGCAAGTCCTCCTGAAACAAGTAACCAAATACCATTCATTCCTATTGCTTGTGGTAAGAGATTGATTTTAAAAATAATACACCAACCCATCACTAAATAACAAATCATTGAAAAAGTTTGATATTTTTAATATCGATTGCATTTAATGTAATTCCAATCACTGTCATGATCCATATGACTGTAAATAAAATCCAAGCCCATTTAGCATCAACTTCTCTTATTGAACAAAGTAAAACCGGTGTGTAAGTTCCCGCAATCAATACAAAGATACTGCAATGATCCATAATTTGGAAAACTTTCTTTGCTTTAAGCTTAGGTGATAAACCATGATAAATAGCTGACATTGTATAAAGAAGAATCATCGAAATTCCATAAACAATCCCTGAAAATAAGCCATAACCATCATGACAAAAGATAATACATAAAACTAATGCGGCTATTCCCATCGCCCCACCTACAATATGAGTTACCATATTAAATATTTCTTCACCCTTTGTATAAACAGGTAAAACACGATCATCTAATTTTGTTCTTTTCATATTCATTACCTCTTTTAACTATCTTATGTAGTATTTAATACTATATCTTGTAATTTACACATATAATAACAATCTCCTCCCCCTCTGTCAAGTGAGGAAATTATTTATTTTCTTGTTTTCATTTTTATTCTATAATAGAAAAGTAAAAAGGAGAAAAAATATGAAAAAAATCGCAAAATTTGAAAAAGTATCATATAACCAATTTAAAAATGATTTCATGGATTCATTTCCTCAATATAATGAAAAAGAAGTAGAAGAAATCTATCATTCCATCCAACTTCCAAAACGCGCCACAAAAGGATCAGCTGGATATGATTTCTATAGTCCTATTGATTTTGAATTAAAGCCAAGACAAACTATTAAAATTCCTACAGGTATTCGTGTACGTATTGAAAATGGTTGGGTATTAGGTTTATATCCTCGTAGTGGTTTAGGATTTAAATATCGTTTACAACTTAATAATACAGTAGGTATTATTGATAGTGATTATTATAATAGTGATAATGAAGGTCATATGTTTGTAAAACTTACAAATGATAGTAATGAAGATAAATCTCTTTCTTTAAAAGCAGGACAAGGAATGGTTCAAGGTATTTTCTTTGAATTTGGAATTGTTGAAGATGATGATGTCACTGAAGAAAGAAATGGTGGCTTTGGCTCAACAACAAAATAATTACGTTTATATCGTAAGATGTCGTGATCAAACACTTTATACTGGTTGGACAAATCAGTTAGAAAAGCGTATTGAAGCCCATAACGCTGGTAAAGGTGCTAAATATACAAAGGCAAGAAGACCAGTCGAACTTGTTTATTTTGAAACTTTTGAACATAAAAACGAAGCTTTAAAAAGAGAGTATCAAATTAAACAATTAAAAAGATCAGAAAAAGAAAAACTCATATTAAGCAAAAAGAAGATCTAAACTGATCTTCTTTTATGCTTTTTCTTCACTTAATTGATAAATCACTAAACCAACAATAACAATCAAACATCCTAAAATCTTTGAAATAGAAAACATGTTATATACAAAAGCATCAATCACCATCCCACTGACAAGTTGTCCAATAAAGCTTAATAAAGTAAGGATAACAGGTGATATTCTAGGAACAATAATATTTAAAATCAAGATATTAAAAACCCCTATGATTCCACCTAAATACATCATCAAATTCGTTTTATCTAAAGAAATATTTATATGTTGAACGCCAACAATCATAAGCACAAGCATTAAAATCAAACTTGTCATAAAGCCTGTAAAGTAATTATAAAACGTTCCTTGATAAGCACCCATTTTCTTAGAAAGCATCCCATTGACACTACGGCTTAAAACAATTGTAACTCCTGATAGAATAGAAAATATAATAGAAATCATAATAACATCACTCCTATTCCTAAACAAACAACTGCTAATCCTATGATCTTTCCTATATTTAATTTTCGAATAGATGTCGCTAGCCATCCCTTATTTTCTAACAACAAAGATGTCATCATTTGTCCTAATAATCCTAGTGCTGTCATTAAAGAAGCTCCTATCTTACCAATCGCAAAAACATTAAAAATAACAGTTAATACCCCAATACATCCTCCACAATACATATATAAAGGAATTTGTTTTTTAAAACAAACTTTCTTATCTTTGATTTTCATAATAATTAAAAAAGTAACTAAACCAACTAAATGAATGATAACTGTTGATAAATAGACCCCTGTATAATCTGATAATTGCCCATTAAATACATTCATTGTCGTTACAATAATCCCACATAATGTGGCTAATACAAAATCCATCAAGATCACCTCCAGAAAGAATTATAGTGATTGAACTTGATTATAAATACGACATATGTCATATTTCTAGTGGTGATTTAGATGAATTATTTAAATGAATTAAAAAAATTAGAAATTCTTCACGTTGATAATTATCAATATATTGAAATCAAAAAATTAAATAAAGACGAATATTTATTACATCAAGGTGAAAAGCTTAATTATATTTATATTCTTTTAAGAGGAAAAGTGAAAGTAAACCATATTAATGCGAATGGAAATAGTATGTTATGCAGTTTTAATAGTCCCTACTCTATTATTGGGGATTTAGAATTTATCACTCAATCTCCTATTATTAATAATGTGATTGCTTATGAAGATTGTATTTGTGCAACTATTTTCCTTTCTAAATATCATGAAATATTAATGAATGATGTTTTCTTTATGAAAGCCATCGCAAAAAATCTTGCCAGCAAGCTTTCTAAATCAACTCAAAATCAATCTATTTCATTAAATTATCCTGTTGAAAATAGATTAGCGGCTTATTTTATTGTTTCTCATAAAGATTATATGGTTCAAGATAATTTTGTAGTCGTTGCTGAATTGATTGGTTGTAGTTATCGTCAACTCCAACGTGTTCTTCAATTATTTTTAGATAAGAAATACATAAAGAAAATTAAACGTGGTACTTATCAAATTATTGATTTAAATGCCTTAAATCTATTAGGTGAAGATGTTTATCAGTTTTAAAAACTTGCAATGCCAAGGTTTTACTCTAATGTAATATGTCTTTTTACTTTTTCTTCAGGATGAATATTATCTCTTCTTTTACCTGTCATGTCTAATACTTTTACACGGAAAACTTCTGTCATCATTGCGACTTTTTCATTGAATTTGAAATCTTCTTCATGATAATGCCTCATTAAGATTTTTAACGCATTAATCTTATTTTCATCTTCAACAAATTCTACAATACCATGTCCAATGACACTTTCATAACCCATTGTGCATGACATTCTTTCATCATACATAATGATGTTATGTTCACAATCCATTTCAAAAGTCACTTTATTATTTTTTCTTATTAAATCAAGTTTTGTTCCTACTTTGGCACTATGAAAATATAGATAAAGTTGTCCTTCTTCTACATCTGTTCCAAAGTTTAAAGGAACGATATAAGGAAATTCATCATCAAATAGTGCTAAACGACAAGTATCACAACTTTGCAATAATTTTCATCATTTCATCAAAATCAGTAATTTCTCTATCTTTTCTTCTCATACTCTTTTCTCCTAGTCAATAAGATTAAAATGTTTTAATCCTTTTAAAATTCCTTCTTTTTCAACATCATCACAAATATAACATGCATGTTGCTTTACTTCATCACTGCCATTTTCCATCACAATAGGATAACCTACGACATCTAACATTTCAATATCATTATGTCCATCACCAAAAGCCATTAATTCTTCTTTTTGATAACCAAAATGTTTTGAAACAGCTTGTATAGCCGCTGCTTTTCCACCTGTTTTGGGAACAATATCATAGGCATAGTCATGCCATTTTGTGACTTTGACATGTTTGGTATTTTTTATAATTTCTTTTATTCCTTTTTCATCTACATAAGGATCTACTTGGTAAATGCTATCTATATTGATTTGATTACTTATTGGTGGAATCATTGTTGAAATAGATGCTTGAGCATCTATGACTCTTTGATTTACATGAGTAATATACATTTGATTGCTTTCAATAAATAAACAAGGATAATTGTTTTCTTTTACAATCTTTACAATTTCTTTTAAATCCTCTTGAGGTATTTTATTATCATAAATAATTTGTGAACCTATTATACAATAGCCACCATTTAATAAAAGATAGCCATCAAATTCAAACTGTTCAACAAGTTTTAATTCTTCTAGCTCTAACATATGTCTTCCACTGGCTATAAACAATTGAATTCCTTTTTTCCTTACTTGTTTTAATCCTTCAATCACTTCTTTTTTTATAGAAGGTCTTTTCCCTGAAATCAATGTTCCATCAATATCTAAAAATATCGCTTTAATCATTTTCATCACCTATCTTCAATCATAAAGATTTAAAATAAACTAAGCAATAGAATTTATAAAAAAGATATATTGTTGCAAAAAAATAAAGAATTTCTCTTTTCTATGTACTAATGTAACTTATCTCTCTTTAATATTATCAAATTTTGTTTTCTTAAAATAAATAAAGATCATTACTAAAGAAATCATTGTAGATAATGGAGCTGCAATCCCCATATGAAATAGTGTTACATTTGGTATTTTAGAAAATAATAAAGTTAAAGGAATTCTTCCTATAAAAGTCGCTACTAAACTATGTACTATCGTAAAGATAGTTTTTTCATAACCATTTAAATAGCCATTGATACAAAAGAGAAAACTTGTAAGTAAACAATCAATAGAATACGTTTTTAAATACAAGGCACCATTTTTAATAACATCTTGATTATTGGTAAAAATACGCGTAAGTATTGTTCCATCGATTTCACAAATCGTTGTTACAATGATAGCAAATGCAAGAGAAATACTAATTGCATATTTTAATGTTTGTTTTGCACGTTTATATTGTTTAGCTCCTACATTTAAAGCAATAAGAGAAGCTAAAGCACTTCCTAAGGCAAGGGCTGGTAACATTAAAAATCCCATTAATTTTTCAACAACACCTAAAGAAGCTGAAGCTATTAATCCCATTTGATTAACAATAATCGTAATAATTAAAAATGAAATATTAACAAGTACACTTTGTAATCCTAAAGGAAAACCTATTTGCATAATCTTTTGAATATATTTTGAAAAACAAATATCTTCTTTATAAAACGAATACCCTATTCCCTTTTTACATAAATAAACCAAGGCAAAGAGAAAAGAAAATCCCTGGCTGATACTGTCGCAATGGCTGCCCCTTTAGCTCCCATATGAAAATATCCTACTAAACAAAATCAACAATAATATTAATGATACACGCAATAAAAACAAACAATAAAGGTGTTTTACTATCCCCTAATCTTCTTAAAATACTACTGACAACATTATATCCGACAATAAAGATAATATACTTAATTAGCTTTTCGTTGCTTCAATAGCTTCTTTTGGTATATTCATTAAAAGTGTAATTTCATTATTAAAATACAACATCACAAAAGTTAAAACTAAAGCAATGATTAAAAATAAAACAATAGCCCCTCCAATGGTCTTTGATAGATCACGATAAGATTTACTTCCTAGGTATTGTCCTAATAAAACCGTAACTCCTGTAGTCAATCCTAAAACAAGGTTTGTTATTAAAGCCATGGCTTGACTTCCTATCGAAACCCCAGAAACATCAAAGGTATGTCCAAATTGTCCTACAACAAATAAATCTGCCGACCCATAGAATACTTGTAATAAGTTTGAAAACATATAAGGTAAAGCAAATATCATTAATGCTTTAAAAGTCTTTGTTCCATAATTTCCTCCTAAAAAAACTGGATAAGGTCTAAACCTTATCCAGCATTGTCTTCAATACCCTCTGGTGCTTCTATCTTATCATTTGTATCTTTATTGTCAAGTAATTGAAAAGCTTTTACAACATCTTGATAACGAGAAATAATATAATCATAGCTTTCTTTTTGATGTGGTAAAGTACATCCACTACAATCTTTAATATTTCCTATCATTTTATAATGACCTTTACAATCTTTTAAAATATACAATGGACAATAACAAAACAAACAATTAATTTCATCTAATTGATGACAAGGATAATACTCACATTGTTTATGACTAAAGAATTTATAATGATCTGACATAGACTTTATACTCTGTATTTTGAATAATAACTTGATCATTTAAATCATAAACAACTTGTGACATCACATATTCACCACCATTAATATAAATTTCAAAAACATGATGATCATAATAAAGTTCAATATCATAATGCCCTTGTAACTTAGGTGAAACAACATCATTACATACTTTATTTTCTTGAATAGATACTTCTTCTCTATTTAAATGGAGACAATCATCTTGAATATCAATTTTAAAACCACCAAGATTTAAAGAACTATCCTTATTAAGTGTTGTCTTTAATTGGAATGGTTGATCAAATGAAATTTCTTGAACTTCATGATTAAATGAGTTTTTTATTTTAGGATACAATTCTTGAATGATTTTACCATCTTTTTCATGTAGAATTCTTGGCATAATAAACATCCCAATCCATTCTTCTCCTTGAACGGGTTTTCTCATTCTAAGCCATCCTAGTAATAATCTTTCATTATCTTTAGATAAAAATGTTTTGTGGGGCATAGAAATCTAAACCATGATCTAAATAAGGCCAATCACCATGATCTTTAATAGTAAGAGTATCTTCATCAAAATCAATCGGCATATAACGCGCATTACTATTTGGTTTTGGTGGTTGATCCGTATTTTCTGGTGAGAAAATCATAAAGAATTGATTATTGATTTTAAAGACATCTGGACATTCCCACATATTTCCAATAGTTGGTTCTTGATAGCTGTTTTTATATTCAAAATGAATTCCATCTTCACTTTCATAGAAAAGTGCTTTTCCACAGTAGTCATTTTCATAAGCTACTTTACTCCCAATAACCATGGCATATTTTCCATCTTGTTTTTTCCATACTTTAGGATCTCTGGTATGACGATAATCTCCAATAAATCCTTCTTGAATCATGGGAATGATTTGTTTTTTATTTTTAACATTATCAAAATGAATTCCATCACTACTTACAACTAAGGCTTGTGAGGCTCTTAAATCATCATCACTATATTGATTATGAACATTATTAGGATTTTCTTTAGCGTATTTAATTGCCGTATAATATAAATAAAGATGATCATCTATTTCAATTGCTGATCCTGAAAACATCCATTTCTATCAAAATCTTTAGATGGATATAAAGCAATTGGAAGATGTTCAAAATTGACAAAATCTTTTGTAATAGCATGTCCCCAATGCATTGTTCCCCATTTATTATCGTATGGGAAATGTTGATAAAAGATATGATAGTTTCCTTTATAATAAATAAGTCCATTTGGATCATTGATCCAATGATAAGGTGCTGTAAAATGTAATTTTGGTTTCATAGTCTTCCTCCTTGTTTTAACGTCTTTATTATACAAAAAAAACAATGCTTACGCATTGTTTAATAGTTACCTTTTAAGATTTCTTTTATTTTTAAAATAACGCCATCATTTTCATTACTATCAATCACTTGATAAGCAACCTCTTTAACAGGTGGCATGGCATTAGCCATCGCATAACCATATTTTACAGTTTGTAACATTTCGTAATCATTCATTTGATCACCAAAAGCACCTGCTTCTTCATTAGATATTCCTAACAAATCTAGAAGATGTTGTAAGGAAGTTCCTTTATTAATTGTCTTATAAAAAATATCAAACCAAACATTTCCTGTGGTTACAACTCTAAATTTAGGATTTATCCTTTTCTTGATCACTTCAAGTCTATCTTCAATTTTACCATCAAAGTTAGCAACTGAAAATTTTAATATCTCATCATCTATTTCATCAAATGAATCTACAAAAACAATATTTTTAATAAATAATGTAATAAAATCTTTTCTATCTTCAAACTTCTTTAAAATATAAGCATGCTTTACTCCTGATACAACTAACATACATTCTTCATCTTCTTTTAAAATATTTAATGCATGTTGATAATCATCAGTTTCTAAACAATGTTTATAAATAACATCTCCTCGATAGACAATCTTTGTTCCATTTTCACAAAGATAATAAAGATCATCTTTAATATCATCATCAAATTTACAAACTAATGCTTCATATTGATTGCCAGAAGCAATTACAAATTGAATTCCTTGTTTTAACATTTGATTATATAAATCATTAAATTCTTCACTATAGGATTTATCATCTCTTAGAAATGTTCCATCCATATCTGTTGCTAGTAACTTCATCTTAACCCTCTACTTATGTATTCTAATTGTAATAACATATTCATCTTCTAAATCTTCTGTTTCTTGTTGAAGTGATGTTCCTGTTTTTTCAATCATTCCAATTGCTTGTTGTAATGTATTTAAAGCAATTTTCACATTTCTTGAAATTGTTTTTTTAACATCGGCTGATGCTTTTTTCTTTTTAGGTTTTGGTTCTTTTTTAATAAGTCTTTCTGTATCAGCTACCGTTAGTTTTTTCTTTAAAACTTCTCTTAAGACTTCTTGTTGTTTTTCTTCATTTAATGAAAGCATTGCTCTAGCATGTCTTTCTGTTATTTGTTTTTGATTTAAAGAAAATTTAACATCATCACTTAATTTTAATAATCTTAATTTATTCGCAATCGTTGATTGTTTTTTACCAACAATATCTGCAAGCTCTGTTTGACTATAACCATATTCTTTAATTAAAGCTTGATAAGCTTTTGCTTCTTCTAATGGTGATAAGTCTTCTCTTTGAATATTTTCAATAATAGCAAGTGTTTGTGTTTGCTTATCATCATAATCTTCAATAATACATGGTATTTGTTTCATATTTAAAGAACAACAAGCACGATATCTTCTTTCACCTGCAATAATTTGGTAAATTCCATTTACTTTTCTTACAACTATAGGTTGTATTAAACCATTTTCTTTAATAGAAGCAGCTAATTTCTTCAATTTTTTCTTCATTAAAAACAGTTCTTGGCTGATTCTCATTTGCTTGTATTTTATTAATATCTATATTTTTTAATTTATTATTAAACATGATACCCTCCTACAATGGACTCTTTTTTATTTTAGAAAACATTCTTGGATACTTCTTTGGTGTTTCTTTTACTTTTTTAATAATAATATTACTTCTAAAATCATCATGATTTGCAAGTGTAAAATCATGTGTACTTTCTATTTGTCCACCTAATAATTGAATACCTTTTTTAGCTTCTTTTACTTCTTCTGGTGCTTGTCTTCCTTTTAAAGATAAGAAATAACCATTCTTTTTAACAAGTGGTAAACAAAGTTCATCAAGAATATTTAAACGTGCTACCGCTCTTGCCATCACGATATCAATACTTTCACGATGATCTTTAGCGTATTCTTCTGCACGTGCAGCCACTGCTTGACAGTTATCTAATTCCAGTTCTTTAAATAAATGATTTAAGAAAGTAATTCTTTTATTTAAGGAATCAACGATTGTAATCTTTAAATTTGGATAAAGGATTTTTAAAGGAACTGATGGAAAACCAGCACCAGCTCCTACATCAATCAAGGTTTGATTATTGAAATCAAAATCAAAAGCAATCGTAATTGAATCATAGAAATGTTTTTAAATAAACATCTTCTTTATCCGTAATTGCAGTAAGATTCATTTTATCATTCCATTCAACTAAGATTTCATAATATTTTTGAAATTGTTGAAGTTGATGTTCACTTACTTCGATTCCTTTTTCTTTAAGTATATTTTGAAATTCTAATTCATTCATTCTTATTCTCCATTATATTTTTGTTTTAAATAAATTAATAAAACTGAAATATCTGCAGGATTGATTCCTGATATACGAGAAGCTTGACCAATGGTAAGTGGTCTAATTTCTGATAATTTTTGTTTTGCTTCTAAAGCTAAGTTTTTAACATCTTCATAATCAATATCTTCTGGAATATGTTTTTCTTCCATTTTGATTTGTTTTTGCGCTTGTCTTTTAGCTTTTTCAATATATCCTGCATATTTAATTAAAATAGTAATTCTTCTTCTTTGTTCCTCACTTAATTCAGGTGCATCAATATAAGGTAACATCATATCATAAGAAATTTCAGGTCTTGTAATAAGTTCTTTTGCAGAAACCCCTTCTTTTAAATGTGAAGAATTGTTTTGTTCCAACATTTCATTGATATCATCTTTTGGGGTAAAACGAATAGTACTTAAACGTTCAATTTCATCATAGATCCCTTTCATTTTAGTTTGATATCTTTGATATTCTTCATCTTTAACAAGTCCAATTTGATGACTATAATCATAAAGTCTTTCATCAGCATTATCATGTCTAATTAATAAACGATATTCCGCTCTTGAAGTAAGCATACGATAAGGTTCTTTTGTTCCTTTAGTAACTAAATCATCAATCATGACCCCAATATAAGCTTCATCTCTCTTTAAAACAAGAGGAGCTTCATTTCTTACTTTAAGAGTTGCATTGATACCAGCCATTAATCCTTGTCCAGCAGCTTCTTCATAACCACTTGTTCCATTGATTTGTCCAGCTGTAAATAAGTTTTTAATCACTTTTGTTTCAAGTGATGGCCATAATTGTAATGGATCGATTGCATCATATTCAATGGCATAAGCATATTTTAAGATTGTACAGTTTTCTAATCCTGGTAAAGTACGAATCATTTGTTCTTGGATATCATGTGGCATTGATGTTGAAAAACCTTGTACATAGATTGAATTCATTTCTTTTGATTCAGGTTCTAGGAAGATTTGATGTTGTGGTTTATCTGAGAATTTAACAACTTTATCTTCAATGGATGGACAATAACGTGGTCCAATTCCTTTAACAAGTCCACTATACATTGCACATTTTTCTAGATTATCATGAATGATTTTATGTGTTGTTTCATTTGTATAAGTTAGATAACATGGTGTTTGTTTTTCAATAGGAACATATTCATCTGTGGTAAAACTAAAGGCTAGTTTTGCATTTGTTCCTGGTTGTAATGATGTTTTTGAATAATCTATACTATTGATTTCAACACGTGGTGGTGTTCCTGTTTTTAATCTTTGAATTCTAAATCCGTAATCTTTTAATTTTCCAGATAAGAATTTTGATTCTTTTTGTTGATCTGGTCCACTAGCATGTTTACTATGTCCAACAAGAATTTCTGCTTTTAAATAAGTACCTGTTGTTAGAATAACAGTTTTAGATAAATAAGTTGTTCCATCATCTAAAATAACCCCTTTAACTGTTTGATCTTCAACAACTAAATCTTCAACCATCCCTTCAATTAAATCTAAGTTTTCTTGTTCCTTAACCACTTTTTGCATATAACGAGGATATACTTTTTTATCAGCTTGTGCTCTTAAAGATTGAACTCCTGGTCCTTTAGCGGTATTTAACATTTTCATTTGTAAGTAAGTCTTATCTGCTGTTTTAGACATTTGTCCACCAAGAGCATCAATTTCTCTTACAATGATTCCTTTGGCAGGTCCACCAATAGAAGTATTACATGGCATTGACCCAATATTATTTATATTTGATGTGACAAGTAATGTTTTTAATCCCATTCTTGAAGGTGCTAAACTGGCTTCAATTCCAGCATGTCCCCCTCCGACAACTATTACGTCATACATATCACTTACACTCCCTTTCAATTCTTT
>ENA-OQIO01000605-OQIO01000605.1-human-gut-metagenome-genome-assembly--contig:-NODE-605-length-18738-cov-6.258879_pt1 | contig 18738 bp, 23 predicted proteins | sample MGYA00242573_ERZ504737 | MGnify/ENA primary metagenome ERZ504737 (study PRJEB26092, sample SAMD00036203) | human gut metagenome | host: Homo sapiens | study: EMG produced TPA metagenomics assembly of...
AGCCAGTGAGCGTATTCGTGCGGCGCAGGCAGTAAAAAAGTTCTGGCGAGAAAGGAGTGTAATTATCCAGCAGTATTCTATCATTTACGCCGATCCCCCTTGGCGCTACTCGGCTAAGAAAGTACAGGCGCGGCGGAAAACCATTATCCCACTATGAGCATTGAGGAGTTATGTGCGTTGCCTGTGGCTGATCTTGCAGCCCCGGACAGCGCACTCTTTTTATGGGCCACTTTTCCGCAGCTCCCGGAGGCGCTCCGGCTGATCGAGGCTTGGGGCTTCACCTATAAATCCGTTGCTTTCGTCTGGCTGAAAAAGAACAAGAAGGCGGATAGCTGGTTTTACGGCCTTGGCTTCTGGACAAGGGGCAATGCGGAAATCTGCCTGCTGGCAACCAAGGGCCACCCGAAGCGGCAGGCTGCCAACATCCATCAATTTATCGTTTCCCCGATTGAGGCCCACAGCAAAAAGCCGGACGAGGCCCGCGACAAAATTATTTCCCTGATGGGCGATCTGCCCCGCGTGGAGCTCTTTGCCAGGCAGACCCCGCCCGGTTGGGCTGTATGGGGGAATGAAGTAACACCAACCATCCCGGACTTTGGGACACATTGTCCCGAAGTGCAGAAAGGAGTGTGATCTATGCCCTATGTAAACGTACCAAACGATTTATCCAAAATCAAAACAAAGATGGCTTTCAACCTCACCAAACGCCAGCTTGTCTGCTTCGGCAGCGCGGGCGCGGTGGGGATTCCAGCCTATCTGCTGACCCGTGGCACCCTCGGCAATACCGGGGCGATGTTTCTCATGCTGGGAATTATGCTCCCGGCGTTCCTGCTGGCGATGTATGAAAAGGACGGCTTGCCCTTTGAAAAGGTTGTGCGAAACATCATCCGGGCCAAGTTTCTAAGGCCGGGGATCAGGGCCTACCGAACCGAAAACATTTATGCGTCCTTTGCCGGGCCGGGCGCTGGAAAGGAGGATGTGATTGAAAAACACAAAGAAGAAAAACGGAGCCGCCGCCAAGGGTAAAGGCGGGCGACCCTGTCTGCTCAGCAGACAATCCCGTATCTGTCCATGCACCCGGACGGTGTGTGCAAGCTCCCGGGCGGGCTCTATACAAAGACCGTGGAATATGAGGACATCAATTACTCTGTGGCCTCCACTGAGGATCAGACCGCCATATTCAGCGGATGGAGCTCATTTCTCAACTACTTTGATAGTTCGCTGCCGTTTCAGCTTTCCTTTATCAATCGCCGTTCCCATTCCCGCAGCCGCTATCAGGTCAATATCCCGAAAGCGGATGACAACTATAACAGCGTCCGGGACGAGTTTACCGGGATGCTGAAAAATCAGATTGCCAAAAGCAATAACGGCATTGAACGCTCAAAATACATCACCTTTGGCATACCCGCGAGGGGATTGCGGAGGCACGGCCCCGTCTGGAGCGTGTGGAGGCTGATGTCATGGGAAACTTTAAGCGGCTGGGCGTTCCCTCGGAGCCTATGGACGGGCGGGCCCGCCTTGCGCTGCTTCATAGCCAGATGCATCCGGGGAGCCGCGAGGCGTTCCGCTTTTCGTGGAAAGACATCCCGCAGACCGGGCTCGGCACAAAAGACTTTATTGCCCCGGACAGTCTCGACTTCCGCCAGTCCCGCACATTCCGTATCGGCCAGTATTGGGGCGCGGTGTCCTATTTGCAGATTATGGCATCGGAGCTTTCGGATAAGCTGCTGGCGGAAATCTTGGAGCTGGATGCGGAAATGACCGTGACCATGCACATTCAGACCGTGGATCAGCTCAAGGCAATTAAGACCATCAAGGGGAAAATCTCGGACATCGGAAAAATGAAAGTGGAGGAACAGAGAAAGGCTGTGCGCTCCGGCTATGACCCGGATATTCTTCCCCCTGACCTGATCACATTCAGCAAGGACGCAGCGGAGCTTTTGGCTGATTTGCAATCCCGCAATGAGCGAATGTTTCTGCTGACCTTTACGGTGGTAAACCTTGCCCCTACTCGCCAGCGGCTGGAAAACGATGTGTTTACCGTGGGCGGCATCGCGCAGAAATACAACTGCGCTCTGCGCCGTCTGGACTGGCAACAGGAACAGGGATTTGTTTCTTCGCTGGCCCTTGGTTACAACGAGGTAGAAATCCAGCGCGGTATGACAACCAGCTCCACAGCCATCTTTATCCCCTTTATGACAAGGGAGCTCCGCATGGCGGGGCAGGCCCTCTACTATGGCATGAACGCACTTTCTCACAATGTCATCATGGCTGACCGCAAAAAGCTGAAGTCGGCAAACGGGATGTATTTGGGTTCTACGGGCTCCGGCAAGAGCTTTGCTGCAAAGCGTGAGCTCTTGAATGTGTTTCTTACCATTCCGCAGGATCGCATTATCGTGGTTGACCCGATGGGCGAATATGCGCCGCTGGTGCGAAGGCTGGGCGGCCAGGTGATCGAGATTGCCCCGGACAGCCCGCACCATCTCAATCCGATGGATGTGGAGCTCAATATGGCCGCCGGAGAAAGCCCGCTTTCCATGAAGGCGGATTTTCTTTTGTCCCTATGCGAGCTGGTGGTCGGCGGCAAGGAAGGCTTGCAGCCCATTGAAAAGACGGTCATTGACCGCTGTGTGCGTTTGGTGTACCGGGAACAGGCGCTCGGACTGGAAACTGCAAAAACACCGCTGTTGCAGGATTTGTACGAAGAGCTCTTACGCCAGCCGGAGCCCGAAGCCCGGCGCGTGGCAACTGCCTTAGAGCTTTATTGCACAGGCTCCCTCAATCTCTTTAACCATCCTACCAACGTCAAGACGGACAGCCGTGTGGTGTGCATCGTTCTGAAAAACATGGGCGAAAACCTTAGAAAGATTGCAATGCACATCACAAATGAGTTTGTTTCGCAGGCGGTGGATCAGAACTTCCACGAGGGTGCGGCGACTTGGTGCTACTTTGACGAGTTTCATATCCTGCTCCGCGATCCGCTGACAGCCAGCTACTTTGTGGCAGTCTGGAAAATGCTGCGTAAAAAAGGATGTGTGCCGTCTGCTTTGACGCAGAACGTCAAAGACCTTTTGGCCAGCCGGGAAATCGAGAACATTCTGGACAACACGGATTTTATGATTCTGCTTTCGCAGGCGCAGAGTGACCGTACCATTCTGGCAAAACAGCTCGGTATTTCCGAGCATCAGCTTTCCTATATCACACACAGCAATTCCGGCGAGGGGCTGTTGTTCTATGGAAATGTAACCATTCCGTTTGTGGATCGGTTCCCTCGCGGAGAAATCTATGACCTGCTGACTACCCGCCCGGAGGATATGAAGAATGAAACGAAAAACGAATAAGACCAAGGAGGAGGCTTGGTCACAGACCGCCCACGCCCCTGACGGGGAACAGCCCGGGCCGGAGGCTTCCGACACTTCGGGACAAAGTGTCCCGAAGTCCAAGTTCCGCAAAAAGAGCCAGCAGGAACAGGCTGCGGCGGCAAAGCTCCACATGGAGTCCCAAGGCGAAAAACTGGAACAGGCCCGGGAGAAGCTGGCAAAGCAAAAGCCGCCGAAAAAGCCCGGCCCGGTAAAACGCATAGGCCGTGTTGCCAGCGGTTCCGTTCACAGCTTCGTGCATGGCAAGATTTTTGAAGTGGAACAGGAAAATGTCGGCACAGAAGGCGCACACCGTTCTGAGCTTGTGGGAGAAACCGCGCTGCGGCACGGCTCCCGCTTTGTGCGCCGTAAAGTCCGGGAACATCCGGCAAAAGTGGTACGCAAGGCCGAGGCCCGCTATACCAAATACACGGCGGACTACCATTTTCACACCGCCGCACAGGAGCACCCGGAGCTGACGAAAAATGCCCTTACCCGCTACTGGCAGAAGCAACGGCTTCGCAGGCAATACCGCAAGCAGGCAAAGGAGGCTGCAAAGCAGGGCGCGGCTGCGGCTGGGAAAACTGCCACAGCCACAGAACGCCTGACCGCCCGGGCAGTGGAATTTGTCAAAAGTCATCCCGCAGGTGCCGTGATTGCGGTGCTCTGTGTGTTACTCCTGTTTGCTATGCAGTCCTGTTCCTCTACCATGCTTATGCTGGGGAACGCCGGGGCCGGTGCATTAGGGGCCAGCACCTATCCTTGCGAGGATCGGGATATGCTGCGCCGAAGCTGCCTACTGTGCGCTGGAAGATGATTTGCAGCATTATCTGGACACCTATGAAAGCACCCATGACTATGACGAATACCACTTCGATCTGGACGAAATCGAACATGACCCCTATGTGCTGCTTTCTCTTTTGTGTGCGCTCCATGAGGGGCAATGGACAATAGACGAAGTACAGGGAACGCTGCAAATGCTGTTTGACCGCCAGTACATTCTCACGGAGGATGTAGTGGTGGAAACCCGGTATCGCACGGAAACCGACACATGGACGGACGAGGATGGCAACTCCCATACGGACACCTATCAGGTGCCTTACGATTATTACATCTGTACGGTCACGCTGGAGAACTTTGATTTATCCCATGTGCCCGTATATGTCATGAGCGAGGAGCAGCTTTCACGGTATGCCATCTATATGGCAACGCTGGGAAACCGCCCCGATCTGTTCCCGGATTCTCCCTATGTGAACAAGTACATTACCGGGAAACCCGGTGATTACGAAGTGCCCGGAGAATATCTGGACGATGAAACCTTTGCCGCGATGCTTGCCGAAGCGCAGAAATACATCGGCTATCCCTATGTGTGGGGCGCAGTTCTCCCGCCACTTCCTTTGATTGCTCGGGGTACGTTTCGTGGGTTATCAATCACTCCGGCTGGAATGTGGGCAGGCTGGGAGCCCAGGGGCTCTATAACATCTGTACGCCGACCAGTTCTCCCAAACCCGGTGATCTGGTGTTCTTCAAAGGCACCTATGACACGCCGGGCGTGAGCCATTGCGGGATTTATGTCGGTGATGGAAAAATGCTGCATTGCGGAGATCCCATCGGCTACGCAAATTTGAATACAAGCTACTGGCAATCTCATTTTTACGCCTACGGGCGTTTACCGTGACAGGAGGTTTTGAAATGGCAACTACCAAAAGCATGAAAATTCAGGCCGAGATTGATAAGTCAAGGCCAAAATCAGTGAACAGCAGGCCCGGCTCAAGGAGCTGGAGCAGAAAAAGCTGGAGGCGGAAAACAGCGAGATAGTGGACATTGTGCGCGGTATGAGCATTTCCCTTACGGAGCTCCCGCTGCTGTTTGAAAAGCTGAAGGACGGAGGTACTTTGGGACAAAGTGTCCCGAAGTCCGAAGAAGAAAAGGAGGAAAACTGAATATGAAACACTTTCGTATGTTGGCGGCGGGGCTTTGCTCCGCCGTTCTTTTATGCGGCTTTGCAATCCCGGCCTATGCTATTCGGACGGCGGGAATGAGGAACCGCCTGTTGTGGAAGAAACTCCGGCCCCGGAGCCAGCGCCTACCATTACCCCGGGCGAGGGCTTTTCGGAGGATGGAAACCTTGTGACCCGCGATCTGCTCTACGATGCTGCAACCAACAAACAGTTCATCACGGTGGAAACCAGCGGCGGCAACACCTTTTACATTGTCATTGACTATGACAAGCCTGTGGACGAGGACGGCGAACAGTATCACACCTACTTTTTGAACATGGTGGATGAAGCCGATCTGCTGGCGGCACTGGAGGCCGCTGGCGGAGAACTTCCGGCCTGCTCCTGCACAGAAAAATGTGCGCCCGGAGCCATCCATACGGATTGCGAGGTCTGCGCGGTCAACATGACCGAGTGTGCTGGCACAGCTCCCGAACCCGCTCCGGTGACGGAACCTGCGGAGGAGCCGGAACCCGAGCCCCAGCAGAAAAGTAATACCGGGACGCTTCTGCTGATTTTGGCAGTGGCTGTTCTGGGCGGCGGTGCAGGCTGGTACTTGAAAATCTACCGCCCGAAGCACGAAAAAGCTGCTGTACCCGAAGAAGATTACAGTGAGGAACTGGCTGATTATGACGATTCCGAGGACGATGGGCCGCCTTGGGACGAGGACGATACCGAAAGCGAGGATAATGAATGAGATTTACCAACAACCCCTATGAGGGATTTATGAAAGAAAAAAGCTACTTTAAGGGTGTGCCGCCCAGCCTGCCGCCGAAGGGCTCCCGTTGTGACGGCTGCCCTTACTGGCGCGGGATCGGCTGCGTGTTCTGCTACCGGGAGCAGCTCAAACCACCGGGCAACGGGAGGTGATGCTGTGGGCCGAGAACTGACCCGGACAGAAAAAGCGGCAATCCGCAGGCTGGTGTCAAAATGGTGTGCCAACTATGACCGGGACTGCGGCTGCCTGCCGCTGGATTGCGAGTGCTATATGTTTGGGAAATGCTGGACGGGGGCTTATTGCCGCTACTTCCGCGAGGCAGTTCTGCCCCTTGATCCGGCGCTGGAGATTGCGCTGCTGACAGAAGGGCCAAGGCCGGATTTCAAGGCTTGCCCGGTATGCGGCAGAGCCGTGGCTCCTGATGGACGGCAAACCTATTGTTCGGCGGCCTGTGCAAAAGCGGCACATCGCAGACAGCAGCGGGAATATATGCGGAAAAAACGGGGCTGATGTGTTGACAATTAGGCCACCTCAAACCCGCCTGTGACAAGGCTTTTTAAGGCCCTTTTCTGCGGGAGGTGTATGTTTCTATGTCCGGCCCTGTTTCCGTGAGATGCTGTCAACATTTTAGCTGCCGGAGCTTTGGGACAATTTGTCCCAAAGTTCCGGCTTTTGTGGAAGGAGGTACTATGCCGAAATATTATCCGATCAACGAAGAAGCCGCAAAGCGGGCAAAAGATATGAACAGCTTTTCCGACTATCAGCCGGGCTCCGCTACGGCGGGCTACCGGGCAATGGTCGATGAAGCGTATGCAGCAGCGGAACGCCAGAAAGCCCGTGTCGATCCAATGTACCATGATAAGATTGACGCGCTGGTGGATCGCTATGCCCGGAAACTTGCGGAAAATCTGAATGAACGCAATGTGATTGATGCCCGGGTGCCCTCTATTCTGATCTCCGGGGGCGGCAATTTCCCTGTGGCAAAAAAGCACAAGCAGAACGCCGCCCGGGATCGCAACTATGGAGAGTATGCGGAGATTTCAAAGCTGCTTGATAAAATCCGCTCTGTTGGTATGGGCGGGATCAGCGCAGACGATGATCTGGCCGTGGAAAAGCTGACAAAAAAGCTGGAGGGGCTGGAGTCCCAGCAGGCCACCATGAAGGCGGTCAATGCGTATTTTCGGAAACACAAAACGCTGGACGGCTGCCCGGAGCTTACGCCGGAGCAGGCAGAAAAGCTCAAAGCAGATATGGCGCAGTCATGGCACTTGGATAAAAGCAAGCCGTACCCCGCCTATCTGCTTTCCAACAACAACGCCAACATCCGCCGTGTACGCCAGCGCATTGAGGAACTGAGCAGCCGCTCCGAGTTTGCTGGCTGGACATTCCCCGGAGGTGAGGCCAAAATCAACGAGGCTGAAAACCGTTTGCAGCTTATTTTTGAGGAAAAGCCCGATGCCGATCAGCGGCAGGAACTGAAAAGCAACGGCTTTAAGTGGGCTCCCAGCCAAGGGGCATGGCAGCGGCAGCTTAACCAGAACGCCATCCGTGCTGCGGCCCGGATAGACTTTCTGCGACCCGAGGACGGTACAAGCCCCTATCAGCTCCAGCCGTTTGTGAAAAGAGAAAACAAAGAAATGTCTCGATGATGGGAGGTGTACTATGGACAAAAATCAAGGCTATGCTATTTTGAAGGCGGTCATGCTGGAAAATGGGCGGGGATTTGCATTGGGCGAACATCCCACCGCGCCATCCCGCTATGTCACATGGGCCTGCTATGATGACAAGGACGGCCAGCGGCAGTACGAATGGGGTCACTATGGAAATGACCGCACCGCGATGGAACAGGATTTTGCAGACCGGGTGCAGGACTATCAGCGTATTTATAACGTGGGGATCAGGCAGACCGAGGCTCCCGGCCTTTACAAGTATTATTCGACCAGCGGCCTGTGGACATCGGGACATTCCCGAAGCCGCCTTATAACAAGCCGGATGAAATCTTCAATTACGATCAGCGCATCCCGGTGAAAAATGGCTCGTTCCTGGCTTGGGGCTATCTTACCTATACCCGCCCGCTAACGGAAAAACAGGCATCCGACTATGAGCTGCGTCCTGCGCCTGATAATCCCGACAGGCCCCGTCCGATTGCCGAGCAGATGAAAAATGCGGCAAAGTTGGCGGAGGCAGATCGCGGCTCGGAGGCTCCGGCTCCCCAACGGAGGCAGCCTGACCGTGGCGATAGATAAGGAGGTGCGTATATGGAAAAGAAACGTGAACAGGAATTGTCTGTACTGGAGGTGCTGCGCCTGCACCGTGAATTTCATTTGCCGCACCCTGTTCCGGCAGACGAACAGGAAAAGCCGCTGGATAAGGTAAAGGAGCCGCCCCGCGCCTGCCGCAGCCGGGAGCGTGAGGAGCGATGACAAAAAAGCGCCGCCGTCCGATCCATCTTCATGTGATGGTGTCGGAGGCGGAGCAGGCCCTGATTCAAGAACGTATGGCGGAGGCTGGCATCCGTAATATGGGAGCCTATATGCGGAAAATGGCCCTGAGTGGGTATGTGCTTCATGTTGACCTTTCGCCTGTTCGTGAGCTGGTTTCGCTCCAGCGGCGCTGCTCCAACAATCTGAACCAAGTGGCAATTCAGGCCAACACCTACGGCGCGATTTATCCCGAAGAACTCGCGGCCTTGCAGCGGGACTATGCCGCTTTGTGGGGGCCTCTGTCTGATCTCTTGAAACAGCTCTCCGCTCTGGTAGAGCTCTGACCCATCCGGGGAGTGGTTGATACCGCTCCCCGGCTTTTTCTACTTCGGGACAAAGTGTCCCAAAGTAAAAATACTGTTTGCCGGAAGGAGGGATTTTTACGGCGACCACCTACATCCGCCTTATAAAACAGCGGCGGGAAAAAGTGCAATTCAAACGATGGAGGATCGTTTTACCTATGGCCTGAACCCGGAAAAGCTGGGAGCCGTATCTTCCTATCTCTGCGATCCGAACACGGCTCCCGCCGAGTTTCTTCTGGTAAAAAGTCAATACCTTGCAGAGACAGGCCGGGCCGTATCTCGCGGGGCACTGTTCTTTCAGATCCGGCAGGCGTTTCTGCCCGGGGAGGTTACGGCGGAAGAAGCAAACCGTATCGGTTATGAAACGGCGATGCGCTGGACAAAGGGAAAGCATCAATTCTTTGTCTGTACGCATACCGATAAGGCCCATATCCACAATCACATTTATTTTAATGCAACGGCCTTTGACCGCTCCCGGAAATTTCATAATTTTATTGGTTCGTCCTTTGCCCTGCGGCGGCTCTCTGACCGCGTGTGCATCGAACATGAACTGTCTGTTATCCAAAATCCGCGCCAGCACAGCAAGGGCTGCTTTCTTCACTATGGCCAGTGGATCGGAGAAAAGCCACCCTCTGCCAAGCAGCGGGTACGGCTGGCTATTCTCGCGGCTTTGGAGAAAAAGCCCACAGACTTTGCCGACTTTCTTCGTCTCATGGAGGAGTCCGGCTTTTCGGTGAAACAGGGACGCGGCGGTGTCATCTCATTCCTTGCGCCCGGGCAGGAAAAACCGACTCGGCTCCGGGCTTCTACACTGGGAGCCGGATTTGACCCGGAGGACATCAAGCAGTAATTGCCGGGGAACGTCCACTCCCTGAGCTGCCAGAGGAGCCCACGGTTCCGCCACGGCGAGTTAATCTCATCATCGACATTCAAGAGCGTATGGCCCAGGGCAAGGGCCCGGCCTATGAACGATGGGCCAAGGTCTACAACTTAAAGCAGATGGCGGCTGCACTCCAGTATTTGCAGGAGCATCATCTGACAGACTATGCGGCGCTGACGGCCAGCACCGAGGCTGCGGTGGATCACTTTCACAAGCTGTCTGACGAGCTCCGCACAACGGAGGAGGCTCTTTCCAAAACCTCGGAGCTGATGGCTGCCACGGTGGACTATGCCAAGACCCGCCCGGTATTCGATGGGTACAAGGCTGCGCGGTACAGCAAAAAGTATCTGGCCCAGCATGAAGCGGAGCTTGCCACTTACCGGGCGGCAAAGGATACCATGAACACCATACTGAACGGCGCAAAGCTCCCTAAGATTGAAGCACTAAAAAAATCCCGCCGTGAGCTGGCAGGACAGAAAAAAGAGCTTTATGCAGAATACCGGGAGGCCCAGCGGCAAATGCGGGAGGCCGTGGCAATAAAAGCGAACATTGATCATCTGCTCGGCATAACAGACGAGCGTGAAAATAAGGCCCAGGAACGATAGTGACGGGCCGCAGACTACGGTGCAGCGCACCGGGACTTTGGGACAATTTGTCCCGAAGTACAGCGGGTTTGGGGAGCTCCCAACAAGCATTTTTGCGGGCCCTGCGCCCTGCAATTTCGGAGTGTGGCCACACCCGAATTGCTTGCCATTTAGCGGCACCCCCGAAAAGCCCCCTAAAAACGAGAAAAACGAAGGCCCTTTTTACTTGACCTCCGTTTCTCTGGCTTTTTGTAGTCCCTCTGCTGTGGCCTCCATGACCGTCAATTCCTTTTCGTCCATTGTATTGAGCAGCCTGTCAATATGTTGGCGGCAGTCGCTTTCGCCGTTCTGCCTGTCAGGATAAAAGAACTGGTCTACGGAAATATCCAACAGGGTGACGATTTGGTAAAAGGTGTTCAGGCTTGGATGCTGGCCCCGGTTCTCAAAATACATGATGGAACGAGGGGTACGGTCTACGAGCTGTGCAAGGTATTCCTGTGTCCAGCCTTTCGCCTCTCTCTTGCGCTTGATCTCCCGGCCTAATGCGTGGAAGTCAAGCCGTCTGGTGTCTTGGTACATTCTCATATCACCCCTATATTATTTTACATTTCGGGTTTGACTATGAGAACGAAACACAATTTTATGTTTTGGTAGTATTTTATTGCCCGTCGGCAAGGTTGCCGATGTTACACGGACAAGGTATAATAACAGAAAGAAAATTTGAAAACTACACTTTAATCACAAAAATCTATGATACGCTATCTTTGGAGGTGTTATTATGCAAAGGATTTTAGTCGTTGAGGACGATTTTGATATTCAAGAACTTTTACAGAATTTTTTGCAAGAAGCAGGATATGAAGTGGCTACTGCAAATGATGGCATCGAGGCACTATCTTTGTTTTCGGGGCAACGATATGACTTGATTATATTGGACATTTTTGCTTCCCAAAATTGACGGTTATGGTGTCTGTGAGTTGATACGAAAGCAATCGGATGTTCCCATTATTATGCTGACTGCATTGAGCGGTGAGGAAGATCAAATCAGGGGATTGGATTTGCAGGTGGATGACTATATTACAAAGCCTTTTTCTATGCCAATCTTACTTCGCAAAATTGCAGCTGTACTTCGGCGTAGCAAGCGGGGAGAAGATGAAAAGCCTCAAATCATCACTTATGGCAATTTACTTTTGAACTGTGATAGTTATGCCGCCACCGTGGATGGATCTGATTTTGAACTGACGCAAAAAGAGTTTGAAATATTGCGGGAACTGCTGACCCATCAAGGCCGGATATTGACCCGCCAGAACTTATTAGATAAGCTGTGGCGATTTGATTTTTATGGGGATGAGCGAGTTGTTGATACCCATATCAAAAACTTACGCAAGAAGCTGGGGATAGATTTCATTCAAACGATCAGAGGGGTGGGATATAAAGTTGATAAAGAAAATTAAAGGCAGTCTGTTTATAAAAGTTTTTATCACTACTGCTATCCTATTGACAGGGGTGAGCTTTCTGGTTTACTTGATTTTAGCTTGGTACACCCCGAAAACATATTCTAATACCCTTAATGCAACATTAGATGAACAAACAAAAATATTCATTTCAGAAATATCGCAAATGCCCATGGAAGAAACAGGGGGTATTTTTGATAACTTTCTTGATTATCAGAATGTAGACCGAATGGAACTGTTTGAAGAAAATGGTAATAGAATAAATCTTCCAACGGAACGAAGTGCTGATAATGATGTTGTTATAGAAACAAAGGCTTGGGGAAATGAAGATAATAATGCACCTATTATATCCAATAGTTATACGGTTTCATTTCTTGGCAAAAATACAAACTACACTTTAGTTGTTTATGGAGCGGCGGGGCAAGTAGCAGAACTGCAAAGAGCATTTCAAAAAGTGTTTCCGTTACTTGCATTTATAGTGTTTTGCGTATCACTGGTTACTGGTTGGATTTTTTCACACCTTATTACTAAACCCGTACTGAAAATAAGCCGTATTTCTAAAGAAATGTCCGAATTACAATTTGAATGGCAATTAGATGAACAACGGACTGACGAACTGGGAATATTGGCAAAGAGCCTTAACTATTTATCGCAGAAGCTCAATGTAACTTTGAATGACTTACAGGCAGCAAATAGAAAACTGGAACTTGATATAGAACATGAAAAGGCATTAGAACAAGCTCGCACGAATTTCTTTTCAGCGGTGTCTCACGAATTGAAAACGCCTATCACGATTATCAAAGGGCAATTAGAGGGCATGCTCCTTGGTATTGGACCCTATAAAGACCATGAAAGATACTTGACAAGGTCGCTGGAAATTACAAACACGCTTGAAACAATGGTGCAAGATATATTGACAATTTCGCGGTTAGAAACTGCGGGGGCCGATTTCAAGAAAGACCACTTGGATTGTGTGCAAATTATCAAAGCCTATCTGAACGAAACAGCGGATTTGATTGCAGAAAAAGATTTACAAATACACCTTGATATACTGCCATCTGCTTTCATAAACGGAAATAAGATGTTGGTAGAAAAGGTTTTTTCAAATCTAATTGGAAACGCAATCAAGTATTCCCCACAAAGAGCGGATATTTGGATTTCCGTACTTATGAAACATGAGCAGATAGTATTTTCTGTTGAAAATGCAGGGGTGCATATACCAGAAAATAGTATTCCCAGATTGTTTGATGCGTTCTATCGCGTGGAGCAGTCAAGAAGCCGAAAGACTGGAGGAAGTGGACTTGGACTGTATATTGTGCAGGAAATACTACACCAGTATGGAAGTGAATGTACGGTTTGCAATACGCAAGCTGGGGTAAAGTTCTCTTTTATAATTTGAAAGATATGGAAAAGCGGTGGGTAATCAACCCGCCGCTTTTCACCTACACATAAATCACAAACTAATCCCAAATGTATCACAAAAGGTAGTGGTATCCTTTATATATATTCAAAGAAAGGATGGTGTTTATTTTATGAGCACAAAAAAACTACTTACATTAGCTCTCGGAAGTGCATTGCTTGTGGGGGTGGTAGCTGGGTGTAGTTCATCAGTGAATATTCCTTCCGATAACAACACTACGAAAAATGTTTCCTATCAGGCACAAACCGTTTCTGATACGGAAAATGCGGCGAACGATTCTACTACAGCAGAACTGCCTGGTGGAAGTGTGGACTACTCCATATATGAACCTTACGGCTTGAGCTATGATCAGGAGAATTATTATTTTACCTATAATGGGAATGTAGTGAGATTTTTTAATGACCCCATAGCTGGAGCGAGTTTCACGAATTTCTTTTCTGGAACGGTGGATATTGAGGCAGACCGGGACGAAGAAAATAACCTTGTTGGTATTAAAGAGTGTTCCAAAGAAAATTATGACCGTCATACCCAAAAGCATAATAACTTTAATCCCACTGATACATCATTGAGTACTGTACAAAAGGGAGAATCTACTCCCCAACTTTGGCTTAAAGACTATGCAGACTATGGCATTACCTACAACGAGCAGAGCGGCGGTTGGTATTATAATAATCAGAGAATTAAGATATTATTGGACAGTGAACAGGCTGTTGTTTACACTGATGAAGAAAATGGAGTATGTGTTACTATTTCAAGGGATGGCAACCATCAAATTTCAGAAATTAAAGAAATATCTGAAACAGATGCACAATCACTCATGCTAAAGAATAATCCTATTGGAGAAGATTACACCTCGCAGGAATAATTTCTGCTTTCATAATCAGCCGAGCGATGGCAAAAGACGGAGGTGACCTGTATGAAAAAGATTCTATCACTCATTTTAACATTGTTTTGTGTATTAAGTCTTGTTGGCTGTGGGCGTTCTATGGACGACATCATAAAGAATGAGTCCAGCATTACCGGCGTTGTGGAAGAAGTTTATAACAACTCCATACTTATTTCCATCCAGACAGACGCTTACCCTTACGGAGCATATTGCGATGTTTCTTTGGATGCAGAGAACAAAGATGACATGGTTGATTTCAACATTGGTGATGAAGTCATTGTCTATTACGATGGTAACATTGCAGAGAGCTATCCATTACAGATCAATACGGTGTATGCGATTTCTTTGAAAGATCCAGCTAACTGAAGTAAAAATAAGCGTTTTCCAGTTCTGGTACTTGTAGCGTAATTCAAGAGTAAAGACTGCCGCACGACGGCAAAAGAAAAAAAGCCGTCGTACAGCAGACATATCTCCATGCGCCCATGAAGCGGCGGCTTTGATTTTCAGAGCCGCCGTTTCTCTTTGGATATTCAGTAACCCCACGGCGGCCCATAGGAGGGTGTCGCCGTGTCCATCTTACTTTCTCACAATTCCCATGACCTTCACCAGCTAAAAAAAGCATAGCTCCCCCTCCGGGACAGTCTGGCTATGAAGGTACAATATATCAGTACAATTATGATAATGCAATTTCATGCGTCTGCATAGCGTCTTGCTGTGCGGGCGCTTTTTTGTACTTCGAGACAAATTGTCCCGAGGTGCGGGGCGGCTCCCCGGGGTGCCGCTCCCCGCCGAGCCCCGTTTCGGTCACTCATCCACCCAACACCGAAACGGAGGTTTATTTATGACTACAATCAATCTGAAGGATTTTTATTATTGGTACACACAGGATCAGTTTATCGAGGTTTCTGACGAGGTAGCCGAAGTATTTGTGTCCGATGCCCGGCACGAAATGGCCTACCAGCGGCGGCTCTCCCGGCATAAGGCGCAGTATTCTCTGGACTGCGATGACGGGATCGAATATTCCGCCTGCCTGCATGAGCCAACGCCCCAGGAGCTTCTGGAGCGCATGGAGCTGTTCATCCGTCTGTGGAACGCACTCAACTCTTTACCGGAGATCCAGGGCCGCAGGATTGATGCCCACATCATTCTCGGAAAGAGCATCAAGGAAATTGCCGAGGCCGAGGGCGTACACGAGGAGTCTGTCCGCCAGTCGATCAAGCGTGGCCTTGAGCGCATGAAAAAAACTTTTTGATTTTTTCATTTTCCCCACTTGGAAATGATGAAAAAATGTCTCGGTTTATGAAAGAAGATATTCTTCTTTCCGCAGATAAACAGCGGCGGCCCCGGGCATAGTCCGAGGAGCCGGACGGCGGGTGCGCTGTGACTTTTTCTTTGGAAGAATGAGCGAACAACGCCAACGCCGCAACTGGCTGGGCCAAGCCACGGCCACGATCCGGCATAGGACAGGCTGGCCGCCTGTCTCCCCAGCTGCCCTCTTATCTGCGAGGGAACGCCGCTCTGAGTATGGTTGTCTTTGGACAGGGCAAGAAAATGGGAGCGGCGTTCTCTATTTTATACTTACATGGAGTGAGACAAGAGGGCAGCATCGTTTAGGTGCTGCCCTCTTGCGTTTCCCCACGATATGCGGGAGGCGTATCCTATTTTTGATAAGGAGGTTTTACCGTGAGATTAACGGCAAAGGAACTGGAACAAATGAAAAGCGTTGACATCGGCGCAGTGGCTCCCGAGTCCCTGCCGGATGTGAGCGGTATGGCCTTTGACACCTCTCTCCCCCGGGAGGAGCGGATCGCTCTGTTTTTGCAGGCGGTAGAAAATCCATACTGCTTTTGCATCGGTGGGATCGGTGTAAAAATTGAATTTGCGGAAAGCGGGCCGTCCTTGCAGGACACGCTGACGGACTTCCTGCTCCGGCAAAAAAGCGGGCTGTAACTTCGGTTATGGCCCGTTTCTACTTCGAGACAAAGTGTCCCGAGGCGGAGGCATCCTTGTTGTCCCGCCCGGGCAGAGGTATAATATAGATGTAATGTGATAGGGAAGGAGGAACAATGGCACGAACAAAAAACAGAGGATTGCAACAGAGTTTCTCTCCCTCTTATACCGTCCGCCGCTGGCGGCTGGGCGAATACATCCGGCTTTCCAAGGAGGACTTGAAAAAGGGAAAGGACGACAGCAACAGCGTCATCAACCAGCGTGATCTGCTCAATGACTTTTATCAGAAGCATATCGGAGAATTTGAAAGTGTTTCCGAATATGTAGACGATGGACACACAGGAACGGACGCCAACCGGGAAAATTTCCAGCGGCTCCTTTCCGATGTAATGAGCGGGAAAATAAACTGCGTGGTAGTAAAAGACCTTTCCCGTTTTGCAAGAAATTACAGTGATGCGGGAAGTCTGATTGATAACCTGTTTGTGCAGATGGGTGTCCGCTTTATCAGTCTTGCTGAAAATGTGGACAGCTATCTCAACCCGGACAGCGTTTCCAGTATTATCGTCCCGATTACAAATGTGATGAACGATCAATACTGCTACCAGACCTCAAAGAAAATCCGCCAGGTATTTGACTACAAGCGGCGCAACGGTCAGTACATTGGCGCATTTGCTCCTTATGGATATGTGAAGCACCCAAAGGACAAGCACCAGTTGATCATCGATCCCGATGCCGCTGAAATCGTCAAACTCGTTTTCTCTTTGTTCCTAAAAGGGACATCGAAACGGGCCATCGCTTTGTATCTGAATGAACACGGCGTACCCACCCCTCGGCTTATAAACTGCAAAAGGGCATACCCGTTTCAACAAGAGGATATGACGATCCTATGTGGGGAGCCGCATGATCCACTCCATTCTTACGAACCCCACCTATACCGGGGATTTGGCACAGGGCCGCAGCCGGGTAAAAAGCTATAAGGTACACGAGGTTGAAAGTGTTCCCCGTGAAGAATGGGTGGAAGTAGCCGGTACGCACGAGGCAATCATTGATTATGAAACCTTTGATAAGGTACAGGCCCTTTTACAGCGGGATACCCGTACTTCTCCAAAAGGCCGGGAAGTCCACCTGTTCAGCGGTTTTCTGAAATGTGCTGACTGTGGGCGGGCAATTACCCGGAGCGTAGGCAACAACAATAATGTGTACTATGCCTGCTCCACCTACAAGAACCGCTCCCGAACAGCCTGCACAATGCACTCAATCAAGCATAACCGTCTGGAGGCCGCTGTCCTCTTTGCAGTACAACAGCAAATCCATCTGGCTGTTTCATACTCGGAAATGATTGCCCGCATTAACACCGCCCCGGTCAAAAAGAGCCAGTCCATCCACTTGGAAGAACTGATTGCTGCGAAAGAGCGGGAACTGGCAAAAATCAGCCGCTACAAGCAGTCCCTCTATCAAGACTGGAAAGACGGGGAAATTACCCAGCAAGACTACCGGGATATGAAAGCCGATTATGAGCGACAGACCATAGCTCTTACGGATGTACTGGCCCGGCTGAACGCTGAACGGGCGGAATTGGCAAACGGCGTAAAGAGTGAGCATCCCGCATTGGTGGCTTTTACAAAGCATCAAAATATTGACCAGCTTTCCCGGGAACTTCTCGTTGAGCTGATCGACCATATCAAGGTTTATGAGAATGGAAACATTAGTGTGAGATTTAAGTTTGCGGATGAATTTAGACGCATAGCAGAATACATTGAAATCAACACCACAAAACCCGCAGTAGCGGGCTAACCCCCGCTACATACCCCTTTGACAGTGTGTTTTCCTAATAGGAGCTAATCATATGATTATGAAGCACTCAGAAACAAGAGTATGAATAGGTGTTCCTTTAACATATATGGCGTTATTAATAACCGGTTAGCAGTATGTGAAGGAATAGCAAAATTTGTAAAATTGACACTAAATAAGCTTGGAATTGAATGCTTCATATGTGGAGGAAAAATGCACTCTTGAAAATGAAAAAATAGAGGATCAATGCATGGGAATATTATAAAAATAGAAGAGGATTATTATCACATTGATGTAACATGGGACATAAGAAAAGATGATGCGCAGAATAAAAGAATAGTATCATATGATTATTTTAATCTGGATGATGCAAATATAAGTCGTGATCATTTTGACTTTAATATGAGTTTTGAGTGTACAAGTATGCTTTATAATTATCATGCTATCATGGGGCGGTTTATTTCTGGAAAGAAACAGTTGATACAATTGCTTTCGGATGGATTAGCACTAGGAAAGAATTTCTCTTTCAGAATTAAGAGAACCATAAATACTCCAGATAACATAGATGATATTGTTGTAGAGACGTTTAACGAATCAGTTAAATATAATGGGACTAATGGGAAACAGTATTATCTTTCTGCAAATAAAAGTCAACTAACCTATTATGTTACTGTGGGATAGTGTTTTCTGAATTAGAAAGATTGGAGGGATACTATCAAATAATGGGATTTTTGAATGGTGTTAAAGAAGTTTTTTCAATAGGTTCTACATTGGACAGGATGAATCAAGGTATAGATGGGGTTGTTAATTATAAGTCGTGTTCTGTTGAGAATTTTTTGAAAGCCAATATGGAACGATTAATACGATAGTATCTGGTGGGGCGGATGACATTCGGTTTAAGGTCTAAGAGCATCATT
>ENA-OQIO01000606-OQIO01000606.1-human-gut-metagenome-genome-assembly--contig:-NODE-606-length-18728-cov-1.958013_pt1 | contig 18728 bp, 23 predicted proteins | sample MGYA00242573_ERZ504737 | MGnify/ENA primary metagenome ERZ504737 (study PRJEB26092, sample SAMD00036203) | human gut metagenome | host: Homo sapiens | study: EMG produced TPA metagenomics assembly of...
TTTTTAAAAGATTTGATTATATTAAACAATTAAAATGTTAATGTATACAAGGAAGGAAAATCACATTTTCATCATGTTAATTAATAACAAATCCATATTTTAACGGATCATCTTCATCTATTAAAAATGTACTATATCCATCAATATAGGCTACTCCCGTAATACTTGATATAATAGCTTTATATTTATCTATTTTAGTTTCTTCTATTACTCTTCCTTTAAAAGAAACCCCGGTAAAGCTTTGATTAATAAATGTTTCATTTAACTTTAATTTATTTGTGTTATACATATATGCAAGTTTTGCACAAGTTCCTGTACCACATGGGGAACGATCAATCATGCCTTCTTCACTAATAACAATATTTTTTTGTCCATCATCTGTCTTATGATAAAATTCTACATTAACCACTCGATTTATCGGTAAAGTAGGGTGCTTCACATCATATTTTTCGTTAATCTGTCTCAATAAATTTACTCCAAGTCCTTTAAATTTATTTGCATTATTAATATTGATTTCTATGTCTAATTGATCAGCATCTACCAAAGCAAAAAATGATCCTGAATAACTAATATCAAAGTGGATATTATTTACGAGACAATTTTCTTCAAATAAGAAAGAAGGAATATTTTCAAAAGAAACACTTTTTGTCTTTCCATCTTCAACTTCTACATCTACATGAATAAGTCCAGCTGGTATTTCTAAAGTTAAATGGGTTACAGGTTCTACAACTTTAACTAGATTTTCATTAACCAATGTCATAGATACTCCGATAGTAGCATGCCCACACATATTTATCCATCGGTTGGCATCCATGTAAATGACACCTATATCCGCTTCCTTATAAATTGGTTCTACTAGAAGTGCTCCAACCATATCTTTATGACCTCTAGGTTCACACATAAGTACTGATCGATATTAATCATAATTATTTTCTAAATACTCTTTATATTCCATCATAGATTTTGCTTTATGCTTAGGAAAACCTTCAGTAACAATACGTGTAGGTTCTCCTAAAGTATGTGTTTCAATCGTCTTAAAACAAATTGCTTTTTTATTCATCAAAGACACACGCTCCATTCGATTCAATTAATTTTTTATAATAATAGAATGAGTCTTTTCTTTGTCTTTCTAACGTTCCATTTCCAGCATTATCCAAATCTACATAAATGAACCCATAACGTTTTTTCATTTCTCCTGTTGAAGCACTTACTAAATCAATAGGTCCCCACCAAGTATAACCAAATAAGTCTACACCATCATCAATCGCTTGTTTCATTGCTTTTGTATGTGCTTTTAAATATTCAATACGATAAGGATCATGAACTTTACCATCTTCACTCACTTCATCAATTGCACCCAATCCATTTTCTGCAATAAATAATGGTATATGATAACGTCCATAAATTTCATTTAATACCCAACGTAATCCATCAGGATCAAAAGCCCAACCCCATTCTGATTTTTTTAAATAGGGATTTGCAGCTCCTAAATTAAAGTTTCCTGAATCTGTATCAACTTTTTGATCTAAGCAATCTGTTCCAGAAGTATAGTAACTTAATGAATAGAAGTCCACAGTTCCTTCTTTGAGAATTTTTTTATCTTGTTCTGTGATTTCTAGTGTTACACCTTTTTCTTTTAAGAAGCTTTTTGTAAAGTAAGAGTATTCACCTCTTACTTGCACATCTCCACAATACCATAGTTTACGCATTGAGTTTTGTGCAGCTAAAATATTAATTGGATTACAAGAATATGGATAATGTGCATCCGATGATATCATACAACCAATTTTATTTGATGGATCAATTTCATGTCCTGCTTTAACCACTAAAGCACTAGCTAAAAATTGGTTATGTAATGCCGCAAAACGTTTATTTTGTTTTTCTTTAGACATTGAATCATCACTTACATTATTAATATCAATTACCGTTGTTTGATTTGATAAGATACCTGCACCATAAACATCACCAAAATAGTTCATTGTCATATTAATTTCATTAAATGTAATCCAATAATGAACTAAACCTTTATATTCATTAAATAAAGTTTTAGCATACTTAACATAAGCACCAATTGTATCTTTACATAACCAACCATCTTGTTTAATAGCTAATGCCATTGGTGTATCATGATGCATAATTGATACTAATGGTTCTATTCCATATTTGTGACACTCATTAAATACATCTCTATAAAAATCTAATCCCTTTTGATTTGGTTTTTCATCATCTCCATTTGGGAAAATTCTCGCCCATGAAACTGACATTCTATAGACTTTAAAACCCATTTCAGCAAATAATTTAATATCTTCTTTATAACGATGGTAATGATCAATACCTATTTTTGCAGGATAATAAACTCTTGATTCTTCTTTCGTTGTTAATTTTCTAGGATTTCTACGTGTTCCTGCTGTTAATAAATCAGTTATCGCAAATCCTTTTCCATCTTCATTCCATGCTCCTTCACATTGGTAAGCTGCTGTTGCACCTCCCCATAAAAATCCTTTTGGGAATTCATTATTATTCATAATCATTATCCTTTCTGACTAACAAATTTTTCTACACCTAATTTTAAACGATTTAATCCTTCATGTAATATTCCTTTACTTGTAGCTATACAAATTCGAACATGTCCTTCAGATTGATTACCAAAATAATTATGTCCGCCTGGAACAACTGAAAGCTTAACTTCTTTCTTTAAGAAATCAACTAATTCAACTGCTGTACAGTTTAAATCTTTAATATCTACATATAACAAATAAGTTGCTTTAGGTCTATATGCATGTAATTGAGGAATATTGTTATTAATAAAGTTTACCGCATAGTCTCTATTTTCTGTTAAATGTTTTATAAATTCTTTTCCCCAGTCTCTAGAATCATTCATTGCCGCAATGGCAGCTACTTGAGAAATTGAAGTTGCACCTCCTGCAGTAGACATAACATCACTTGCTTCTACCAATTATCAAATGCATCATCATTTGTAGTATAAACACATCCCACTCTAAGACCTGCTAGTCCAAAACTTTTTGAATAACCAAATACAGACATAACTCGGTGACATCGTTCATTTCCTAAACAATAAATACTTCAAATTTTGCATCTGGATAAACAATATCTGACCAAATTTCATCATTCATAATATAAAGATCATATTTTTCACAAAGTGACATAATATAATCTAATTCTTCTTTTGTATAAGTCAATCCATAAGGATTATGTGGATTACATAATCCTATCATTTTTGTTTTCTCAGTAATACAACTTTCTAATTTAGAAAGATCCATTTTTCTTTTTTTTCATCAATTCCACAAGAATAATATACTGGTGTTGCTCCTGCTGCTAAGCATGATTCTCTAAATAAAAAATCACAAGGATCAAAAACAATCATTTCATCTCCAGGTTTTAAAAATGCTTTTGCTACAATATACATTGCTCGTGCTGCGCTATCTACCGGTAATACATTTTTTGCTGGAATATTTTCATTCTTTAAATCTTTAACATAATTCGATAAAGCAATTTTAAAATCATCAAATCCTGTTTTTGGTGTGTATGAAAAATACCCATCAGAAATATAATCTAGCATTGCTTGTTTTACCATAGGTGGACAAGGAAAATCAGGATCTGCAGCTGTTAGTGGAATAACTCCTTCCTCAACTTCTGCCCAACGCAAATTGTACGCTTTTCTTTTTAATACATCTAAATTTACATTTTCATCATCAAAAAATGACATATATTCATCTCCTATCTTCTAAATTTGGCAGGAATATATTCCTGCCAAATAAGTAATTATTTATTTTCTAATTTTTTAAATCTTTTATCAATAACTTCAAACAAATCAACTAAATGCATTGCTACATTTAATTCACTACTTGCACACATACATGTATCTTGTGCATGAGAGAATAATATTGAATATTCTAATTCTTCTCCACGAGATTCTGCTTGTAAAGCATCTGTTTGTACTTGATGAGCTTGTACAATAGCTTCATTTGCTTGCTTTAATAATTCTTTTGCATTTTCTATATCAAATGTATCCAAAGCTTTTAAAGCATCCATTGTTTTTTCTCTAGCATCTCCTGCATGTAAAATAATCTTCATTGCTGTTTGTGCGTGTTCTAAATTCATTTTATTCCCTATTTCTACTCTAATTTTATTTTTTACTTGTTTTCTTCTAAATATTGTTGTTTTTCGTAAACTTTAAAGAATGGTAACCAAATAAACCATGAAACGATAAACAATACGATTACTAAAACAACTCCAGCAAGACTTCCTGTTGTTAAATAACCTTGAATGATATTTGGTAAATACCACATTTGCATTGGTGCGCTAGGAACAGGCACTAATCCAATTCTCATAACTAAATACATGATGCTAGGAATGACAATTGAGTTTAAACATAATGGAATCATTAAAATTGGGTTCCAAACTACTGGTGCACCGAAAACAATTGGTTCATTAATATTGAAAATTGCTGGTAAAACACATACATTTCCAATAGCTTTTAAACGTTTTACTTTAGAACGCATACACATAATAACTAATGCTAATGTACATCCTTGACCACCGATATAAGTTAATCCCATAACTGTTTCCATTAAGTTAATATTTTGTGCAACATGTCCCGCAGCTACAGCTGCCATATTAGCATCCATACCTTCCATCCAAATTGCCCATGCAATTGGGAATAAAATCCAAGTAAATCCAAATGAATATAAGAAACATGTAAAGAATGTAATCGCAATTAATCCTAACCAAGTTTGACCAAATGCTGAAATTGGAGAGAATAATCCACGAATAAATAATGGTAAATCAAATCCAGTATTCATGATAACTAAACCAATAACCAATGTAATTGTAACTGGAACAAGTGCATCCATCCAAGCCACAACCATATCAGGCATAACTGTATCTTTTTTAAACATTGAATGATTTGATGCTACATTGAAAATCCAAGCAGTAAATACTGCAGTAACAACAGCCGTCAACATACCTCCAGTACCAATTTTATCCATTACAAATGAAATATTACCATCTGCAATATTTGGTATAGTGATAATAAAGAATAATGCTAAACTTGATAACATAGCGGAAATTTTTAATTTTTCATTTCCCTTTTTTTCTAATACTTTCATTGGAACTAATATTGTTAAGAAAATAGCAATTAATCCAAATGAGAAAGTATTCAATTGTGAAATGTCTGGAATCCAGCTCAATGCTTCAAAATTTCTAAATACACCAACAATTGAAGATACCGATCCAATCATAATCATTGGTAAAATGCTCATGATTGATTGTTGAATTGCCATAATATAAACATTTTGTGTTAATTTATCTAACTTAGGTGCTAATGAATTTGTAATCCAACCCATAAAACCTTTTTGATTTTCAACATTTTTGTTCAGCTTTAACTTCTTTTTTTTCTACTTCTTTTACTGGTTTCTTTTTCTACTTCTTGTGGTTTAGCACCTTTTAAAACATCCATTGCTTGTTTTAAAGTTGCTGCACCATCAATAGCTCCATATGCATCTTTATCAATAAAAGCAAATGGAATATTATATTGTTCTAAATCTTTTGCTAAAGCATCTTTCTTATAAGCTAAGTGTGGTCCAAACATAATAATGTCTGTTCCTTTTAGATTATTTGTCATCTCAGCTTCGCTTCTTGCAATAACATCAATATCATCTAATCCTTGTTCTTTTGCGGCTTTACGCATAGCTTGAGCCATGAACCCACTCGAAGCACCGGCACCGCACATCAATAATATTTTCATATTTCTTCACCTATTTTCTTTCTTTATTATTTATGAGCAATTACTTCTACCTCACAAAGCACTTGTTTTGGAAGTTCTTTAACAGCCACACAAGATCTTGCTGGACACATTCCATTAAAATATTCACTATATACTTTATTGAAAGTCGCAAAATCATTCATATCTGCAATAAAGCATGTTGTCTTAACAACATCGCTTAATTTAAAACCAGCTTCTTCTAAAACAGCTTTAACATTTTCTAAAGACTGTTTAGCCTGTCCTTCAATATTATCAGATTCCACACATCCTGTTTTAGGATTAACTGGAATTTGTCCAGAAACAAATGCAAATTCACCAGCTATAATTCCTTGAGAATATGGCCCAATTGCTGCTGGGGCTTCTTTTGTTTTAATTTCACTATTCATTTTCTTAGCTCCTCTCTCTAATGAAATATTTTTCACAATTACATTGTAGTATGTTATTTTATTTTAGTCAATAAACTTTCTTTAATTTTATTAAACTTTTTTTTACTATTTTATAAAATGATAGCGCTTATTTTTAACTTAATTATATTAAATATATTTATTAAATGAAATATTTTTCATTACTTATTTTAAATTTATTTAATTTATGTTATAATAGGTATTGGAGGTAACTATGAAATTCAAAGAAATTCAACTTACATTAATCGATCAACAAATTTTAAAAAGTTACAGTACACTACTAGAAGGCCTAGAAAAATATTTAGGATATGGTTATGAAATTGTATTGCATAGCTAGATAGTTATGAACACTCGGTCATAAATATAGTAAACGGTGAACATACTGGCCGTAAGATAGGGGCTCCTATTACAGACAAAGCATTAGAAATGCTTAGTCGTTTAAAAGATAGCGGTGAATCAAGTGAAACTTACTTTTCTACAAACGCTAAAGGTGAACCATTAAAAAGTACTACTATTGCAATTCGTGGTGAAAATAATAGAATTATTGGATTATTATGTATGAACTATTATATGAATATTAGTTTAAACGATTTTATTCAATCTTATGTTCCTAAAAAACAAGAAGAAGTACAAATCAAATCTGTTACTGAAACTTTTGCAAGTAACGTAGATGAAATGATTTTATCTACTTTGGAATATGTAAAGAACGAAGTATACGAAGATTCTTCAATTTCATATTCTAATAAAAACAAGGCTATAATTTCTCAATTATATGATAGGGGTATTTTCCAAATAAAAGATTCTGTTCCAAAAATTGCAGACGAATTAAACATTTCAAAAAATACTGTATATTTACATTTGCGCAATTTATCGCCTCAAGGAAATTAATAAAAACACCTAAGATACTATTCTCTTAGGTGTTTTTATTAATTAAAATTTTTTAATCAATTCGGAAGCAAAACCCTAACGTTTTGCTTCTATTTTTCCTTCTTTAATTCTTAAAGACACATCACACATCTTTGCTAGAGTAGGTGAATGGGTTACCAAAATAACACATTTATGATGAATATGTGCTAAATCTAAGAAAGTATTCATGATCTCTATTGAATTCTTTTCATCAAGATTACCCGTGGGTTCATCACAAAGAATCAAATCGACTTCTCTTGCAATAGCACGTGCAATTGCAACTCTTTGTTGTTGTCCTCCTGATAATTGTCGAATATCTCTTTTACATTCATCTTTGGAAAGTCCAAGTTGTTTAAGAATAGATAAACAATATTCTTTTTATCTTTTCTTTTGATCCCCGCAATTTCTAAAGCAGACATAACATTTTCTAAAGCATTCATATAATAAATAAGATTATAAGATTGAAAGACAATTGAAATATCTTCTCGACGATATTTATTCAAACCTATTTCTTGAATATCTTTTCCTTTGAACAAAACTTTTCCATCATCAGGTTTATCTAAACCAGAGGCAAGAGAAAGAGTTGTTGTTTTCCCGCTTCCACTCGCACCAACAACTGCATAGATTTTACCTTTTTCAAACAAATAAGAAGCATGATCTAAAATTTGATTTTTTTCTTTGCCATCTTGATAACTATAGCTTACATTTTCTAATTCTAATAACTTTTCCATCTTAACCTTCCTTTCTAGATAAGATTTGTCTAGGTGTAAGTCTTAATACATAGGCTGCAGGTACAGCAATAGAAACAATACAGATTGCTGCTGTAACACCGGCAAGTTGAATGATATTTTCACCTGTAATCGAAACATCTAATTCCTGATTTGATGGTCCTTGCATCATATTTCCTAAGAAATTTTCTTTTGTTTGTGTATTGTTTTTTTGTTGATTACTATCTGATTGATTTTGATTGTCATTTGGTTGATCTCCTTTTTGACCCATTTGCATGACATTTGAAGAAGAACTACTTCTAACATATTTCCCATATAATGAGATGTTAATTGTCCTGTACCTAAAGAAATCACAAAAGCAACTACTGCAATTAACCCTACTTCAATAAGTTGTTGAGCAATAATTTTAACTTTACTTTGTCCAAGTGATAAAAGAACACCAATTTCATAATATCTATTTCTAATTGTTAGAGCTAAGATTAAACAAAGAATTGCACTACCAGCAATCACTACGATCCATACAAACATCTTTGCAAATGATTGCATACTTTCAAGAGAAGAAGCATTTTGTTGATAAAGACGATTATTGGCATCTAATGAGAACGTATCAAAATCAATATCACTTTTCTTTTTCGCAAGTTCTACAAAAGCTTCTGCGTTTTCTGGATCATCTAAATAATAAATTGCTGATGTAATATTTTCACTACTTCCAGTAAGTGTTTGTCCAATTGATAAATCAGTATAAATTGTGTTTACTGGATTATTGAAATGAGCACTACCAATTTCATTTGTTGATTGAATTTCATAAATACCTACAATTATAAGTTCTTGAATAATTGTTTCATCATTAATCGTTGATGTAATAGTAAAAGTATCACCAACACTTAAATCATTATCACTTGCAAGATTGGTTTCAATAACACAATTATTTGTATTTTGATCTTTTGTTGTAAGTAAACGCCCTTTTGTAAGTTTATAATTGTTATTGGTAAAAGAATCTAAATACTTCATTGTGGTGTTGGCACTGATTGTAAAATCAACTTGATTTGAAGCTTGTTCTGGTTGATTATTACTATTATCTGATGCAGTTTCTACCGCTGAAATAGAATTACTGTTAGCTGATGTAGATATTTGATAATTATAATTTTTTACATACTTTAAATCTTTTAAACTATCTGCCATGGTTGTTGTTAATGATGTCTCATTACTTACGGCTTCACTAGGTTTTCTGTTTTTTATCATATTTCTAAAATCAATAGAAAGAGTTACATCGTTTCCTAAACTACTACGAATTTGATCCATTGATTTTTTTGTTGCTGATTGAATAGATAAACCAGCAATAACGAGATTTGTAATTACAACAATAATTACAAATAATAAAATCGTTTTTCCTATATTTTTCTTTAAACTTAATAGTGCATTTTTTATCATACATTTCTACCTCCGACTTTAATATACCGAGATACTTTAACAATAAAATGGAATAATTATGTTAAAAAAAGTGTTTCATCATTGCAACTCTTTTATTAAAAAGTTATCCTTATAAAGGAAAGAAGGAAAATTATGAAATTAGAGGAATTGGCTATTGGAAAAAGTGCTGTTATTCTCTCTGTTGGCGGAGAAGGAGCTTTAAGACAACACTTTTTAGATATGGGATTAATTCAAGGTACAGAGGTTACCATGGTAAAGTATGCACCGATGGGTGATCCTATGGAAATTAAAATACATGATTATGAGCTTACTTTAAGGAAAGAAGATGCTCATAAAATTGAAATTAAAGAAATAACTAAAAAACAGAAAATAAAAATGATTCATTCATTTTTCAATATAAAGATCACCCTGGCTATGGTGAATCAAGTTATCATAAAATGAATGATCATCAAATCTATCATGAAAGTGATTTACTCACATTTGCTTTAGTAGGAAATCAAAACTGTGGTAAAACCACACTATTCAATCAACTTACAGGTTCAAATCAACATGTTGGTAACTTTCCTGGAGTTACTGTTGATCGTAAAGATGGAAGAATTAAAGGGTATCAAAATACTCTGATTACTGATTTACCAGGTATTTATTCTATGTCACCTTATAGTAGTGAAGAAATCGTCACAAGAAACTTCTTATTAAGAGAAAGACCTAAAGCTATTATTAATATTGTAGATGCTACAAACATTGAAAGAAATCTATATCTTACAATGCAACTTTTAGAACTTAATATGCCAATGGTTGTCGCTTTAAATATGATGGATGAAATGTTAGGTAATGGAGGAACTGTATTAATCAATGATTTAGAAGAATATCTCGGTGTTCCAGTTATTCCTATTTCAGCTGCTAAAGGGGAAGGTATTGATGAACTCGTCAGCCATGTTTTACATGTTGCTTATTATCAAGAAAGACCTCAATTTTATCAACATATAGATAATCAACAAAATAAAGCGATTGATCGTTGTTTAAATGCAATTGAACATTTAATTGAAGATCATGCCTCAAACGCAAAGATTCCATTACGTTTTGCAGCAAGTAAACTTGTTGAAAAAGATGAACTTTTATTAGAACAACTTGATCTGAGTCAAAATGAAAAAGAAACTTTAGAACATATTCGTATTCAATTAGAAGAAGAAAGTAATCTTGATTGTTCTGCTGCTATAGCAAGTAATAGATTTCATTATATTACAGATATTTGTAAACAAACTGTAAAAAAAACCACATGAAAGTAAAGAAAGATTAAGAAGTCAAAAAATTGATCAATTCTTAACAGGAAAATATACAGGAATTCCTGCTTTTATTGGAATCATGGGAATTGTTTTCTTTCTAACATTTAATGTTATTGGAGCTTTTTTACAAGGAGTTTTAGAAAGTGGGGTGACTGTTGTCACAAATTATGTTGACACTTTACTCACAAATGCTCAAATTAATGTTGCTTTGCATTCTTTGATTATAGATGGGATTTTTAATGGGGTAGGAACTGTTTTAAGTTTCTTACCAATTATCGTTACTTTATTTTTCTTTTTATCAATTCTAGAAGATAGTGGATATATGGCACGTGTGGCATTTATCATGGATAAACTGCTTAGAAAAATAGGACTTTCTGGACGAAGTATTGTCCCTATGTTGATTGGCTTTGGTTGTACAGTACCTGGCGTTATGGCAAGTCGTACACTTTCTTCAAGAAGAGATCGACAAATGACAATCATTCTAACACCATTTATGTCATGTTCAGCAAAACTTCCAATCTATGCTTTCTTTACCTCCGTCTTTTTCCCAGGTAAGGGCGCATTAGTCATGATTTTCTTATATGTTTTTGGTATTTTGACGGGTATTATTTTTGCTTTGATTTTAAAAGGATCCCTTTTTAAAGGTGAACCTGTTCCTTTTGTCATGGAACTTCCAAACTATCGTATGCCTGGCGCTAAAAACGTCTGTCAATTATTATGGGAAAAAGCTAAAGATTTCTTACAAAGAGCTTTTACAGTTATCTTTGTTGCAACCATTGTTATTTGGTTCTTACAAACTTTTGATTTAAGATTTAATATTGTTACTGAATCAAAAGATAGCATTCTAGCTATTCTTGCTGGTTATATTGCTCCAATATTTAACCCATTAGGATTTGGTGATTGGCGCATTTCAACAGCCCTTATTTCAGGATTTATGGCAAAGGAAAGTGTTGTTTCGACATTATCTATTCTTTATGGTTCAACCCAATCATTGTTGATGTCACTTACAACACCAGCTGCTTTATCTTTACTTATTTTTTGTTTACTTTATACACCTTGTATTGCTGCTATTGCTGCAATCAAAAGAGAACTTAATGGTAAATGGGCATTGATTGTTGTCTTTGGACAATGCCTTATTGCTTGGCTTGCCTCTTTTGTTGTGTATCATTTGATTTTATTGGTATTTTAGTATTGTAACATCAGTTTTTGCATTGTAACAATTAGATTGTTACAATGCAATTTTTATTGTTACAACAAAAAAACAGATCCAAGGGAAGAGAAAAGATCTGCTTTTTACTATTATCTATTATTATTTTTTAAAAAGGGAAATTGATAATTAAGTTTTGAGTTTAAGTAAGTTCTTGTTCCTCCTTTCGTGTATTATCATAGATAAGTTTTATGAATTTTATTTAACTTTTTCATGTTTCTTTCTTGTTTGTTTTGTCAAAAATTATGGGATAAAAAATGCAACGTTAAATAACATTGCATTTTTTAAATTGCTTTAATATTTTGGTGTTAATTCTACATACATATCTTTGTATTGTTTTGCGCTTTGTTGCCAAGAAACATCTTTATTCATATCACGAACAACCATTTCATCCCAATATTTTCTATTTTCAAAATAAAGTGTTTTAGCACGATTGATCGCATCATAAAGAAGTCCACTTTCATAACGATCAAATGTAAAACCATTACCTGTATTATCAAATAGATTATAAGGTTGAACAGTATCTTTAAGTCCACCCGTTTCTCTTACAATTGGGATAGAACCATATCTCATACTAATAAGTTGTGTAAGTCCACATGGTTCAAATCTTGATGGTACTAGTAAAGCATCACATCCTGCATAAATATTGTGAGCGACATTTTCATTGTAAGCAATATATGCACAGAAGTTTCCTTTATATTTATTTTCATAATAACGGAAAGCATCTTCATACATCGCATCTCCTGTACCTAAAACAACAACTTGTGTATGTTCATCCATAATACTTGGAATAACATCATTGACAAGATCAAGACCTTTTTGATTTGTAAGACGTGAAATAAGTCCAATGACAATTTTATGATCATCAACTTCTAATCCTAATGATTCTTGAAGTGCTTTTTTATTTGCTTTTTTATTCTTGATAACAGATTGACTATCATATTGAGCAGCTAAAAGTTTATCTGTTGCTGGGTTCCAAATATCCGTATCAATACCATTAACAATTCCTAAAATCTTACTACTATGATATCTTAAATGTTCTTCAAGACCTTCACCATATTCTTCTGTTTGAATTTCTCCAGCATACGTATTACTTACGGTTGTAACTACATTACTATAAGTAATACCACCTTTTAACATATTCGCATCTAACCAATTTTGTGTCATACAATCTTTATTGAAGACATAATCAGGAAGATCAGACCAATATTGAATTGTTTTTCGATCATAGACACCTTGGAATCTTAAGTTATGAATTGTAAGAATAGCACCTGCACGTCCAACGTTTGTATCTTTAAAGGTTGTTCTTAAATAAAGAGGAACTAAAGCTGCTTGCCAATCATGACAATGTACAATATCTGGTGTCCAATTTAAATAATTAAGTGCCGCAAGAGCTGCTTTACTAAAATAACAGAACTTAGGAATATCATCGATAAGATTAGTATATGGATTACCCCATGAGAAGAATTCATCATTATCGATAAAATCATAAACAACACCATCTTCTTGATATTCCATAATACCTACATAATATTGTTTTCCATCTGCACATAGATCCATATAAAATGATCCTTTATATTCCATCTTTTCTTGGAACTTTTGAGGAATACATTTATATCTAGGAATAATAACTTTAACATCCATATTTAATTTAGCTAAACTCTTTGGAAGAGCTGACATAACATCCCCTAATCCACCCGTTTTTACAAATGGATAACATTCTGAACCAATAAAAGCAACACTTCTACGTGGTCCTAAATCAATTGATTGAGGTTTTTCAACAGGAACTTCTTGAATAACTTCTGTTGGTTTAGCCTCAACAGGTGTTTCACTTTTTACAGATTTTGGTTTAGCAGTAGTTGTTTTTTTACTTGTAGCTGTTGTTGATTTAGCAGTTGTTGTCTTTTTAGTAGTTGCTTCCTTAGTAGAAGCTGTTTTTTTAGTTGTTGTTGTTTTGGCAGCGACTTTTTCAGTTGTTGTTCTGATTTGCAGTAGCTGCCTTTTTACTTGTAGCTGTTGTTGATTTAGCAGTTGTTGTCTTTTTAGTAGTTGCTTTCTTAGCAGGCGCTGTTTTTACAGCTGGTGCTGATTCAGCAGCAACAACTTTTTCACTTGTTTCTTTTGGTTCAACAGTAGTAGTTTTTTTAGGCACTTCTACTGGTTTAACATCAGTTGTCTTTTCACTTGTGATTGGTGTTGGTTCAACAACCGTATTGGCCTTTACACCTGATGTTCTTTTTTTATTCGTTCTTGTTGTTCTTTTTTTACTTTTTTGAACTGTTTTTTTACTCATAATTTTTTCTCCCATCTTGAAAATAATATCATGTTTAAAACTCTAACTTCATCATTTTCTCTTATTAACATTTCCTATTATAGTCATTAGAATTTGCAATTTTTGTATCTTTTTAATATTTTATACATACAAAAAATTCTTTCATTTTAATTTACTTTCATATTCAAAATGTTCTTTTAATTATTGTATCATAATCAATGAATGTTGTTTATATATTCTGCACAAAAAACAGATTCAAAAGGGAGGGGGAGAATCTGTTTTTTAATCTATTATTATCTTTTTTTAAAAAGGGAAATTTATGATTAAGTTTTGTTTAAGTAAGTTCTTGTTCCTCCTTTCGTCTATTATCATAAAGAAGAAATATGAACTTTTATTTTACTTTTTCATGTTTCTTTTTTGGTTGTTTTGTCGAAAATCATGTGATTAATAAGAAGTTTTTTACAAACTTCTTATTATGTCTAAAATATCTTCTCCATACCAATCACATTTCTTTGGTCCAAATCCTTTTATCGAAAGGAGTTCTTCTATTGTTGTTGGTTTATAAGCAACGATTTCATTTAAAGTAATATCATTAAATATATAATAAGGTGGTAAATTCTTTTCTTGCGCTTTATTCATACGATATTTTTTTAATGATTCAATTAAATGATCATCATTATTAATTGCTATACTTTCAAATGTATTTTCTTCTTGATTGGTGGTATTTCTTGTTTTTGATGATAAGATAAAAAGTCCATCAGCCATAGCAATCATATCTTTTTGATTTCTAAAAGCACTTTGTTCATGCTTCTTTATATAATCTATCAGTTGGTCTGCTTTAATAACTTTTTCTTTTATTTCTTTAGGAGCATAACGACTTTTTAAGATAGACTTTGGATTAGCAAGGACAACAAGTGATTTAAAACCACTTGAAAAGGTCTTATTATAAAGAAATTTCATTACTGATCCTTTATCCTTTTCACGTAACATTTTATATAACTCTAAATGTCTTTGATTTTGTGTTATGGGTGAATAAATACCTTCTTTAATTATTTTCCCATTATAATTATACTCTCTTGTAAAATTTCCCATAGAATCTATCGTGATTGTCCCTATAAGATTTTTACATTCTATAAAATAAACCATCGATGGCGTAATAATTATATAATCAATTTGCGCACTCAAATCATGATCTACCATATAAATATCATGTAAAACATACATTGGAAAATGACTATTCTTTAATTCAAATAGAACATTCTCTTCTCCTTCAATACCATACTGAATAAATCTTGCTTTCTTTTCTAATTCTTTACTTGTATGTGTTTTTAAATATTCTTGTATTTGATTTAGTTCATTTATTGCCTAATTACTCCCTTTATAAATAACAGGTTCTTTTAATTTATCTTTAAATAACATAGATTTTGCACCTCTCTCTATCTACCTTATCATTTTCATTTTATAGAAACAACAAAAAAACAGATCAAAGGGAAGGGAAAAGATCTGCTTTTTACTATTATCTATTATTATTTTTTTAAAAAGGGAAGTTTATAATTAAGTTTCGTTTAAGTAAGTTCCTGTTCCTCCTTTCGTGTATTATCATAAAGAAGAAATATGAACTTGATTTAACTTTTTGATGTTTCTTCTTTGGTTGTTTTGTCAAAAATTATGTGATACCATTATTTCAAACAATGCACCTTTGGGTGTTTTTTATTATAGGGAGGGTAATCTATGAATAAAACACAAGATTTTACGAAAGGAGTTATTTGGAAACAATTACTTTTTTTCTTTTTTCCAATATTAATTGGGAGCTTTTTTCAACAACTATATAATACCGTTGATACCATTATTGTTGGTCAAGCTTGTGGGACAAATGCTCTTGCTGCTGTTGGTTCAACAGGGAATTTGACAAACTTAGTTGTTAACTTCTATGTTGGTTTATCAACTGGAGCTTCTGTTGTTATTGCTCAATATTATGGAGCTCATAATAAAGGTAAGATTCATCAAGCGGTTCATACTTCATATATGCTTGCTATTGTTAGTGGAATTATCATGATGCTTTTTGGTTTATTCTTTTCTTATCAATGTTTAGATGCGATAGGTGTTCCTCATGATATTTTAAATGATGCCAGTCTTTATATGAAACTTACTTTTTAGGGATGATTCCTGGAGCTATTTATAATATTGGTTCAGGAATTTTAAGAGCTGTAGGAGATAGTAAAAGACCTCTTTATTATTTAATTATTTGTAGTATTGTTAATGTTGTTTTTGACTTTGTTTTTGTTGTTATTTTACATAAAGGTATTGCTGGGGCAGCGATTGCAACATTTATTGCCCAAACAGTATGTGCTATTTTAGTCACACTTCAATTGATATTTTCTAAAGATGTTTATCAACTTACATTATCAAAAATTAAATTTCATTTACCTGTATTAAAGAAAATTGTTAAAATTGGTGCTCCTGCTGGAATTCAATCAACAATGTATAGTATCGCTAATATCGTCTTACAAACACACATTAATTCTTTTGGAACACAAACGATTGCTTCATGGTCAGTCTATATTAAAATCGATGCTTTATTTTGGATGGTCATGGCTGCTATTGGAGCCGCCATTACAACTTTTGTAGGACAAAACTATGGTGCTCATCTTTATGATCGTATCCAAAAAGGAGCAAGAACCGCTTTAACGATTGCCTTAACAATAGCAGTTTCTTTAAGTGTGATCTTATGTTTTGGGGGAAGTTATATTACAAAACTCTTTTCATCTGATCCAGCCATCGTTAATCAATGTCAAAGTTTAATACTCTTTTTAATGCCTTTCTATTTTTCATACTGTTGTGTAGAAATCTTTTCAGGGACAATGAGAGGGTGTGGGGAATCATTAAAACCAATTGCTTTTAGTCTGTCTTGGAATTTGTGTTTTACGTGTAGCTTGGGTTACTTTCATTTCACCACACTATCCAACATTAAAGGGAGTTGTTATATCTTATCCAATTACTTGTTTACGACATCATTCTTATTTATTGTTTATTACAAACAATTTAAAAAACATCATTTTGGAGCATAGTTATGCGACGAACAGAACGAGAAATTACAGATTTAAATAAAAGAAATCATTGAAAATAATCAATGTTGCCGTTTAGGTTTATAGATCAAGGCAGTGTTTATATCTTTCCTTTAAATTATGGTTATCTTTATAATAATAAACATATCTTTTATTTGTGTATGTATCCGTTAAATTAGATAATGATTAAATTTTTTTGAAAATGAAAAAGAGATTTCTAATATTGACTGCTTCAATAATAAATGAAATCTCTTTATTTTTTATATTATAAATCTACTCCATAATCACTTACAACAACTTGTCCTGTAAGTGGTGCTGCATCATCACTTGCTAAGAAAAGTGCTACTTTTGCAACATCTAAAGGACTACAAGGTTGAAGTGTTAAATCACTATGAGCTGACATAGCGCCCATCATTTTCATATCCATTGTATCAGGTGTTAATCCTGCTGCCATATCTGTTGTAATACTTCCTGGACAGATAACATTACATCTAATTTTTTCTTTAGCAAAACGCATAGCAGCATGTTTTGTTACCCCAATAATTGCTGCTTTAGTAGATACATAAACAGCACCACCTGCTCCATATTGACCAGCAACACTTGAGATATTAACGATAGAAGCTCCACTTTTCATCACTTTTAAAGCTTCTGACATACAATACATTGTTCCTTTTTGATTAATATCAATAACTCTATTTAAATCATCATAATCAATTTGATCAATGGCATTTAATCCTTTATCTAACACACCAGCATTATTAATTAAAATATCTAATTGACCAAAAGTTTCAACTGTTTTACTTACTAAGTTTTTAACATCATCCACTTTAGAAATATCAGTAGGAACACATAAAACAGTTCCTCCTGCTGCTTCAATTTCTTTTGCTACTTCTTCTAAGACTTGTTGACGTCTTGCTGAAATAACAACTTTTGCTCCTTCACTCGCAAATAGTTTTGCAATTTCTTTACCAACGCCTGCATTACCTCCTGTAACAATCGCCACTTTATTATCTAATTTTCCCATAACGAATCCTCCTAGTTATATAATATCATACGTAAGCGCTTAACTCCATCTTTTTCATATCCCAAAATTATAGTTGAATATGCCATATTTTTCACACTCTATAAAGTTATCAAATGTCTATGATATAAGTGTCAGAATGAGATAGACATGGAAAAGAAATTATTCGTTATTATCAGTGTAATTTGTATTATTGATTCTTTAGGTTCTATTTCAGGAACTCTGTATTATGCTAAAAACCATAATACTTCATCTATGATGCAACAAGCAGAAGGAACACCTCCTTCAATGCCTAATCAAGGAGAAAATAGTCAAAATAATGAGTCTAATCAACAAGATTCATCTCAAAATAACAAAAGTAGCAATGATTAATCAAATTCACAAAACCAAGATTTAAATGATCAAACAAATGAAAATTCTACTGGACAAGCACCTAATAATCAACAAGATTCCCCAGGACAAAATCAACAAAACAACAATCAACCTGACCAAATGAATCAAGAAATGACTTCATCAAGTCAATCATTAACTGCTCTACAAATTGTCATTATTAGTATCAAGTGTTTTAGTTTTATGCTTGCAATAACTTATTTAATTATGAGTAAATTTGGAAGTTAAAACACTTG
>ENA-OQIO01000607-OQIO01000607.1-human-gut-metagenome-genome-assembly--contig:-NODE-607-length-18691-cov-2.942577_pt1 | contig 18691 bp, 19 predicted proteins | sample MGYA00242573_ERZ504737 | MGnify/ENA primary metagenome ERZ504737 (study PRJEB26092, sample SAMD00036203) | human gut metagenome | host: Homo sapiens | study: EMG produced TPA metagenomics assembly of...
TTGTAAAAGACTAATTCAGATATATTATCACAAGATTCAACAGGGAAATACTGTATTAATACAGAACAAGATTATTATAATTTTATCGAAAATATACAAAATTATAATAATAAAACGGTTATACTATGTAATGACATTGACATTTCAGATGTTCCAGAAGCAACATCTAGTTTTGGCGGCATATTGAACGGAAAAGGACACACCATTACATATGCTTCAAAAGAAGCAAAAGAAAACATTGCTGTATTTCCTTTTCGTATAAATGACAATGGAATTGTAGAAAATATAAATGTACAAATTGATGAATCATATGCATATAATAGCGAAACAGATGAATTTCAAACTGTCTTTTCGCAATGTGATGGAATTGCAAAAGGAATAACAATTAAAGGAAACGTAACTTGTATTTATGACGATGAAGATGAAAATGTTTCAATAGGTGCAATCGAGGGAAATGGAACTTTAATGGATTCTTCCATAGCGATAACTTACGATTTGCAGAGTGAAAAAACAATCGAAGAAATAGCTGAGGATATTGTTGAGAATGATTTAGAATTTGAATTTTGTCAATTAGGAACAACTTATACTGGAATAACTTACCAAAATTGTATAGGATATGGACAGTATTCGGAAGCAATAAAGTCATTAGCAGATGAACTGGAACCCAAAATAGAAGATGATACATGGGGATATCTATGTGTTTCATTTACACGAAAAAGTTTTTCTAGTACGTCAGCAAGTGCAACCAATTGTTATTATGATAAAGAAAATATGCCAGACATTAAAATCAGGTCTGAATATATTGCAAATAGAGATAATAATAAAGAGTTTCCTAATTATGCTGATTTTGGCAAAACTACGTCTGAAATGAAAAACCAGGGAACTTATGAAGGGTTTGACTTTAATAAAAAATGGACTATTTCCCCAGAAGATAATAATGGCTATCCATATTATAATCTACAAACCGAAGAAATAACTCTTAAAGTTCAGGCTTCCACTGAACCTAAAGTATGGAGTACAAGCGTACCCAGAGATTATAATCGTTTTGTTGATTATGCTAAAAATTATCATTTCCCATATCAAGTAGATATTATAGATGGTGAAAAAAAGAATATTTACGATGACGGTAATAATAATGTTGTAAATGTGATAGGTGTAAAATTTACAGATTTAACTGATGAACAACAATCTATTATTGAAAAATATGGTATAGAAGTAGTTTTGCCATCTGATGATGTAAAGAAAGATATAAAATCTGCTACAATTGATACGAGTTTTTTTTTTAGGCGAACGTCCATTAAGCGTAGAATGGATTAATATGCCTATTTGAAATTTAAAGATGGAAAAGAAGCACAAGCAGAAGAAGATGGTATAGTTTCAAAGTTGAAGTAGTTGACGGTACTGGTGAAGTTGTAGACAATGGAGCTAAGGGAAACTCAAGTAATCCAAGTAATTGGCCATCTTACTATGAAAAAGCTAAAAAGGCTTGTAACATTATTATGAACTATTGCCAAAATAAAAATGCCTTTGGATCTAAAGAATCCCCATCCTATGAAAATACAGATATTTGGGCCATTTTTACAGCAGCTAGATGCGGCTATATTCCATATGGAGATACAAATTATTTTGACAAATGGTTTGCAAATACCAAAGAGTATTTGCAGTTACTTAAAAATCAGGGAACTGATGTTTCTCAATGGAAGACAACAGAACTTTCAAAATTAATTTTAGCTATTGAAGCTATTGGATATGATCCAAGGGACATTTCGTCTGTAGACCTTCTTTCGGCAGTTGGATCAAGAAAAAGCACAGAACTTACTTATACAACTGTATATGCTATTAATGCAATAAAAGCAGGTGGGTATACCGCTGACACTTTTAAAGATACAGAACTTAACCAATGGGCACATGATACAGCAAAAGCTTTGTCAAATGCCGAAGACAAAATTTTTGCAAATGCCGACAATACCATGGGATGGCAGCCACTTATTTTCTGGTACAAAAAGCCTGGTTACGATGATGTAACAGAAGCTGTAGACAAGGCATTACATAAGCTTCCAGCAATTGCACAACGTTCAACAGGTTCATTCTGTACACCAGGATTTGAAACAGGATGTATGTCTTATGGAAACAACGCATGGAATGATGCACAGGCAATGCTTTTTGCAGGAACGTTTGGTGTAAATGTTTTAGATTCTTCCAGTGGATATACTAAGAATGGAAACAATATTCTTGATGCATTCTTTGATCTGGTAGATGTAGATGGTGTTTTTGACGGAAGTATTCATGGATTCACAAATTATGATGTTCCGCAGATTGCACGTGGTCTGGATGCATTTATCAGACAATATGAAAAAACATCCAGCTTCTGGGAATTTACAGACGTAACTGTTCCAACAAAAAAAGTTAACAACATGATCCTTGCCCTTAACGATGACAGTACGAAAAAGCAGATCAAAGAAGCGAGAGACGCTTACGAAGCATTAGACGAAACTCACAAGGCAATCTTTAACAAGGATACACTTAGAAAGCTTCTTGCAGCAGAGACTGGTTCAGGTAATTCTATTGAAAAAGCTATGGCAGCCATTAATGCGATTCCGGCAGCGGATAAGCTGACACTGGATGACAAGGCGGCTGTAGAGAAGGCAAGAACTCTTTATGATTCACTGAATGATGAAGAGAAATCTGTAATTACAAATTACTCTAAGCTGACTGAAGCAGAGGCTAAGATCAGAGAACTTGAGAAACAGCAGGAGCAGAAAGATAAGGATAAGAAAGCAGTAGAGAAGGTTATCGCTGATATTGATGCGCTTCCTTCTTCTTCTGAACTGACTCTTGATCCGTATGTTCTGCAGCTTCTTGACCGCGTACAGGCAGAGTACAATGCTCTTACAGATGCGCAGAAAGCTCTGGTTACGAATTACAGTACGTTACAGTATCTGAGAAATCTGATTCCTGATCTGAAGGCTGCGGCTGCAGTTGTTGATAAGATCAAGGCAATCGGCGAGGTTACTTCCGATAATTATCTGAAGAAACAGGCTCTTGTAGTGGAAGCCAGAACGGCTTATGATGCCCTGACAGCAGATCAGAAGAAGCGTGTGACAAACTATGCAGAGCTTGAAAAAGCGGAGTTGTTTATCAGCAGACAGAGTACGGATGAGAAGGTTGCTTATGTGATCTCCTTTATCGATGAACTGAATATCACTACTTCATCTTCAGGTGCTCTTTCTGACGGACCTCTGAGACTGACAGAGAAGAATAACAATGTTCCGACAGAGAAAATCTGGAATGACTGGAAGGCTTATGTGGTAAATGCAAGAGCATTGTATGATACGCTTGATGACCAGCAGAAAGCCCAGGTTACAAATACAGCTTCTCTGGAGAAAGCAGAAGGTTATATTTACCAGCTGAAAGCCGATGCGCTCAAGGCAATGCTTAAAGCACTCCCGGATGCGCAGACAGTACGAGGATATGAGGCACCTCAGCCGACTACAGTTCCATCAGCACAGGAGGCAGCTTCTGTTGAAGAGGAACAGGCGGTACCGGCACAGTCTGAGGGATCTGATTTCTCAGATGGAAGTGCGGACGCATTCAGCAGTGATGAAGTTGATGAGCAGGCAGCTGAGACAGTGGATATCCCTCAGGCAGAATCAGCTGAAGATACTGAAGATGTCCAGACAGATGTTGATTTCTCCTCTGATGAAGAAGTTCCGGCAGCAGGTGATACCTCTAAGCGTGAACTTACAGAAGCAGAGCTGAAACAGATTGCAGAAGCCAAGAATGCTTATGACAGATTAACAGAAACAGAAGAGAAGAAATTCAGAAGCGAGAACACCGCACTGGTTGAGAATATGGAGAAGCTTCTTGCCATGGCACTGACTTATGAGAAAGGCCAGAGTGCATATCAGCAGTTCTTCGCAGATGAAGCAGCACAGATTTATGCAACAGTAAAAGATCACCCGGTAGACAGAGATTCCTACGCAGATGTTAAGGCTTTCCTTGACCGTTATGCTAAGGATTATCAGGGACAGGAAGATGCATGGCAGGCCTGAAAGTCAAAGTCGGCAGTCAGGAGATGACTTTTGCAGAGGTTATCGCAGCACTGACGGCACAGGCTGACAAGCAGGTAAGGACATTTCAGATGCACAGCAGGCAGATGAGTGGATCAGCAATCTTCCGACTGCTGTTACCAAAGAGAACATTGCAAATGTAGAAGCAGAGCTTGCAGCACTTCAGAAGCTGATCGACGGCATGAGTGTGGAAGGCAAGTCCTATATGTGGAATGCGAAGCAGTTAGGGCTGATCAAGACGATCGTGGCAGATTACCACATTGAACTTACGGGCAAACAGGGTGCATTTAAGGCAGATATGCCTGCAGATCTTCAGACAAAGGCAATCAACTATAAGACTGTCCAGATCAGCTGGAGCAGCGTGGATAACGCAGACGGATACATGGTATACCGCAGAACAGCAGACAGCGGATGGAAGAAAATCGCATCCCGGGTAACAGATATTTCCTATAAGGATCAGAAAGCAGTTACAGGAAGAGTTTACTATTACACAGTAAGAGCTTATTCTTATACATGGGGCGGAAAGACTGTAAGCAGTTATGACAAAGATGGTGTGATTGGAAAAGCGAAGCTTGGAAAAGTAAAGATCGCAGCAACTGATTCCGAGAACTATACCACCATCCGTGTCACATGGAATAAGGTTTCCGGAGCAAACGGTTACAGAGTATACCGCTCTGCTTCAAAGGATGGCAAGTATACAGCAATTGGATCAACCGCAAAGAACAGTGCAGTTACCTTCCTTGATAAGAAAGCAGTTACCGGTAAGACTTATTATTACAAAGTACGTGCTTACCGCAATGTAAGCGGAAAGAAAGTATACGGAAGCTATTCAGCAACAGAGAAAGCAAAGGCAGTACTTTCTGCTCCGACCCTGTCCGCAGGCTCAACTTCAAAGACAGCAGTGCTTGAATGGAGTAAGGTAAAGGGTGCCGATGGCTATCAGGTATATGCCAGCGATTCCCAAAATGGTACCTATACCCGCATAAAGATCACCAAAGGTACAGGTGCGACAGACGAGAGCCTCCTCACCGGAAAGACCCGTTACTATAAAGTACGTGCTTACAGAAAAGTAAACGGAAAAGCAGTTTATGGCTCTTTCTCAAAGATTAAAAAAGTAACTGTTAAATAATAAAATCAGTATGCAGTGTGTTATCAACACACTGCATACCCCAAAAGAAGGTAAGAGAATGAAAAAAGCATTTATAATTATAATTTTATGTATGATTTTGCAAATTTTTACAGTTACTGTATATGCAAATGATAGCAATGTAAATATTGTAAGCGCTGATAATTATGAATCACGGGAATTTAATCAATGGAAGCGCGCTAAGTATAATTTTTCATTTAATGTATCTACCGAAAAGAAAACTATAAAGGCATTATGTAGTGCTGTGTTAACTGCAACTGGAACAGCAATTGGAGCGGGAATTTCTTCTTATGCGAGTGATTGTATAGAGGAACATTACAGTAAATTCAAAAAAAAAGGGATATGGTACTTCAATTACAGCTATGTATGGTTCAAAATTGCGCGTGATTATATCAATATATTCAGATTCAGCAAGAACAAAATTAGTTTCTGAATATAAAATGTCTACAGATTCCTATCCTGTATAATTTATATATATGAATAAAATAAAAATATTTTTGCTGACTATTTCATTAATGTTTTGGCGAGCCTGGCAGCTATATTTATATCAAGAGAATTTATATTCCACAATAAAATTTCAGATTTGAGCTGCCTGTTAAACATATGGAAAGATACTTATGGATGGAATTTTCTGATAAATGTAATAATCGCTCTGATAATTGCTGCAAAATTTGGAAAGAATGATACAAAAAAATAAGGCAGATGTCCTTTCTACCTGCTATATGACAGGGGGAGAGTCATCTGTCATTTTGTAATTTCAGGAATTGCGGGTGCTATTTTACCCGGATGTAATTTTTTAGATTAAAAACGCGGAGGAAACAAATGAATAAACAATGGATGGCACTGCTTCTCAGTACAGGAATTGCTGTGACCGCATGTCCTGTACCCGCAGCCCAGATGCCACCGGCTGAGCAGATACACGGGGAGGCAGAAGAAACTTCTGTCCCTGTACAGCATGATGATTCTGACGACAGAGAAACTGCGAATGAATTCCAGTCTGACACCGAACCATCTCAGTCAGAGACAGACGATGGCGCGGCCGGAAATGAAGAAGAAAATAATGAAGCCGGTGAAGAAAAGCTGGATATACCAGCCATGATTTCCTGTATTCAGGAAGCAGCGGCGCTCGAAGAAATTGATCTGTCCTCAGAAACGGTCTCGAAGTTCTTTCTTGCCAGTGACACCTATGACAGTCTGACAGAAGAGGAACAGGCAGAAATTGACCCTGAGATCAAAGAGGCTCTTGAAACTGTCCGAAACCGTATCGCGGCACTGATTTCTTCTGACAGTGGAGTGACCGCCACGGGAAATCCCTGGTATGTGCAGACCCATGTGCAGGAGAACCCGGATCAGGAACAGACTATACAGGAGCTCTCCGAAGCATATCCGGGGACTCTTCCACAGCTTCTTTATGATATAAATATTTCCTATACGGATATCCGTACAGGAGAAAGCTATCAGCCAATGACGATGATCTCTCTGACCTTTCCTGTTCCGGATGGCTATGAGAGTCTGACGAAGCGAGGATCCTTAGAAGTACCGGGGATTCGTTTATGGAACTGACTCCTCAGACGACAGAAGATAACTGTTTCTATCTGGATAGTGCCAGAACTTTAAACCATCTGATCATTGCTGACTTTCCCGCAGGACTTCAGGGAATCTCTCTTAACAGTAAATCCGTTAAGATCAACCGGGGGCAGAAATACACCCTGAAGGTGGTTCCGATACCGGAATCGGTTACGGAAGAGTATACAGTGACATGGAAAAGCAGTGACACTTCTGTTGCGAAAGTAAGCAAAAAGGGAGTTGTCACAGCAGTAAAGAATGGCAAAGCTACGATTACCGCTTCTGTAACACAACACCCGGAAATGACGGCCTCCTGTAAGGTAACGGTCATGCAGGGAGCAAATGCCCTGAAGAAATCGGTCAGTCAGGTTATGGCAGAGACCAGCGCTATATGCGTGCAACAGATACCAATCCTTCTGTTGGCAGCGAATGGTATGTGCTTGGACTGGCGAGAGGCGGTTTAAGCCTGAAGGAGAAATATTTCTCTACCTATTATAATCACACGGCAAATTATATCGAGGAAAAGAAGGGAATCCTTACCAATACTTCCAAATATACAGAGTATTCCAAGAGAATCCTGGTCCTGACCTCAGAGGGGAAGGATGCCCGCAATGTGGGTGGTTACAATCTATTTCAATATATCTCTGATTTCAGCCTTGTGAAGGAACAGGGATTAAACGGTCCGATCTGGGCACTCCTTGCCCTTAACTGCCACCCGGAATATTCTTTCCCGGAGAACCCGTCTGCGAAGGAGCAGAATTCGGAATCTGCGCTGGTGAATTTCCTGCTGCAGAGTGAACTCCCGGGTGGCGGATGGACGCTGATGGGAAGTAATGCGGATTCTGATATTACCGGCATGACACTGCAGGCGCTGGCACCGTATTATCATAAATCAGGTTATGAGAATGTGACTGCTGCCATTGACAGAGGCTGAATAAATTGTCGGAAATGCAGAATGACAGCGGTGGATATTCCACGATGGGTGTGGAGACAGAGGAGTCCTGTGCACAGATCATCACGGCTTTATGCAGCCTTGGGATTGACCCGGAGACGGATTCGCGTTTCATCAAGGGCGGCCACTGGACAATAGAGAATCTTCTTTCCTATCATATCGATGGAAGTGGATTTATGCATGTAAAGGCGGGTGCCGGAAATAACGGCGGGGCGGCAGCAGGCACTCTGGACGGGATGGCTACGGAGCAGGGATATTACGCACTGGTTGCCTACCAGCGCCTGAAGGATGGCAAGACGAGCCTTTATGATATGTCAGATGTGAGTATCAAAAAAGGTGGCAAGGGAGATGGTTCCGGTACCGGTCTGAAAGAACCCACGCCGATTCCTACCCCGACGCCGGTTCCTGCCACAACACCGTCAGGCGGCAATACGAAAACGCGGGTGGATCCGGGAAATCTCTGGGTGGTAAGTCTTCCGGCAGCAAAAGCTCCACGGGTTCCGAAAGCTCAGGAAAGGATAGTGGCTCCGGTTCAAAGGATTCTAAAAACAGTAAATCAAAGAACAGTAAGTCATCAAAGGATAAGAATTCCGGCGGCTGGGATTTCGAAGCAGAGCCTTATACAGAGTCGGAAGAGACTTCACAGATGGATACCGGTGAGGATGGATATCAGGAAACTGCCGGGGAGAGTGGAACCGGAAGTCTGACCTCAAAGAAGAAAGAATATGGTATGATCTTTGGTTTTGCGGCAGGCGGTGCTCTGGCGGGAGGACTGGCAGGCAGCGGCATTAAGGCCGGAGTGAGGGCTCTTATTAAGAAGCGGAGGAAGAAGAAATGAGGATAAAGAAAAAGGGACTTGCCCTGTGGCTTGCACTGTTTCTGGGGGTAAGTTCGCTCTCAGGTTGTGGCGGCGGGGATGACGGCATGACACAGCTTTCCGAAAAAGGAGCTGAGATCTTAAACAGCACGGAGGAAGATTCTGATACAGATGTGGAACCTTTGAAGCAGAAAACAAAGCTTCCTGAGGACGGAATCATCACCCAGGCACAGATGGAAACGATCGCCGGAAAGGACGAAAAGTATTATTTTACCGGAAAAACGGACAGCGGGATCAGTTATAAATGGACTTACAATGGAAGCCAGATTCAGAATCCGGTGGAGCAAAAACTTCTGGTACAGTGCAGTGAAGATGGAACAGAAGAGGTAAAGAAGCTTGCCAATGATGCGCCTTATGCGTTGAAAGTCACACTGGAGAAGATGAATCTGGCAGCGCCTGCGAAGCTGACCCTGAATCTGAAAGAAAAATGGGACGCGGATAAGGTTCTTTACTGTCTGGAAGAAGATGGAAAGCTTTATCAGCTTGATACTGCAAAGATTACTACCAGAGAAACCGGAAAGAAAAAAACAGAGCGCACAACACTTACCTTTAACGTGACTAAGACAGGAGGAGATTTCTATCTGATCGGCGGTTCTACCACAGGTGAATCTACGGATGAATCCGATGACAAATCCAAGGGCACTGCTAATAATAAGGATACACAAAACGGTGAAAATTCCACTGGAAGTTCTGGCGGTCAGTCCAGCACAGATGGAAATACCAGTTCCGGACAGACAGACTCTTCCGGCGATGGAACAGGCAATACAGACACTTCCGGTGGCGATGACAGCTCAGATACAGCCATGACCTGTACTTTCTCTATCGAGTGTTCTACGATCCTGAATAACTGGGATGATCTGAAAGAGTCCAAGGCAGAATTTGTGCCTGCGGACGGCTGGATCCTGTATCCTTCGGAGGTGGAGTTCTATGAGGGGGAGACGGTATTTGATGTGCTGAAGCGTGTATGTAATCAGGCCGGTATTCAGATGGAGTCGGAGTGGACACCTATGTATAACAGTTATTATGTATCCGGTATCAATAACCTGTATGAGTTTGACTGTGGCAAGGATTCCGGATGGATGTACTGTGTCAACGGCTGGTATCCGAATTATGGCTGCTCGAAATATACGCTGGAGGACGGCGATACGGTAGAATGGCGTTATACCTGCAATCTTGGCAGGGATGTGGGGGATCAGTATTATGACTGATGCTTTTTCCAGGTGCCATCCTGTTTTAAATTTCTTTTATTTTGCCGTGGTGCTGGGGTTTACCATGTTTATCCAGCACCCGGTTTACCTGGCAGTCTCTTTTGTGGCTGCCACAGCTTACTCCATGTGGCTTAACGGAGTAAAGAAGGTTCTGAAAATCAATTTTCTTCTGACGCTACCGAGTCTCCTTATCGTGGCACTCTTAAACCCGATGTTTAACCATTACGGAGTCACACCGCTTCTTTATATAGAAAGCAGCGGAAACTGGGTTACGCTGGAGGCAATGGTATATGGAATCGTTCTGGGATGTGTACTTTTTATTATGATTTTGTGGTTCTCCTGCTATAACCAGATCATGACAAGTGATAAATTTATCTATCTTTTTGGCAGGATTATCCCTGCGATGTCTCTGATGCTGTCTATGGCGCTTCGGTTTGTGCCTCACTTTATGGCCCAGCTGAAGGTGATCCGCAATGGACAGAAATGCGTGGGGATGGATGTGAGCAATGGCAAATGGTTTAAGAAGATCCGTTATGCGTTAAATATGGTGTCCATTCTTGTCACATGGGCACTGGAAAATGCGATTGAGACGGCTGATTCCATGAAAAGCCGTGGCTATGGGTTAAGAGGACGTACGGCTTTTTCTATTTACCGTTTTAACAGAAGGGATAAACTACTGGGAACTATGCTTGTCGGGCTTTGTGTGATTTTCGGATATGGATGTTACCGGGGAGCTGCTTTTGCACAGTACAATCCCAGAATCCTGCTTGCCGGTTTTACTGTTTTCGGAAGGGTTCCGAAGCAGTCGTGCAGTCCGCTGCTGGCTGCTGTCACATTTGTCAGCTTTGGTGTGTTCTGTTTTCTGCCGCTGATTCTGGATCTGTGTGAGGAATCTGCCATGAAGAAAAGCAGAAGCCACGTACAGGGAGAGATGGCAGTGACCTACAGAAAGATTTATGAAGATATGGAAGGAGAAGCGAGATGAAGATAATAGAAGTGAGAGATTTTTCCTTCCGTTATGCGAATGGCAGCAGGGAGTCACTGTCTCATGTGTCACTGGATGTGGAGGAGGGTACCTTTAATGTGCTGTGCGGTAAGAGTGGCTGTGGCAAGAGTACGCTGCTTCGCCAGCTGAAGTCGGATCTGGCTCCTTTTGGCAGCAGTTCCGGGAAAATCTGTTATTATGGGCGGGATTTGAAGGAAGTCGGCCACCGGCAGCAGAGCCAGGAAATTGGCTATGTACTGCAAAATCCCGAAAATCAGATCGTGACAGATAAGGTGTGGCATGAGCTTGCATTTGGTCTGGAAAGTCTGGGATATGATACGCCTACGATTCGTCTGAGAGTGGCAGAGATGGCAAGCTATTTCGGGATTCATCAGTGGTTTTATAAGAATGTCTCGGAGCTGTCCGGAGGGCAGAAGCAGCTTTTAAACCTGGCGGCGATCATGGCTATGCACCCGAAACTTCTGATTCTGGATGAGCCGACTTCTCAGCTTGATCCGATCGCGGCTTCTGATTTTCTGGAAACGGTGAGAAAGATTAACCGGGATATCGGCACTACCATAATTCTGACGGAGCACCGGCTGCAGGATGTCATTCCGTGGGCGGACAGGGTATATGTGATGGATAAGGGCAGTCTGCTCACGCAGGGGGCGCCACGGGAGATCGGTGAGTTCCTGAAGAGGGAACATCATGGAATGTTTCTGTCTATGCCGGTTCCCATGCAGATTTATGCAGAGGTAGAAAATAATCTGCCATGTCCGCTGACTGTAAGAGAGGGAAGGAACTGGATCACACAGGTGATGGCAGCAGCTTCTGATACAGTTTCTGTTTGTGAAGAAAGTATTTTTTGTAAAAATAAACAAAAACTGCAAAAAAAGCTGAATACAGTCAGAGATAAACTGCTGCCTGGTTCCAAAAGCTCTATGCCACCGGCTATTGAGGTAAAGGATGTGTGGTTTCGTTATGAAAAAGACGGAAAGGATGTTGTGCAGGATCTGAACCTGGAAGTAAAGCAGGGAGAATTTTATGCGCTTGTCGGTGGAAACGGAACGGGGAAAAGTACGACCTTATCGCTGATCAGTCGTGTTCGTGCTCCCTACAGGGGCAAGATTTTCCTGAATGGGACTGATATCCGCAGGTATACGGATACCCAGCTTTACAGAGGGTATCTGGGCGTGCTGCCGCAGAATCCCCAGAGCATGTTTATCAAGAAGACAGTCAGGGAGGATCTGTATTCTATCATCGGTGGGGCAAAGGAGAAGAAATCTTCCGAATACACTGCCAATATGAGGAAGGCAGAGGCAATCGAGGGAATCGTAAGTCTGACCAGACTGGAAGGACTGCTTGACCGTCATCCGTATGATTTAAGCGGTGGAGAACAGCAGCGTCTTGCACTGGCTAAGGTTCTGCTGTTGCAGCCGAGGCTTCTTCTGATGGATGAACCAACGAAGGGGCTGGATGCAGAATATAAACAGGAACTGGGAGACATTTTAAAGAAGCTCAAAGCTCACGGGATCACTATCTTTATGATCTCGCATGATGTGGAGTTTGTCGCAGAATATGCAGACAGGGTCGGCCTGTTCTTTCAGGGAAATGTGGTGACGTGTAAGAGTGCAAGGGATTTCTTTGCGGGAAACAGCTTTTATACGACTGCTGCCAATCGCATGGCAAGGCATTATTTTCCTGATGCTGTTACCGGAAAGGAGGTGGCTGCGTGCTTGAAGGCAAGGCTTTAGACCAGTTTATGGACCGTTTCTTCGGGGATTCCTGTGCACAGAGCCTGCCCGGGGAAGAGGAATCCGGACAGGAATTAGAGGAATATGAACTGAAAGAGGATGGAATCATTATCCAGCCGATCCATAAAGGAAAGATTGAGAAGCGTACCTGGATTGGTCTGATTATGTTTCTGGCTTTTGTTCCGCTGGTGCTTTTTATCCTGGTTCATAAGTTTCATGGTAAGCATGATGTAGTGATCAGTCTTTTAATACTTGCCTATGCCACGATCCCGTTCTTTATGGTATTTGAGGGCCGGCATCCACAGGCAAGAGAGATTATGGTCATTGCCGTAATGGCGGCTCTTGGGGTCGCAGGCAGGAGTGCTTTCTTTATGATCGGAAGCTTTAAGCCGATTGCGGCCATCGTGATCATTACCGGGGTTTCCTTAGGTGGTGAGGCGGGGTTTCTGTGTGCCTGTCTGATCATGATGATCTCAAATATGTTTTTCGGGCAGGGACCGTGGACACCCTGGCAGATGTTTTCCTATGGAATGATCGGATATCTGGCAGGAATCCTTTTTCAGAAAGGGATTCTCAAAGCCAGGAAGGTGGATCTGTGTATTTACGGATTCTTAAGTGTGTTTCTGATCTTCGGCGGGATCATGAATCCGGCATCTATTCTGATGGCATACGGATACATCACAAAGAAGAGCCTGATCGCGTTTTATATCTCAGGTGCACCGGTAGATCTGGTGCAGGCAACTTCTACGGTAATCTTCCTGTGGATCCTAAGCAGGCCTCTGCTGGAGAAACTGGAGAGAGTAAAAAGAAAATACGGGCTGCTGCAGCGGCCCGAAAATAAGGAGGAAAATGAATATGACAAAGAATAAGCTATGGCAGGCCATTAAGGGGCTGACTCTTGCAGCCGGAATGGCAGTGGGGATTTTTGCGCTGGGACAGACCGATGTTCTGGCAGATACCCTGACGCTGACTGTGGAGAAGAACACGATCGGCCAGGGTATGATCCTGGATCCTGTACAGGTGGAATTTGCGAAAGGAGAAACCTGTGCAGATGTTCTGCTCCGCGGGTTAAGTGAGAACGGGATTACGCCGCTTTATGACACAAATACAAGTTATGGTTTCTACTTAAGGGGAATTGCCAACTGTGACAGTGGAAGCCTGAATCCACCGGCATGTATCCAGAAGGTTCTCTCCGAGACTTCCACCTGGACCGGTGATGCCTATAAGCTTACTGATAACAAATATGCACCGGATCTGACAGAATTTTCCTACTGCTCCGCATCCGGATGGACGTATACTCTGGATAATGTATTTATGGGTGTCGGAATGGGTGCGAGTCATCCGTCAGACGGAAGTGTCCTGCGTGTTATGTTTGCCCTTTGCGGTGGTACGGACATTACAGGATGTGACCCGTATAATAATAACAGGCAGATTTTTGAGGCGGCAGATAAGAGCGAGCTTATCCGCATGATGGGAAAGGCAAATGCAGAGCGTTCCAGATGGTCCCAGGTCAGCGGATTCTCCGGTGCATATGCCGAAGCGGACAGTGCGCTGACTACGCTGGATGCGTCTGCAAACAGAGTTTATGAAGCGGTTCAGCTGCTTAAAAGTATTGAGTCAAAGCTTCCGGTAGCACCGAAGCTGATCAGCTTAAATGCTTCTGATCTGACTCTTACAAAGGGAGACAGCTATACACTGACTTATACGATTGTTCCGTCTGATGCGGTGGGAACTGTAAGCTGGACTTCTTCCAACAATTCTGTTGCAAGTGTAAACGGTGGTGTGGTAACAGCAGTGGGAGAAGGTTCTGCGGTGATTACTGCGAGAGTTTCCGGAAGTGTCTATGCGACCTGCAATATTTCCGTTTCTTCCAGACCGGTCAGTGTGACAGGGGTGAGTATTTCTCCGTCCAGCCTGAATCTCTCAACGAAAAGCGGTTCCAGGACACTGGATTACACGATCACGCCAAACGGCGCAAAACCGTCCTCTTTGTACTGGGAATCTTCCAACTCTTCTGTAGTAACCGTAGATGGCTCCGGCAAGGTAACTCCTGTGGGTGCCGGTTCTGCAGATATTACACTGACTACGGACAATGGAACGAAAGGCACCTGCCATGTGACTGTTACAGCACCGGCACAGAGCATTGCTTTGAGTGACAAAACGCTGACTCTGGCAATTGATCAGGGAACCTATACCCTGACCTGGACATTCAGTCCGAAGGGAAGCGGCGGGGAACTGGTATGGACCTCTGATAATGCAGGCGTTGCCAAAGTAGACCAGAAGGGTGTTATCACACCTGTTTCTGTAGGAGAACCGATATCCGTGTAAAAACAGATCAGAATGTAACCGCAGTGTGCCATGTAGTTGTAAAGGGTACTGCGAAAGACCTCTTTGCAGCAGGAATGCCAGAGATCACAACCTGCAAGGCGGCAGGAAATACAGTTCTTCTTACTTGGAATAAATATGAAAATGCAGATTCTTACATTATTTTAAGACGTAAGATGGGTGAAAGCAAATTCGCAAAGATTGCTACGGTCAAAGACCTCTCCTATACAGATACAGCGTTTTCTCCGTCAACTCCTTATTATTACAGTGTACAGGCTGTTTCCACCAAATGGGGCGGTGCTATTAAAAGCAGTTATGACAAAAACTTCTCTGTAACAACCAATGGAATTGCACCGACACCAACTCCGGCACAGACAGTAAAACCGAAAACCCCGGCTGTCACAGTAACTGCCGGTAAGAAACAGGCTACACTGAAATGGAAAAAGGTAAGCGGTGCCAAAGGGTATGTAGTATACCGTGCCACATCCAAATCCGGTAAATATAAGGCAGTATCAACGATTAAAAAGGGAAGCACTGTTTCTTATATAAATAAGAAGCTTACGTCTAAGAAAACATACTATTACAAGGTGCGGGCATATCGTACCGAAAACGGTAAAAGAATATACAGCAGCTATTCTAAAGCAAAGAGCGCTAAGATCAAATAATATAAATTCACACAAGTCCAGTGTGTTAGAAAGCATATTGCTGTGAACAGAAACGATGTTAGAGCGTGTTTGAAAAATTAAAAATATAGGATTGTGCTATTTAAGAAAATATGTTATATAATACAATATATAGAGAGTTAATTCTCTATTCGCATGATGAGATGAGTGACGGTTCTGACTCATCGGTAAAATAAATATAACCGAGAGATGAGATGAGTGACGGTTCTGACTCATCGGTAAAATAAAATATGACCGAGCGAAGAGTATAACGAGAGGGAGTTCATTTTCCCTCTCGTTTATATGTATATAAGGAGAAGAAAATTGGAAATTGACTATGCTGTTTATAGCCTTTCAGATGAATTTTACGAGAAATATCCGAATCCGCCATATAAAGAACTTTTAAAGAAAAAGGAAAGAAGATATGCTTGTTTACTTATTCAAAGTCATTATGGATATTTTATATGCATTCCATATAGAACAGAGATTTCCCATAAATATGCATATCACTTTCGCAAATCGTCTCGTTCGCAAAAACATAGATCAGGACTTGATTATACTAAAATTGCTATTATAAAAGATATTTCGTAACTATTCAGCAGTCTACTATCCCGCGAGGTGTTTTGGCATGAACATGCCAAAATCCCGCAAGCAGGATTCTTTCTTGTGGATTTTGACTCGTAACTGTGAAGGTACTGAACAGTTACAAAAGGAGAATAATACAATGGTTCCAATCGCACATATAGAAAATAATTTTCCAACCAAATTCGGTATTCCCAGGCAGAGTGGCCGTGTAGGGGCGCTTAAAGCGAGAATCGTATTCGAACCGGAATATCGCAATGTGGATGCCTGCCGTGGTCTGGAGGAGTTTAGTCATATCTGGCTGATCTGGGAGTTTTCGGAGGCAAAGAGGACAAAGTGGTCACCGACTGTCCGCCCGCCCAGACTTGGGGGAAATGTGAGAAAAGGAGTTTTTGCCACAAGATCTCCCTTCCGTCCCAATTCCATAGGATTATCCTGTGTGAAGCTTGAGAAAGTAGCTCTGGATGAGCCGGACAGCCCTGTACTTTATGTAGAAGGTGCAGATCTGATGAATGGAACACCGATTTTCGATATTAAACCATATATTCCTTATGCGGATTGCCATCCGGAAGCAACAGGAAGTTTTACCGAATATTCCAAAGATCATCATCTGAATGTAGAATTTCCCCAGGAGCTTCTGGAAAGAATACCCGAGGAAAGCAGAGAGGCTCTGATCGCAGTGCTTGCAGATGATCCCCGTCCTGCTTATCAGAATGATCCGGAACGGTCTTACGGAATGCCTTTTGGAGAGAAGGATATTCATTTTCGGGTGGATGGAGATATCCTTCGTGTTTATAATGTGACAGAATTTGTAAAAAAACAGCAGGAATCTTCGGCAGATTGTGGAAAATAACCATTTTCGGATATTTCTGTAAGAAAGGCTTGCAAAATTGGCGTTTATTCAATACAATATTAAACAGACTTTATGTTGGTAGAGTGACAAAGACTGATAGGAGATTGGTCTGAAAATATTTAGTGACATATGAGGAGCAGGAAAAATGAAGAAAATTGTTAAATTCGGAGGAAGTTCTCTGGCAAATGCAGAACAGTTTCAGAAAGTAGGGGAGATCATCAGAAGTGATGAGAGCAGACGTTATGTGGTTCCGTCCGCTCCCGGAAAGAGATTTGACGGAGATACAAAGGTTACAGATTTACTTTATAAATGTTATAATACTGCAGTTGAAGGGGAAGATTTCATCCCGATTCTGCAGGAGATCAAGGGAAGATATTATGAGATTATCCGCGGACTGAACCTTGATCTTTCTCTGGAAGATGAATTTGCTCAGATCGAAGCTGATTTCAAGGCACAGGCAGGCACAGACTATGCAGCATCCAGAGGAGAATTTCTCAATGGTAAGGTGATGGCAGCATATCTGGGTTATGAATTTGTTGATGCAGCAGATGTGATCCGTTTTGATAAGAACGGAAATCTGGATGCCGAGAAGACAGACAGACTTCTGTCCAAAAAGCTGGCAAAATGTGAACATGCCGTTATCCCTGGATTTTATGGCGCTGGTGAAGATGGGAAAGTTAAAACTTTCTCCAGAGGAGGTTCTGATGTAACCGGTTCTCTTGTGGCAAAGGCTATTAAGGCAGACCTCTATGAAAACTGGACAGATGTTTCCGGTTTCCTGGTAACAGACCCACGTATTGTTAAAAATCCGGAAGTAATCGAGAGCATTACCTACAGAGAACTCAGAGAGCTTTCTTATATGGGTGCAACTGTTCTTCATGAAGATGCGATCTTCCCGGTTCGTAAAGAGGGAATTCCGATCAACATCAAAAACACAAACAGACCGGAAGACAAGGGTACTTTTATTGTTGAGAGTACATGCAAGAAACCGAAATTTACAATCACAGGTATTGCAGGTAAAAAGGGATTCTGCTCTATCAATATTGAAAAATCCATGATGAACAGTGAGGTTGGTTTCGGACGTAAGGTACTTCAGGTATTCGAAGATCAGGGAATCAGCTTTGAGCATGTTCCATCAGGAATCGATACAATGACTGTATATGTACATCAGGATGAATTCGAAGAGAAAGAGCAGCAGGTAATCGCAGGAATCCATCGCGCAGTACAGCCGGATTTCGTAGAAATGGAATCTGATCTTGCGCTGATCGCTGTTGTAGGACGTGGTATGAAATCCACCAGAGGTACAGCAGGAAGAATCTTCTCAGCACTTGCCCATGCAAATGTAAATGTGAAGATGATCGACCAGGGTTCCAGTGAGCTGAATATCATTATCGGTGTGGAGAACAGAGATTTTGAAACTGCGGTAAAGGCAATTTATGATATCTTTGTAATTACTCAGATCTAATTGAGAATTGCAGGAGCTCCTTCACAGCGGAGCAATTGGTGGATATGATTTTTACCAATTATAAGATAAACAAAATAATGGGCCGTCAGAAATCAGCATAGAGATTTCTGGCGGCTTTTTAACCGAATCAAGTAAGTCTCCACCCACTGCTTCAATTGCGAAAAGCAATAAGCAGTGGGTGGGGACTTGCTTGTATCAGGAGGAGTGCAAGCTCCTTCTGATAAACTGCGGAGCAGTTATTCGGT
>ENA-OQIO01000609-OQIO01000609.1-human-gut-metagenome-genome-assembly--contig:-NODE-609-length-18669-cov-2.283680_pt1 | contig 18669 bp, 35 predicted proteins | sample MGYA00242573_ERZ504737 | MGnify/ENA primary metagenome ERZ504737 (study PRJEB26092, sample SAMD00036203) | human gut metagenome | host: Homo sapiens | study: EMG produced TPA metagenomics assembly of...
TGAACGCGACGGCATGGACTGAACATCGCCATCCAAGAGCCTTGTCCGCCCGTGCGGGCGAGTTGTCGTCTCAGGCTATGAGCACAACGCCGTCACGCGGCCGCTGCACGCGCTGGGCGCGGAGGTCATCGTCGCCGCCGCGCCGCTTTTTCGCCGCAGGAGACGGTCGAAGCCTTCGAGCGCGCGCTTGCGCATGAGCCCGATGCCGTTATCTGCACACATGTCTCCAATGTCTTCGGCGCTATTTTACCAATTGAGCGCATCGCGCAGCTCTGCCGCGGCGCAAGCGTGCCGCTCATCATCGACGCGTCTCAATCCGCGGGCTCGCTGCCGATCGACTTTTCCGTGCTCGCGCCCGCATTCCTTGCCATGCCGGGGCATAAGGGACTTTACGGCCCGCAGGGACGGGGCTGCTGCTCTGCGGCAGCGACGCGCTCCCGCTCATTGAGGGCGGCACAGGCAGCGAATCGCTCCGCCAGAGCATGCCGGACTTTCTTCCCGACCGTCTGGAGGCAGGGACGCACAACGTTCCTGGCATCGCGGGGCTCGAAGCGGGCATCGCTTCGTGCGCGCGCAGCGCCCAGAGCGCATCCTGCACCACAGCCGCGCGCTCATCCGTCGAGCAGGAGAGGGCCTCGGCAAAATTCCAAATGTACACGGATTTCTCTCGCTGGAGGCAAGCTTGCAGGCAGGGGTCTTATCGTTCACGGTGGACGGCCTTTCGCCAGAAAGCGTCGCCGAGGAGATGGCAAAGCGCGGTATCGCGCTGCGCGCGGGGCTGCACTGTGCGCCGTTCGCGCACAAAACGGTGGGCACTTTGCCCGACGGAACGGTGCGGCTGAGCGTTTCCGCCTTTAATCGCGAAAGCGAGATCGACACGTTTCTTTCCTCTCTGCGCGCGATCGCGGCAGGTCAGGCAAAAAACTGAGATTTCATAGAAAATTCATCGCTCTACCGTTGCAATTTGGAGTGTTTCATATTAGAATAAGTAATAACTATTGCTTAAGGGGAGCGTGCCTATGGAATTTGTCATGCCCATCCTGGAAGGCGCGTGGCGCTATGTGCTCACGCTCAGGATCTCGGACTATCTTGATATCGCGCTGATGGCGTATGCGATCTATTGGCTTTTAAAGCTCGTCGGCACGTCGAAGGTCGAGAGCGTCGGCAAGGTGATCCTGCTGTTCCTGCTGGCGCTGATGCTCTCGGACGCGTTCTCGCTCAACGGAATTTACTTCCTTTTGAGCCATATTCTCTCGCTCGGTGCGCTGGCGCTCATCGTGCTCTTCCAGCCCGAGATCCGCCGCCTCATCGATCAGCTCGGCTCGAGCCGCTGGCGCTCGTTCAACCCCTTCGCGCGCACGCAGCAGGTCTCGGCCATTGAAAACGCCATCGCGCAGACGGTGCTCGCCTGCACGGAAATGTCCAAAACGCGCACGGGCGTTCTCATCGTCTTCGAGCGTGAAATGGCGCTGGACGACATCGCCCGCACGGGCACGATCGTCGACGCGCGCGTGAGCAGCGAGCTTCTCAAAAATATTTTCTTCGTTAAGGCGGCCATGCACGACGGCGCGGTCATCATGCGTGACGGGCGGCTGCTCGCGGGCGGTTGCATGCTGCCGCTCTCGAAAAACGTGAACCTGAGCCGCGACTTGGCATGCGTCACCGTGCGGGCATCGGCATGAGCGAGAATTCCGACGCGGTCGTCGTCATCGTCTCGGAGGAGACGGGGACGATCTCCGTCGCCATCGGCGGCCTCTTAAAGCGCCACCTGATGCCCGAGACGCTCGAAAAGCTGCTCATCAATGAGCTTGTCCCGCAGGAGCCCACCGAACAGGACGACAAGCTCCACATGAAGCTCTTGAAGCTCCTCAGTGCCGGAAAGGGGGACAAGGACGATGAAAAGTAAGCGCCGCAAGATCTTCTACGTTGCATTGTCCATCCTCATCGCGGCAACGATCTGGTTCTACGTGAACAACAAGGAATCCGTGACCGTGTACGTCCATGACGTGCCGATCGAATTTCTCAACGAGGACACGTCGCTTGCGACAAGGGCCTCATGCGCATCAGTGGGGACGAGGATATCACCGTCGATTTAAAGCTCCAGATGCCGCGCAACGTCGTCTACGACTTTGACACGAGCGAGCTGCGGCTCGTGAGCGACCTTTCGACCATCACCTACGCGGGCAAGCAGTCCGTCAGCTACACGATCCTGTACCCTTCGAAGGTCTCGTCGAGCAGCGTGAAGGTCGAATCGCCGACCATCCGCACCGTTCAGGTCGAGATCGGCGAGCTCAACAAGAAGGACATCGAGATCCGCTGCAAGGTCGTCGCAATGTGGCCGAGGCTACATCGCCGGCACGATCGAGATGCTGCCCGAAACGCTCGAGGTGCGCGGCCAGCAGGCTGACATCATGCAGATCAGCTACGCGCAGGTCACGCTCGACATCGAAAATGCATCCTCCACGGTCGTGGAGCTGCTCGACTATGAGCTCTATGACTTCAACGACCAGCTCATTGAGAGCAAGAACATCCATCCCATGAGTGAAAACGTGCAGGTGACGATGCCGGTGCTCAAGGTGAAGGACGTTCCGCTGACCGTCAACTTTATCGAATCCGCGGGCTCGCGGCTCGAGAATTACACCTATACGCTCAGCCACAGCAGCATCACCCTTTCCGGTGATGCGACGCAGATGGCAGGCATCAGTGAGATCTCGCTCGGCACGCTCGCGCTTGAGGACGTGCAGGGCTCGGAGACGCTGACCTATGACATTCTCATTCCCGACGGGGTGAACAACTTAAGCGGGATCACAAGCGCTACGCTCACGATCAGCAGCGGCGACATCAGCACGAAAGAGGTCGAGGCGACGCACTTCAGCTACGAGAATTTCTCAGGCGATCACACCGTCACCGTCGTGACCTCGTCACTGCCCGTCACGCTGCGAGGCTCCGCAAGCGACCTTGAGGCCATCTACGGCAGCGCGGTCCACGTCATTGCAGACCTATCCGACATCGCCGCCGACAGCGGCAGCTACACCGTTCCCGCCCGCATCGAGGTGAGCGGCTACGACGTGGGCGCGGTCGGCACTTACGAGGTCACCGTTCACATCAGCTAAGCCAATTCGCAAAAGGAGACAGCATGACTCAGATCGCAACAGTAGAAAAAAATCCTTCCCGGCGGCATGGCGGAGATCTCCGTCCCGCGCAAGTCCGCCTGCGGCCACGACTGTGAAGAGTGTGCGGGCTGCGGCGTATCGGTGCAAGCGTGCGCGCTGTCGCGCGCAACGACGCCCGCGCCGAAGTGGGACAAAAAGGTCGTGGTCGAGAGCAGCACGAAGAATCTGCTCGGCGTGATGCTCCTCGTCTATCTTCTGCCGATCGTGCTGTTTCTTGTCGGCTACTTTGCGACCGGCGCGCTCGAAAGCGAGGGACTGCGCTACGCCGTCGCCATCGCGGCGTTTTTAGTCGGCATCATCCCCGCGATCATCTGCGACCGCCGCACGAAGAAAAACGGCAAGCTGACGTTCACCATTGTGCGTCTTTTCTAAGGCATGTTTGGTTACATCAGGCCGTCCAAGCCGCACCTCAGCGAGCAGGACGAAGCGCGCTTCCAGTCCGTTTACTGCGGGCTGTGCCACGAGCTCGGGCGAAAGTACGGCTTTGCCGCCCGCTTTGTGCTGAATTTCGACTTCACGTTCCTTGCTATTCTGCTCTCCGACGCGCAGGAGCCGGAATGCGAGAGCTGCCGCTGCGCGGCGCATCCGTGCAAGGCACAGTGCGTCATGGCGCACACCGTCGCGCTCGAAACGGCGGCAGACCACAGTCTGGTGCTCGCCTGGTGGCAGCTTCGCGACCATATTGAAGACCACGCTTTTTCAAAGCCATCCCATACCGGCTCGCGGCGCTTTTGCTGCGCGGCGCTTACCGCAAGGCGAGGACGTTCGTGCCGGAATTTGACGCCTCCGTGCAGCGGCACCTGAATGATCTGCACCAGCGCGAGCGGGAGCACTGCGCCTCGCTCGATCAGGCCGCCGAGCCTTTCGCCGCGCTGATGGCGGACATCGCCGACTGTGTCGATGACGAGATGCGGCGGCGCGTGATGAAGGAAATTTTCTACCACCTCGGCCGCTGGATCTACTTGGTCGACGCGGCAGATGACTTTGAAAAGGACGCGCACTCGAATTGCTACAATCCGCTGCGCTATCGCTATGAGCTTGATGGCGACAAGCTGGACGAGCAAAGCAGGGAAGCCGTGGCCGCCTCGCTCGACCTCTCCGTGCACCGCATGGCGAGCGCTTACGCGCTGCTCTCCTGCGGCGTGTGGACAAGTATTTTAGACAGCATTTTTTACGAAAGCCTTTATGGGATCGGCAATGCCGTTCTCAAGGGCACGTATCATAAGCCCCCGCGCAGAATACACTTCCGCATCAAGGCGGAGAAAAACGAGGAAACCGTATGAATGACCCCTATCAGATCCTAAATATCCCGCCGACGGCGACTGACGAGGAGGTCAAGCGCGCTTACCGCGACCTTGCCCGCAAATACCACCCGGACAATTACCACGATAACCCGCTGGCCGATCTCGCGCAGGAAAAAATGAAAGAGATCAACGAGGCCTATGACCAGATTCAGAAGCAGCGCAAGGCGTCTTCCGCCGCCTCGCAGAGCCACTCCTACGGCTACGGCAGCGGGAATAGCTATGGCAACTCCGCTTACGGCGGCGCCTATGGAGCGGGCTCGCTCAATCAGGTGCGCATGGCGATCAACCGCGGCGATATCTCGCTCGCTGAGCGTCTCTTAAGCGGCGTGAGCGACCACAACGCGGAGTGGAACTTCCTGATGGGCGTGGTCTGCTCGCGGCGCGGCTGGATGGACGAGGCCAAGCGCTATATGGAGACCGCCGTACAGATGGACCGAACAATCCAGAGTATCGCAGCGCGCTCTCTGCGCTGACGGGGACGGGCTACCGGCCCAACGGCTTCCGCTCGGTCCACACGGCCAATTTTGATGACAGCGCATGTCTGCGCTGCTGCGCGGCATGGTCGTGCTGCACGCTCTTTAGCGGCGGCGGATGCTATTTACTGCCCTGCATTTACTACTGATTTTTGTTTAATCCTGTACTTTTCAGTTTTGTGTTTTTACTATATCATGGAGGAGAAGAATCGTGGTCAAAAGTATGACTGGCTATGGAAGAGCCAAAAAAACGCTCTCCAATCGCGATATCACCGTCGAGGTGCGCTCTGTCAACAACCGCTATCTTGACTGCACGGTGAAGCTGCCGCGCGCCTACATTTTCGCAGAGGACGCCATCAAGGGGAGCGTGCAGAAGGCCATCTCGCGCGGCAAGGTCGATGTGTTCGTCACCATCGACTCGACCGGTGCGGATGAAGAGGTCGTCGTGGTCAACGAGGGTCTGGCCCGCAGCTATTTAGAGGCGCTGCGCAAGCTCTATGAGATCGACGGCGGGAATTACCTTCAAAAGCAGTCCTACGCGGCGGACCTCGCCCGCATTCCGGACGTGCTGACCGTCACGAAGGCGGAGGAGGACCTGGAGTCCGTTGGCGCGGACATCTGCGAGGTGCTCGATGAAGCGCTCGCGTCCTATAACCAGATGCGCGCGACAGAGGGGAAGAAGCTCGCCGAGGACATCGGCGGCCGGCTCACGACCATCGAAACGCTCACCGGCAAGGTCGAGGAGCGCTCGCCCGAAACGGTGCGCGAGTACCGCGAAAAGCTGACCGCGCGCATGCAGGAGGTCCTGCAGAGCACGACGATCGACGAATCGCGCATCCTGACCGAGGCCGCCATCTACGCCGACAAGGTCGCCGTGGACGAGGAGACCGTGCGTCTGCGCTCGCATGTGTCGCAGCTGCGCGACATGCTGCTCTCCGACGAGCCCATGGGCCGCAAGATGGACTTTCTTATTCAGGAGGTCAACCGCGAGAGCAACACCATCGGCTCGAAGTGCAACGACGTCGCCATCGCGCGCGATGTGGTCGCGCTCAAGGCGGAGGTCGAAAAGATCCGCGAGCAGGTGCAGAACATCGAGTAAGGGGCGAAGCAAATGAAGCTGCTGAACATCGGATTTGGCAACATGGTGTCCGCCGAGCGCCTGATCGCCGTCGTCAGCCCTGACAGCGCGCCGATCAAGCGCCTCATTCAGGAGTCGCGCGAGCGCGGCATGCTGATCGACGCGACCTACGGCCGCAAGACCGCGTCGGTGTTCATCATGGACAGCGACCATGTGGTGCTCTCGGCCATCGCCGCTGACAAGCTGATCGCAAGGCTGGGCGTGGAAACGCTCGCCATGGAGGAGGAAGCATAGAAAATCATGTACAAGGGGAAAACATTCATCATCTCCGGCCCATCCGGAGTGGGCAAGAGCACGGTGCTCAAGGAGTTATTTCAGGATCGCGACGATCTTTATTTCTCCGTTTCCGCCACGACGCGTCCGCCGCGTCCCGGCGAGATAAACGGCGTCCACTATCACTTTACCGACGTCGACGAGTTCCGCAAAATGATCTCGGAGGACGCCTTTTTGGAGTATGCCGAGTATGTCGGCAACTTCTACGGCACGCCGAAAAAGTTTGTCGACGAGGCCATGGAGCAGGGGAAGGACGTCGTCCTCGATATCGAGGTACAGGGTGCCTTGCAGGTCGTGCATAAGCGGCCTGATGTCGTGCGCATCTTCATCGCGCCGCCTTCGTGGCAGGCGCTTGAAGAACGCCTGACGAGCCGTGGCACCGACAGTCCCGAAAAGGTGCAAAAACGCCTCGTCCGCGCAAAGGTCGAGCTTCAGACCGCTAATACCTATGATTATTTCGTCATCAACGACACGGTGGAACGCGCCGTGCGCGAGATCAACGCCATCATGCTCGCCGAGCACTGCAAGCCCGCCGAGCGCATGGCCATTTTGTCTGAATAAGTTCAAAAATCAGCCGAAAAGGCAGAAGGAAGTAAATTATTATGATGCTTTATCCCGCAATGAGCCTGCTCAACAAGTACGTTGAGAACCGTTATCTGCTCGTCAACGTGGTCGCGCGCCGCGCCCGCCAGATCGCCGAGCAGGCCGACGAAGAGGGTTATCCCCTCTGCGAAAAGCCGGTCACCACGGCCATCAACGAGGTCGCTGCCGGTAAGCTCACCGCAGAGAATATCGACACGCACATCGCAAAGTAAGTCTTGAATAACGCAAAGGGGGAGACTGTATGACAGAGAAAATGCTTGCTCGCGTCGCAGTCTCTTCCGTTCCCTATGCCGCCGACCGGCTCTACACCTACCTTGTGCCGGACGAGCTCATCGGCAGCGCCGAGGCCGGCAAGCGCGTGACGATCCCCTTTGGCGCGGAAACAGGCGCGTGGAGGGCTTTTTGCTCGAAGTCGGGCGCGAGGCGGCGACGTCGCCGCTCAAGCCCATCGACGCTCTTCTCGACGATGCGCCGCTGCTGGATGCAAAGGACATCCGCCTTGTGCGGTGGATGAAAGCGCGCTATTTCTGCACGTATTACGACGCGATCAAGACGATCCTGCCCGGTGGCGTGTGGCTCCAGTACCGCGAGCTGTGGCATGTGAACGGCGAGATCAGCGCGGAGGATGCGCTCTCGTCCGTCGCGCCGGATTCCCTTGAGGAAACGCTGCTGCGCGCCATGCTCAGCGCCAAGGAGATCGAGCGCGCCGCGCTCGATGAGCTTGGCGGCGAAAAGACGGCAAAGCGCTCCGCTCGCTTGAAGCCTGCGGCCTCGCCGTGCGCGAAACAAAGCTGCGTCAGCGCTTGCAGGATAAGTCCGTGCGCATGGTGTCGCTCTGCGTCAGCGCGGAGGACGCGCTCGCCGCGGTCGAGCCCAAGCGCCGCAGCGCACCCGTGCGCTATGCGGTCGTCGAGCTTCTCAGCCGCGAGGGGTGCCTATCCAGCAGCGAGATCAGCTATTACACCGGCGCGACGATGCAAACGCTGCGCGGCCTCAAAAAGGCCGGACTTGTCGAATTTTCCGAGCGCGAGGTGCTGCGCGTCAGCCGCTATGATGATGCGCCCGCGCGCGAGACATTGTGCTCAACGGCGAACAGCAGGCCGCTTTCGACGGCCTCTGTACGCTCTTAGGCCGCGAAGGCGGCAGCGCCGCGCTGCTGCATGGCGTGACCGCCAGCGGCAAGACGCAGGTCTATATCAGGCTCATCGAAGAAGCGCTCACGCGCGGCAAGACCGCCATGCTGCTCGTGCCGGAGATCGCGCTGACGCCGCAAATGCTGCGCCGCTTTACGGCGCAGTTCGGCAGCGACGTCGCGATGCTGCACAGCGCGCTGCCGCTCACCGAGCGCTACGACCAATGGAAGCGCATCCGCCGCGGTGAGGTGCGCGTCGTGCTGGGCACGCGCAGCGCGGTGTTTGCACCGCTGCAAAACCTCGGGCTCATCATTTTGGATGAAGAGCAGGAGACGAGTTATCAGTCCGAAAATCCGCCGCGCTACCACGCGCGCGACGTCGCGCAGTTCCGCTGCGCGCAGAACGACGCGCTGCTGCTGCTCGGCTCGGCCACGCCGACGGTCGAAACGGCATATGCCGCGAAAAACAGTCGCTATCAAGTCTTTTCCCTTCATAAGCGGTTCAACGATCTGCCGCTGCCCAAGGTGCTGATCGCCGACATGAAGGACGAGCTGCGGCAGGGGAACGAGACCTCGATCGGTCATGCGCTGCGCGCAGAGCTTGAAAAAAATATCGAACGCGGCGAGCAGAGCATTCTGTTTCTCAACCGGCGCGGCAGCGCGCGGATGCTGCTGTGCGGCGAGTGCGGCTACGTGCCGCAGTGTCCGCGGTGCAGCGTGCCGATGACGTACCATTCCGCCAACGAACGGCTGATGTGCCATTACTGGCGGGCACTCCGAAGCCGTAGTGGACAGGTGCAGCGAGTGCGGGGGACTGATGAAGCGCGTCGGCTCCGGCACGCAGAAGGTCGAGCAGGAGCTTTTTGACCTGTTCCCAAAGGCTAAAGTGCTGCGCATAGACGCCGACACCGTCGGCGCGTCACGCGGACATGAAGCGCTGCTGCGCGAATTTGAAGAAAAGAATATCCCCATCCTTCTTGCACGCAGATGGTTGCCAAGGGGCTGGATTTTGAAAACGTGACGCTCGTGGGTGTGCTGGACGCGGACCTTTCGCTCTACGCGCAGAACTACCACGCCGCCGAGCGGACGTACAGCCTGCTGGCGCAGGTCGTCGGCAGGGCCGGACGCGGCGAGCGTCCGGGCCGCGCGGTCATCCAGACCTACCACCCCGAAAATGAGGTCATTCAGGCCGCGGCGAAACAGGATTACGAGACGTTTTACCAAAACGAGCTGCGCATGCGCTCGCTGCGGCGCTATCCGCCGTTTGCAGATCTGTTCACGCTGACGGTCTCAGGCCTTGATGAGCTGCGCGTCATCGCCGCTGCCGCGCACTGTGTGACGCACTGCGCTACGCCTGCTCTCAGCCGCCGCTGAAAGACTTGGAGGTCGAAGTGCTCGGCCCCGCGGCGCACCGGTCGTGAAGGTCAACAACCGCTATCGCTATTGCGTCTACCTGTGCGGCAAGGGCGGCAGCGTGCTGCGGCGCACCGTCAGCGAATATCTGCTGGCATTTTACGCAAGAAAAGAAAACCGCGGTCTCGACATTTTTGCCGACTGCAATGCTTTACAATAGAGAAAAGAGGATGAAATTATGGCTATTCGCAAGATCCACGAAGTGGGCGACCCCTGCCTTGCAAAGGTCTGCCGCCCCGTGACGGAATTCAACGACCGGCTGCATGAGCTGCTCGACGACATGGCGGACACACTGGAGGAGGCCGGTGGCGTCGGCCTCGCCGCCCCGCAGGTCGGCATCCTGCGCCGCGTCTGCATCGTGGAGGATGAGCAGGGCGAGATCATCGAGCTCATCAACCCCGAGATCATCAAGACCGAGGGCGAGCAGACGGGGCCTCGAGGGCTGCCTGAGCGTGCCGGGCAAGTACGGCATCGTCACGCGCCCGATGGTCGTGCGCGTGCGCGCGCAGGACCGTTACGGCACGGAGTTTGAAGTTGAGGACGAAGAGCTGACCGCGCGCTGCTTCTGCCACGAGATCGAGCATCTCGACGGCCACCTCTACACCGAGCACTGCAAAGTCCTCACCGACGAGGAGCTGGAGCAGTATATCCGCGAGCAGGAAAAGGAGCTGGACGAGGAATGAGGATCGTCTTCATGGGCACGCCCGACTTTGCGCGCACGATCTTAGAGCGTCTGGTCGCGGACGGGCACGACGTGTGCGGCGTTTTCACGCAGCCGGACAAGCCGCGCAACCGAAACAAAGTCACGCCAAGCCCTGTAAAGGAATATGCTTTGTCGCAGAATATCCCCGTTTTTCAGCCGGTGACGATGCGCGACGGCACGGCGCTTGAGGATTTCAAGACCCTCGCGCCCGAGCTCGCGGTCGTCGCGGCCTATGGTCGCATCCTGCCGGAGGAAATGCTCGCCGTGCCGGTGCATGGCTGCATCAACGCACACGCGTCCATTCTGCCGAAGTACCGCGGCGCAGCGCCGATTAACCGCGCCATCTTAGACGGCGAAAAGGAGACCGGCGTGACCGTGATGCACATGGCGAAAGAGTGCGACGCGGGCGATATGATCTTAGTCAAAAAGCAGGCCATCCGCCCCGACGAGACGGCGGAGGACCTGTTCAAAGAGCTCGCTGTGCTCGGCGCGGATGCGATCGCTGAGGCCATCGTTGAGATTCAAAACGGCACGGCCCAGCGCGTGCCGCAGGACGAGTCGCAGGCGACGTATGCGCCCATGCTCTCGCGCGAGCTTTCGCCCATTGACTGGACGAGAAGCAGCACGCAGATCATCGACCAGATCCGCGCGCTGATCCCGTGGCCCTGCGCCGCGGCGAGCATTCTCGGCGCGAACACGAAAATTTTCCATGCCGTGCCGCTCGGCGAAACGAAGGACGTGCCCGGCACGCTGTGCGCGCGCAAAAAGGGCATCGAAGCCGCCTGCGGCGACGGCAAAAGCATTCTCATCACGGAGCTGCAGCCCGACGGCGGCAAGCGCATGGCAGCGAACGCTTTCTGAACGGCAAGCGCATCGCCGCGGGGACGGTCCTCGATGCGTAAGGGAAATACCGCGAACGCGCGCGAATGCGCGCTCTCCGTTCTGGTCGCCTGCCGCCGCAACGGTGCGTGGGCGGACGCCGCGCTGAAGGCGCAGCTCGGCAAGTGCGCACTGAGTGCTCAGGACGCGGCGCTTTGCAGCCGCATCGTCTACGGCGTGATGCAGAACGAGCTTCTGCTGAACTGGTATTTGAGCGCCTACTGCACGCAGAAGCTCGACCATTTGCAGCCACCGCTCTCCGACATTCTGCGCATCGGCGCGTACCAGATCTTATTTCTGGACAAGGTACCCGACCACGCCGCTGTCAGCGAGTCCGTGGAGCTCTGCCGCACGAACGGCAGAAGCGCCGCGAGCGGACTCGTCAACGCCGTGCTGCGCAAGGTCGCGCAGAATAAGTCGAATCTCCCGCCGCTGCCGGAGGGGAATTTCGCACGATTGAGCGTCGCCTACAGCCACCCGCAGTGGCTCGTCAAAAAGCTCGTGTCTCTCCTCGGCGTCGAGGAAGCGGAAGCGTTTCTTCGCATCGACAACGAGGCTTCGCCCATCAGCGTACAGGTCAACCCGCTCAAAACGAATGAAAAAGCGCTCGTCGACGAACTTCGCGGCGAGGGCGTCTGCGTCACGCCGCACCCGTGGGTGCCCGGATGCCTGGAGCTTTCCGGCACGGGCGACCTAACGACGCTCAGCGCTTTCTACAATGGCCGCTTCACCGTACAGGACGCGGCGGCACACCTGATCGTCTGCGCCGCGGACTTTGCGCGCGGGCAGAGGGTGCTGGACGTCTGCGCCGCTCCGGGCGGCAAGTCGTTCGCCGCGGCATTCGCGATGGAAAACGAGGGGAGCATCCTCTCGTGCGATCTGCATGAAAACAAATTGAAGCGCATCCGCGAGGGCGCGCAGCGCCTCGGCATCACGTGCATCGAGACCGCCGCCGTCGACGGCCGCGCGTTCCGCGAGGAATGGGCGGGGCGTTTTGACGTCGTCATCTGCGATGTGCCGTGCTCGGGCCTTGGCATCATCCGCAAAAAGCCGGACATCCGCTATAAGGATGCGCAGGATTTTTCCGCGCTGCCGGAGATCCAGCGCGCGATCTTAGAGAACAGCGCGCGCTATGTGAAACGCGGCGGCCTTCTCGTCTACTCGACCTGCACGATCCTGCCCGAGGAGAACGAGCAGGTGACGGACGGCTTTTTAAAAGCGCACGACAAGTTACTTACGAAGCCTTTTCGCTGCCGAACGGCGTGAGCGCGCCGGGGCATTTGACGCTCTGGCCGCAGCGCGACAATACGGACGGGTTCTATCTCAGCCGCATGAGGAGAAAGACGCATGACTGATTTAAAGTCAATGACATTGGAGGAGATCACCGCGGCGCTGCGCGCGATGGGCGAACCGTCGTTCCGCGGCAAGCAGGTCTTCACCTGGCTGCACCGCGGCATCACCGATTTTGACGAGATGATGAATATTCCCAAATCCCTGCGCGAAAAGCTCAGGGCGGAGTACTACATCACCGTGCCGACGGTCGCGCGCAAGCAGGTGTCGAAGCTCGACGGGACGATCAAATACCTCTGGGAGCTGCAAGATGGCAACTGCATCGAAACGGTGCTGATGTCCTATCACCACGGCAACACGGTCTGCATTTCCTCGCAGGTCGGCTGCCGCATGGGCTGCAAATTCTGCGCGTCCACGCTGGCCGGCAAGGTGAGGGACTTAACACCGTCGGAAATGCTCGATCAGGTGCTTTTCACGCAGCTTGACTCCGGACGCGAAATTTCCAACATCGTCCTGATGGGCATCGGCGAGCCGATGGACAACCGGAAAAATGTGCTGCGCTTTTTGGAGCTCATCAACCATCCCGACGGGATGAACATCGGCATGCGGCACATCTCGCTTTCTACCTGCGGCGTGGTGCCGGGCATCGACGCGCTCGCGGAGGACAATTTGCAGCTCACGCTGTCTGTTTCGCTCCACGCGCCCGACAGCGCGACGCGCAGCCGCATCATGCCCGTGAACAACGCCTACGACGTGGAGGAGCTGTTCGCCGCTTGCCACCGCTATTTTAAGAAGACCGGCCGCCGCATCTCGTTTGAATACGCGATGATCGACGGCGTGAATGACCACGACTGGCAGGCCGACCTGCTGGCCGAAAAGATCCACGGCATGCCAGGCATGTGAACCTCATCCCGCTCAACGACGTGGTCGAGAGCGAGTTCAAGCCGAGCAAGCGCGTCGCGGCATTACAGAAGCGCCTTGAGTCCCACGGCCTGACGGCGACGGTCCGCCGCAGCCTGGGCGGCGACATTGACGCCAGCTGCGGACAACTCCGGCGCAAAGAAATGAAAGCAAGAGAGGGGGTCGCGCAATGAGAGCCTGTGGAAAAACCGACGTCGGTCTGCGGCGGCATGAAAATCAGGATACCTTTGCCGTCGAGCAGGGCAAAAAGCTGCTCATCGCCGTCGTGTGCGACGGCATGGGTGGCGCCGAGGGCGGACAGATCGCAAGCTCTGTTGCGGTGGAGACCTTTATGAAGGAAATGCGCGCGCTCATCCGCGCGGACATGACCGCCGAGCAGCTGCGCGAGCTCGCGTCGTTCTGCGTGGCGAAGGCCAACACGGCGGTCTATCAGCGCGCGCTGCAAGACCCCGCCTATCAGGCATGGGCACGACGCTCGTCAGCGCAGTGGCAGAGGAGAAGTACGCCATCGTCTGCAACATCGGCGACAGCCGCGCGTATTTGATCCGCGGCGGCGAGATCACACGCATCACGCACGACCACAGCGTCGTGCAGACGCTCGTGGAAAACGGCAACATCACCGCCGAGGAGGCGCGCACGCACCCGAACCGCAACCTCATCACCCGCGCGCTCGGCCCAGACGAAAACACGCTCTGCGACGCGTTCGAGGTCTCGTTCACCACGGGGGACAAAATTCTCCTCTGCACGGACGGCCTTGTCGTCACCGCGACGGACGACGAAATTTGCCGCGCCGTGTGCGCGGGTAAGAGCGCGGAAGAAAGCCTTAACGATCTCATTGCGCTCGCCAAGGCGCAGGGCGCGCCGGACAACGTGACGGCTGTGCTCATTGAACACGAGTAAAGGAGGTGGCACCGTATGAACAATATGATCGGAAAAATGCTCGACAACCGCTATGAGCTGCTCGAAGTCATTGGCAGCGGCGGCATGGCCGTTGTCTACAAGGCCAAGTGCCACCGCTTGAACCGCCTCGTGGCGGTCAAGGTGCTCAAGAGCGACCTTGCCGAGGACGCCGACTTCCGCCGCCGCTTTCGCGACGAGTCGCAGGCTGTCGCAATGCTCTCGCACCCGAATATCGTCTCGGTCTACGACTCAGCCGCGGCGAGACGGAGTATATCGTCATGGAGCTCATCGACGGCATCACGCTCAAGCAGTATATGGAAAAGCGCGGCCAGCTCAACTGGCGTGAGGCGCTGCACTTCATCACGCAGATCATGAAGCGCTCTCGCACGCGCATTCGCGCGGCATCATCCACCGCGACATCAAGCCGCAGAACATCATGGTGCTTCGCGACGCAGCGTCAAGGTCGCTGACTTCGGCATCGCCTGCCTCGCCAACTCCGCCAACACGCTCACGCAGGAGGCGCTCGGCTCGGTGCACTACATGTCGCCCGAGCAGGCGAGGGGCGACCGCACGGACGCGCGCTCGGACATCTACTCCGCGGGCGTCGTGCTCTACGAAATGCTGACGGGGAGACTCCCGTTCGAGGGCGACAACGCCGTTTCCGTCGCCATCCAGCACCTTTCCTCCGTGCCGCTCTCGCCGCGCGAGATCAATCCCGACGTGCCCGAAGCGCTTGAGCTCATCTGCATGAAGCGATGGCCTCCGATTTGGAGAAGCGCTACGCCTCGGCGGATGAAATGCTCGCAGACCTTGAGGAGTTCCGCAAGAATCCCGAGGTCGACCTCGACTTCACGATCGAAGACCTGCACCGCGAGACCGTGGACGAGCCCACGCAGTATATCCCCGCCGTGCACACCGTCTCCAAGGCACAGAAGGTGCAGGAGGAGGACGACGAGGAAGAAGAGGCATCCCCGCACAAGCTGGGCACGCGCAAGCTGCTCACGATCATCGGCGCGGCGGTGGCCGCGGTGGCACTCATCGTGCTGCTCTGGCACGCGATCTTCAGCGATCTTCTCGGTGGCGAGCAGACGCCGACGGAGTATGTGGTGCCGTATCTCATCGGCATGACCATCGACGAGGCGAACGAGGACGAAAACGTGAAGGGCATCTTCACGATCGAACAGATCGGCCAGCGCGCGAGCAGCGAATACGCGGCGGGTCAGATTATCGAGCAGTCGCCCGAGCGCGGCAAGACCGTAAAGGGCAACCGCGTCATCTCGGTTTTCGTCAGCTCCGGCGCCAAGACGGAGAAAATGCCGAATCTCGTCAACAAGGAGTACCGCGACGCAACGCTCCAGCTCACCAACCTTGACTTGAACCTTGTCGTCACGACCCGGTCGAGGAATACAGCAGCATCACGAAGGCTATGTCATCCGCACGATTCCCGAGTACGGCGAAACGCTTCAGGAGGGCGACAGCGTCACGCTCGTCGTCAGTAAGGGCGAGCAGCCCAAGCCCGTGACGGTGCTCTCTTTCATCGGCATCGACATTGAGATCGTCCGCCAGCAGGTCACGCAGACCGGCCTTGTCGTCGGCGAGGTGACGCAGCGCGCATCCGACGAGCCCTACGGCACGGTCATCGAGCAGAGCATCAACGCCGAAACGCAGGTGGACGCGGGCACGACCATCAACTTCGTTATCAGCGAAGGCCCCGCCATGCCGGACTACGGCGATGACGCCACGACCTCCGGAGGGGAACCGCAGCCGTGAGAGGAAGAATACAGCGCGCACTGAGCGGCTTCTACTATGTCAAATGCGCGGACGGACAGCTCTACACCTGCAAGCGCGCGGCAAATTCCGCAGGAGGGCATTTCGCCGCTCGTGGGCGACGACGTCGAATTCTGCGAGGTGCCGGGCGGCGAAGGCCGCATCGACGAAATTCTGCCGCGCCGAAACAGCTTTGACCGCCCGAGCGTCGCCAACATCGACCAGATGGTCATCGTCTGCTCACAGGCGATTCCGAAGACCGATCCATATTTGGTCGACCGCATGACGGCCATCGCCGCGCTCAAGGGCTGCGACGTGCTCATCTGCATCAACAAGTGCGACTTAGACCCCGCGGACGCGCTGCGGGAATACTATGAAAACGCGGGCTTTCGCACCGTCAGCGTCAGCGCGGAGACGGGCGAGGGCATCGAGGCGCTACGCGCCCAGCTCGTCGGGCGGCTCTCCGCCGTCACAGGCAACTCCGGCGTTGGCAAGTCGAGCATTCTGAATGCGCTCGCCCCCAGCATGTCGCTCAAAACGGGCGAAGTGAGTCAGGCGCTCGGCCGCGGACGGCACACGACGCGCCATGTTGAGCTCTACGAGCTACCCTGCGGCGCGGAAATCATCGACACACCGGGCTTTTCCTCGTTCGAGACGACGGGGCTCAATTTGGAGCTCAAAGAAAAGCTACCCGAGTGCTTTTTGGACTTTTCGCCCTACCTTGCGACTGCCAATTCGTCGGGTGCAGCCACACAAAGGAAAAGGGCTGCTCGGTGCGTCAGGCCGTAAAAGATGGCAGGATCGTCAGAGGGCGGCATGAAGCTACTGCCGACTCTACGACGAGCTCAAGGACCTGCGCGAATGGAACGCGGGCAGTCAAAAACGACGCTAACCGAAAATAAAATGGACAAAGGCCCGCTTCCGAAAGGAAGCGGGCCTTCGCCATTTAGAGAGATGAGAGAGGGATCAAATATCAATCCTGAAACAGGGGGGTGGAGAGGTAACGGTCGCCGGTGTCGGGCAGCAGGACAACGATGGTCTTGCCCTTGTTCTCGGGACGCTTGGCGAGCTGGATACCGGCCCAGACGGCAGCGCCGGAGGAGATACCGACCAGCACGCCCTCGCTGTGGCCGACAAGCTTGCCGGTGGCAAAGGCGTCGTCATTTTCGACGGTGATGATCTCGTCATAGATCTTGGTATCAAGAACGTCAGGCACAAAGCCCGCGCCGATGCCTGGATCTTGTGCGCGCCCGCAACACCCTTGCTCAGAACGGGGGAGGAGGCGGGCTCGACGGCGACGACCTTGACGTTGGGGTTCTGCTCCTTGAGGAACTTGCCCGTGCCGGTCAGCGTGCCGCCGGTGCCGACGCCGGCGACAAAGATGTCGACCTGCCCGTCGGTGTCTTCCCAGATCTCGGGACCGGTGGTCTCATAGTGCGCCTTGGGGTTCGCGGGGTTGACAAACTGGCCGGCGATGAAGCTTCCCGGCGTCTGCGCGGCGATCTCTTCAGCCTTGGCGATGGCACCCTTCATGCCCTTTGCGCCGTCGGAGAGAACGAGCTCTGCGCCGTAGGCTTCATCAGCTGGCGGCGCTCGATGCTCATGGTCTCGGGCATGACGATGATGATGCGATAGCCGCGTGCGGCGGCCACGGATGCAAGGCCGATACCGGTGTTGCCGGAGGTCGGCTCGATGATGACGGAGTCGGGCTTCAGCTTGCCGCTTGCCTCAGCGTCATCAAGAATGGCCTTGGCGATACGATCTTGACGGAGCCTGCGGGGTTGAAGTATTCGAGCTTGGCGAGGAGCTTAGCCTCGAGCTTTTCAGCCTTTTCGATGTGGGACAGTTCGAGAAGCGGGGTCTTGCCGATCAGCTGGTCCGCAGAAGTGTAAATCTTGCTCATAATGTTTCCTCCTGAACGATGTACGTTCTATATCAAAATTTTATTGTTTGTTTTATAGGTTTCGGTGATCGCTTGCATCTTATGTTCTGCCGCGGCGACATCGGAACGGGTGAAGGAATGAATTCACGTTCATTACCAACCTTTCGAGTAGGTATATAGGGATTATACGATGTGCATTTGGATTTGTCAAGAGGAAATTTCAAAAAATTCTATTGAATTCCCATAAACCATGTAATATAATAGGAATATCAAAAGTTGAAAAAGGCCGACTCCCGTATGCCTTTCAACGGATGTGCTTAGAAAGGCGTGAACATACTATGATGATTTCAACCAAGGGCCGCTATGCGCTGCGCGTGCTCATCGACATGGCCGAGCACCAGACCGACGGATACATCCCGCTCAAGGAGATCGCCAAGCGGCAGGACATTTCAGAAAAATATTTAGAGAGCATCGTCAAATCGCTCGTCAAGGGCGGCGTGGTCGAGGGCATGCGCGGCAAGGGCGGTGGCTACCGCCTGTGCAAGAGCCCGGATCAGTTCACGACCGGCCAGATCCTGCGGCTGATGGAGGGCTCGCTCGCCCCCGTCGCGTGCCTCGAGGCTGGCAGTTCGCCCTGCGACCGCGCAGGGGAGTGCCGCACGCTTTCGCTCTGGGCGGGACTGAACGATGTCATCAACAAGTATCTCGACCAGTACACGCTGGCAGATCTGCTGCGCGAAGATGGGGATTATGATTATGTAATATAATTACAGTTTCCCTGCACCGTGCAGGAGGACGCGGATAAGGGGGCCATTCTC
>ENA-OQIO01000610-OQIO01000610.1-human-gut-metagenome-genome-assembly--contig:-NODE-610-length-18659-cov-1.959314_pt1 | contig 18659 bp, 21 predicted proteins | sample MGYA00242573_ERZ504737 | MGnify/ENA primary metagenome ERZ504737 (study PRJEB26092, sample SAMD00036203) | human gut metagenome | host: Homo sapiens | study: EMG produced TPA metagenomics assembly of...
CAAAAAAACACTTGCTTCACATAAAAAAAATATGATAATATGTTCAAGTTGTTATAAATATGGATGGTCCTCTGTTACATTAGGTATTAAGAACATCTGAATACGTTCAAGGAGGAACAACAATGAGCGCACAGGATATTATTAAAAGCATCGAAGATGCACAGTTAAGAGAAGTTGCTGAATTCAAAACAGGAGACACTGTAAGAGTTCACGCGAAAGTAAAAGAAGGAAACCGTGAAAGAGTTCAGATTTTTGAAGGAACAGTCATCAAAAGACAGAATGGTGGAGCACGCGAAACATTTACTGTAAGAAAACAGGCAAGTGGTGTTGGTGTTGAAAAAACATGGCCAGTACATTCTCCAATCATCGAAAAGATTGAAGTAGTAAGACGTGGTAAAGTAAGACGTGCTAAATTATACTACTTACGTGATCGTGTTGGTAAAGCAGCAAAAGTAAAAGAAAGAGTATAATCAGACAAAGATTATCAAAAGAGAGGGATAGGCTGTATAGCTTATCCCTGTTTTAGTATACAGGAATTTTACGAATCTTTCTGTACGAAGAGGAAAGGAGTTCTTCTATGAGGAAAGGATACACAGTAACCTATCAGATGCGCAAGAAACAGCGTCAGCAAAGGGAAATCGTGATTCAGTATGTCTTAAAATTTGTCGGAGTTGTGTTGCTGGCATTTTTATTAGTAAGATTTGTGTGTTTCAGTTTTACGATTCAAGGTGATTCTATGTCACCGACGATCGAAAGAGGTGAAAAACATCTGGTGAATCGCCTGATCTATCAGATTAAGGGACCAAGCAGGTATGATGTGGTCATATTTAAATCAGATGACAAGAATGGAAATTACTATGTAAAACGAGTGATAGGTCTTCCGGGAGAAAAGGTTCAGATCAAAACGGCAGAATCTATGTAAACGGAAAGAAAACAAAAGCATTTTCAAATCAGAAGATTTTATCTGCAGGATTAGCAGCAGATGAGATTACATTAAAGAGTAAGCAGTACTTTGTTGTGGGAGATAACTATAATAATAGTGAAGATTCCAGAAGTGCAAGTGTTGGAAATATCAAAAGAGCAAATATCATTGGAAAGGTCGGTATCAAATACTGGCCGTGGTAAACAGAGGGAAGGAGAAATAAAGAATGGATTTTCAGTGGTACCCGGGTCATATGACCAAAGCAAAACGTATGATGCAGGAAAACATGAAACTGATCGATATTATGATTGAACTTGTGGATGCAAGAATTCCGCTAAGCAGCAGAAATCCGGATATTGACCAGTTAGCAGCGAATAAGTCACGATTGATCTTGTTAAATAAGACAGATATGGCAGATGAACGTGTGACTGCACAGTGGGAAGAATATTTTAAAGAAAAAGGATTCTATGTAGCAAGAACAAATGCAAGATCAGGAAAAGGTGTCAAAGGTACACAGGCGATCGTTATGGATGCCTGCAAGGAAAAACTTGAGAGAGATAGAAAACGTGGGATCAAAAACCGTCCGATCAGAGCAATGATCGCAGGAATCCCAAACGTTGGGAAATCAACATTTATCAACAGTTTGGTTGGAAAAGCCTGTACAAAAACAGGAAATAAACCGGGAGTTACAAAAGGAAAACAGTGGATCAAATTAAATAAGAATATTGAATTGTTAGATACTCCTGGGATTTTATGGCCTAAATTCGAAGATCAGCAGGTTGGACTTCGTCTGGCATTGATCGGATCGATCAGAGATGAAATCCTCAATCAGGATGAAATGGCGATCGAACTGATCGAGTATTTAAAAAATCATTATCAGGGAATTCTTGCTGATCGTTATCAAGTAGATGAAAATGAAGATAAAGTGAAAATCTTAGAACAGATTGCTTCAAATCGTAATTGTAAGATGAAAGGAAATGAATTAGATTACGAAAAAGCATCAAAGATCGTATTAGAGGAATTCCGAAATGGAAAATTAGGAAAAATTTCTCTGGAAACACCAGAAGAAGAGGCAAAAGAGGCATAAAAGCCTTTAAGGGGCAGGTATAATAATGTTTAAGAGTATTCTAAGGTTACTGGGTACTATATTGATCGCGGTTGCATTTGCATTTGTTCTTATTACGTGTGTTGGTGAACGGACGAAAGTAAGTGGGCATTCGATGGAACCGCACTTGCATGATCATGATCAAGTGTTATTAGATAAGTTGACATATCGTTTTCGGAATCCTAAACGATATGAGATCATTGTATTTCCGGGACCAGAAGGTGGCGATCAGTTTTTTGTAAAACGAGTGATCGCACTTCCAGGAGAAACGGTAAAGATCACAAAAGGAAAAGTCTATGTAAATGACAAAAGAAGTAAAAGATTATTCTAAAGATCATAACGACAGATTCATGTGAATTAAAAGGAAGTTTCATCTTTCATCAGATGAATATTTGTATTAGGAGATAACAGAGATAATAGTAATGACAGCAGATACAAAGAGGTTGGTCCAGTAAAGAGGTCAAAGATCACAGGAAGGATCATTTTCCGGTTTTATCCATGGAAGAATGCAGGTGTGATCCGGCCATAGGAAGGGTTTTAAGACTTATGACAAAGAAAGAAGAACGAGAAGCCAGGAAATTAGAAAAATTAAGGCTTGAGAAAGAAAGAATGTATGAGATGTTTTCTTTTGAAAGAGAATATGGAGATCATCAGGCGATTTGTGGAATCGATGAAGTTGGAAGAGGACCATTTGCAGGACCTGTTGTTGCAGCTGCAGTGATTTTGCCAAAGGACTGTGATATTTTATATCTGAATGATTCCAAAAAGCTTTCAGAGAAGAAAAGGGAGCTTTTATATGATGAGATTTATGAGAAAGCAGTTGCGATCGGTATTGGAATGTCTTCAGAAGAAGTGATCGATGAGATCAATATCCTGCAGGCAACTTATAAGGCAATGCAGCAGGCAATTTCAAAGCTTTCGATAAAACCAGATCTTTTATTGAATGATGCGGTCACAATTCCAGATGTTGAGATTGAACAGATTCCGATCATCAAAGGAGATGCAAAAAGTGCATCGATCGCAGCGGCAAGTATTGTTGCGAAAGTTACAAGGGACCGTATGATGAAAGAATATGATATAATTTATCCGGGATATGACTTTGCAAAAAATAAAGGATATGGAACCAAAGCACATATTGAAGGAATCAAAAAGCAGGGAATCTGTGATATCCATAGAAGAACATTTGTAAAGAAATACATATAAAAAACAAAAAAGTATATATAATAATGAAGAAAAATAACAGGGAGACAGGGGCAAAAGCAGAAGCGATTGCCTGTTGGTTTCTGAAACAGCAAGGATATGACGTCCTTGAACAAAACTTTTTATACAAAAGTCGGAGAGATTGATATTATAGCAAAAGAAAATCAGACATTGGTATTTGTGGAAGTAAAATACAGAAAAGATGACAAAAAGGGATATCCGGCACAAGCTGTAGACCAAAGAAAACAGCAGAAGATCCGAAAGAGTGCAATGATTTATTTAAAGAAGAATCATCTATCTTTTGAACAGCCGATCCGTTTTGATGTAGTGGAGATTTTAGGAAAGAAGATCAGGGTGATAAAACATGCATTTTAAAAAATCAAACGATAATCAGTCTACGATATTACATGAGGGGTCTGTTCCATATCTGACATTTAAAAAATTGGATCAGGCAGGAGTCAGACATGGATTTTCAACACGTATGGGTGGAGTCAGCGAAGGAATGTTTTCCACGTTGAATTTAAGCTATAACCGTGGAGATAAAAAAGAAGCTGTGGATGAAAATTTCAGAAGAATCTCAGAAGCGATCGGATTCGATCATACAAAGCTGGTATTTTCAAATCAGATTCATGAGACGAGAATCCATAAGGTAACGAAAGAAGATTGTGGGAAAGTTATGAAAGATATGGATGGTCTTGCTACAAATGAGCAGGGAATTCCGCTTTATACAGGATATGCAGATTGTGTACCTTTGTTTTTCTATGATCCGGTAGAAAAGGCTGCAGCTTTAGCACATTCAGGATGGAGAGGAACTGTTGGAAGAATTGGTGCCAAGATGGTACAATTTTTAGAAAATGAATATGGAAGTAAAAAGGAAAATATCATCGCAGCCATTGGACCATCAATCTGCCGAAGTTGCTACGAGGTTAGTGAAGATGTTGCAGATGAGTTTAAAAAAGAACTGACAGGACATGATGCAAAAGAATTTTTGGATGATAAAGGGAATGGAAAATACCAGCTCGATCTCTGGAAAGCAAATGAGATTATTTTGACAGAAGCAGGAATCCGTCCAGAAAATCTTGATATTACAGATATCTGCACATGTTGTAATCCTGATCTACTGTTTTCGCATAGAGCAAGTCATGGGAAACGTGGTAATCTGGCAGCATTTATTGTGTTATAAAAAGGTAAATAAAAAGAATATATCTTGTGAAATTCTTCACACTGGACGAATTTCATAAGATAAGGTATACTAAGAAACAGTATAGGTTTTGAAACATTTAGAGAGGTATATAGATTATGAGTAAGCCGATCATTGCCATTGTAGGAAGACCGAATGTAGGAAAGTCTACATTGTTTAATGCACTGGCAGGAGAAAAAATTTCAATTGTTAAAGATACACCAGGAGTTACAAGAGACCGTATTTATGCAGATGTGACATGGTTAAACTATCAGTTTACATTGATTGATACAGGTGGTATTGAACCAGATAGTGGTGATCTGTTATTAAGCCACATGAGAGGACAGGCAGAGATTGCAATGGAGACAGCAGATGTGATCATTTTCCTTACAGACGTAAGACAGGGGCTTGTCGATGCAGACTATCAGGTGCAGATATGTTAAGACGATCAGGAAAACCAATTGTGTTAGCAGTCAATAAAGTAGATAATTACGAAAAATTCGTTCTGGATACTTATGAATTTTACAATCTGGGGCTTGGAACACCATTTCCAGTTTCAGCGAATTCCAAGATTGGATTCGGTGATCTGTTAGATGAAGTTCTTGTTCACTGCAATCCACAGGATGCAGATGAGAAAGAAGATGAAAGACCAAGAGTTGCGATCATCGGAAAGCCAAATGCAGGAAAATCTTCATTGATCAATAAATTATTGGGAGAAGACCGTCTGATCGTTTCTGATATTGCAGGAACAACAAGAGATGCGATTGATACAACGGTCAAACGTAATGGAAAAGAATATGTATTCATCGATACAGCCGGACTTCGAAAGAAAGCCAGAGTCAAAGAAGATATTGAACGTTACAGTGTGATCCGTACGGTTGCAGCAGTAGAACGTTGTGATGTGGCGATCTTAGTCATTGATGCGGAAGAAGGAATCACAGAACAGGATGCCAAGATCGCAGGAATTGCCCATGAACGTGGAAAAGGCATGATCATTGCGGTTAACAAATGGGATCTCATCGAGAAGAACGATAAGACAATCTACAAGTTTACAAACCAGGTTAGAGAAGTGTTATCTTATATGTCATATGCAGAACTTGTTTTCATCTCTGCTAAGACAGGACAGAGACTTCCTAAGATTTTTGATGTTCTTGATATGGTGATCGAGAATCATGCATTACGTGTACAGACAGGAGTTTTAAACGAGATCCTTACAGAGGCGGTAGCGATGAAACAGCCACCATCAGACAAAGGAAAGAGATTAAAACTTTACTATATCACACAGGTTTCTGTAAAACCGCCAACATTTGTTGTGTTTATCAATGATCGTCAGTTAATGCATTTTTCATATACAAGATATCTTGAGAACCAGATCCGTAATACATTTGGATTCAGAGGAACACCAATTCATATTATTGCGAGGGAAAGGAAGGAAAGATAATGGCAGTTTGTATTGTTGTGTGTATGATCGTCGGATATCTGTTTGGGTGTATTCAGACAGGATATATTGTCGGACGAGTAAATAAGATCGATATCAGAGATTACGGAAGTGGAAATTCCGGGACAACGAATACATTAAGAACTTTGGGAAAGACAGCAGCGATCATTACATTTCTTGGAGATGCCGTCAAAGGACTTGTGGCGGTGAATCTTGCGAGATATGTGATCATGCCGGCTTTTCATGTAGAAGGAGAAGCTTATCTTTGGCTTTTGACAGGATTTGCAGTAGTACTGGGACATAATTTCCCGTTTTATCTTGGGTTTAAAGGTGGAAAGGGAATAGCGACAACTGGGGGAGTTATTTTTGCATTTCACTGGCAGCTTGGGTTGGTCTGTGCAGCAGTATTTTTGATCATTACGGCTATTTCTAAGTATGTATCGTTAGGATCAATCTGCATGGTGCTGATCATTCCATTTATTTTGTATTTTAACAATCCACATGATTGGAAATTAGTTATTGTTGGATGTATATTTACAGCATGGCAATCTGGCGCCATCGTGCGAATATTGGGCGTTTGATGAATGGTACTGAGAATAAATTAGGTCAGAAAGTAAAACGTTAGGAGGAACTTAAACAGATGAAGAAAGTTAGCGTTATCGGTGCAGGAAGCTGGGGAAGTGCCCTTGCGGTATTATTAGCAAATAATGGACATGAAGTGACATTGTGGACACATGATCCGCATGAAATAGAGATGCTTTCCACAAAGAGAGAGCAGGTAGAGAAATTACCTGGAGTAAAATTGCCAGATAATATTATGATCGAGGCAGATCTTAAAACAGCTTTAACAGATGAAGATGTTGTTGTTATGGCAGTTCCTTCACCTGTTGTTCGTATGGTTGCAAAACAGATGTCCCCATTTATAAAAGACGGACAGATCATTGTTAACGTTGCAAAAGGTATCGAAGATGTTACATATAAGACATTATCGGATATCATTGAAGAAGAGATTCCAAATGCAGAAGTTTGCGTATTATCAGGGCCTAGTCATGCAGAAGAAGTAGGAAGAGGAATTCCTACAACGGTTGTAATTGGTGCAAAGAATAAAGAGACAGCGGAAATGCTTCAGGATGTATTTATGAATAAAGTATTCCGTGTATACACAAGTTCTGACATTGTTGGAATTGAGCTTGGAGGAGCGTTAAAGAACGTTATTGCATTAGCAGCAGGAACGGTTGATGGCCTTGGATATGGAGATAATACAAAAGCAGCATTAATGACAAGAGGAATTGCAGAACTGACACGTCTTGGAGAAGCACTTGGTGGAAAACCAGAGACATTTTCGGGCCTTACAGGAGTTGGAGATCTGATCGTTACATGTACAAGCGTACATAGTCGAAATCGTAAAGCAGGATACTTAATGGGAAAAGGTATGACTGCAGAGGAAGCTATGAAAGAAGTAAAAATGGTTGTAGAAGGGGTATATTCAGCGAAAGCAGCCCTTGGACTTGCAAAGAAATGCAATGTAGCTGTACCAATTGTGGAAGCAGTGAACAGAGTGTTATTTGAGAATGCGGATCCAAAAGAAGAAGTTTCAAACTTACTCCTTCGTGAGAGAAAACAAGAACATACAAATCTTGAATGGAATTAATCAGGATATATAAAAACATAAATATATACAAAACATAAAAACATGAAGGAAGGAAGACAACAATGGAATCATTTAGGGAAATGTCAAAAGAAGAGTTACAGGCACAGGAAGTGGAAGTGAACAAAAAGTATCAGGAATTTAAAGATCTTCATCTTTCACTAAACATGGCAAGAGGAAAACCAGCACCAGATCAGATCGATCATGCAAATGGCATGCTTGAGACAATGACAGATTATCATGCAAAAGATGGTCTGGATGTGCGTAATTACGGAGTCCTTGATGGACTTCCAGAGATGAAAGAAATATTCAGCGATTTATTAGATATTCCAGCAAAGAATATCATCGTTGGAGGAAATGCGAGTCTGAATCTGATGTTTGATCAGATGATGAGACTGGTTGTATTTGGAACAGCAGGTGAGAAGCCTTGGGGACAGTTAGAGAAAGTAAAATTCTTATGTCCAGCCCCTGGATATGACAGACATTTTTCAGTTACAGAAACTTTAGGATTTGAACTGATCACAGTCGATATGACATCTGAAGGTCCAGATATGGATCAGGTAGAGAAACTGGTTGCGGAAGATGAAAGTATCAAAGGAATCTGGTGTGTGCCAAAATATTCCAATCCACAGGGAATCTGCTATAGTGATGAAACGGTTGATCGTTTAGCTTCTATGAAGACAGCAGCCAAAGATTTCAGAATCTTCTGGGATAATGCATATGGAGTACATCCAATCTTTGAAGATGTAAAAGTTAAGAATATCTTAGATGCATGTAAAGAAGCAGGAAATGATAACAGAGCATATTATTTCTTCTCAACATCCAAGATCACATTCCCAGGTGCAGGAGTATCTATCATTGCATCAAGCGATGATAATATTGCAGAGATCAAGAAAGTGATGACAGCACAGACGATCGGATATGACAAGATCAATCAGCTTCGCCATGTGCAGTTCTTTAAGAATGCAGACGGAGTCAGAAAACATATGCAGATCTTAGCAGATTGTTTAAAACCTAAATTCGAGACAGTTCTTAATACGTTAGAGAAAGAGTTAAAAGGAAGCGGACTGATCACATGGGAGAATCCAAAAGGTGGATATTTTGTATCTGTAGACGTCCTTCCAGGATGTGCAAAGAGAGTTGTAGAACTTGCCAAAGAAGCAGGTGTTGCATTAACAGGAGCAGGAGCTACATATCCATATAAGAATGATCCAAAAGACAGCAATTTACGAATCGCACCTTCTTACCCTACAGTAGAAGAGTTACAGCAGGCAATGGATCTGTTTTGTGTATGTGTGAAGAAAGCAGGAATTGAAAAACTGTTAGAGCAGGCATAAGAGTTAATAAAAAATACTATGAGGAATATTCTTTATCAATGGTGATAAGGCATGTTCCTCATTTGTTTTTGTAATACTAGTATTTGGTTTTTAAAATATAAATTCAAAGATTGTATCTATACAATTAACACGTTGATGTGGTAAAATAAAACTGTTTATTCGTAAAATAATAAAAAGGAGTTGATTATACATGAAATTTACAAAGATGCACGGTTGTGGCAATGACTACGTATATGTAAACTGTTTAGAAGAAAAGATCAATAACCCAAATAAAGTGGCAAAATTTATCAGTGACCGGCATTTTGGAATTGGTTCTGATGGAATGATCTGTATCTGTCCATCAGATAAAGCTGATTTTAGAATGGCCATGTATAACTCTGATGGTTCAGAAGGAGCCATGTGCGGAAATGGTGTCCGCTGTATTGCAAAATATGTCTATGATTATGGACTGACAGATAAAACAACGATCACGATCGAGACAAAAGGCGGAATTAAAGAATTAGACCTTACAGTTGAAGACGGCAAAGTGACATGGGTGAAAGTTGATATGGAAGCACCGATCACAAAAGCTTCACAGATTCCTGCAATCTATGATGATCTTGATGAAGTGATCGATCAGCCAGTGATCGTTGATGGAAAAGAATATAATATCACATGTATTTCTATGGGAAATCCACATGGAGTTGTATTTGTAGATTCTGTTGCAGATATCGACATTGAGAAAATCGGACCAAAGTTTGAAAATCATCCAATGTTCCCAGATCGTGTGAATACAGAATTTATTGAACTTGTTGATGATAAAACGATCAAGATGCGAGTATGGGAGAGAGGCGCAGGAGAAACTCTTGCATGCGGTACAGGAGCCTGTGCAAGTGCTTATGCATCTTATCTGAATAAGAAAACAGGAAAGAAAGTCTTGGTACATCTTTTAGGTGGAGATCTTCAGATCGAATATGATGAAGAAAAAGATACGATCTTTATGACAGGACCAGCAACAACAGTGTTTGATGGCGAGATCAATCTTACAGGAATTGACGATTAAGAGTACAAAGATAGAAGAATTATTGGAGATAGAACATGATATTAAAAAGAATTATTAGAACGTTCAGAATATACCCTCGTGCAAGGAAGTGAAGATGTAGAGATTTCTACATTAGTATATGATTCAAGAAAGATTGAAAAAGGCAGTGTATTTGTATGTATCAGCGGAGCAGCCTTTGATGGTCATAAATTTGTAGCACAGGCTGCTGAACTTGGAGCGGCAGCAGTCGTAGTAGAAAAAAGATGTAGAAGTACCAGAAAATCTGACAGTGATCAAGTTTGATAATACAAGACTTGCTTTAGCCGAGATGTCAGCAGCATACTTTGGATATCCAGCAGAAGAGCTGACAACGATCGGTATCACAGGAACTAAAGGAAAGACAACAACAACGTATATGATCCGTGCAGTCCTAGAACATGCAGGACAGAAAACAGGATTGATCGGAACGATTGAGACAATCATCGGAGATGAGAGAATTCCATCCGTCAATACAACACCAGAATCTTATATCGTACAGGAATCTTTCCGTAAGATGGCGGACGCAGGATTGAAAAATGTTGTTATGGAAGTGTCTTCTCAGGCATTGATGCTTCATAGAACAAGTGGATTTGAATTTGATTATGGAATTTTTACAAACCTTGCAGAAGACCATATTGGGGAAAATGAACATAAAGATATGGACGACTATATTCATTGTAAGAGTCTGTTATTTAAGCAGTGTAAACAAGGAATCGTCAACGGAGATGATGACTATGTAGAAAGAATCATCAAAGATCATACATGTGCGATCGAAACATATGGAATGAAGGATACAAACGATGTTTATGCAGAAAATATTACAAGAATTCAGGAACCTGGATACCTTGGAGTTGCTTACGATCTCAAAGGAAAACAGGAATATAACGTACATGTGGATATCCCAGGAGACTTTACAGTTTATAATTCCTTGGCAGCAATCTCTCTTTGCCGCCATATGGGAATTGTCAAAGAAGATGTATTATCAGCATTGAATACAATTCAGGTCAAAGGACGTTTGGAGATCATCAAGACTCCAGGAGATTACACATTAATGATCGACTATGCACATAATGCTATGAGTCTTGAAAGTCTTTTAACAACGATCCGTAAATATAACCCTAAGAAGATCTACTGCTTATTTGGATGCGGTGGAAACCGTGCAAAAGCAAGACGTTATGAGATGGGAGAAGTATCTTCAAAACTTGCAGATCTTACCGTTGTAACATCTGATAATCCAAGAAATGAAGAACCAATGGATATCATCAACGATATTTTGATCGGGGTTCACAAAGCAGATGGAGAATATGTTACGATCCCAGATCGTAAAGAGGCGATCAAATATTGTATGGAACATGCTGGAGCAGGAGATATTGTTATTCTTGCCGGAAAAGGGCATGAAGACTATCAGGAGATCAAAGGTGTGAAACATCATATGGATGAGAGAGATCTGATCGAGGAAATTATCGAAGGAAGATAAAACATCTGTCTTTTGAAATATATAAAGAAACGAAGGAGAATTACAAACGTGGAAGCAAGAATTTCAGGAACAACAAAATTATTCGGATTGATTGGTTCACCGGTTTCACATTCCGCATCACCAGCAATGCAGAATTACGGTTTTCAGGCATGTGGAGTCGATGGAGCGTATCTTGCCTTTGATATTAAAGAAGAGGAAGTGCCAGAATTCGTAAAATCCATGCGTCTGTTAAATATTCAGGGATGTAATGTTACAATGCCAAATAAAACAGCAGCAGCTCAGAATATGGATGAATTATCACCAGCAGCAGAATTGATCGGTGCCGTTAACACAATTGTAAACAGAGACGGAAAATTATACGGACATATCACAGATGGTGAAGGTTTTGTTGCAAACTTAAAAAGATCATGGAATCGGCGTTGAAGGAAAAGATATCGTAATCTTTGGAGCAGGTGGAGCAGCAACAGTGATTCAGGTACAGTGTGCATTAGATGGAGCAAAATCTATCACGATCTTTAACCCAAGAGATCCATTTTTCGAGAGAGCCCAGAAGATGGTAGAGAAGATCAAAGCTAAGGTACCAGAATGTCAGGTAGAATTATATGATCTTGATGCGAAAGATACAATGCGTGAAAAGATTGATGCAGCAGATATTTTAGTTAATGGAACATTACTTGGAATGAAACCAAAAGAAGATACAACAGTGATCTCAGATACAACAATGTTTCATGAAGGATTAGTTGTAGCTGATGTTGTATATAATCCAGAAGAGACAAGATTCTTAAGAGAAGCAAAAGAACATGGATGTATCACAGTTCCAGGAAAAGGAATGCTATTATGGCAGGGAGTTGCATCTTTCAAATTATTTACAGGGAAAGATATGCCGGTTGATGAAGTGAAAGAAAGATTCTTCCAGGGAGTATAAGATACATAGATCATATATGGAAACAAAAAGATCAGAAACTGTAATAAGCAGATTTCTGGTCTTTTTTTCTTATCGTCTTCATATACTTTATCAGTCTATAAAGGAGGAACTTATGGATCAGTTTAATGTATATAAGGATATGAAAGCAAGGACAAACGGAGAGATTTACATTGGTGTTGTTGGTCCGGTGCGAACAGGAAAGAGTACATTTATCAAACGTTTTATGAATCTGATGGTATTGCCAAATATCGAAGATGAAAACGACAGAAATCGTGCAAATGACGAACTTCCACAATCTTCAAGTGGTAAAACGATCATGACAACAGAACCGAAATTTGTTCCAAATGAAGCAGTATCAATAAAGACGGAAGAAGGAATCGAATTAAATGTCCGACTGATTGATTGTGTGGGATATATGGTGGAAGGCGCTACAGGACACATGGAAGGAGAAGAAGAGAGGCTTGTAAAAACACCTTGGTTTGATTATGAAATACCATTTACGAAAGCAGCGGCAATTGGAACAAAGAAAGTGATCACGGAACATTCAACGATCGGTGTAGTTGTAACTTGTGATGGTTCTTTTGGGGAAATTGCAGCAAAACAATATGAGCCAGCGGAAGAAGAAACGATCAAACAACTGAAAGCATTGAAAAAGCCATTTGTTGTTTTATTAAATACGATTCATCCATATTCAGAAAGCACAAAGCAGCTAGCGGCTGAAAAGGAAGAAAAATATCAGACAAAAGTGCTACCAATGAATTTAGAACAGATGAAAAAAGAGGATATTTATGAAATTATAAAGAGTGTGTTGATGGAATTTCCGATTTCATCAATTGGATTTTATGTTCCAAGATGGACAGAGATGTTAAAGAAAGATCATCCATTAAAAATGGAATTACTTCAAATGGCCAGAGATGTGATCACAGAAAAAACAACAATGAGAGACATTTATGAAGAACAAGAAAAAGAATATGAGTACATAACGGGGCAGAAACTAGAATCTGTTGCGATGGACAGTGGGGAAGTGGTCATCACAGTAAAAGTTGGGGATGTATATTATTATGAATTTTTAAGTGAAACAACAGGGATGGAGATTCATAATGAATATGAATTTATCAAGATCATGGGAGAATTAGCAAAGAAAAAGAAAGAGTACGAAGAAGTTGGAGAAGCATTGGCGGCAGTAAAACAAAGAGGATATGGTGTTGTGACACCGACGAAAGAAGAAATTGTATTAGAAGAACCGCAGATTGTAAAACATGGAAGTAAATACGGAGTAAAAATTAAGGCAAGTGCACCTTCTATTCACATGATCCGTGCAAATATTTCAACGGAGATCGCTCCGATCGTTGGGGAAGAATATCAGGCAAAAGATCTGATGGACTATATTGAGCAGGGATCGAATCAGCCAGGGGAAAGTATGTGGGATGTCAATATTTTTGGAAAGACGTTAGAACAGCTGGTTGGAGACGGTATGCAGACGAAGGCATTAAAAATGACAGATGAGAGTCAGCAAAAGCTTCAGGATACAATGGAAAAGATCATAAATGAAAGTAATGGCGGTCTTGTCTGTATCATTATCTAAGAACAATTGACAAACGAATGGAAAAGAATATACTTTGATAGACAAAGTGTTTTTTGATCTGACGGTTATGAGTACAGATCAAGAAGAGAAAAAAAGAAGCGATTAAGATAAGTGGAGTAGTTATGTCTGTAAAAATATTAGGAACAGGAAGTTTCTTCCAGAAAAATCAGTGAGCAACGATGACCTTTCCAAAGTGATGGATACAAGTGATGAATGGATTTCATCCAGGACAGGGATTCGTAGCAGGCACATTTCGATTGAAGATACAACATCAACGATGGCAGTGAAAGCTGCAGAGAAAGCATTAGAAGATGCAGGAATCAGTGCGGAAGAATTAGACCATATTTTCGTTGCAACATTATCAGGAGATTATGCAACACCAAGTACGGCTTGTCAGGTACAGAAAGGAATCGGAGCTGTCAATGCAGTCTGTATGGATATTAATGCAGCATGTTCAGGATTCGTTTTTGGATTAAATACAGCAGTTGCATATGCGAGAGCAGGAATGGGTAAGAAGATGATGATCATTGGGTTGAGACACTTTCTAAGATTCTTGACTGGAGTGATCGCAGTACTTGTGTATTATTTGGAGATGGTGCAGGATGCGCGATCGTGGAAGCGGATGAAGAAAGAGAAATCTTTATCGATGCAGGATCTGATGGAGCACGAGGAGATGTTTTAACATGTGAAGAAAGACATTTAAACAATCTCTTAGTAAAGGATGATTCTCCAATGCAACAGGTTGCCATGGATGGGCAGGAAGTATTCAAATTTGCAGCACGTATGGTACCAAAGAGTATTAACAAAGTCCTTGATGAAGCAGGCGTTTCCAAAGAAGAAATCAAATATTTTGTATTACATCAGGCTAACAAAAGGATCATTGAAGCAGCAGCGAGAAGATTGAAGCAGCCAATTGAAAAGTTCCCGATGAATATAGACCGTTGTGCGAATACTTCATCAGCAACGATTCCGATTCTTTTAGATGAGATCAATCAAAAAGGAATGCTAAACCGAGGAGATAAGATTGTTTTAAGTGGTTTTGGCGGAGGACTTACTTGGGGTTCTGTTTATCTTACATGGTAAGAAGCAAACAAATACGATACAAATGAAGATAAAAATAGTCAGCTTTCATATAAGATGATAGGAGTTGACTATTTTTTTTATTGCATAGGAAATTTCAATGAAATAAAAAATATGAAGTAAGAGGAAAGAATCCTGTAATACAAGATTCTTTTTGAAGTTAAAATATGATATAATGAGTGGATAAGTACAGGAGGGAATTCATGGAATTACAGTTATGGAGAGAAATGCTCACCCCATATGAGCTGGCAGTTGATGAACTTGTGTTAAAGTTTCGACATATTATAAGAGAATACAGAAATGTCGGAAGATATTCACCGATCGAGCAAGTCGATGGACGTGTAAAATCTATCTCAAGTATTTTGGATAAGATGCAGAGAAAGAAGATCAATGTCAATGATGTAGAAAAAGAACTGGAAGATATTGCGGGAATACGTTTGATCTGTCAGTTTGTGGAAGACATTGATCGTGTATTAGAGATCATAGAGAGTCGTTCTGATATGGAGATCAAGAGCCACAAAGACTATATTTCACATTCCAAAGACAGCGGATATCGAAGCTATCATGTGATCATCTATTATGAAGTGAATACGATTTATGGGAAGAAGCGGATACAGGCAGAGATACAGATCCGTACACTTGCGATGAATTTCTGGGCAACCGTGGAACATTCTTTACAGTATAAGTATAAAGGGGATATTCCACAGCATGTGACAGATAAATTATTAGTTGCATCAGATGCGATCGATGTCTTAGATCATGAGATGTCAACAGTTCGTGATGAGATCATGGATGCACAGGATTCATTCCGTAAGAAGTCAAATCTTGTATCTGAGATCCTTCATACGATGCAGAATTTATATAAAGTTGCGAATCGTCATGAAGTATTAAAGATTCAGGATGAATTTTATAAAATATATGAGACAGGAGATATGGAACGCTTAGAGCATTTTAATAAACAGTTGGATATTATTGCAGAAGGATATCGTGCTCAGAGCATTTCTTAAGAAGAATATGAAATTACCAGAATTATTTGAAGAGAAGATGAGACGTCTATTGGGCGAGGATTTTTCGGAATATGAGAAGCATTTAGATGATCCTGCATATTATGGGATCAGAGTCAATACACTAAAGATTTCAGTGGAAGACTTTTTGAAGATCTGTCCGTTTCATGTGACGAAAGTGCCTTGGACAGATAATGGATTTTATGTAGACAGGGAAGAAAAACCATCAAAACATCCATATTATCATGCTGGATTATATTATATACAGGAACCAAGTGCGATGACACCAGCTTCCTACCTGCCCGTAGAACCGGGAGACCGTGTGCTTGATCTGTGTGGGGCACCAGGTGGAAAGTCTACAGAACTTGGAGCAAAGTTAATGGGAGAAGGATTACTGGTATCGAATGATGTCAGTATCTCAAGAACGAAAGCTCTGATCCGTAATATCGAGATGTTTGGCATCCGTAATGATATGATCCTTTGTACGGAAGCCAAATATTTAGTACCATCAATGACAGGATTTTTTAATAAGATTCTAATTGATGCTCCATGTTCTGGAGAAGGAATGTTTCGAAAGGGGAATAATGAGATCAAGAACTGGCAGCAGAAAGGAAGCGAACCTTATGCAAAATTACAGCGAGAGATCGTTGATGATGCGATCAAGCTATTAGCGCCAGGTGGTATGCTGCTTTATTCTACCTGCACATTTTCACCCGAAGAAAATGAACAGGTGATCGAATATCTCTTAGAGAAGAATGAAGATCTTTCTCTTGTGCCAATGAAGATGTGTGAAGGATTTGACCACGGACACCCAGAATGGACTTTGACAGGAAGAGAAGACATCAAACAATGCATTCGATTATGGCCGCATAAGATCAAAGGAGAAGGACATTTTCTTGCCTTATTGAAGAAAGCAGACGGAGAACAGCCAACATTCAAATACGAAAAGATTAAGAAAGTAAAACTGACACCAGAGACAGAAGAATTCTTCAAAAACTGTAAGATGGATATTGACTGGAGTCATGTTAGAGAACATCAAGGAAAATTGTTTTACCTAAAAGAAGATATTCCAGAGATGAAGAAAGTAAGAGTTCTAAGGAAAGGTCTTTATCTAGGAGAGATGAAAAAAGGAAGATTCGAACCGAGTCAGTCATTTGCAGTAGCGTTGGCGGCCAATGAGTATGAACCATATCTTTCGTTTGACATCAACGATGAGAATACGGTCAAATATTTAAAATGTGAGACATTAGACGTAGATACAAATACCGAAGGAATTCATCTGGTTGGAACAAATGAATTTCCATTAGGATGGGCGAAGATTAAAAAAGGACGACTGAAGAATAAGTATTCTTCCAGCTGGAGATGGTTATAATGGCAAAGAAAACCAGATTAGACAAATTTTTGTGTGACAGTTTAAATATGACAAGAAAAGAAGCGAAAGAGTCTGTCAAAAAGGGTAAAGTTGTGGTTAATGGAGAAGCGATCAAGAAACCAGAATATAAGGTGGATGCAGAACAAGATCAGGTAGAATTTGACCACAAACTGATTCAGTTTGAACAGTTCCATTATCTGATGTTACATAAACCACAAGGGGTTGTATCTGCAACGAAGGATCATCATGATCAGACTGTACTCGATCTGATCCATGAAGATTATAAAGACAGATTGTTCCCCGTAGGAAGATTGGATAAAGATACAGAAGGATTATTATTATTAACGGATGATGGAATGCTGGCACATGAACTTCTTTCGCCAAGAAAACATGTGGATAAAGTATATTTTGCAAAAGTTTCAGGGCAGTTTGGCGAAAATGAGATCGCCAGATTCAAAGAAGGTCTGGATATTGGCAATGGCGAAAGATCAAAACAAGCAAGACTTCAGATCCTTAAAGCAGATGTACAAGAATCAGAGGTTCTGATCACGATCATGGAAGGGAAATTTCATCAGGTAAAACGGATGGTAAAAGCTGTTGGAAGTGAAGTGTTATATTTAAAAAGACTGTCAATGGGATCATTAAAATTAGATGAAGAGTTAAAGCTTGGAGAATACCGAAGATTAACGAAGGCAGAGTTACAAGAACTAAAGGAGCATAGGAGATAAATGTTAGAGAATAAAAAAGCAGTAATCTTTGATCTTGATGGGACATTAGTTGATTCCATGTGGATCTGGAGAGAGATTGATATTCGCTTTTTGGGAAAATATGGATTGGAAGTTCCGCAAGGGTTAAATGATAAATTAGAGGGATATAGTTTTCATGAAACAGCAGTTTATTTTAAGGAACATTTTCCGTTGCCGCTTACGATCGAAGAGATCATGGGAACATGGAATCGTATGGCTTCCGAAATCTATATCAATGAAATTCGTTTAAAAGAGGGCGTGAAAGAATTTATTGAGTTGTTAAAAAAACGGAATATGAAACTTGGAATCGCAACAAGCAATTCAAGAAAGCTGGCGAAAGATTGTTTAAGATCCAATGGCATTTTGGATGCATTTGATTATATCTGCACGTCCGATGAAGTTCCAAGAAGTAAGCCGGAACCGGATGTTTATTTGCATGCAGCAAAGATGATCGATACCAGACCAAAGGATGCATTGGTCTTTGAAGATATTCCATATGGGATTTTGGCAGGAAAACGTGCAGGAATGGAAGTGTGTGCAGTGAAAGATCCATATTCTCAAGGATCAGTGAAAGAAAAGA
>ENA-OQIO01000611-OQIO01000611.1-human-gut-metagenome-genome-assembly--contig:-NODE-611-length-18637-cov-3.922420_pt1 | contig 18637 bp, 19 predicted proteins | sample MGYA00242573_ERZ504737 | MGnify/ENA primary metagenome ERZ504737 (study PRJEB26092, sample SAMD00036203) | human gut metagenome | host: Homo sapiens | study: EMG produced TPA metagenomics assembly of...
GAGATGCACAGAATTTATGCTGTTCGCATAAATTCGCGCGATATGTCTCGGGTTTTCTGTGACCTCCGCTCACAAAAAAACACTCGCGGGATATTACCAGTGAACAGTAACTTTAGCAAGCCTGAATCGTATAAAATATTACAGGCTCCGACCGCCACCACCGTGTGAGGTGCCACTGCCGGAAGTATGTACGGAACTCTGTCCGCTGCCACCTCCGGACGGTGGTTCCCGCGGGATTCTCCGCTGCGTAATGCTTCGATGGCGGAACTGATCATCCTTCTCGTAAAATGCACCTTTGCCCGGCTCTCATACGGATACCGATACGTTTTTCTTTTTAACCGATAAGATCCCAGAACAGCCGCTGCAAATCCTCCACCGCACAAAAGTGCGATCACAGCCGCTCCGATTGCTTCATAGACCGTAATACTGCGGTATCTTGATATCTTTCCCGTCTCTGTATCATAATTATACTGATCCGAAGGAATGCCGTCTTCCAGATAACTCTCTGTTTCATTCAGCATCTCCAGAATACCATCTGCATAATTTTTCGCTTTCAGATTATCGTATCCGGCATCGATCACCGCATCAATCCTCGCATCTGTCAGATACCGGATCATCTTTCCCGCCGTGGAGATCCACACCGAACCGTTGTCCAGATCGATCAGATACAGGACACCGTCCTCCGCATATCCGTTGTAATCATAATAATCGTCCGCATATTCCTCAGCGGTCTTACCTTCCGCATCTTCCGTCGTCACTACCACAAAATCCATGTTCCAGTCTGCCGTAAGTTTCACGATCCGATCGGTAAGTTCCTGTTTTTCCTCCTGTGAAAAAGTCCTGCCTGATCGTCTACTGTGGTTTTATCCGCCCACGCAGACACCGGGACCAGCAACAGCAGAAGCATCAACAGAAGGTATCCCGTCCTTTTTCTCATTCTCATAACAACCATCCTCCTGCCAGTGCCAAAAGAAATGCCACACCGGTGATCAGTGCCGATACCAGACTCAGTTTCTTATAATCAACCGGAAGTTCTCCGCACACCTTGCCGTTTTGTCCGTTGATGGCGTAATAAAAGATCTTTCCGTTTCTTCCTTTATAAGTCACCGTCCACACAGGAACCAGCGCATAACGCCACCGCTCCTGCCGGTTGCCCACCTGCTGATGAACCGGTCGTACCGTCGTATAACCGCGCATATCATTTTCGAGCACTCTTTTTGCATATTGTTCCGTATCCCGTGCGATCTCCGCTCCGAACGCTTCTTTTTCAAGATCCCGGCGCTCCGCCTGAAAACCGGAGAGATAACCCATGGAAAACGTTTTTGCCGCCTTCTGGTCATACGGCTGCACACCTTCTACCAGCTTCCGGTTGGCTTTTTGCAGGGCGATCTTCGGCATATCGTCAAATTCCACATTTCCTTCCCGATACACCCGGTAGAACTGTGTTTCCGTATATTCCGTATCACCGGTCCTCCAGGTGCGGACTTTGGTGGCTTCCGCCTCCACTGCGGCATCTCCCCGCCAATCTACCATCCAGTATGGAAAATACACACCGCTCATCTTTTCAATCTGTTTTGCGCTGAAGAATCCACGGGGAACAAATTTCTTCTTTTTCATATTCTGTAAAAAGATCTCCTCCGCTTTTTTCCGGTCAATCGCAAAAGGAATGATCTCCTGTGGCAGATACTTTCCGGAAACTCTTTCCGATAATACCACCGGGCTCTGGCAATAATAACATTCTGTGGCCGCTGTTGTCGGATCCGTCACGATCTCGGCTCCACAGTTCGGGCACACATACACCGCCGCTTCTTCCTGTTCCTGCCCTTTTGCAGAATCAGCCGCCTCAGATTCCTGAGACGGCTGTTTTCCTTTCTGCATCGTATCGATCTGTTCCTGAGAAAACTCAGAATTACAATAAGGACAGGAGTAGTTTTGAGTATTTGGATCAAATACCAGTTCGCCCCCGCAATTGGGGCATTTGAAACTGACTACCTCCATGATGTTCTCCTCATCTTTCTGTACGGATATACTTTCTTTATCTTTTCTGCATCAGTTCCTGTAAAAGTCTTATGGCCTTGATTTTCCACATTCACTGCAGAACTTTCCTGTATTCTTCTGTCCGCAGCTGCAGATCCATTCTCCGGTCTGACGGGGACGTCCGCACTCGCTGCAGAACTTTCCGGTATTCTGCTGTCCACAGCTGCAGATCCAGATATCCGGCTCATTCTGTGCATGATGTGCTGTCACTGCCTCCTGCTGCATCTGCTGGTTCCGGATCATCTGCTGCTGATTGGCCGCTGACATGGAAGCTGCCATATTGCCGCCCATCTGTGCGCCCATCTGCATTCCCATGAAGCCCATGGTACCGCCGTTTGCATTGCTTCCTGCGGCTTCCATTCCTCTTGCAAAAGCTCCCTGCATATAACCTTCCCGAATGGACGGATCCTGAGCATAGCTCCCTGATTTCTCATATTCAGAAGTTCCTGAGATTTGTCATCGTAGGACAGGCTCGCGATAGCTACCGCCTGGATCTCCATACCTCTGGTCTGTTTCCAGTCTTCATCCAGTGTTTCCGCCATATATTTTGACAGTTCCCGGCTCTTTGACTGCACATAGGAGATCCGCATACCATCTGCTGACATCTGATTGATGGAAGACTGCAGTGCATCCAGAAATTCATACAGATACTGTTCGTTGATATCTGTGATCTCTACCTGATCTTTATTTTTCGGAATGGCTTCCACATAGAACTTGATCGGATCCGTGATTCGGATCGAATACGTTCCGTGGGCTCTCAAAAATAATTCTGCATTATAAAAATTATCTAAATAGCTGATGGGGTTTCTGGTCCCGAAACGAATTCCTTTAATCTCCTGCAGGTTCAGATACAGCACTTTCTGTGAAGTGGGTGCTGTACCGCCAAAACGAAACCGGTCAAAAGAATTCTTCACCACATCGTCCAGGCTTCCACTGAACATGGATGGCATAGAAGAATTATCCACGGTAAAATATCCCGGTTCCGCACTGTAATCCACGATCCGTCCGCCGTCTAACAGCATCATGAACTGTCCCTCATATACATGAATCACTGATCCGTTAGAGATGCTGTCTTTTCCACCTTTTCGGTTCGCTCCTTTTCCGGTGCGGATACCTGCAGTCAATACTGTCTGATCTCCCATATTTTCCGGCTCGATGACTTCCAGCCACTGATCAGCGAGTGTTCCGCCAATCGTCTGTCTGATAGCTCTGATAATACCCATACGCCATTCTCCTTTTTTGTATACTCCCATCTTTCCGTTTTCTCAACAGTCATGGAAAGTGGAATCGTTATTCCATTTCTTCGGTTGCGTTCTCCGGCTGTTTTCCGCCAAGGGCAATCCACTTGAGATAGCCGTTGATAAACGGATCCAGATTACCATCCAGAATACTGTCCACATTACCACTCTCCACGCCGGTTCTGTGATCTTTCACCATCGTATACGGCTGCAGTACATAAGAACGAATCTGATTTCCCCAGCCAATCTCTGTCACTTCGCCACGGATGCCGGAGAGTTTTTCCATATTTTCCTGCTGTTTTAACAGATATAGTTTGGCTTTCAGCATCTGCATAGCCTTGTCTTTATTCTGAAACTGAGAACGTTCATTCTGACACTGTACCACGATTCCGGTTGGAATATGTGTAATACGGATGGCAGAAGAGGTCTTGTTGATATGCTGACCACCGGCACCGCTGGATCGATACGTATCGATACGCAGATCATCTTCCTTAATATCCACATCCAGATCTTCATCAATATCCGGCATAACATCGCAGGATACAAACGAAGTCTGTCTCTTTCCTGCCGCATTAAACGGTGAGATGCGTACCAGACGATGTACCCCTTTTTCTGATTTCAGGTAGCCATAGGCATTTTCTCCGTGTACCTCAAATGTTACAGATTTGATGCCTGCCTCATCGCCGTCCAGATAATCCAGAACTTCCAGGGTAAATCCTTTCTTTTCCGCCCATCTGGTATACATACGGTAGAGCATTCCTGCCCAGTCACAGGACTCGGTTCCGCCGGCTCCGGCATTCAGCTTGATGATGGCATCTTTTTTATCGTATTCTCCGGATAACAGGGTTTTCATGCGAATATTTTCAAAATCAGCCTCAAACTGATCCAGAATCTCCTGAATCTCCGGGATGACCGAAGCATCGTCTTCTTCATATCCCATCTCGATCAGAGTCTCCATATCATCTCTCTGGCTTTCCAGATTTTCATAAATCTCCTTATCATCTTTCAGGCTTTTGAGTTCTTTCATCATTTCCTGGGAGCGCTCCGGATTATCCCAGAAATCCGGCTCTTCCATCTTTCTTTCCAGCTCTTCAATCCGCTTTTCCTTATTGGCCAGGTCAAGGGAATCCCTCACTTCCACTAAAGGTTTCGCATAGGAATTCAATATTGCTTTAAACTGATCTAATTCTACCAAAGGGGGCACCCTCTTTCTTCATACAATTTTTATATTCAGCAGCCGTTTTCCCTCTGCCGTATCGGTTCTGCACGCTTCCTTCTATACAGGCTTACGTCCACAGCACTGTTTGTATTTCTTACCGCTTCCGCATGGACACGGATCATTCGGGTATACTTTCTGCTGGGCACGGCGAACCGGACCTTTGGCTTCTTCATCTTTGTTGGTTCCGGTTACTTCCGCTACCTGCTCACGTTCTACTTTCTGCTCGATTCTAACATGATACAGCAGGCGAACAGTATCCTGCTGGATGCCTGCGATCATCTCGTCAAACATCTCGAATGCACTCATCTTGTACTCAACCTTCGGATCTCTCTGTCCGTAAGCCTGCAGGCCGATACCCTGACGCAGCTGTTCCATATCATCGATATGATCCATCCATTTTCTGTCGATGACCTTCAGAAGTACCACACGTTCCAGTTCACGGATCTGTTCCGGCTCTGCAAACTCAGCTTCTTTTACTTCGTACAGTTTGATAGCTTCTTCTTTCAGATTCTGTTTTAACTGATTCTTACGGATTCCTTTGACATCCTCTTTGGTGATCGTCTTCACCGGAATGATCGGCTGCAGAATCGTATTCAGTTCGATCAGATCCCATTCATCGGAATCCACTTCGTCACTGATGCACATATCTACCGTATTCTCCACGGTATCGGTGATCATCTTACAGATTGCATCACGCATATTGTCTCCGTCGAGTACGCGACGTCTCTCTTTGTAAATAATCTCTCTCTGTTCGTTGTTTACCTGGTCATACTCAAGCAGGTTTTTACGGATACCGTAGTTATTACTTTCAATCTTCCTCTGTGCTTTCTCAATGGCACTGGAAAGCATCTTATGCTCGATCTGTTCGTTTTCCGCAACACCGAGACTGCTGAATACGGACATCAGTTTTTCAGAACCGAACAGACGCATCAGATCATCTTCCAGTGAGATATAGAAACGGGATTCTCCCGGATCTCCCTGACGGCCGGAACGACCACGCAGCTGATTATCGATACGGCGGGACTCATGACGCTCCGTACCGATGATCTTCAGACCACCGGCTGCTCTCGCTTCCTCGTCCAGTTTGATATCGGTACCACGACCTGCCATATTGGTCGCGATGGTGACGGCACCTGCCACACCGGCCTGTGCAACGATCTCAGCTTCCAGCTCATGGAACTTCGCATTCAGTACCTGATGTGCGATTCCCTCTCTCCGAAGCATGTTGCTCAGCAGTTCGGAAGTCTCGATCGTGATCGTACCTACCAGTACCGGCTGATTCTTCGCATGTGCTTTCTTGATCTCTTCCACGACCGCACGGAATTTTTCTTTCTTGGTCATGTATACCGCGTCATCCAGGTCGATACGCTGAACCGGGCGGTTTGTCGGAATCTCGATAACGTCCATACCATAGATCTCACGGAACTCCTGTTCCTCTGTCAGAGCCGTACCGGTCATACCTGCTTTTTTCGCATATTTGTTAAAGAAGTTCTGGAATGTAATGGTGGCCAGTGTTTTGCTCTCACGGCGCACCTTTACATGCTCTTTCGCCTCAATCGCCTGATGCAGACCGTCGGAATATCTTCTTCCCGGCATGATACGTCCGGTAAATTCATCAACGATCAGTACCTGATCGTCCTTTACGACATAATCCTGGTCACGGAACATCAGGTTATGGGCACGCAGTGCAAGGATTATATTGTGCTGGATCTCCAGATTCTCCGGATCTGCCAGGTTTTCAATATGGAAGAACTTCTCTACTTTCTTCACACCTTCCTCGGTCAGGTTTACTACTTTATCTTTTTCATTGACGATAAAATCACCGGTCTCGATAATTTCCTCGCCCATGATAGCTGTCATCTTGGTCATCTCACCACTGGCTTCACCACGCTGCAGCTGTCTTGCCAGAATATCACAGACTTCATACAGCTTGGTGGACTTTCCGCTCTGTCCGGAAATGATCAGAGGAGTTCTCGCCTCATCGATCAATACAGAGTCAACCTCATCGATGATCGCATAATGCAACTCTCTTTGTACCAGCTGCTCTTTATAAATAACCATGTTGTCTCGCAGATAGTCAAAACCATCCTCATTATTGGTAACATACGTAATATCACATGCATACTGTTCCCGTCTCTCGTCATTTTTCATAGAGTTCAGGATCACACCGACTTTCAGTCCCAGAAACTCATGGACTTTACCCATCCACTCCGCATCTCGTTTGGCCAGGTAATCGTTGACAGTTACGATATGCACGCCTTTACCTTCCAGCGCGTTCAAATAAGCCGGACAGGTAGAAACCAAAGTCTTACCTTCACCTGTTCTCATCTCCGCGATACGTCCCTGATGCAGAATAATACCACCGATCAGCTGTACCCGGTAATGCTCCATATTCAGCACACGCTTGGAAGCCTCACGCACCGTAGCGAATGCCTCCGGAAGCAGATCATCCAGCGTCTCTCCCTCTGCCAGTCTCTCCTTGAACTTTCTGGTCTGATCCTTCAGCTCCTCGTCCGTCATCGCCTGCATAGTCGGCCGCAATTCCTCAATCTTATCCACCAATGGCATAATTCTTTTCAACTCTCTGGAACTGTGCGTTCCAAAGATCTTTTCAGATAATTTCATCAATCTACTCCTATAAAATACAATTTATTTTTTGGTAACTGTTCAACACCTTCACAGTTACATTTCTTGTTACTATTTTCACTCTCCATAAAATTTCCCGGTGCATCCACCCTGGCCTCTTTCCAGTCTAATACACCATGCTATATTCTAACACTTTACCGAAGAATGCACAAGTAAATTGTGCATCCTCACCCCGCATCCCTCACTCACATATCCCCTGCGGGCAAATTTCCCAAATATCGCACCTATTCCACTCACCTTCCCTTTCTGGATCAGTTTTTTCCACCGTCAGCCCGAGAGAGTTTGTGCCTGGGCAGGAGGCATTTTGCGGGCGCTTAGGGTAAGCTTTGAAATCCGACGCTTACGGAGACTTTCACGAGGGTCAGCCGACCCTCGTGAATTATAGTCGGAGTTAGCGGCTAGTTCAAAGTTGCCCTGCCCGCTGCCTCCTGCCCAGGCACAAACTCTCTCGGGCGTCCGTCTTAAACCAACCTCCAAAAAAGAGAGAGAGCCACCACCCAGTGACTCTCTCCCGTTTACGATCTCAACACTTTTAACACTCCGGCTCAATCAACCCGTAAGTGTTCCCCTTTCTCTTATAAACCACATTCACCTCATCTGTCTCCGCATTCCGGAACACATAAAAATTATGTCCCAGCAATTCCATCTGCACGCATGCATCTTCCGGATACATCGGTTTAATACCAAACTTCTTGGTACGAATGATATTAACCTCTTCGTCCTCCAGGAACTCATCCTCCACAAACTCTTTCTGGAAGTTTCCTCCTGCCTGCTGCTGATTAACAATCTTGGTTTTATATTTGCGAAGCTGACGCTCAATAACTTCTTCCACCAGATCAATGGATACGTACATATCGCTGCTCACCTGTTCGGAACGAATGATGTTTCCTTTTACCGGAATAGTAACTTCAATCTTCTGTCTGTCTTTTTCCACACTCAAGGTTACATGAATCTCTGTCTCCGGAGTAAAATACCGTTCCAGCTTGCCAAGCTTTTCCTGTACGGCTGATTTCAGTCCCTCTGTAATGTCAATATTTCTTCCAATGATAATAAATTTCATGCTGTCCAACCCCTTCGCACTTTATTTTACAAGTAACTGTCTCTGCTTTCACAGTTACGGAGTCAGAATCGATAAATACCACGGTCAGCGATCCTTTCCGGCTCCCTTGTAAGTGTTTTTATTATACCAATAATGCTTGAATTTTGCAACTATTTCGTGAAAATTCATATTTTTTACACATCTTTTTCTGTCAAATTCGGGAACGATTTTCCAACTGTTCAGAATCTGTTATTTTTCGAAATAATTTTCACTCTTCTGACAAATATCCAGTACATCCTCCCACTTCATACTGCCACCGAAAAGATCCAGTGCGCTTCCCACTGTTACGTCCACACGATTTTTTCCCGCCATACGCAACGTCTCCAGATCCTGAAAACTGCCTACGCCGCCTGCATAGGTCACCGGGAGCTGATGATTCTTTGCCAGGAGCTTCACCAACTCCACTTCTATCCCGGAAGCCTTTCCCTCCACATCCACCGCATGAACCAGAAATTCATCACAGTGGGAAGAAAATTCTTCAATCGTCTGTTCCGATACGGGTACCTGTGTAAATTTCTGCCAGCGGTCTGTCACGATATAATATTGTCCGTCTTTTTTCCGACAACTCAGATCCAGAACCAGATGTTTCCTTCCTACTGCACGCTCCAGTTTTTCCAGATTCTCCCAGTTGATCACTCCATTCTTAAATACATAAGAAGTAACGATCACATGACTGGCACCGGCATCCAGAAAACTCTCTGCATTGTCCTCCCGGATCCCGCCACCGATCTGCATCCCACCCGGATAGGCTTTCAATGCTTCTATCGCCTGCTGTCTTGTGGCTTCATAATATGGCGAAGTTGCAGGATTTAACAGAATAATATGCCCTCCCCGAATCCCCCGGGACTGATAGAGCCGTGCAAAAAAGGGAGCGTCCTGCTCAGCTACATAGTTTTCCTGAGCCTGATCTCCCTGATCCTGCAGCTGCCGCCTACAATCTGTTTTACTTTTCCGTTGTGAATATCGATACATGGACGAAATCTCATAATCTTCCCCTCTCTTCTCCTGTTCTCTTTGTATGCTGTCACGTTGTAACGTGGTAAATTTCTATTATCATATCATGTTTCCATATACACGGCAACATGTCATCTCAACATCTCATCTTAAAATGTTATCGTTACTATTCACTCCGTTCTCAGTAACACGCTTCGCGATGCACAGAATTTATGCTGATCGCATAAATTCTCGCGGTATGTCTCGGGTTTCTGTGACCTCCGCTCACAAAAAAACACCTCGCGGGATATTACCAATGAATAGTAATATATTATCTACCTGACATACTCTCTCAACATACATTTTCATGAACATAGGTGTAAAAAAGAGGGGAATTCCGTTTTTGCTCTCACCGGACAAACTGTGGTGAACCAACAATTGTCCATGTTTTTTCTATTTCTGCGATCTACCGTGCATTCTGTTGGTTCGCATCCCTGCTTCCGCCACCGGTCAGATCCTCCACGCCTTCTCCGATGCCATCCCCCACATCTTAATTCCCTCTCCGACATCCTCTCCGAGATCTTCAATGATATTTCCATTTTCATCCAGACGATTTCCGTTCTCATCCACCGTACCTTTCCCGGAAGTGGCGCCGTTCATATTGTTGTTCGTGCCGTTGGTTCCGTCATTGTTCATATCCGTGCTGGTATCCGGTGAGGTTCCGTTGTTATCACCCGCAGGTACCTGGGAACCGTCGGTGTTGTTTTTATTTTCATTGCCATCCGGCGTATTTTCATCCTGTGTGTTATTCTGGTTGTTGTTCGTATCCTCCGCAGCACTGCCACATCCTGCTGACAGTCCGAGTACAACGGTCATTGCGGTTACGATCAGATATCTCTTCCATACATGTTTCATATTCTGCATCTCCTTTTCTGCTGTGGCTGTAGCTTTCCACAGCATCCCTTTCCTTCATTTTTCAGGCATACAAAACATACACCTGTACAGTTGTAGAATGTGTCGGAAAATGCAAAAATATACGGCCGCTTTTTGAAAAAACGACCGTATCCCTGTTTTCTGTATTCTGTTTTCAATATTTAAAACAATGTAACTGTTCAGTACCTTCACAGTTAATATTACCTACTGAATAGTTACAAAACAATTTACATTTTAAACTTATCCGATCACATCGCTCATCTGATACCAGCCGGTTCTTTTCCTTTCAGGAACTTGGCTGCCTGAATCGCACCTTTTGCAAACAGTTTCTTGGAGTAAGCTGTGTGCTGGAAAGTAATCACTTCGTCATCACCGGCAAAGATCACATCATGTTCTCCGACGATGGTTCCGCCACGGACAGCAGAGATTCCAATCTCTTTGTCATCTCTCTGTTCTCTTCTCTGACTTCTGTCGAAGTATAATGATAAGCGTTGTCCAGTCCCTCGTTCAGGCTGTCTGCCAGAGCCAGGGCGGTTCCGCTTGGAGCGTCCACTTTCAGACGATGGTGTTTCTCCACGATCTCCATGTCAAATCCGGCCGCTGCCAGTGTCTGGGCTGCTTCTTTAACCAGTTTCATCAGCAGATTGATACCCAGAGACATGTTTGCTGATTTTAATACTGCCACATGTTTGCTGGTCTCTTCCACTTTTTTAATCTGTTCATCTGTCAGACCCGTAGTACATAATACAACCGGGATCTGTCTTTTTTCACAGTATTCCAGCAGTGTGTCGGTCGCTTTCGCTGTACAGAAATCGATCACTGCATCTGCCTGCACATCGCAGGTCCAAATATCAGTAAATACCGGATATCCGTTATCTCTGCAGTCATTTAAATCAATACCTGCTACAATTTCAATTTCAGGATCTTTTTCCACTAACTGGGTGATTACCTGACCCATATGGCCGTTACAGCCATGCATAATTACTTTTACCATTTGCGTTCTCTCCTGTTTCTTCCTGCTGCCTTTATGCCAGTTTGATACCGAATTTTTTCATTTCTTCTACCAGAACTTCCTGGTGTGCTGCTTCCATTTCGGTCAGTGGCAGACGAAGCGGCCCTACTTCTTTGCCCATCAGATTCAGGGCTGCCTTTACCGGAATCGGGTTAACTTCACTGAACAGTGCGTGAACCAGCGGCAACGCTTTTAACTGCAGTTCACGGCTTTCTTTTATTTTTCCTTCCAGGAACAGAGCAACGATATCGTGCGTCTCTTTCGGTGCTACATTGGACAGTACAGAGATAACACCTTTTCCGCCCAGGGACAGGATCGGTACGATCTGGTCATCATTCCGGAATACAGATCAATGGCTCCGTCGCAGGCATACATGATATCTGCCACATGGCTGATATCTCCGGATGCTTCTTTGATAGCGGTTACATATTCTGCATTTTTTGCAAGATAAGCAACCGTGGAAGCTGCCAGAGAACAGCCGGTACGCTCGGTACGTTGTACAGGATCGCCGGTACTTTTGCTTCCTCTGTGATGGTTGTATAATGTTTGATCAGTCCGTTCTGTGTTCCTTTATTATAGTAAGGAGTTACCAGAAGAATACCATCTGCTCCTGCTTCTGCTGCCTCTTTGGACATCTGTGTTGCGGTTGCGGTGGAATTGGATCCGGTACCTGCAACAACCGGGATTCGGTGGTTTACCTTGTCAATGGCAAATCTGATCGTTCTCATATGTTCTTCTTCGGTGAGTGTCGCAGATTCGCCTGTTGTTCCGCAGATCACAATGGCATCTGTGCCTCCTGCGATCTGTTCCTCCAGTAATTCTTCCAGCTTGTCATAGTTTACTTCCAGATTTTCGTTCATAGGTGTAACAAGCGCAACACCTGCTCCTTCAAAAATAGCCATATCTATCTTTACTCCTTTCTTTTGTCTGGATCAATTATCGATCCATCGGACCAATTATTGATATGTAATGTAAAACATATAAAGGTGCACCACCGTCCGGAGGTCCACCTTTTAAGAATCCGCTATGAAATCATCACATGTTTTCTTTGGATAGCACTCCATCTTTCGATGACAGTCATGCCGTTCTTCACAGACATGCCCAAGAACCAAGCTTCAGGTTTCTTCGCCCCTTCGGCACTTTTTCCTTTCCTTTGCCTTCTTCTGTTCCTGAAACATCCGACAAATTACTGATAAAAAATGCAACCTCTACCTAAATTTATAAAAAACATTTTAAATAAACATTTTATTTTTTCAATCATATCATTATTCATTTTTATTGTCAATCCGCATATTCCAGTTTGCTTACAGAAATCTCGTATGCGATCCGCTTCTGCGTCTCTTCTTCACTGATTTTTTTCACGTATTCCCGGCTCTGGATCCTGCCCCAGATCAGGACGTGACCGCCCACCTGAAAAGCAGATGCATATCTGGCATTTCTGCCCCAGCAGATGCACGGAATGTAGTCCGATTTTCCATACGGCCGGTTGACGGCGATCAGAAGATCTGCGATTTCTCTGCCAAGTGGGGTTTTCCGGTACACCGGCGGTTTGCATATGTATCCGTCCAGGAAAATGGCGTTGCTCTTCATATTTTCATCGTCATCTTCCACAAATTCCACCTCTCTGGCAAACACCGAGAGCACCAGCCGGTTTTTCTTTTCCTCATGGCGGTTATAGGAGCGAAACTGCCCCATCACATGGATATACTCCCCTTCATAATCCTCGTTCACATCCACAAGACGCTCCGAGATCATGACCGGGATCCGGTCCTCGGAATCGCTGAGACGTTTGACCAGCACATCTACCATATAAAAGCCTTCGCCGAATACCTGATGGCTGAATGTAAACCGGGATGCGATTTTTCCCATGATTTCCACCTGATTGTTTTCAATAATCTTATCTGTCATGATTGTAGTTCCCCTTCCTCTTTTTTGTATTTTGTATAATTTATTTCTATTCCGTTCCTTCCTTATTTAGAACCGGATTTTGAAAAAAAAATTCCCTTGTAATCTGAAAAAAATGTGATAGACTTGTATCGTTGGAAATGCCCGTTTTACGGGCTCTTTATATGCATAGAAAGGAAATTGTTTATGAAAATCAAAAGAGAAGATATTCGTAACGTGGCGATCATCGCCCATGTAGACCATGGTAAAACCACTCTGGTAGACCAGTTACTGCGTCAGAGCGGTGTATTCCGTGCGAATCAGGAAGTCCAGGAACGTGTCATGGACTCCAACGATATCGAGCGGGAACGTGGTATCACGATTCTTTCCAAAAATACAGCTGTTTATTACAAAGATACCAAAATCAACATCATCGACACCCCAGGCCATGCGGACTTCGGCGGCGAGGTAGAACGTGTCCTGAAGATGGTAGACGGTGTTATCCTGGTGGTAGATGCGTTCGAGGGTGCTATGCCGCAGACCAAATTCGTTCTGAAAAAAGCGCTGGAACTGGATCTGCACGTGATCGTATGTATCAATAAGATCGACCGTCCGGAAGCCCGTCCGGATGAAGTTATTGACGAAGTTCTGGAACTTCTGATGGATCTGGATGCTTCCGACGAACAGTTAGACTGTCCGTTCCTGTATGCTTCCGCAAAAGCAGGCCATGCTGTTCTGGATCTGAACGATACACCGGAAAATATGGAACCTCTGTTTGAGACCATCTTAAAATACATCCCGGCTCCGGAAGGTGATCCGGATGCAGGTACACAGGTTCTGATCAGTACCATCGACTACAATGAATATGTAGGTCGTATCGGTGTCGGTAAAGTAGACAACGGTAAGATCGCTGTCAACCAGGAAGTGATGCTGATGAACCATCACGATCCTTCCAAGAAGAAAAAAGTAAAGATCAGTAAACTGTATGAATTTGAAGGTCTGAATAAAATAGAAGTACAGGAAGCAGGCATCGGTTCTATCGTTGCTATTTCCGGTATCCCGGAAATTCACATCGGTGATACTCTGTGTGACGTGGAAAATCCGGAACCGATCCCGTTCCAGAAGATCTCCGAGCCGACCATCGCCATGCATTTTATGGTAAATGACAGCCCGCTGGCAGGTCAGGAAGGTAAATTTGTAACTTCCCGTCACTTAAGAGAACGTCTGATGCGTGAGCTGAACACCGATGTCAGCCTGCGCGTGGAAGATACCGATTCTCCGGACTGTTTCAAGGTATCCGGTCGTGGAGAACTGCATCTGTCTGTCCTGATCGAGAATATGCGCCGTGAGGGTTATGAATTTGCAGTAAGTAAAGCGGAAGTTCTTTATAAAGAGGACGAACGCGGAAAACTGTTAGAGCCTATGGAACTGGCTTACGTGGATGTTCCGGAAGAGTTCTCCGGTACAGTCATCCAGAAAATGAGCGAACGTAAAGGTTCCCTGCAGGGTATGAGTACCGGAAGCGACGGTTCCACCCGTCTGGAATTCGAGATTCCGGCCCGTGGTCTGATCGGTTTCCGTGGAGACTTCATGACCTCCACCAAAGGTACCGGTATCCTGAACACCAGTTTTGATGACTACGCTCCGTACAAAGGAGATATCCAGTACAGAAAACAGGGTTCCCTGATCGCTTTCGAAGCCGGGGAGTCCGTTACTTACGGTCTGTTTGCTGCTCAGGAACGTGGTACACTGTTTATCGGACCTGGTGAAAAAGTTTACGCCGGTATGGTTATCGGACAGAACGGTAAAGCTGAAGATATCGAACTGAACGTATGTAAGACCAAGCATCTGACCAACACCCGTTCTTCTTCCGCCGATGATGCTCTGAAGCTGACAACACCGAAGGTTCTGAGCCTTGAAGAAGCACTGGAATTCATCGATAACGACGAACTTCTGGAAATCACTCCTACCAGCCTGCGTATCCGTAAGAAAATTCTGGATTCCAGACTGAGAAAGAGAGCAAATCTGAAATAATCATAACTATAGATACCAAAAGCGGATGTATCTGTCAGACCGGCAGATACATCCGCTTTTTTCTTTCATTTATGACAATTTCAATCCCTTCACAATTATGAACCAAAATGCCCTGTCTCAAAACCGCCTCCCGTATTATCTGCTCGCTTCTTCCAGAATCAAATCCCAACGGAGTCCTTCTTCTATCTGCTGCTGAACCTCCACCTGACACTCAGCTACGGTTGTCTCCGGATCATATTGCAGCGTGTTCAGGATCTGCATGACCTGTTTTTCATTTTCTTTCCACCATACAATCTCACCACATTGATTGATGATATGGATATCGCTCTTTTCTCCCAGAAAAACAATCTCTTCCCACAGGCCAGACTCAAAACCGTCTCTGGATTCTTCCAGAGCTTTTTCTCCTGCCAGCCGGATCTTCTTTTCTTCCAACCCTGTCCCACATTCTTCACCTGGATAATCCTTTTCGTACTTCACCAGAACTTTATTTTCTTTATCTTCACCCCAATAAAAGCGGATTCCATACACAGTATCCTGTTTTTCTGTCTGAATCTCATATGTCCATTCCTCCGGCAGCTGCAATGTAAGTGTTCCATAAGGACCTTTCAGTGAAACCTCTGTTGCCGGTACAAATGTTCCTGATTTCTTTTGAATTATCCAGATGCCCGCTCCTGCCAGGATCACCACAGCTGCCAGAAAGAATCTCCACCGATACATGCTTTTCTTCATGCTTCCTTCCCCCTCTTTCTGCTCTTTTCCTGCCTACTTTTCCACCGTTTCTATCATTGCCTGTAACTCTTCCAAGCTGATTCCGGTTTGCAGACTGATAGAATACGAATATCCGTCTTTTTTCCAGATTGCCAGTTCGTACGCATCACTTTCACCCTTGCAGGTAATCTCTGTATCCCCCACGGTGATGGTAGTTGTTTGACTGTATGTGTTGTATACGCCACTGTTATCTTCATCCTCCCCCTGTGATTTTCTGAAATACACTTCCTGATCATCCCCGGTATAGCGAATCTCAGCCAGTGTGTCATCATAGGTAAAATACAGGGTTTCTTTCACAGTAAATGGTAGCTCTCCGATCTCTCTGACGGTAAATCCCACTGCATCAGAAAGTTCCTCCGCGGAGCCGTATTCTTTCATCGGATTTGCAATCTGTGCCCCGTCATCAACCATATCCGCAGTGGTCATATCCTCTTCCTCACTGACTGTTTTGTCCGGATGTAACGTATGAATTCCATAAGCTGCTCCCACGACCAGCGCGCAACAGGCTGCAACGGAGATGTATTTTGTCCATTTTTTCATGTTTTGTACCTTTGCCTTTCTTTCTCTTTCCGAGACATGGCACAGGATCTGTTCTTTCGTTTCCGGTGTCAGGTAGATATTTTCCATGATTTCATTATATAATTTACTCAAAATCATACTCCTCTCTCAGGACTTCACGCAGTTTCTCTCTTCCTCTCCGAAGGTCAGACCGCACGCTGCTCTCCTTTTTCCCCTAGGATCTCTGCAATTTGTGCCGTTGGAAATCCTTCATAATAATACAGATGAATCGCTTCCCGGTAACTTTCCGGAAGTCTCTTTACCGCATCCCACACAAAAGTCAGATCTTCCCGTTCCTGCGCGATCAGCTGATCCTCCAGCTGGTCTGCCTGACGGATCTTATTGTAAGCGATCTTATTTTTACTCAGATTCGCCGCCACCCGGAAGATCCACGCCTTTTCATGATTTTCACCGGCAAATACCGGACGGTGTTCCAGATAACGGATCAGAGTTTCCTGCAGGATATCCTCTGCATCACTCATATTATGTACATACGTATAGGCAAGCCGCAGCACTGCATTCCCATAAGTATCCATGATTCTTTCTGCCAGCACCTCCATCTTCTGTTTCCCGACAATTTTTACCGTTTTCCCAAGATCCGCTTCTTTTCGAAACATGGAGAATTTCTGAAGGATCTGTATTTTCTTCTTTTCCACGAACAGATACCATTCAGTGATCCTGTTCCTGATCCCACTCTCCATCATCCACGTTCCGCTACCCGGCAACGCTCTGGTCTGATAACCCATCGTTATTTCCCGCTCCTGTCTCTTTTTGTTTTCGTTTTCACTTTCTATACAGTTCAGCCTGCAAAAATGTTGCAACTTTTTTCAATTTTTTCTTTTATATAACTGGAAACAATGATTCCCTTATAACAACCGCTTCTGAATCGCCTGTATTTCTTCCAAATTCTCACCTGTCATATCTGCAATTTCTTCCGGATCTTTTCCCTTTCGTAACATATTTGTTATAATACTTGCTGCTTTTCGTTGTTCACCTTGCTCTGCTCCAATAGCAATTCCTTCTTTTCTTCCCACTTCTTTTAATTCCAGCATCTGTGAGTTATAGTCGCGAATTGCTTTCTCCCTCGCTTCGTATTCTAATCTCTTTTTTTCATCCGCGCTCATATGTTTTAACATTTCATACGCTTCGTCTATATAAGTGTCTTCTTTTGCCATTTTCTCGAACTCCTTTCTGCTCTTCGCTCCCAGGAAACGCATCCATCGGATAATTCCGGATTCATTCTGTTCTTTTTCCGGCAATTTTTTCAGTTCCAGCACATGGATCTCCAGCAGATCTGTATATTCTTCTCCCGTGTCTTTATCACAGAAAATAATCTTCCGATAGCATCTGTCATCATCCGGGAAATGAATAAAGTTTAAAATACCTACATGGATACATTTCTTCAGCTTCTCATAACTTTCTCCTGCTTTCAACTGATCCGTATACATTTTCCCCAGATAAAACAGTATTCTCTTCGTCCAGTAAGAAACTGCTGTCACCTGCATCTCAAAATCCATCTGCGACCCATTTTTCAAAACAACTTTTACATCCAGAATTCCATATTTATCATCCGGATATTCTGGATGTAAGATTGTCGGCAGTAAAATAGTTTCTTCGATCTCTTCCGGCTCTACTCCCAATAGTGCTGCGATCATTCCCTGCCGTACCTTTGCATTCTGCATCAGTTCCTTAAAGCAGAAATCTACGGTTGGAAGCATAATAAAATCTTCTCTGTTTTGCGTTTCCTGTGTCATTGTTTTTTTCTGTTCGTTCATCATGTCTCCTTTTCCTTCTTACAGAACAAAAAATACGGAGACTTTCTTTCTATAGTACCACACTTTACTCTCCCATCAAAGAGAACGCATTTTACTGACAACATAACTTTGCTTCAAAATTCCTAAAGAAAATGTCCATATTCTGTTCTATATTCATTTTTGTGTATGCATCGGATATTTTCTCAGGACTCTGAGTATTAGATATGTGATTCCGATATGTTAATTAGATATTTTTATCCGTCAGAAAATGCTTACGGATACTATAAATTTCTATCATTGTAACAGAGACTTCTATACTTTGCAAGATTTTATCCCTCTAAAAACCTTTATCTTTTCGTAACTGTTCAGTACCTTCATAGTTACGAGCCAAAATGCATAAAAATCACCTTCGGTGATGGCATTTTGGCTTGTATGTCTCGGGATTTGACATATTCATGCCAAAACACCTCGCGGGACAGTGGCTACTGAATAGTTACATCTTTTCATTTTAATATTTCAGCA
>ENA-OQIO01000612-OQIO01000612.1-human-gut-metagenome-genome-assembly--contig:-NODE-612-length-18631-cov-6.140078_pt1 | contig 18631 bp, 24 predicted proteins | sample MGYA00242573_ERZ504737 | MGnify/ENA primary metagenome ERZ504737 (study PRJEB26092, sample SAMD00036203) | human gut metagenome | host: Homo sapiens | study: EMG produced TPA metagenomics assembly of...
CTCGATAGCGGTCAGCATTTTCTGAAAACCGGGACGATTCATCGTCGTACCCGTGATACCGTCATCCACGAAAAAGATTGTGTCGGTATAACCCTTGTCCTTGGCGGCCTTTTGAAGTATCTTCCGCTGAGACGAGATTTGTCAAGGGCATTTTACCCATATTGTAAAGACAAATAAATTTGCTAATGATTCTGCGAAACGCCAAGCAAGCCGACTGTATTATTGCAGTCGGCTTGCAGGTTACTCAATATTAAAATATCGGCGGCTTACATAATAGCAAACATTTATACGCTCCAGCCAAGGCTTTCCTGCTGAATGGTATACAGCCTTTTGTAAAGCCCATTTTGCTCCATCAGTTCACTGTGTGTTCCTTGCTCTATGACTTTGCCATCGTCCAGCACGATGATTTTGTCGGCCTTTGCAATGGTACGGAGTCTGTGTGCAATAACAAGAACGGTTTTCCCCTGTATTAAGCGGCCGATCGCCTGCTGAATACAGGATTCACTTTCCGGATCAAGGCTGGCTGTTGCTTCATCCAAAAGTACGATCGGAGCGTCCTTTAGTAAAGCTCTTGCAATGGACAGGCGCTGCCGTTCACCGCCGGAAAGGGTACTTCCGTTTTCTCCCAGAACAGTCTGATAACCATCCGGCATTTTGTCAATAAACTCATCACAGCGCGCAGCCTTTGCCGCCGCAAGCACCTGTTCTTCGGTTGCGCTCATATTTCCTATTTTAATGTTATTGTAGACAGTGTCGTTGAAAAGTACCACATCCTGAAATACAAAGGACATGTATTCCATCAAGTGTTCCGGATCAAGCTCTTTCACGTCAATGCCGCCGATTTCCACCTGTCCTTTATTGACATCCCAAAAGCGTGCAATCAGACGGGAAAGCGTGCTCTTGCCGCTTCCGCTGGGGCCAACCAGAGCCGTGATTGCGCCTGCTGGAATCGTAACATTCACATTTTTTATGGTTTCCTCGCCCTGCGGATTATAGCGGAAGCTGATATTTTTCAGTTCGATATCATATTCCTTTACTGGTTTTTCAGTATCGCCTTCCATCGGCTGAATATTCATCAGGGTTCTCATTCTGCGGATGGCAATCTGATGATAGAATAGCTCCGGCAGCAGAGTCAGTTCTGTAATAATCGGCCCGTAAATTCGGGTGACGATCAGCAGGCAAAGCAGCATTGGGACAAGCTCAATTTTGCCGTTCAGGAGCAGAGAAGTTCCCGCAAACACGGTAAGCCCGATGCCGGATTGCACGAGCATCTGCGCGCCTGTCACAAAAACCCCCGAACCAAATTCAAATTTAATTGCAAGGTTTTTCATGGTGCGCAGCGCTTTTTCCAGAGCCTGAAACTGCTGACTGTCCAGATTGCAGGCTTTCACCACCTTGATTCCCTCAATGTATTCCTGAACCTGTTCGGAAGCTTCCAGTTTTGCCTGCGCATGCTTTTTTCCAAGCCGCTCCTGAATCCGTCTGCTCGCAAAAATAATGAGAAAAGCAACCGGCACGGAAATAAAAATAGCGAGTGCCATACGCCAGTCATAGAAGGCAAACATACTGCAGACAACCGTAATCGTGATCACATTGGAGATAATCTGCGGATACACATGACTCAGTACATGTTCGGAAGTGGCTACATCGCCCATGAGATTTGTCGTAAGCTCCGAAAGGTTTTTGGAATTAAACACGCTCATAGGCAGTTTGCGGATGTGTTCTGCCAAAGCAATCCTTGTATTTTCGCTTTCCATGTAAGAGGCTACATAGGTCTTTTTATAGTCGTTTTTGTTGCAGAGAAATACGATTACTGCGCCGATGATGCCGAGTCCGAAATAAATCCACATATTTGTCCATGAGATGCTCCCGCCGGTAAACGGTTTTAGAAGTTCCATGACGACCTGAAGCATCACCATAGCTGGAATAAACATGGAGAAATTTGTCAGCGTGCAGGCGGCAATCGCTTTTTTTAAGTCCCGATAGCCTTTGTCTGTCAGCATCAGCGCATCCTGAACGGTTGATTTTTTCTTACCCATTGACCGGCACCTCCTTTTCCATTGTCCAACTGGCTGTTTCATTGTAGGTTTTCCACATAGATGCGTACCGTCCGCCTTTTTGCAGGAGGGCGTCATGGCTGCCTTCTTCCGCTACACGCCCGTTATCCATCACAATGATATGATCGGCGTTACGAACTGTGGAAAGGCGGTGTGCGATGATGATTACCGTTTTCCCCTGCATCAATTTTTCAAACGCCTTTTGAATCAAATGCTCATTTTCAGGATCGGCAAAGGCGGTTGCCTCGTCCAGCACTATCACAGGGGCATCCTTTACAATGGCACGGGCGATAGCAATCCGCTGCTGCTCGCCGCCGCTTAAATGGATACCCTGTTCTCCGATGACCGTATCATAGCCATTTGGCAGCGCATGATAAAGTCGTGGCATTGGGCGGCTTTCGCGGCCGCTGGATCTGTTCATCGCTGGCATTCTGGTTCCCAAGCCTGATATTATCACGGATACTCTGTTTGAACAGATAGACATCCTGAAATACGAAGCTGACCTGTTCCATCAGATATCGGCTTTCCATCTGCCGGATATCCACCGAGCCAATGGAAACAGTACCCTGATCCACATCGAAGAATCGTGGAATGAGATGGGCAATCGTACTTTTTCCGCCGCCGGAAGGTCCTACAATCGCTGTTACTTCGCCCTGCCGTGCATGGAAGCTCACATTGGAAATCGCCTGTTTTTCTTTGTCTTTCTCATAGGAGAATGACACATTTTCAAACTTGACATCATAGCGATCCGTTGTTTTAGGAACCGGCGGCTGTTTCAGTTCCGGCTCAGCCAGAATCTGATCCATTGCCTCTACACCGTTGGCAATCCGCATGGCATCGGAGTTGACATACATGATTTTGGAAAGAATGCCCGCAATGGACGGTACGAATACCAGATAAAAAATAAAGCGTGAAGCAAAATCCTTAAAATCCCCGGTATTCATGCCGATCAAAATCCCTACCGGTAAAAGGAGAAGATAAATATGGTTGATAATCGTCATAAAAGCGGACATCATGTTTTCCCAGCTCAGCGTATATGGAATGACCACAGAAGTATATTCTTTGATGGTCTCGTGCAGCCGGTGAAAGGAATAAACAGTCTGCTTGAACGCTTTGACGACTGAAATTCCACGGATGTACTCTACTGCGGCGTTGTTCATGTTTTCCAACGAGTGCTGGTACTCATCCATCATTTTTCTGGCGCCTTCCCGGCCGTAGGCGATACTCTGAATGATAAAAGCAATAATTACTCCAACAATTGAGCCAGGCCGAGCCGCCAGTCCACACTCAACAGAATCACAGCCATCACAACAGGAGAAACAAATGCGGCTACAATATCCGGAAGCTGATGCGCAATAAATTTCTCGACATTTTCAATGTTCTCATCCGTAATTTTCCGCAGTTTACCGCTTCCGATCATCACATGAAATCCAAGAGGCACCTTTGCCAAATGGGAAAGGAAATTCACCTTTAACTCATATAGCGTGCCGAAAGCCGCAGATGGGAACACATAAGGGCTACAAAATACAGAAGAATATTCGCCGCAACGCCGCCCAGTGCCATCCAGCCATAGGAAAACAGGCTGGTCTGTCCCAATGCGCTCAGGTTCGGATATACGGCTAAAATCTGCCGGATAATAAAATAAATTGCAATATAAGGGATAAAGCTGGCCACCGCCGCCAGTGAGGACAAGATGACAGAGGCAATCACCAAAGGCTTTTTTGTCATTGCCAGCTGCATCATCCTTCCCATCCCCGTTTTGCTTCTGCTTGCTCATAATTCCTCCTCACTTTCTTCCTGTAATAGAAATTCTTTTTTTACTCTTGCTTTTCCTCTGCTGTCAAGGGGATAAAATGCTTTGACTGTTCCATGGTCAATATGCAGTACACAGGTACAGCAGGCCATGATAAATTCCAGATCATGGGTAATCACAAGAGATAACTCCGCCTGCCGGGAAGTATCCCGGATTAAAGTACATGCGCAGCGCATACTTTCATAATCCAGCCCGCTGGTAGGTTCATCGTAGATCAGGATTTTCTTTCCCGCACACAGTGCACTTGCAATGGCAACCCGCTGTTTCTGCCCTCCGGACAGTGCCAGAGGATGGCATTCCGCAAGTTCGGCAATCCCCATCTGTTTCAGGATGTTTTCTGCCTGTTCCGATTGTTCCTCCGGAAGATTCAGAGTCACTTCATCCCGCACACTCTCCGTAAACAGCTGGTGGTTTACATCCTGCATGACCATATAGCTTTCTTTCAGGCGCTTTTTGGCGTTTCGTTCTGTTCTGTCATAAAAAACCTTGCCAGTATGTTTCCGGATTCCGCAAAGGCACCCGGCAAACGTTGATTTTCCAGCCCCGTTGTGACCGATCACCGCAACAATCTCTCCAGCAGGGATTTGTAGGGATTTGATATGCAGCACGCTGTGACCGGATACTTTACACTCCAGCTTTTGAAACGTAAATTCATGCTCAGGATGTTTCAAATGCACTGCTTCACTTTCCACCTGCTTCAAGTCCAGCGCCCGCAGTCCCATGGCCGAAATCTGTGCCGGGCTGAATGCAAGAATCTCTTCTCTGGTATATACGGAGCGAACTTCGCCCTGATCGAGCCAGATAAAGCGGTCGGCAATATCCAGAAGGTAATACAGACGGTGTTCGGAAATCACCAGTGTTTTTCCTTCCGCTTTCAGCTTCAGCAAAACATCTTTCAGTTGCTGAATGGAAGCGGGGTCCAAGTTGGAAGACGGCTCATCCAAAACAAAAATATCCGGATGAACCGCATAAACGCTGGCGCATGCAATCCGTTGTTTCTCACCGCCGGAAAGCTCAAAAATACTCCGGTTCAGCAAACCGTTCAAGCAAAAATGGTTCGCCGCATCCGCGATTCGTTCCAGCACATCTTCCTTGGGTAGTCCCTGATTTTCACATCCGAACGCCAGCTCCGATGTTGTATCCACATTAAAGAACTGGCTGCGGGGATTTTGAAATACCGAACCAACATGCTGTGAAATTTTAGAAAGCTTCTGTTTTTTGATTTCTGCTCCATCAACGGAAACGTAACCCGACAAAACTCCTTCGTAGTAATGTGGAATGAGACCGTTAATCAATCGGGTGATCGTTGTTTTTCCGCAGCCGCTTCGTCCGCAAAGGACAACGCACTCTCCGTTTTGTATAGTTAAATTGATATTTCGGATGCTGTGTGCGTTTTCGGGGGCATTATCATATTGGAAGGTAACTTGCTTTAATTCAATCATACCATCCCTCCCGTTGCAGCAATTACAAAGGAAAACAGGATCAACAGGAAATCCTGCGTCCGCAGCCTTATATCCTCAATGCAGGTACGTTTGGTATCAGCGTCCAGTCCACGGGAGAGGGAAGCCGCCGCCAGCTCGTCAGAAATCGTAGCGGTTGACATCAGCAGCGGCACCATCGTATATTCCAGCGTCATCATTGGCTTTGTCAGCACAGAACGCACAGAAATGCCAATCCCCCGAAAACGCATGGCGTCCCGGATACTGTGCCACTCCTCGGAAATCGTCGGGATGAAGCGGAACATAACTGACAAGGGTATGATCAGTTTATTTGGCAGATGCATCCGCTCAAAAGAAAGCATAAACTCGCTTACAGAAGTAGTTTTCATCAGCAGTATTCCTGCCATAAAAATCGGGAGCATAAGTCTTCCCAGTCTTACAAGAGAAAAAAACAGTGCTGCAAAGCCGCCGCTGACTTTTAACGACAGTGTCCAGTCCAACAGAAGCATAATGAGGAATGCAGCAGTAAATTTTGCGGAGGTTTTTATTCGCCTATTTAGTGTCAAAAGCAACGCCATCAGAACAAAAGTGGTTGCCTCCAGCCACAGGGGTGGGAACATCAATGATGATATTCCCACCCCGAAGAGCAGCGCAAATTTTGTGCGGGCGTCGATTCGAAGGATGGGCTGCTGGGCAGCTTCAATCAGCTGCATTAAACCACACCCGCCTTTTGGAAATGTTTTTTCAAAAGCTTGGAACCAATCAGTCCACCAATCAGACCGCCCAACATGGCGATTCCAATCAGAACCAGAATAATCCAGCTCGGGGTGAACTTATCCAGCGTTGCGGCATAGTCGGCCCCATAATAAGCTTCGCAGGACTGAAGAAAAGCCGGTTTGGCGTAAGCCAGCATCCAGAAAGGAGACATGCTGGAGCAGGCAAAAACAACATAGCTGAGTATGTAGGATTTCTTGGACTTATGATTTCCTGCGCGGGCAATCAACTCTGCTACAATTCCAAGAGCGAGGCACCAAATCAGAGATACCCACACACCGCCAGTGGAAGTGAGAAGTCCTACAGCCACCGAAAGAATCAGAATTGCTCCGGTTTTTGGTACTTTCATAACATACATCATGTAAATGCACCCTAAAATGACCGAGTTTACAAACGGAGCGATGAGATAAAGGATGGGGACAAACCCCATAACAGTCACCACCGCAAACAGTACCACCACATAAAGGGCGGCGAAGGCTCCAGCAACGATCAGGTCTTTGGTTTTCAGCTTGTTGGTTTTGGTACTCATATCTTTCCTCCTAGATTCTCTTCACAACAGTTAGCAATCGCTAACCGCCGCAGTAAATAAAATGTCGCATAAATCAACACGACACATGGTTAGATATATCTAACCTATAGCTATATCTAAAACAAGAAAATTATACCCTCATTTTTCTCTCAAGTCAACCCCATTTTGCTAATTCAACTTGCAATATCTTCAAAAACGGGAACAGTGTGTTACCGTTCCTGCGCACTTTTTTCCTTTTGAAAAGTCTGCTGCTCCTTATGCGCCAGCCGTACCAGTCTCCGCACATTCTGCCGTTCAGCATCTTCGTCCAGCATCCGGGACACCGCTTTTTTGCTGTCAAACATCAGCAGCAGGTTGTACTTCTCGCCGTAAACCTGCTGTGCTCGGTTCTCCGCTTCCTGCTCCTTGCCGGGGCGGATGGCCTGCCTTGTTTCATACAACTGCACCGGTTGAAGCCCTGGGCCTGCTCCCGAAGCCCGGCATACTCATTCAGGGCAGCGTCCAGCTCGGTGGAATATTTCTGCCCCTGTTCTTCCAGCCGTTTCAGGCTCTGCTTCATGGTAGCAATGTCTTTGGGAAATTTATCGGCGACATCGTCCTCGGTATATGCCAGCGACGCCAGAAGCAGATTCTTTTCCGAACGCAGTTCCTCCAAATCCTCTGTCAGTGCCGCAATCTTTGCCGCCAGTTCCCGGTGTCGGAATACATGGACAGCGGAAAGAGCCTTTTTCTCGGAAAGCAGGCTGCGGCGCTCTTTCGCCTTATCCCGAATATCCTTTGCCAGCTGATTGTACTGTGTGAGGGCAGGGCGCAGCGTATTTAGCGAAGTGTTTAGGCGTTCCTTGCCCTTGCGGAGATACCCCAGCTGATAGCAGAACAGCAGCAGATTTTTACGCAGATTCTCCATGGCCTCGGCAATGGCCGGGAGGGTATTCTTCACCGCCTGCCCCAGCTTTTTGACGGCAGCTTTCAGCTCCCGCAGCAGGGCATTGTCCGCCTTGATCTGCCGGTTAATCTCGCAGCGGTCAGCGATGATCCTTTCCGCTCCAGTGCCGTGCCGTCACGCCCTCATGGATGGTGGCTGCTCATCCAGACCCCGTGCGGCGTTGCTGCGGTGGTCGATACGCTCGTCGTGTCCGTACATCTCCAACTGGCGGTTGGTTACATCCGCCCATGCCGCCCGCCATACAACAAGCTGTTCTTCGCTGTTCCAGCGTTCGGCGAGGGGATTCTGCCTGCCGTAGCGGGTGCTTTTGGGATGCTTGTCCGCTCGGACAAGTCCCTGCGCCTCGGCAGCAGATGGCGTCATATACACCTTCTTTTTGCCGATCTTGTAGGGGTATTGTTTCTCCCAACCCTCGTTCTGTGCCGTCCGGAACTCAGCAGCGGTAAAGCCGCATTCCTCGCCGTTTCTCATGCAGAGGTATTCCTTCTCGGTTTTGTACTGCCACTTGCCCTGCTCATCCAGCGGGCGCACCGTCAGGAGAATGTGGGCGTGGGGATTGTGACCGTCGGTGTCGTGGATGGCAGCGTCAGCACACATTCCATTGGACACAAACTGCTCCCGGATAAACTCTTGCAGCAGTTCGATCTGCTGTTCCCGGTTTAGCTCGATGGGCAGGGCAACAACGAACTCACGGGCAAGCCTGCTGTCTTTTGCCGTCTCGACTTCCTCCACGGCGTTCCATAGCTGCTCACGGTCTTTCCATTCTTGTGGGGCGTATTCCGGCAGAAATACCTGCTGCCAGACAAGCCCTTGCTTTCTCGTGTAGTCATGCTGTATCCCGTCGTAATCGTTATATAGACGGGAGCAGCTCAGATAAGCGGAAGCGGCCACGGCGGAGCGGCCTGCGCCCCGGCTGACCACCTTTGCTTCCAGATGATAAATCGCCATATCTTCTTCACCTCGTTCTTTCTTTTTTCTGTTTCTCTTTCGCAAAAGAGAATGACCCGAAGCTGAGCTTCGGGTCATAGCCGCAAACAAAGCTGCCGGTGGCAGGTTTGTGCGGGCAGGGAGCAGACTGTTTCCAAAGTAGAAACAACTGCGACCTGCGCAGACGATGACAGCAGCACCCGCAAGGGCTGCGGCATTGTCTGGAGCTTCCGCAGAAGCCACATCCGCCTCGCAGAGCGCACGATTTCCGCAGGAAATACCACTGCCCTTTAGGGTGGTGAGTAAGTGCGCCCTTCGGGAGAAAAAAGAGGAAGGCCCCCGGTTTCCCGGAGACCTCCCAGCGGAATTCAATCGTGCTGCGGCAGCTTCTGTATCAGGTAATCCTCCAGTACAGACAGTTCCATCGTCCGTACCTCTGGCAGCATCTTTTCCAGAATTGCACCCTCCTGAATGAGCCTGTGCGTTCTGGCTTTGCGCTCCTTGACACGATCCCGCGCCTGCGCTTCCTCCAATCGGTGCTGCGCCTGCAACAGCTTCTTTTCCGTATCCGTCATGTGGAAAAACCTCCTTATCTTCGTTTTTGCCAGATGATCTCGTACCCTAGCGCGTCGGCAAGCTGGACAGCCTCCGTGTAGCGCAAAGACTCCCGCTGGAGCTTGTTGGACAGGTTAGATACGCTGTCAGACCAGCCGTGTTCGTCCCGCAGCAGATCAACCACCTCCTGCATGGTCATTCCCTGACGGACGATGTACGATTTGATTTCGTTTCTCAGATTAGATTTCATTCAATATTTACCTCCATTATTTCGTGTAGTGTAGTTTCGTATCGGTGATGCTGGTGTGTGGGGAGATGAAAAATCTGCCATGCCGCAAATCCGCTCAGATTTCCATTCGTGATGCTCTGTTCGCAACAGCACCCTACCGGCTTCATCATTCTGCGTGAGGTCATGCGGAACGGTGGGATATACCGCATTCCGGTGCAGTGGATTCTCACTTCCGTAAATCACCGGGCGGTGCATTGCATTCGGCTTGCGGTGAAAATTTTCATGAATTTCACAAGGATTGATTTCAGGGATGAAAAATTGAGCCGCCCGTGTACGGCTAAAACGGCTTCCGTACGCTTCTGTACGCCGGTTTTGCGTGCCAGCTGTTGATTCAACAGTCAATTTTTCACACTGCCGTGAATTGCTTCACGAAACACACAAGCAAAATCGTATTTTGCGGATGAAGTTAAAAACAGCCGTACAGAGTGTACGCGTGTACGGCAATTTTGAAGTCCATTCCTCGTTTTCAATACGGCAGCGGATTGACCACTTCAATGCCCACAAAACCACGCACCCGCTTGCCGCCGACATGAACATTGTTGGTGGCCTCCACATTGTAAAGCCGCTCATTTTGTGCAAGCTCGGAACTGAGACGGTTGGCAGACATGGCTTTTGCGCATTGTCCTCGCACCAACGCTGATACGCCTCATACAGCGCCTTGGAGCTGGCCTCGCTGTCTGCCCGAAAGCGGATATAGCCCTCAGATTGCAGAAACTCAATCACATTGTTGCTGCTGCGCTTGACTGTTTCCATATTCTCTCTGGCCTTGGTGCTGACTGTGAACTGATAGTTGTTTCCAATCAGCCGGTGCAGACCCTCCAGACACCAGAGGAAGATCCCCTCCTTTTCACGCAGCAGCTTGTCCACCAAAAACGGATCGTCCGCTCTGCCTGCGGGTCGGTCTTTGGTGGTCAGCACGATCTGGCGGCGAAAGAAGCCGTCGGACTTGTCGTGCAGGGCGGTGAGCGCACCGTTTCCGAAGCAGAGAAAACGCACATAGAGCTGGCTCTGATAGCTCTGGACGCCTTTGCGCTCCATGTCCATCTTGCACTCAGAGGTCACGATGGATTTGATATAATTGGTCTTGGGCAGGGCGCTCATATCCATATCGTCATCCACCATCAGGAGCTTGTTTTCCAAGTCTGCACGGCTGAACCGGTTGCTCTCCACCTTCTGGATGCTGGTGGTGTTCATGCTGTCGCCCAGCAGGGAGCGCATGACCAGACCGATGCGGCTTTTGCCCTCGCCGCCCTTGCCGATGAGCATGAGCATTTTTTGCCCCTTGGTGGTAGGCAGCAGGCAGTAACCGAGAAATTCCTGCAAGGTTGGAATGTCCTCCGGTTGCAGCAGCTCTGATAGGAATTGCAGCCACTTTTTCGGAGTGGGTGCGTCAGGGTTGTAGGCGACCGCCAGCCGGTTGTTGCAGTAGCTCTTATTGGCGGTAAAGCTGCCGTCCATGAAATACGTCCCATTGGCCACATGGATGCGGTCTGTCTCAATGGGCAGCGGCGGCGAATAGGCTTGCAGCTTGATGCTGGCAAGTAAGTTTGTCACAACCTTGGACAAGCCGGAAGTCAGGCAGCCTGAGATTTCTTCCAGAATCAGGTTGCCGATCTGCCCCTCATCCTCGATCAGCCGTCCACTGTGAACAGCCGCCCGCGCACGCATTTCATGGGGTGCTTGTCCAAAAACTGCTGGCAGAACAACACCTCATTGATGTGCCTGCCGTCGTACCACTCAGGCCACGCCTGCGGTGTCATATCCATCTTCGGTTTCCTCCTTATGAATTTTCTCTAAGCGCTGCCGCAGCCTGTCCAGCTTGCTGTCTGCCATCTGCTGCTGAATTACCTCGGTACGTTCGTGGGAATCGCCGGAAGTGAGAATCTCCAAGTAATACTCCGCCTCGTCCAGCTTGTGGCAGGCTTCTACAAATCGTTCATTCGGCGCTTCCGCCGAAGATTGCGGCGCACAGCTTACCTTCCAGTCCCGCAGGACACGGGCATAATCGGACAGAACAGAAAAGCACAGCCGCTCGTTTTCCATGAGCTGCTGTGCTTCCGTCTGAATGCGTTTTGCGTGGAGCGCCGCTGCGCTGGGCGGCTTGTCCGGGGTGAGGTGAAAGTCCGCTGCCAGCTTCCGCGCTGCATCGTAGGGCGAAAGCTGAAATAGTCTGCCTACAAAGTCAATCACATCTCCGTGCTCCCTGCAGGCAAAGCAATAATAGTGGTCGTCCGCCACATACAGGCTGGGATGCCGGTCATTGTGAACGGACAGAGCGCCATACTGTAGCGGTTGACCTCCACGCCGTACCGCTCCGCCGCCTCCCGGCAGCTCACGCCATATTTGACAATTTCAAAAAGATTCATTGTTCCTCCATTTCTGCGCAAAAAACGGCGGCCTGCCCGTTTAGGGGCAAGCCGCCGTTTGCGTCTTATCTTATGCTGATTTTGTTTCTTTCTCTGGCAAGGCCGGTTCAATCTTTGCCTCTCGCAAGGCTTTCTTCCGTGCGCCCTGCCGCTTGATCTGCGCTGCATACCGGCAATCATCAGAGCAGTATTTGACGCTGCTTCGCGTCGTAGGAAACACCTTGCCGCAGTTTTCGCAGGTACACGCCCGGCTGCGGCTCTCGGCCGCCTCCTGCCGGTAGAATTTTGCGCGGCAGTTGGGGCCGCAAAACAGGGTGTTTGTCCGCTTGGAGGCAAATTCCTGCCCGCAGCACTTGCAGGTCAGCATGAAGGGCTGTCCGACAGCGTGTTCACCGGCCTTGATTTTCTGATAGCGCTCCCGGCTGCGGATGCGCTCTTTCTTCAAAAATTCCTGCCGCTTGATCTCTTCCTCGGTCAGCTCCGGTGCGGGAAGCTCAAACTGCCCGATAAAGCGAAGGTGGATCTCCACCTCCTGTACCCGGTCGCCGTCGATTTTTTCCGGGGCGTGGACGATGATTTTCTCAATAAACTCGTTGATCATGGGCGTGGTCAGCTCGGAGAAATCCGTGTACTTCCTTGCCAGCTCCAGAAACTGCTCCACACGGGCACTGTCCTCTGCGAAAGCGGACAGCCTTTCTTCCGCTTCTGTGACAGAGGCTTGCAGCGTTTTTTGCTCGGCTTCGTAATCCGCCAGCAGACTGTCAAAGCGTTCATCGGTGATGCGCCCGACAGCAAAGGATTCATAGAGCTTCTTGATGATGGTATCCAGCTCAAAAATCCGCTTTTTCTCCTTGTTCAGCTTCCGCTTGGTTTCCTTGGCGGCTTCCGCCTGGCGCAGCTGGGAGGCGGAGCGTACCTTCTCCAGAAAAGCGTCTCGGTCGGAGATGGCAAAGGTGCTGGCAGCCCGGATGGTTTCCAGAATCAGCTCCCGCAGCGCTTTGGTGCTGATATGATGTCCACAGCAAGCGGCGGAGCGCTTTTGACCTGCCAACTTGTATGTGGAGCATTCAAACGCATCGTAGGGATAAGGTTTGCTTTCTGTCCCTCGTGACCGATGGTTATACATCTTTGCTCCACAGTCAGCACAGAACACAAGCCCTGTCAGGGGATTCGCCTCACCCAGCGTGTCATGCCGCCGTGGCGTTTTCCGCAGCTTCTGTGCCAGCTCCCATGTTTCTGCATCCACGATGGCTTCATGGGTGTTCTCGAAAATCAGCCAATCCTCCGGGGGATTCATCACCGCATTCTTGTCCTTATAGGACTGCTTGTGGGAACGGAAATTCACAGTATGCCCCATATACTCCGGCTTGGAGAGAATCTGCCCAACGATGTAGCCGCTCCAGTTATACGGGTTGGGGAACTCCTCCTTGCTTTTCCAGACACCCTTGTTCTGCTTGCCGAAGTAGACCGCAGGCGTGTCGATCTTGTCATCGAACAGAATACGGGCGATGTCGTAGGGGCCTTTGCCTCAATGGTCAGCTGGAAGATACGCCGCACCACGGCAGCCGCTTCCTCGTCGATCAGCCAGTGGTATTTGTTCTCCGGGTCTTTCTTATAGCCGTAGATGGCGCAGTTGGTGGTTGGCTTGCCGGATTCCCCCTTGACCCGAATGGCGGTTTTCTGCTTGCGGCTCAGGTCACGAAGATACCATTCGTTCATGATGTTGAGGAAGGGCGCAAACTCGTTGCTGTTCTGGTCATCACTGTCCACGCCGTTGGCAATGGCAACAAAGTGGACGCCATGCTGCCGGAAGAATACCTCTGTGTAAAAGCCGGTTTGCAGATAGTCACGCCCCGCCCGGCTCATATCCTTGACAATGACATGGGCCACCTTGCCTGCTTCAATGTCCGCTACCAGCTGTTTCCATGCTGGACGCTCGAAATTGCCGCCGCTCCAGCCGTCGTCGGTGTAATGGCGGCAGTTGGTGTAGCCTCTCTGCTGGGCGTAGCTTTCGAGGTATTTTTTCTGATTGACGATGGAATTGCTATCACCTGCGTTGTCATCGTCACGGCTCAGCCGCTCATACAGAGCGGTGATCTTTTCCTCAGTCTGTTTCATGCGCATTCGGCGCTCCTTTCAGACTGACGCTCATTTGTGGCATCTTCATTATACCACAAGTGCCGTCATTTGTAACCCCTTCATTGCGGATCATCCGCAGAATCTTTTCCTCCATAGTCTCCGCTGCTGTTTCGCTGAATGCGACCCTTACCTTATAGGTGGTGCCGCCGATACGCCGAATGATGAACTGTTCTTGCTTCGTTTGCTCCATAGGCTTCCTCCTTGCGTAATTTGTTGGTTTTTGGTATAATAAATCTGGTTCCGTTGGTTGTAAGCCAAATGTGTCTTTGCGCTGGTTTCCCATGTTCAGTTTCCCCTTTTTCTCTGTTGATAGCTTAAAAAGTAACCTGTGTAACTTGTGTGCAGATTACCTTTCTACTAATAGGAGAAAAACGGGGTGTAAATCGGAACTGTTTTTTTAGAAAAAGAAAAATATTTTTCGAGGAGGTGAAGCTGTCGTGGAACCATGGGAGGATGAACTGCTGTGGGATGATGATTTTTCCGATGAGGAAGAAGAATTAGAAGATCTGCCGAAGATGCCGCTCTGGAACTGACCGAGGATGCTTTGCCGATTGGGCGGACGCTTCTGACGGTGCGCCGGAGGATGAGCGCTTGGAGGAGGCGCTGGCAGAGGAACGCACGCTGGAGCTGGAAAGCGAGCTGGAGCAGGACGAGCATCCCAGAAACTATGCCGCCGAGCTGGAGGACGAGGAAGAGGAAGCCGCGCCCACCAGCGAAAAACGACTCAAGCGGGAAATTCGCGCAGAGGCTCTGCGGCGGCTGGAGGAAGCAGCCCGGACGGAATCGGATTTTTTGACTGTGGTAGACGAGTGGAACAAGCTGGACAGAAATCGGGAACGCCGGGAGCGTGACCACGAAAACCTGCGTGGGGATGTGCCGTTGGAGTTTCGGGCTGTGCCAGAACCGAGAATTGCTCCCCTCTGGATGAATCTGCCAAGGTTCCGCCAGCTCTGTCAGGGAAATTTTCTCGACATCATCTTCTCCTGCCCCTATGAACTGCACGAGCTGACCGCAAATTGCTTTCTCTCCAAGCTCTTTTTCACGCTCAGTATGAACAGAAGGAGGTACTGTATTACCTGTTCGTCAAGCAATACAGCACCACAAGGCTTGCTGCCATCCGTGGGCAGTCCGACCGGAATATCCGAAAGCTGCGTATGACCATTCAGAAAAAGCTGCAAAGGCGGATGTATGAGCATCTGAGCGAAAAGCTGGAAAAGGACTACAGCATTACTCTGCGGGAGCGTGAGTTCGTAGAGGAATATGAAGCACTGCTGCAAACCATGGGCAAGGATGCCGTGATCCGCCGGGAAAACAAAACCAAACCGAGAAAAAAAGAAAACCGTCCTTGACGGAGCCAAGGACGTTGATACAATAGTAATATGGTTAATATATAGTTGGATTACGAGCAGAGAGGAACAGTACCATGAAGAATCTCTTTGAGCAGTCCCGTTCCCATTGGGTGCGGTATGACCGCTATGAACTGAAAACTGCCGCAGACGGAAAGCGGTATATCACGCCGGGGAAGAATACCAAGCCCGACATCTATAATCCTCTGAAGGAAGCGCCGGGAATCGTGCTGGATGCGCTGAATGTGGGTATGCTGATGATGAACCGCAGTCCGGAGGACGAGGTGCAGAAGGCCATTCTGGAGTTTGTAACCCATTACGGCCTGCTGGGTCTGATGACGGCGCTGCCCACCACAACCTCCTTCATGGACTATGAGGCGGTGTATCTGCCGAAAAATCACTTCATCAAGGCAGAATCCATGGAAACCGAGGACTATTTGGCGCTGTTCTATCCCTTTGACCAGCTGGATCTGGTCAAGAAGGGCATTGAGTCCAGATGGAGCGTGTCCGGCGACAACATGATGGTGGCGCTGACCATGACCTTCATAAACGAGCCTATGGCGAAAACCATGAGCTTCCAGCGAGAGTATGCTGAGCCTTACGATTGGGTGGCGCAGCAGTTTAAGGACTGGGCCTTTACCCTGACCACATCCATTTTGTATTACAACGATTATGATCTGATCGACAAGGATACAAGAAATCTGTACCGTATGGGTATGGCCGCCTTCGGCGGCATTGCACCCAGCTATCATATTGAGCTGCTGGACAAGCCGACCATCTATTGGGACTTCCATTCGTTGCTGCTGGGCATTCAGATGATGTTCAGCTTCCTGCTGGTGGACGGAGAAAAGCCCCTGCGGCTGTGCAAGCACTGCCAGAAGGTATTCCTGAGCAGCCGCTCCAATTCCGCTTTTTGCAGTCCCCGGTGCAAGAATCAGTATAATGTCTATAAGAGCCGGGGGAAGAAAACCAGCGAAGAAGATTGATAGAACAATCACAGGAGATGTTGTATGTTTACTTTGATAGACTTTGAAAACTGGGAGCGCAAGGAACATTATCTGCATTTTTACAATGATGTGCGCTGCTCCTATTCTACGTGCGTCAATATCGACATATCAAATCTGAACGGGCAACGGCTATATCCGGCAATGCTTTGGCTGTTGACGCAGACCGTCAATGAAATGCCAGAGTTTCGCACCGCTCTTACAGAAAAAGGACTTGGCTATTTTAGTGAGATGCACCCTGCATACACTATTTTCAATCAGGAGCAAGAGACGTTTTCTGGGATATGGACAGCGTACAAATCAAATTATACTGCTTTTCTGAGCAGTTACGAGGCTGATGTTGCGAAATATTCCTCATCTGAAAAATATGCCCCGAAACCCGAAAGGCCCGTCAATTCATTTGATGTATCCATGATTCCATGGTTTTCATTCACAGCATTTAATCTACAAGTTTTCGGTGACGGAAGCTATCTGCTTCCGATTTTTACAATGGGAAAGGCTTTTGATGCAGGAACGAAGAAGATGCTTCCATTAGCAATTCAGGTTCATCACGCAGTTTGTGATGGATACCATGTCGGACGGTTCATCGAATTGTTGCAGAAGAAAATCATTGGTTTTGATTCCGGCTGCAATTCTGCCCCCTCTGATATATCTGCGACGGTGAAAGGACGAATAAAATGACAGATAAAGCACTTTGGGCATTTTCAGACACGTCAGGAAATTGCAGCAACACAATATCTCTTTGCGAGGCAACTAAGGAAGATGCACCGTTTATAGCTGCGATCTACAATCAGGCAATTCTTGCGGGAAACTGCACTTGTGATACAAAAACAGTCACTTCCGAAATGCGTGAAAAATGGATTTGTCAGCACGCTGCCGATGGTTATCCGGTGTATTTATGTCTTGAGAATGGGATACCTGTGGGCTATGGCTATTTAACAGCTTACCGACAGGGTCGTGAAGCTGTTAATCATGTGGCGGAGGTCAGCTATTATTTGGACTTCTCGGCACACGGGCGCCATATCGGCACTCATCTGCTTGCCGCATTAGAGCAACAGGCAAAGAAGCAAGGACTTAAAGTTCTGATTGCAATTCTCGTTGGCAGCAATCGGCCAAGCGTTGGCTTATTGGAGAAGTATGGTTATGTGGAATGGGGTCGGCTTCCGCAAATCGTACATTTGGGTGATCGGCATACCGATCACTTGATATACGGCAAGTATTTGTAAGTGTAGGACGGTATCATATCAAGCGGAATATACGAACGGGAGTATTTCATCAAGCGAGGTTTTTAGAAAATGGTCGAGAGAATTTATCACGTTGGATTAACTGTATCTGATTTAGATCGCTCCATTGCTTTTTACAGAGACATCCTTGGCCTTGAATTCCAAGGAGAAATATTCATGGCTGGCGAAGAAACAGACAGGTTGTTTCGAATGAAAGATACAAAAGCGAGAGTAGCTTATCTGAACGGCTCTAAAGCTATTGAAGCGCCACCAATCGAACTGATTCAGTTTGTGGACAATAAAGTAAAAAAAGTGAAGGGGAATCTATTTACAACATCTATCTCAGAAGTATGTTTCTATACGGATGATATTGAGCGTGTTTATAATAGTCTTATCGAAAATCATGTAGAATGCTTATCTGAACCGCAGTATTTCGATTTCCGGGCAAACGAATTAGGAGAAAGCAGGGCTTTTTATTTCAGAGATCCCGATGGGATTGTACTTGAAATGATGCAACCTATTTGAAGATAAAGCCCAATTGGGGAAAATGCCCGTTATCGGCCATACACCAATAACGGGCATTTGTCATTCATATACAAGCTCGGTTAAAACAATTTCCTCTGCACGGCTGCGGATGCTGTTCATCCGGCGCACCCATTCCATCTGGTCAGCAGCTTTCAGGGCTTCGGTTGCACCCTCTTGCTTCGCCATAGCAGAAACGATGATTTCCATTCGCTCATTGCAGGTTTGGTCGATCTCGCAAGGTGCCGGTGCAGCGTTCCACTTGTAAGAAAATTTGCATAGAGGACAGGGCGATGCTCTTTCAGATAGCTGCGGCGCATACGCCCGTATTTGCCTATCTGATATTCGCCGTCATCCGGTAAAGTAATGTTGGGAATGAAATAATCGCCCACTTGACGGTATGTACCGCCCATTTCTTCAAAGATAGTTTTCATAAAATTCAGCTCCTTTTGTGTTGATTTCCAGCGGTTATAAGTCTTTTTGACTCCTTTCTTACAACTGCTTTTCAATTTACCACAAATGAGCCGCAGTCATATGTATTAGATGGCAGAAACCACCCTTTACATATTAACTCTTGGTTGGAAATGGAATTGCTCTCGCCTTGCAGCTCGTCCTCATGGGAAAGTCTTGGGTAAAGGGCGGTAATTGGTTGTTGGTTGGTCTGTCTTAACATAAAATCCTCCGTTTCCGACAGCCAGCCCC
>ENA-OQIO01000613-OQIO01000613.1-human-gut-metagenome-genome-assembly--contig:-NODE-613-length-18623-cov-2.717182_pt1 | contig 18623 bp, 19 predicted proteins | sample MGYA00242573_ERZ504737 | MGnify/ENA primary metagenome ERZ504737 (study PRJEB26092, sample SAMD00036203) | human gut metagenome | host: Homo sapiens | study: EMG produced TPA metagenomics assembly of...
TTTAACACCTTGTAATCTGGCGAAAATGTGGTAAACTGAAAATTCGGGTAACTTATTGAAGAAAAAACACATAATAATAGGAATAAATTCATCTGCAAGATTAATGCATGTTTGAAAAAACTGCTTTTGCAGCAAAATAATCCTGCTGATAACACATGAATATTAACAATCCCGGTAACTGTTCATCCAGTGTGCCGAACAGTTACCCATTCAAAGCTTAAAGAGGAAAGGAAAATCATTTTATGAAAACAAAACGTGAAGATGTCCGTAACGTAGCCATTATCGCCCACGTTGACCATGGTAAAACAACTCTGGTTGACCAGCTTCTGAAACAGAGCGGTGTATTCCGCGAGAATCAGGAAGTTCAGGAACGTGTCATGGACTCCAATGATATTGAGCGCGAGCGTGGTATCACTATTTTATCCAAGAATACAGCTATTCATTACAAAGATACAAAGATCAATATCATCGACACACCAGGACATGCTGATTTCGGCGGCGAAGTAGAACGTGTACTTAAAATGGTAGACGGTGTTATTCTTCTCGTTGATGCTTTCGAAGGTGCTATGCCTCAGACTAAATTCGTTCTTAAGAAAGCCCTTGAACTTGATCTCCATGTAATCGTATGTATCAACAAGATCGACCGTCCGGAGGCTCGTCCTGACGAAGTTGTAGATGAAGTTCTGGAACTTCTCATGGATCTCGGTGCTTCTGATGAGCAGCTTGACTGCCCGTTCCTGTATGCTTCTGCAAAAGCAGGACATGCTGTGATCGACTTAAACGATACTCCTAAGGATATGGCTCCTCTGTTTGACGCTATCCTGAAATATATCCCGGCTCCGGAAGGAGATCCGGATGCAGATACTCAGGTTCTGATCAGCACGATTGATTACAACGAATACGTTGGACGTATCGGTGTTGGTAAAGTTGAAAACGGTACAATCGCTGTTAACCAGGAACTGACTCTGTTAAACCATCATGATCTGGACAAACGTAAGAAAGTTAAGATCAGCAAGCTCTACGAGTTTGACGGTCTGAACAAAGTTGAAGTAAAAGAGGCCACTATCGGTGCTATCGTTGCTATTTCCGGTATCGCGGATATCCATATCGGTGATACTCTCTGCGCAGGGGATAATCCGGAAGCTATTCCTTTCCAGAAGATTTCCGAGCCTACTATTGCCATGAACTTCATCGTAAATGACAGTCCGCTGGCCGGTCAGGAAGGTAAATACATTACCTCCCGTCATCTGCGTGACCGTCTCTACCGTGAGCTGAATACAGATGTCAGCCTTCGTGTAGAAGATACTGAAACAACAGAAGCCTTTAAGGTTTCCGGACGTGGAGAACTTCATCTGTCTGTCCTGATTGAAAACATGAGACGTGAAGGTTATGAATTCGCAGTAAGTAAACCGGAAGTTCTGTATAAAACAGACGAGCGTGGCAAGAAGCTTGAACCTATGGAGATTGCTTATGTAGATGTTCCGGAAGAATTTTCCGGTACTGTAATCCAGAAGCTGAGCGAACGTAAAGGTGAGCTGCAGGGTATGAGTACTGCCAGTGACGGTACTGTCCGTCTGGAATTCCACATTCCTTCCCGTGGACTGATCGGATTCCGCGGTGAGTTCCTTACTTCCACCAAGGGTACCGGCATCATCAATACTATGTTTGACGGATATGCTCCTTACAAGGGAGATTTCCAGTACAGAAAACAGGGATCTCTGATTGCTTTCGAAGCTGGTGAAGCTGTTACTTATGGTCTGTTCGCAGCCCAGGAGCGTGGTACTCTGTTTATCGGACCTGGTGCAAAGGTTTACAGCGGTATGGTTATCGGACAGAATGGTAAAGCCGAAGATATCGAGCTGAACGTATGCAAGACAAAACATCTGACTAACACACGTTCTTCTTCCGCTGATGATGCACTGAAATTAACTCCACCAAGAGTTCTCAGTCTGGAACAGGCCATCGATTTCATCGACCAGGATGAACTCCTTGAGGTTACACCGGAATCTCTTCGTATCCGTAAGAGACTGCTGGATTCCAGAGAACGTAAGAGAGCCGCTTTCAGAAAAGCCTGAAACAAATAGAAATTTAAGAAAAATTAAGCCCCGCAGATTTTGCGGGGCTTAATTCTTAATCATTACTGTTCACTCCGTTCACAGTAACTCTTAATCTCCTGCAAACATATGGAAAAACATAAATCCTTCTACAAATTATATTGTTATATTTTCACGAAATTCCAAGTTAGTATTTGTTAACTTTTCCATATGCTTTGTAATTAACAAATAATTAACAAAGTCATATAATAGCATCATCAAGGTTGTTAATTTATTAACGTTATTTTTTTAACTTTCTCTCAGTTGCCAACAGAACATATATTGTTAAATTTTTCTCATATATTCTGACAATTGATATTTTATTCACATTATTTACGTGATTATGCACAATTTCCACCATAATATTTCGTTATGCTCATATTAATGTTACTGTTGACCGAATAATCAGTTTATTTGTATAATAAAAACATAACAGGTCACGGTAAATACTTTTAACGAAAACACAAACAGGAGGATTCCCAAATGGCAAAAAAAGAGAACACTATCCCAACCATCATCGACACCCCTGAAGCCCTTACTGCAAAGATTGCAGCCATGAAAGAGGCACAGAAGATTTTCGCAACATTTACCCAGGAGCAGGTAGATAAGATTTTTAAAGCTGCCGCTACTGCTGCTGACAAAGCACGTATCCCGCTTGCTAAAGATGCTGTTGAAGAAACAGGAATGGGTATTGTAGAAGATAAGGTTATCAAGAACCATTACGCAGCCGAGTATGTATACAATGCGTATAAGAATACCAAAACCTGCGGTGTGATTGAAGAAGATACTGCTTACGGTATTAAGAAAATAGCTGAGCCGATCGGTCTGATCGCTGCTGTTATTCCTACAACCAACCCGACATCTACTGCAATCTTCAAAACTCTGATCGCGCTGAAAACACGTAATGCGATCATCATCAGTCCACATCCCCGTGCAAAAAAATGTACCATTGAGGCAGCAAAGGTTGTTCTGGAAGCTGCTGTAGAAGCCGGTGCACCGGAGGGAATCATCGGATGGATCGATGTTCCAAGTCTTGATCTGACAAATCAGGTTATGCGTGAAGCAGACATCATCCTTGCTACAGGTGGACCGGGAATGGTTAAGGCTGCCTATTCTTCCGGAAAACCAGCTTTAGGTGTAGGTCCCGGAAATACTCCTGTTATCATTGATGACAGTGCAGATATCCGTCTGGCAGTTAACTCCATCATCCATTCCAAGACCTTTGACAATGGTATGATCTGTGCTTCCGAACAGTCTGTAACTGTTCTTGAGAGCATTTATAAGAAAGTAAAAGAAGAATTCCTTTACAGAGGATGCTACTTCCTGAAACCGGATGAATTAGAGAAAGTAAGAAAAACTATCCTTATCAATGGTGCATTGAATGCAAAAATCGTAGGTCAGAAAGCTGCCACTATCGCTGAGATGGCCGATGTTGCAGTTCCTCCTGAGACAAAGATTCTGATCGGTGAAGTTGAATCTGTAGACATCAGCGAAGAATTCGCACATGAGAAGCTTTCACCTGTACTTGCCATGTACAAGGCCAAAACCTTTGACGAGGCGATTGCCAAAGCTGAACAGCTTGTAGCTGACGGCGGTTATGGACATACCTCCGCTCTCTACATTGACACAAGAGAGAAGGAAAAGATGGAAAAACATGCAGCAGCTATGAAGACCTGCCGTATCCTCATCAATACTCCATCTTCTCAGGGCGGCATCGGCGACCTTTACAACTTCAAACTTGTTCCGTCCCTGACTCTGGGCTGCGGTTCCTGGGTGGCAACTCCGTATCTGAGAATGTAGGTGTGAAACATCTTATCAACATCAAGACCGTTGCTGAAAGGAGAGAAAATATGCTCTGGATTAGAACACCGGAAAAAGTTTATTTCAAAAAAGGCTGCTTGCCGGTTGCTCTGGATGAGCTTGGCACTGTTATGCACAAGAAACGCTGCTTTATCGTAACAGACTCTTTCCTTTATAAGAATGGATATACTAAGAAGATCGAAGATAAATTAGATCAGATGGGAATCGTACATACCTGCTTCTACGATGTAGAGCCAGATCCATCTCTCGCTTCTGCAAGAGCCGGTGCTGCAGCAATGAGAATGTTCGAGCCTGACTGCATTATCGCAATGGGCGGTGGTTCCGCAATGGATGCCGGCAAGATCATGTGGGTTCTCTATGAAAATCCGAACGCCAACTTTGATGATATGGCTATGGACTTTATGGATATCCGTAAGAGAATCTTCACATTCCCGCATATGGGTAAGAAAGCTTACTTTGTAGCTGTTCCGACATCTTCCGGTACAGGTTCCGAGGTAACACCGTTTGCTATCATTACTGATAAAACTACAGGTATCAAATGGCCTCTGGCAGATTATGAATTAATGCCTGATATGGCTATTGTTGATACAGATAATATGATGAGCGCACCTAAGGGACTGACCTGTGCTTCCGGTATCGACGTTATGACTCATGCACTTGAAGCCTATGCTTCCATGATGGCGTCTGATTATACAGATGGTCTTGCATTAAATGCGATTAAACTGGTATTTAACTATCTGCACGTGCATACAAAGATGGTTCTGATGTAGAAGCAAGACAGCATATGGCAAATGCTTCCTGCATGGCTGGTATGGCTTTCGCAAATGCTTTCCTTGGCGTAAACCACTCTCTTGCTCATAAGCTGGGAGCTTTCCATCACCTTCCACATGGTATTGCAAATGCTCTGGTTCTGCTTCATGTTCTGCGCTATAATGCAGCCGAAGTTCCGGCTAAGATGGGTACCTTCCCACAGTATCAGTATCCGCACACACTTGCACGTTACGCTGAGATTGGCCGTTCTGTAGGTCTGACAGGCAAGAACGACAGCGAAGTATTTGAAAAGCTTCTCCAGAAACTGCAGGAACTGATGGATACTATTGAGATCAAACATACGATCAAAGAATACGGCGTAGACGAGAAGTACTTCCTTGAAACTCTGGACGAAATGACAGAACAGGCATTCAACGACCAGTGTACCGGTGCCAACCCGAGATATCCATTAATGTCTGAGCTGAAAGAAATCTATCTGAAAGCTTACTATGGTGAGGGAAATATTCCTGAATCCGGGAAAGCCAAAGAGAAAAAAGAAGAGAAATAAGATTTGCTGAAAATAAACCTTTTCCTTTAAAAATATAGTGTTTAAACCAACAAAATGGGGCTGTCAAAAAAAGACAGCCCCTTATTATATTATTTCTTACTGCGATATGCTTCTGCTTCCCAATGTGTGATAAAGTATGTAATATCATCCGTCATATGAAGCGGACCGCCAAAGCTTTCTGCATATACTGCAAGCTTGATGGCATCTTTTACAAGAAGCTGTGCTTTTGCAGCTTTTCCCTTATCATCTTCCATAATAAAGGCGCCAACTCCCTGTACCAGGATCAGTCTTGGCTCTTTGTCATTCTCTTTCATAAATGCGTCCAGCGCATCTTTTGCCTGATCAATATTTTCTACAAATAACGGATATGGTCCACAATATACAATGTGATCCGGTGTAAATGGTTTCAGAAGCGGTGCAGCCGCTGCCTTATCTTTTACGAAGTTATCAGCTTCCGCTACAGGTACAACTTCTACCGCATGTCCCAGTAACTGGGAAAGCTTCTCTGCTGCCTGCTCTTTTTCAGGTGTAACCGCATCACTGACATCAGCAGTTCTCTTTACCTGTTTCTCTAATTTACTGATCACGCCGTCAAATAATACTCCAATTTCCTCTACAGTATTTGCTGCAACGAAAATTCCATGATTCTGAAGCAGAAGAACCTGAACATCTTTTCCGGATTCTTCTTTATAAGCATTCATTTTCTCATAGCAGATACGCGCAAGTGTATATCCGGGTTTGCAGATATCAATCCAGAGTACATCTTTTCCAAGAAGCTGTTCACTGAGTTCCTTTGCCCCTTTTCCGCAGGTAAGTCCGTTGACAAGTGTAGGATGAACATGCAGTACATATGTATAGGCAAATAAATTATGAAGCAGCGCTTCCACACTTGGACGTTTGGTTTTATCAGCATCTGTTACTGCTGCCATAACATCTGCAAGATACAGTGATTCACGTTTGACATCATCTTCAGGATAATCTGTTTTCATGATTTCATTCAAACGTGCTCTGCTCATTTCCACAAATTCCTCTTCCTTAATTGTGGCAAGCTGTGTACCGGAGCCTTTTACATACAATGTGGTGTCATCTTTTACTGAAGTATTGCCACCGCCTGCAAGAACATAAGCAAGGTTGCTTCCATAAGTATTTGACATTTTTACTAAGGTTGAAAGATCCATAGTTAAAATTCCTCCCATATTTATAATAGTTTTGCTCTTTCCCATTCCATTGTACACGATATTCTGCTTTTTTCCAAGTGTTATAATAATCCCGCAAATAACCTCATAAACAGCTGTCCCAATCGCAGATATGCGCTGCGTCCGGTACTGTACTGTTCTGTGACTTCACGGCATTCATCCATTGTTGCTGCAAGATCATTTCGGATATCCAGAACTGCCTGGCAGTCTGCCATAAAGCAGCCGTTTTCAAAATGATGATACAGACTTCTGTAATCCAGATTTATGGTTCCGCAGGTTGCCATACAGTCATCTGCCACACTTATCTTTGCATGACAGAAACCAGGTGTCCATTCATAGATACGCACTCCATGCTTCACCAGTCCATGGTAAAAGGATCGTGTGATATTGTAGATCATCTTTTTATCCGGAATACCAGGTGTGATGATTCTCACGTCTACCCCGCGCTTGGCAGCCAGACACAGAGCATGGCTCATTTCATCTGTGATGATCAGGTACGGAGTCATAAACCAGCAATATTTTTCTGCTTTGTTCACCATACTGATATACACCTCTTCGCCTACCTGTTCATGGTCCATAGGACTGTCCGCATAAGGCTGGATAAAGCCTGTCTGCTTTGCCTGATAATCTGTCTGAACCAGAAATCCGGTAAAATCACTGTCATTTTTATCCTTATCACTGACAGCATTCCACATCTCCAGGAATGTTACTGTTAGGGAACGGACTGCCTCCCCCTCCAGACGGATACCTGTATCCTTCCACTGTCCATAAGGATGTGTGAAATTAAAATATTCGTTGGCAAGGTTGTAACCGCCGGTAAATCCCACTTTTCCATCGATTACTGTGATCTTGCGGTGATCCCGGTTATTCAGGAACACATTCAGACCCGGAGTAAAAGGGTTGAACACTCTGCAATGGATTCCCACATTTTCCATTTTCTTAATGAAGTCTGTATTGATAAACCCAATGGAACCCATGTCGTCATAAAATACTCTGACTTCTACGCCTGCCTTTATGCGGTCTTCCAGAACTCTCTGGATTTTATGCCAGGCCTGTGCATCCTCAATGGCATGATATTCCATAAAAATGAATTTCTCTGCCTTTGCCAGATCTGCCAGCTGAGCCTCCAGCCTTTGACTGCCTCATCATAATAAATAACATCTGTATTCTGATAGACCGGATAGGAGCATTTTTCTGTATATAATCAGAAATATTGCCTGCCTTCGGGATTTTCCTGCCAAGCGTTTCCCTGCACTCACTGTCATTGGGAAGCAACGGCAGAAGTTCCCTGTCGATCTGGTCATAACGCTCCCGCATTTTACGGGTACCGCCATTGAGACCAATCAGTAAGTACAATCCCACTCCCAGGATAGGGAATACAAGGATCAAAATAACCCAGGGCATTTTCATAGATGAAGTCTGGTCTGACGCATACAGCTTAAGAACCAGTACACCTGCAAGAAGCCTTGTCATCAGATTGATAATCTCCGCATATTGATTCAGCTTTGTGATCATCGCAATGATAAAAGCTGCTTCCAGTAAAATACATACTGCGGAAAAGCATAATCGTTTTACACCATTTTTCGTTTTCGCCCTGCCTTCCAGGGTATCCTGTTTCATATTCTTTCTCTCTCCCTCTGTCATTGTACGTTAATATTCACTCTATTCCCAGAACACATATCAGACGGATAAAATCATCCTTCTTTTTTACTTGCTTATAACCGCTCCGCAGTTTCAGTCAGGAAAGATTTTCTGCACATTTATTTGTGCCTATATACTCTGCTACTTTATCTGTTACTTTATTGCAGATTACCGTATAAGCTGCTCCCAGAACATTGGCACCTATACGAAGTGCTATTGCTGCCGGCATTCCGAAGATCCCTGCTGCAATAGACAACGCTCCAAATGTATTAAATGCAGTCTGCCACGGATATCCTGCTGAATATCCAACTCCGATCCCTCCGATCATTCCAATGTACGGATACATGGATTTAGGAAGTACCAGATACAGCACAATAAACAGCAGACAGCCCACAACATTAAACATTCCTCTGCTCACAGACCTTGGGATACAGTCCTCTGTAAAAGGCAGACATACGGACATACAGGCGATTCCTGCCCACATTGCTCTGGGAAGTCCCAGAAGATTCATAAACAGCATTGCGCTGGATACGATCAGTGTCAGTTTCACATACCATCTGCTTCTTGCTGACTTAAGATCAAATTCCCGGAACAAATCCAGGAAGGTTCTTCGATAGGCTCTGTTTCTCTGGTTCTTATAGAAGACGATCATACAGATCACCATTCCCACCAACAAGCCGATCACACGGAAGGTGTATTCCTTTTCTGTCACATCATAGCCCAGAAGCAGCAAATAGCCCAGAACAAAGGTAGAATGATTGTACATGATCACATTATGACAGCCCAGTATCATCAGCAGTAAAATACACACAGCATTCACTGCAAACGCGGCTAACGGAGGCACTATATTTGCCAGACGGGGTCCTGCCATAAGAATACCGAAGATCCCTGCAATGGAAAGCAGTCCATGTGTTGTCCTGATCCCGAAATCTGCCTGCCGCAGCACAAGCACTGCCAACAGAACAGTAACACCAACTACACTGTTGCTGCTCCCTGTAAGCTTACTGTACATGCTCACCACTGCTACGCAAAAAGCCATAACCAGATACACTTTAAAATTATAGATTAAAATGTGCCGTCTTTTCTCTTTGGGATCTGTGGTGCTTCTGATCAGCTGTTTGGAGCCGGTCGAACTCAATTGTAATTCCTGATAAAATGTCATATCTCGTTACCTCTCTTTCGTGAAAATCTATAAAAATTTATGAATTACCTTTTTTAGTAACGAGCACTATACCGCAGTTCCCTCTGTTAGTCAAGACTTAATTATTTTTCCAGGTCTCTTCTGATTATTTCTTCCAGCCTGTCCAGATCCTCATTGTCAGGATGAGATAACGCCCTGTCAAAATTCCGGATCAGTTCATCCAGGTTTGGTGCATGATCCGGATTCTCCTTCATCTTTACGTATCTGTCCCTGACTGACTGGGGCATTTTCCCCTGACACATAAATTCTCCCATCACTGTATTACTCTCATCAACAGATTCCTTAACTTTCCCGAGAACCTGCTGGAAATAGGCTTCACTGCCTCCGAAGCCTGCTGTTCCAAACAGAAAGATTTTTTTATTTCTCAGGCTCTTTAACAGTTCAAGTGTTGCAGGATCTGCATTCCCTATATCTGTCCAGAATCCAATGTATAATATGTCGGAAGAGAGAGCCTTCGCTCCTTCTGTTCCAAAATAGTCACAGTTTTCCTCAGGCAATACCTCCCTGATCTTCTCTGCAAGCTTCTTTGTGTTTCCTGTTTTACTGCTGTATATAATTGAATATCTTGGTGTTTCCATTGTGTTTCGCTCCTTTTTTATTTTAAGTACTCCCGAAGTCTTCCTTGCATTTGCTTTTGTAAGAAGATTCCGAGAGTACATCAGATGTGCAAGGGACTTACCTGATTCGATCAAACCGCTTTACCAGACTCGTTTACTACTTCATCCCGGAACAGCTTCAGCAACTCTTCCAGACGTTCTCTCAGCTTCTCATTCTTATTATACTGAATCAGTACCACTGTAACAATAGCAGACAGAATCACACATCTGCGGATCAGTTTTCGGATGCGGATACCTCTCTTCACATCTTTTCTTCCCTTTTCATAGAGCCTCTCTGCCATCCTGTCCGCTCTGGCATCTTTGCAGGCAATATAATCATCAATCACCTGCTTATCCTCTTCACAAATGTCCAGACTCTCATACTGACTCCTCAGTTCCTCAAGTTCTGTATTATTCTGCCTGATCACTGTATCTTTGCGGTTAATTCTCTCTGCCGCACTCCAGCTCATTCTCTCTGTTCGTTTACTCATGACAAAAACCCCTTTCGTTTATTTTTTATTATCTTCTATTTTAAACTTTTCTCAGGCTTTTCTCAATAAAATATTGAAAACAAGGGGCTGTCTGAAAACGTAGTTCAGGACAGCCCCTTTTCTCTATAGTTATTTTTTAATTGTTGTTCTTCAAAATATTCTGCCGGATACATTGGGAAATTTTTCATCAGTTCTTCTGCTTCTCGACGTACCTGTTTAAGAACCTCTTCGTCTTCCGGAGCGTCGGTTACTCTGGAAATCCATTCTGCAATTTTTACCAGTTCTTTTTCCTTTATACCTCTTTCTGTAACAGCTGTTAAGCCAATACGGATTCCACTGGTAATATGCGGTTTTGCCGGATCAAAAGGAACCACCTGTTTATTTACAGAAATTCCTGCTTTATCCAAAGCATCCTGCATTTGACGTCCATTGACATTCTTATTTCTCAAATCTACCACAAGAAGGTGATTATCAGTACCTCCACTTACGATCTCAAAACCATATTTCTGCAGTTCAGTAACTAAAAACTGTGCATTCTTTACAACCTGAGCCATGATATTATGAAATTCCTCGCTGGCAGCATATTTAAATGACCAGCATTTTGCCGCCATGGTATTTAGATGAATCGAACCCATGCTGCCCGGGAACGTACCTTTATCCAACAGTTTCGCATATTTTTCTTTACAAAATACCATTCCGGAACGAGCGGAGCAGAAGGTTTTTGTCGTGGATGAAGTGACAAAATCCATATACGGAATCGGACTTGGAATCACTTTTGCAGCAACAAGGCCGGCAACGTGAGCCATATCACACATGGAGTAGGCTCCCACTTCTTCTGCTATTTTTGCAATCTTTTCATAATCAATCAATCTTGGATAAGAACTAGCTCCACAAATGATCAACTTCGGCTGTTCCTTTTTTGCCATTTTTTCCAGTTCTTCATAATTGATACGTCCAGAATCATCAACTCCGTAAAATACATGGTTATAAAATTTACTCAGCCAGTTAGCAGGAGAGCCATGAGTTAAATGACCACCCTGATCCAGGCGCATTGCCATAATCTTATCTCCGGGTTCCAGAATCGCTGCAAAAACAGAATGGTTTGCAGAGGATCCGGAATAAGTCTGTACATTTACATGTTCCGCACCAAATAATTCTTTTGCTCTTTTCCAGGAAAGCTTTTCCATTTTATCTGCAATGCCTGCACCTGCCTGGAAACGTGCACCTGGAAGTCCTTCTAACGTTTTATTCGTAAATATACTACCCGATAATTCCATTACAGGAAGCGGCACAATACTTTCCGATGCAATCATTTCCACACATGCTTCCTGACGAGCTAATTCCTCATCGATCAATCCTGCAAGTTCAGGATCTGTTCTTCTTGTTTCTTTTAAACTCATACTCTCTCCTTTCTTTCTCAATGGCCATAAATGCTTCTTATTGTTTTAGTTTAAAAGTTCTTGTTATTTATCCCAGGTCTCACACTCTTTTCCAAGTCCCAGCTTTTGGGGATCAAACTTAGGATTTTCAACTCCGGATTTCTTTTGTTTATCATAGTCTTTAAAAATACGAATACCAAGATTTCCTAAAATAATTAAGGCAACCACATTGATCCAAGCCATAAATGCATTTGCAATATCACCCATCGTCCAAATAGTATCGGCAGATAACAACGAACCAATTAAAATTGCCAGAACAAACAAGCTGCGAAGAATCATTACTGCGTTTTTATTTTCTTTAAAAATATAAAGCAGATTTGATTCCGAGTACAGATAATAAGCAAGTAAAGCAACAAAAGCGAAGCAGAAAATTGCACCCGCAACAAAGATTTTTCCGATTCCAGGAATAACGGAATTAATTGCCGCACTTACATACCCATTTCCGTATTCTACTCCTGGCAATCCTTCAAAAAGAAAGCCGCCTTTTCCATCTGATACATTGTAACATCCAGTCATCAGCATCATGATCGCAGATGGTGTACATACAAAGAAGGTACCGATAAATACACTTAAAGCATTCGTCAAACCCTGCATAACCGGATTTTCAACTTCTCCAACTGCTCCTGTGATCGCCGAAGTACCAATACCTACTTCATTAGCAAACACACCTCGGCGAATTCCCATCGTAACCGCAGAACCAACAATTCCGCTAAAAACCTGCTCTGCTCCAAAAGCTGATTTTACGATCAAAGCAATTACCCTTGGAAGTTCCTTTATATTTACAATTACAATAATCAAAGTCATTAAAATATAAAGAAGTGCCATAAACGGAGAAATTCGTTTTGCTGTTTCTCCGATTCGTTTCAGACCGCCAAAGATAACAAAGCCCATCAGCGCTGCCAAGGCAATTCCAAAAATGATGTACGAACCTCCAACTGCATCTTCAAATCCATGTGCAATGTTATAAGCCTGTACGCTTGACATCAGGAAGGCAACTCCGATCACGGTAACTATTGCATATGCCATTCCGAAAACTTTTCCGACCTTTTTATTTTTCATTCCCCGCGACATATAATAGGCAGGACCGCTCGATATTCTCCAAAAACTTTCACACGAAATGTCTGTGCAAGAATTGCCTCAATCAAGGCTACGGAAGAACCTACCAGTGCCAATACCCACAGCCAGAAAATAGATCCCGGACCTCCTGTAAAAAGTGCGGCTGCCATACCGGCAATATTACCAACACCCACTGAACGTGCTGCCGTAAAAATGAAAGTTTTCAAAGGAGATAAGCCATGTTCCGAGTCTCTACCGGATCCCATGATTCTGACCATCTCTTTCATATAACGAAACTGCGGAAATTTCATACGGATTGAAAAATAAATTCCGGCTCCTACAACCAGAATAACCAGCGGCATCCCCCATGCAATCTCATTAATTCTTTTTAAAACTTCTGCCATCCTTTCTCCCCCCTTAACCATTTTGGATTTCCATTATGTGTTTTGTTTGGTTCTATCATATTTTCTGACTTTATTATCTCTTGTTTTGGTTGTTTTTTATATTCCTGTTTTTGTGTTTTTTATATCATTTCTGCGATTATCTATCCTCGCTTTTTAAATGCTGCAGGAGTCTCTCCTCTATACAGTTTAAAGTATTTGTAAAAATTATTCATGCTGCTGTAACCAACCGCATATGCAACATCCTTCACTTCCTCGCCACTGTTTAATTTTTTGACCGCTTCATGAATCCGCACTTTATGTAAGTATAATATAGCAGAAGTATCCAGGAGATTTCTAAACAAATGAGACAGATGACTGGGGGGTACAACAGGCTTCCTCCGCCAGTATTTCCAATTCTATTTTCTCCCAATAATGCGTATGAATATAAAATAACGCCTTATTTAAAGCTTCATTTCCTGTAAACTCCCATCCGATCGCACGCTGGATGGCTTCCTTCAGAGTATCTGTATCAATAGGCTTTTCAATGATATCGCTGACTCCCAGGCGAAGTGCCCGCTGGGCATACGAAAAGGTACTATAAGCGGTAATGATGATAACCTTACAATTTACAGCATTCAGTTTTTCAACCACGTCAAATCCATTCATTCCCGGCATTTCAATATCCAGGAAAACCAGATTGGGATTTTCTTTTTTGATCAATGCAAGTGCTTCCTTTCCATCAGAAGCAGTTCCAACAATCTCTATGGGTATTCCTTGATTTTCAATGGAGTAGGTTATTATTTTTAATGCGGCATCCTCGTCATCACAAATAACTGCACGTATCATTCTTTACAAGTCCTCCTTATGCCAGTTTTTAACAGAAGGAAACATCGTGATCACTTCCGTCCCTTTTTCGCTTGATCGGATATCCATTACAAACTGGTCTCCGTAACAGTTTTGCAGCTTCTGATAAACCATAGACATCCCATGGGAAGTATTTCCTCTCATGCGGATTCGAAGTGCCCGCAGTTGGGTTTCTTCCATCTGCTTTCCATTATTGCCTAATAGCACATGAAGCCAGCCTTCTTCTTCTGACGCATGAATCCATATTCTTTTTTCTTTTACTTCCTTCATTCCATGAATAAAAGCATTTTCTACCAAAGGCATCAACCAGTTGAAAGGAACCATCCACTGCTCTGGATCAACATTTATTTCGTATTCCAGCTTCAAATGTTCTTCATAACGCAGATTCTATAACTGTAAATAGGATTTTACATAATCCAGTTCTTTATTGAAAGAAACATAATCTCCTTCCTGTCGTAACGTATACTGAAACAATTTTGACAAATTCACAATCGACCGGTACAGTAAAATACCCCCTCCTTCCAACGCCATGGCTGCCATCTGGTTTAAGGTATTAAACAAAAAATGATTATTGATCTTCAGATTGATCACGGAACCCTCTATATGTTTCAGATTTGCTTCCAGCAGTTCTCTGTTTTTTCTCTCGGATCTCAGCTTTTTTTCCTGTTCCTCCAGTTCTTTCTGATGCTGCTGTATTTCGCAGAAATGACGGATCATTGCTGCGATCCTATTTAACATTTTCCGGCTGTTTTCCACAGAACTGATCGGCGCCAAATACAGATTCTGCTCATTTTCCAAATAACCTGTCTCTGTATTGCTCTTATTTGACAAATCGTTTTTCTTCGGTGTGATATATACATATCCACCTTCCACATATCCGATCACATGATCCCGATAAACAATGGGAACCGTCAATACAGTTAGTCCACCCGGACATTCAAAACTCCCTTCCATATCCAGAAGTGGAAAATCTTTCTTCTTCATGCAGTAAGCATTTCCTTTTTTAGCTGTTTCTTTACAAAAATCATAACAATACTTTGGAAACGCTCTGGAAGTGGTCACAACATTGCCCAGCAAATCATATATCACAAACGAATATCTTAATTTCTTCAGAAAGGTCTCGCGTACAATATCAACCGTATCGTACAGACAGCGAAATCTTTCCTGAAAACTCATTTTCTCTTTTTCTTCTTTATAATCCTGAAAGTTATCCGATATAAACTGATCAGAACAGGTTACCATCAGATGTACATATGGCTGATCCTCTATATTTACCATTCATGGATCACACCAGGCATCCAATGCAAAAGATTATTTTCTGATGCACTCATGGAATGCGTTCCCCATTGATCAAGCTATATCCACATCCCTGAAAGGTATAAATAATCTGTTCATCAAAATGCATATGTGCCGGCATGTGCGCATGAGAGTTTATGGAAACGATTCCCACACGCATGGCACCTTCCTGTTCTTTCTTTTCAGAATGCAGCCAGTCAATATATCCCCATCCTGTATACTGTCTTTCCATAATTTTATACCATCCATTCTCTCCTATTTAACGGAACCAAGTAAGCCCCTGCTTCTATTGATTCTGTTTGTAAATATTGAAAAAGCCCAAAGGACTGTACTTTTCCAATCATCAGGGTCTGATCTTAGTCACCCATAGCAATTTTTATTTCTATAACAAATGACCCTGAAGGTCTGTATTTCTACAGATCTCCAGGGCACTTTTTATGCTTGGAACACGATCGTGTTTAAGTGTGAACTCTACAAAAGTTACACTAAAGACTATCAGGGACTCAAAAATGTCATAATCTCGTCAAAATTTTTACCGCTTTTTAAATACGCCTCCATGATGGTATCAACTTCAATCCTGCGCTTTTGTTTCTACAAGTCTTCAAGTTTTTCTGCAAGTTTATCATACCGGTCCTGCAGTTTTGACATATCAGATTTTACTTTGGATATTTCGTTCTCAATTGCCTCGATTGTCTTCTTCCTCGCCATCCTCCGGTGCTTCCTTGTTTATGTATGACTGACTGCTGTTCAACAGCTTGCCATATTCCTCGGCACTCTTTTTGATATCTGTTTCATCAAGACCAAAAGAATTCAGGATCAATTTCTGGGTTTTGGTAACTGCATGATCCAATTTGTAGTGTCTACCGTTACGACGGACCATTTCAATCTTTTCAAGTTCACGGATCGCAGCCGGAACAGTCATATACTTTTGTTTTGTCTCCATACGGATCATTTGTTCTTTAAGAAGATTGTAGATCCGGTTACGAATGATCAGTGCCACAAATTCTATAAAGATTTTAGATGACATGCTTTGCGATGACTGAACACGCTCACTCTTAGAACCAATGAATGTTTTATCGGATTGAAAAAGTTTTTCCGAAATATCCCGTCCCTTGTACTGGATCAATGCCTGAGATGCTGATATTTTCTCAGAAGTTATTATACAATAATGTTACGACTTATCAGAACCAATGGAGATACAATTTGGCACTGACATAGGAATGGTTATGCGAAAAAGAGTTCCTTTTCGTGTTGATAAGAGCGCTATATCACCTTGATGTTGAAGGAGGATCATTTTGGTTATAGAAAGCCCAAGTCCATTAGCTCCATTGTATCCTTTTGCAAATGGTATGAAGATCTGTTTTTTTAACTCGGGACTAATAGATTCTCCGTCATTATAGAATAACATTATAAGTTGATCTTTCTGATTTTGGTAAGCTCTAATTGCAATTTGAGAATCTTTATATTTCAGCTGGTTTTCCAAAATATTTTCCAAAACTATTCGTATTTTTTGTTTATCAGCAAAAATATTTAACTGTGGTTGAATATGAAAATATGCATGCTTTAGTACGTAGATTTGCGTATGATAATCATTCAAAATCGTTTCAAACATATCAGACAAACTAAAAATTTCTTTTTGAATTTCCTTTGTACTAAGCGTTACATAATTTAATAGTGAAGAAACCTTTTCTTTCATTCTGGCTGTTTGATCCAATATGATATTTAAAGAATCATCTAAAGTTCCTATAGGATAAATCTTTTCTTTGGCTGAAACTGCATAACTTTCTATAATCATAATAGGAGACTTCATTTCATGAGAAATATACTGAAGAGAGCTTTTTTGCAACTGTTCCTTTTTTAAAAGTTTAATGTGCATTTCATAAAAACTGTTTTCAAGTGCTTCTATAAGATTATTACTGTTACATGGCTTTACTGGCTCAATATTTAGATCCAGATTTTCCAATTTTTGTGCATATGCTGAAGCTGTGTTAACTCAGACGAAAATTGTTTTTCAACAAATTGAAAATAAAAATATAAAATAATTACAAGCAAGATAACAAACCCTGTTAAAGAGGCTACAATATATGGAAATATTTCATGATAGAGATCTCTGATAACAGAGTATTTATAAAAAATTCACCATTTTGAGGTGTTAAAGAAATACAATAAATTAACTCTTTATTATCAATTTTTTCACGATAAAATTTTTCGACCTCTTGTTGAGACAAGGCTTTCCGGTAAATATGGTTCTTAATATCTTCGTTATATGTGGCCTCCAAAACGTCAATAGAATCTGTAGTTACACCCAGAAGCCATTCATTTTTAATTCCCAATTCTTCGTCATATTTGAGATTTTGTTCATCAATTACACGATCTTCAAAAATATGGTTATAATGGTAAAAAGACCAATAGTAGATAATGCCAAGAGCGAAAACAGCAATTGCAAAAGCGAAAATAACTGATATAATAAAAATTTTTGTAAAATCGTTGATTGAGAGTTTTTTTTCTTATCATAATATACACCTATATCCAAAACCGTAGATTGTTTCTAAGTGAAATTTTGGAAGCTTTCTGCGGATATTTTTTACATGATTATCTACTACACGATAATAGCCATAGTAACTTTCGCCCCAAATATCTGTAAGAAGCTGATCGCGTGATATGGCAACTGAAGGGTGCGTTAAAAAATAAAGGATAATATCAAATTCCTTGCTGGTAACAGATATTTGAATCTGTTGTTCAGTGTAGATTTCTCGTTTGGACTTATCAAGGTAATAACTGTTAAATTTAATGAGTTTTTCGGGGGACATATTATTGCTTTTAAGCAGATTAGAAACACGATAACAAAGTTCTGCCGGTAAAAAAGGTTTTGCTAAATAATCGTCACAACCCATTTCAAATCCTAATACACGATCAATGCATTCGCCACGAGCAGAAATTAAAACAACAGGAATATTTTTATTTTTATCTTTAATCTTCTTCAGCAATTCGGTGCCACTGCCATCTGGAAGCATAATATCAATAATATAAAGATCATACAATGAGTACCAGTTTGCTTGCCTATAGATATCTTGTATGCAGTAATAGGGAGCAACTGAGTGACCATCGCGTTCCAAATAGGTTTTTAATACTTGATTTAATGCTTTTTCATCATCAATTAGACATATATTTGCCATATTCATCCCTCCTAATTTGTGTAGATATTTTATCATATTTTTTATTTTATAA